>OGIZ01000716.1_pt1 | contig 17164 bp, 10 predicted proteins | sample 1571911 | NCBI WGS metagenome assembly OGIZ01 (sample SAMEA2582108, study PRJEB24529) | metagenome | biome: Human gut stool | place: China | collected 2011 | reverse complement strand
TACTGTTATTCGGACTGGATTGCAAAGCACTGAAGAACTCGATACAGGTACTAGTTTATTGGCAGGTCCTTATGAGCCTGCCATGGGAGAACTAGTGACTAATGAGCAGTGGAAGCAGCGCATAGCATATTGTATTGATGAGCATACAGAATATTTTAGGAATCCAATTCGTACCATTACGATATCCTATCCACGATGTCTTACGTCTAAGGTAAGGGGATTAAAAAAACGCAATGTTACATATTTCGAACGAGCATATGAACATATAACTTTCACATGGCGAGAAAATAATGATATTGATACAGTACAATGCAGTATAGATGGCATGGTATATGTGGTATAATTAAAGATATGATTTGATGGGGTTATACTAAGAAAGGAGGCAGTCATGCAATTACTGCGGCTAGAATTAAAAGGGTTTAAATCCTTTGCTGACAAAACAGTTGTGAAATTCTCCCCAGGGATGACTGCCGTTATTGGTCCTAACGGGAGTGGTAAAAGTAATATTACGGATGCTATGAAATGGGTTCTAGGTGAATCCAATGTGCGTAATTTACGGGGCCAACGTGCAGAGGATATCATTTTCTCTGGCACAGAAAAACGAAAACCAATGAGTGCTGCCGAGGTTACCCTTGTATTTGATAATGCAGATGGTCAACTCGATGTTGATATGCAAGAGGTAGCCATTACACGTCGTATCTATCGGACAGGTGAAAGTGAGTTCCTCATCAATAAACGGACCTGCCGTCTAAAGGATATTCACTTGTTATTAGCTGATACAGGCCTTGGCAAAGATTCGATGGCTATCATTGGGCAAAATCGTATCGATGCTATTCTTAATAGTAAACCAGAAGAACGTCGCCTTATATTTGAAGATGTTGCAGGCATTTCTCGTTTTAAAATTAATAAAGAGGATGCATTGCGTCGTATTGCGAGCACTGACCGGAATATGGAACGGGTTCGCGATATTATGGCGACCATCGAGGAACAATTAGGACCTCTGGCAGAAAAAGCGGAAACGACGAAAAAATATATGGCATTAAGCCGTAGTAAACGCGAATATGATGGTGTTATCGGCTTTCACAATTACAAGACGGCTGATAGATTATTAACACGTGCAGAAAATGACAATATTGCATTGAAGGATGAGGAAATTGAATTACAAACGCAATTATCTACCCTCGATGCACGACGTCATACATTACAAGCTGAAAATGCAAAGGATCAAGAACAATTAAAATCTTGGGAAGCACAGTTTAGCGAAAAACAACGGGAAGAAGAACGCATCAATGGTGCTGTAACACTACTAGAAGAACAGTTGCGTACAACTAAACGCGAAGTAGAAGATACTTCTCTGCGTATTAGCGAAGCAGAAGCGTCTAAAAAGGGTGAAGAGCAGCAATTGCTCATTTTAAATCGTCTTATTGAGGATGAAACGGCTCAACTAGAATCTGAACGTACTCAATTCGTAGTTTTAGAGGAAAATTATAATAAGGCCATTGTTCAATTAGAGGCGGAACAATCATCATGGAAGTCCTTAGAAAGCGACAGACAAGCCTATCAACAGCGTCAATTAGATTTAGTTGCTAGTATTGAAACAGCGAAGGCTACATTGCGAAATTTAGAATCTCGTAAATCTGAGTCCGCTGTTCAAGTAGAAACTTTAGAAGCGGAAATTAAAGAGGTTCAATCCAATTTATCGGCAGCGAAATCTGAACATGAATCTTTAGAAACTCAATTTAATGAGTTATCTAATAAACGGAAGTCCTTAGTTGATGAAGAACGGTCTGCATCAGAACGATTGCGAGAAGCTCGAAAGGCATTAAATCGCATGAGTAGCGATGTGCAAAAGGCACAGGGGCGATTAGAATTATTAGCACAATGGGCAGAACAACATGAAGGTTACTTAGAAGGTACTAAAAACATTCTTAACGGTAAGGGCCCATGGCGTGAAGCGATTAAAGGGGCGGTAGGTGATTTATTTACCGTAGATAATCGATTTACTGTTGCTATCGAAATCGCATTAGGTGGTAGTGTTAACCATGTTGTGACAACGACAGCTAAAGCCGCATCAGAAGGCGTCCAATTCCTTAAATCAATACAAGGAGGACGCGTTACCTTCTTACCTATGGATTCTGTAAAAGGTCGTCCTTATGATACACCTGCATTGTCGGAAGATGGTGTCATTGGGACAGCTGTCGACTGTATTGAATTCGATGCTGCCTATAATCATATATTCCAATATTTGTTGGGCCGTACATTAGTTGTAGAAACAATGGAACGGGCTATTGCGTTACAAAAGAAATATAATCAGCAGTTACGCATCGTTACATTAACGGGTGAACAATTCCAACCAGGTGGTTCCTTAACTGGTGGTGCAACGAAGAAAAAACGCAGTTCCTTGTTAAGTCGTCGTGAAGAGGCGGCTCGTTTAGAGGCCGAATTAGCCTCCGTGGAAGAGCGTACAGCCAAACTGGAACAACAAATTAAGGATGAAGAAAATCGTATTGAACGGGCGCAACGTGAGCGAAGTGTGGTGGATGAACAATATCAACACACCAATCTTTTGTTCTCGGCCAGTCAAACGAAGATTCAGAACATTGAAAATCAATTAGAACGTAAAAAGCGTGTGCTTCATGATGAACAGGAACGTATCGTTCAAATTGACGTGGACATGGGACAAACAAAACATGTGCTTTCACAATCTGAATCGGAATTGTCAGCGTTACATAATTCACCTGAACAACAAGGTGATCAATCGGCAATTATGGAACGATTAAGTACGCTGCAAAAGGCACAGCAAGAGGCCTATGAAGCTTTTACAGCCTCTAGATTGTTTTGTGAACGTTTAGAAAGCACTATAGAAGAACGTAAGGTACAACAAGAGCAACGAAAGCAAAATTTGGAAACCATAGCATCTCGCTTAGAACCTCTCATGGAGTTATTACACTCTAGTGAAGAGCGTTTGAATGTTGTGATTCCTGAACAAATTCGAGTCGCTAATGAGTCTCTTGAAGCGATTCGTGGAGAGGTTGAAAAATTTCGCGCTTTACGTGATGAAGCGTATCAATCGACTGCGGGTGCACGGGAGGAGATTGAATCAATTTTAGCTGAACAAGACCGACTAAACCAGCGGTATAAGGTGGTTCAAAATCGTCTAGTTGAAGCAGAAGGTAAATTGACGCGTTATCGCATGGATTGTGATCGTGCTGTAGAGGATTTGAATGAATTAGGCTATTCATTGGAAGATGCACAGCATATAAATATTGCCGGTTCTGTGAATGATTGGAAAATGGAACAAGCTCGTTTGATGGCTGAAATCGCAGAACTTGGATCTGTAAATCCTAATGCTGTAGAAGAGTATGAAGAAACGAAAACTCGGTATGATTTCTTATCGAATCAATTAACAGATCTCGATACGGCAAAGGAACAACTACAGGCGGTTATCGCTGAAATGGATAAGGCCATGAGCACACAACTCTACGATGTATTGGATGTGGTAGGTAAGCAGTTCCAACACGTATTCAGTCAATTATTTGGTGGTGGTACGGCTCAAATCGTACTTACCGACCCAGAAAATATCTTGACTGGTGGTATTGATTTCTACATCCAACCACCAGGGAAAAAGCGTCAGCAATTGACGTTGTTATCTGGTGGAGAACGAGCACTCACAGTTATTGCCTTATTGTTCTCGTTCCTCGACTATCGTCCGGCTCCATTCTGTGTGCTTGACGAAGTTGATGCTGCTTTGGACGAAGCAAATGTAGAGCGATTTAGTTCTTATTTGAATCGGGTAAATAAGGAAACACAGTTTATCGTCGTATCACATCGTAAGAAAACGATGGAAGCTGCCGAAGTATTACAAGGGGTGACCATGGTGGAACGCGGTGTATCTCGATTGTTAACGGTTTCATTTGAAGATGTGAAGGAGGATCTTGCATAATGGCATTTGGATTCTTTAATAAAATTAAAGAGGGCTTAGAAAAAACTCGTAAGTCCTTTGTAAAAAATGTAGAAACAGTAATCATTGGTTATGCAGAAATTGATGATGATTTTCTTGATGATTTAGAAGCAGTTATGCTCACTAGCGATCTTGGTCCTAAGACTACAGAGTATTTGATGAAGGAAATCCGCCGTGGTGTTACAGAAGGTGTTATTAACAATACTGGTGATGTAATGCCATTCATGGAAGACCGCATCACAGAAATGTTAGTTGACCAAGAGGATGAAATCACACTTCACCACCCAGAGGTTATTCTGGTTGTTGGTGTTAATGGTGTGGGTAAGACTACAACTATTGCTAAATTGGCAAACTACTATACTAAAGAAGGTAAAAAGGTTATCATTGCTGCTGGAGATACATTCCGTGCAGCGGCGGCGGACCAATTATCCATCTGGGCTGACCGCGTAGGCGTACCTATCGTAAAACATAAGGAAGGTGCGGACCCTGCTGCCGTTGTATATGATGCGATGGAAGCCGCAAAGGCACGTAATGCAGACATGGTAATTGTCGATACGGCTGGTCGTCTTCATACAAAAGTAAATCTTATGGAAGAACTTAAAAAAATGGGCCGCGTAGCGAATAATCATGTAGAGGGTGCTCCGCATCAAACATTGCTCGTTCTCGATGGCACTACAGGTCAAAATGCGGTAAGCCAAGCTAAATTATTTGGTCAAGCCGTACCTGTTAATGGTATTGTAGTTACTAAATTAGATGGTACTGCGAAAGGTGGCGTAGTTATTTCTATTAAAGAAGAACTAGGCGTACCTGTACGTTGGATTGGTGTTGGTGAAGGCATGGACGATTTACGTCCATTTAATGCAAAAGAATTTGCCAATGCACTATTTAATAAAGGAATGATTCAAGGTGACAAATAAATATAACCGGGAATTCTTACTTGAATATGTAGAATCTGAAAATAAAAAAAATGAATGTAATGTAAGCCTAGAAAACATGGAAAAAATCGTTAGCTTAATCGAGTATTTCGGTATTGAATTATATCGTCCTATTACGAGATTACTACTTTCAAACTGGGAAGAAATTACAGATCGTATTAATAACTATACTGAATCAGATTGGATGATGGCCGATGAAATTCAAAAGACTACGCCTACATTAGATCGCTTCTCCATTGCTATGCTCATCGAAGTGTTAGAAGGTGAGGACACATTGAACCAAGCTGAAAATGCAGGTCGTCGTTTGTCAGAGGAAGAACTTAAGGCTATTCGTAAACATCAGGATGAACAGTAATGAAACATAATAGCTATAACTATGAAGGGGGCCAACCATTTAAAGTGGAGGCGCCCTTTACGCCTACTGGGGACCAACCTACAGCCATTCAATCTCTTACAGACGGGATTGAGCGTGGCGAATGGGCTCAAGTTCTATTAGGTGCGACTGGTACAGGAAAAACCTTTACCATGGCAAAGGTCATCGAGGCTGTTCAGAAACCGACCTTGATTATCGCCCATAATAAAACATTGGCTGCTCAACTTTGCAGCGAGTTTAAAAGTTTCTTTCCTAATAATGCGGTAGAATACTTTGTATCTTACTACGATTTTTATCAACCAGAAGCGTATATCCCTTCTAGTGATACGTATATCGAGAAGGATGCATCAATTAATGATGAAATCGATAAATTGCGCCATAGTGCTACTATGAGTTTATTTGAGCGCCGAGACGTTATCATCGTTGCTTCTGTTAGCTGTATTTATGGCTTAGGTGATCCGGAGGACTATTCTGATCTCGTATTGTCCTTGCGATTAGGTCAGACGAAATCTCGTGATGAAATTCTGTCTAAACTCGTAGATATCCAATATACGCGTAATGATATGAATTTTATTCGCGGTACCTTCCGCGTACAAGGGGACACCATAGAAATTTTCCCTGCTGCCTATAGTGAAAGAGCCATTCGGGTGGAACTATTCGGCGATGAAATCGACCGTCTTGTTGAGGTGGATGCATTAACGGGAGAAGTCATTGCAGAGCGCAAACATGTTGCGGTCTATCCTGCATCTCACTATGTTACAACAAAAGAAAAAATGAAAATTGCGGTAGAGCGCATTGAAGCAGAGTTAGAAGAGCAGCTAGCAAAACTAAAAGCAGAAGATCGTCTGCTCGAGGCGCAACGTCTTGAACAGCGCACCCGTTATGATATAGAAATGATGCAAGAAATGGGCTACTGCTCAGGCATCGAAAATTATTCTCGCCATATGTCTGAACGTAAGGCGGGAGAGGCGCCATATACATTGATAGACTATTTCCCAGATGATTTTCTCATCATGGTGGACGAGTCTCATGTAACGATACCTCAAGTGCGTGCCATGTACAATGGTGACCGTGCACGTAAAGAATCACTCATCGAATATGGCTTCCGTTTGCCATCAGCTCTCGACAATCGGCCATTGAAATTCGATGAGTTTGTGGAACGTATCAATCAAATCGTGTATGTATCGGCAACGCCAGGACCGTATGAAATGGAAGTAGAAACGAATGTGGCGGAGCAAATTATTCGTCCTACCGGTCTACTCGATCCATCCATTGAGATTCGCCCTATTAAGGGACAAATGGATGACTTGCTCGGTGAAATTCATAAGCGAGCTGCTAAGAATGAGCGTGTCCTCGTTACGACCTTAACAAAGAAAATGGCAGAGGATTTAACAGAGTTCTTGAAGGAAATGGGCGTTCGCGTTCGATATCTTCATTCGGATATCGTTACCATCGAGCGGGCCGAAATTATTCGGGACTTACGAGCTGGTGTATTCGATGTACTCGTTGGTATCAACTTGCTTCGTGAAGGCCTCGATATGCCAGAGGTTTCTCTAGTAGCTATTTTAGATGCTGATAAGGAAGGTTTCTTGCGTTCTGATACAGCTATGATTCAAACCATCGGTCGTGCCGCTCGTAATGTGAATGGTCACGTTATCATGTACGCAGACCGTATAACAGGTTCTATGCAACGCGCGATCGATGAAACAGATCGCCGTCGTGCCGTGCAAGAGGCATATAATATTGAACATCATATTACGCCAAAATCTGTAACTAAAGATGTGAAAGAGCTTATTGAGCTCACTAAAATCGAAGAAGATCTGGTGACTGATGGCAAAGGGCTTTCACCAAAGAAGGGGAAAAAGAAATCTGCTGCAGCTGGTATGGACCATGGCCACGAAACATATGTTCAAGATGTTGCTACAATTAAGGTAGCAGAGATTACGGCAGAAGAACTATATAACAAGATTGAAGAACTAGACCGTCAAATGAAGGCAGCCGCTAAACAGTTGGAATTTGAAAAGGCCGCCAAATTACGTGACCAATTGGGCGAACTTCGTCAACAATGGTCCGATATGCATAGCGCAGGTGAAAGCAAGTTAAAAAAACCTGCATCATCTAAAGGTAGAAAGCGAACTAGTCCAAAGAGTAAATAGGAAACAAAATGAAAGACCAATTGATTGTAAAGGGTGCGCGTCAGCATAACCTTAAAAATATAGATATTTCACTACCACGAGACAAGTTCATTGTCTTAACTGGTTTAAGTGGATCCGGTAAATCGTCTCTCGCATTCGATACGATTTACGCAGAAGGGCAACGGCGTTATGTAGAGTCTTTGTCTGCTTATGCTCGTCAATTTTTGGGGCAAATGGATAAACCTGATGTAGATTATATTGAAGGTTTATCTCCAGCCATTTCTATAGACCAAAAAACCACAAGCCGTAACCCTCGTTCTACAGTGGGTACGGTAACGGAGATTTACGACTATTTACGTCTATTATTTGCCCGTGTTGGACATGCTCATTGTCCAGAGTGTGGAAAACCTATTACACAACAAACCATTCAACAAATGACAGATGATGTAATGAGTTTCCCAGAAGGTACTAAGATTTTAGTATTAGCGCCTATGATTCAAGGGAAGAAAGGGGAGCATAAATCCGTCTTTGAGCATCTTCGAAAAGAGGGTTTTGTCCGTGCGCGCGTTGATGGTGTGGTACGTACAATGGATGAAGATATTATATTAGAGAAAAATAAAAAGCATTCCATTGATATCGTAGTTGACCGCCTTGTAGTAAAAGAAGGCATTGAATCTCGTTTGGCAGACTCTATGGAAACCGCATCAAAATGGGCAGAAGGCATCGTTATTGTTCAAGAGGTCGATGGCCCAGAGCATATGTATAGCCAAAACTTTGCATGTCCAGATTGTCACATTTCACTGCCGAAAATTGAGCCACGAATGTTCTCCTTTAATAGTCCCTTTGGTGCATGTCCCTCATGTTTAGGTATTGGCTCTACTATGGAGGTTGATGAGGAGCGCGTCATTCCAGATGGCTCTATTAGCTTTGCCGATGGTTGCGTGCAGGCGTTGAGCTCTAATCCTAACGCATGGTTTATGCGTCAGCTAGAAGGCTTGTTGAAAGCGAATGGTTACTCTTTAGAGTCTACCTATGATGAATTGCCAAAAGCATTACAGAAAAAGGTTATGTACGGTACTACGGACAAGGTGGCTTTCACCTATGAAAATATGCGCGGTGAAGAAAAAGAATTTTTCACTGAATACGAAGGTATTTTGCCGATGGTGAAACGCCGTCATAGCGAAGCATCTACCGATTCTATGCGCGAAGAATTTGAAAAATTCATGTCCATTAAACCATGTACTACATGTCATGGGGCCCGTTTAAAACCCGAGGTATTAGCGATTACCGTTGGGGATAAGAATATTAATGAAGTAACCCAGTTGACGATTAAAGAGGCGCTAGATTTCTTTAGTCATTTGCAGTTAACTGACAGAGAACAAGTGATTGGGGCTCAAATTTTAAAGGAAATTAATGCACGACTTGGATTCCTCAATAATGTAGGCTTAGACTATCTAACAATGAACCGAAGTGCAGGCACACTATCCGGTGGTGAAGCACAGCGTATTCGGTTAGCAACGCAAATTGGTTCTGGTCTTGTTGGTGTGTTGTATATTCTTGACGAGCCATCCATTGGTTTACATCAACGGGATAATGATCGACTTATCGATACCTTAAAAGGGTTGCGTGACCTTGGTAATACACTGCTCGTTGTAGAACATGATGAGGATACGATGCGTGCCGCAGATTACCTTGTAGACATTGGACCAGGTGCGGGCGAGCATGGTGGTCAAGTCGTTGCTGCAGGGACTGTAGATGAGGTTATGCAGGTGAAAGACTCCATTACCGGTCAATATTTGAGCGGCCACAAGTTTATAGCTCTTCCTGAAGAACGTCGCAAGCCAGGTAAAAACTGTATCGAAATTCGCGGTGCTAAAGAAAATAACTTACAAAATATTAATGTAAAATTCCCAATTGGACTGTTTACAGTGGTCACAGGTGTCAGCGGTTCTGGCAAGTCTACCTTAATCAATGAAATTCTGTATAAAGGACTAGCTAATCAATTGTATCGCTCGTATCACAAGGTGGGGGCTCATAAAGAAATTCGCGGCCTTGAGCATATTGATAAAATTATTAACATTGACCAAAGCCCTATTGGCCGTACACCTCGCTCTAATCCTGCCACATATACGGGTGTATTTGATGCAATTCGTGAATTATATAGCCAAACACCAGAGGCTAAGATGCGCGGGTATAAACAAGGTCGTTTTAGTTTCAATGTAAAAGGTGGTCGCTGCGAAGCTTGTCGTGGGGATGGTATCATTAAAATTGAAATGCATTTCTTACCAGATGTGTACGTACCTTGTGAGGTCTGCAAGGGGGCCCGCTATAATCGAGAAACACTAGAGGTTAAATATAAGGGAAAATCTATTGCAGATGTATTAGATATGACCGTAGATGATGCAGTAGAATTCTTTAGTGCTATCCCTAAAATCTACAAGAAAATGGTAACGTTGCAAGAGGTTGGTCTTGGCTATATTCGTTTAGGCCAAGCGGCAACTACATTGTCTGGTGGTGAAGCACAACGGGTTAAATTGGCCACAGAATTAGCACGTCGCAGTACAGGTAAAACCCTATATATCCTTGATGAACCTACAACAGGTCTTCATGCGGAAGATATTAGAAAGCTTCTAGATGTTTTACAAAAATTGGTAGATGGTGGCGACACAGTTATCGTTATTGAACATAATCTCGATGTTATCAAAGTGGCAGATCATATTATAGATCTCGGTCCTGAAGGTGGTAATCGAGGTGGTACCATCGTGGCTACCGGTACACCGGAACAGATTGCAAAGGTGAAAGAAAGCTATACTGGAAAATTCTTAGGTCCTGTATTAGAACAGACTAAGAAATTCATGAATGCTGCAAAGAAAAAGAAATAATTTGTATGGCACTGCCTTGTATGGTTGCGACAATGAAGTATTAATTATAATGGTATGGAGAATTGACGAAGAAAGGAGGATATATGCCGTCTGAAGAGTTATTAGAAAAGGTTAGCCATTTACCGACCACACCAGGGGTCTACTTATGGCGTGATCAATATAACCGCATCATCTATGTGGGTAAAGCGATTAACCTACGCAATCGCGTGCGATCTTATGTGCGTAATGATGCGAATCGGGCGCCTAAGGTAACGGCGATGATGAAGCGTGCCGTCGATGTAGAGATTATTCAAACAATGACGGAAATGGAAGCCCTCATATTAGAAAATACACTTATCAAAGAACATAAGCCGAAATACAATATTTCCCTTAAGGACGATAAGACGTATCCTTATGTTAAGATCTCTGTTCAAGAAGACTATCCTCGCGTATATATGACACGTCGCCTTGAGCGAGATGGGGCTAAATATTTTGGGCCTTTTACCGATGTGACAGCCGTTCATGTAGTCCTCAAGTTGATTCGTCAGTATTTTCCATTGCGTACCTGTAAATCGATGAAGGTAGAACGTCCTTGTTTGCAATATCATATGCACTATTGTGAAGCGCCTTGCTTTAATAAGATTTCTGTACCAGATTACCGAAAGTATATTGATGAAATTGTAGAACTCTTTGAAGGTAAGCCTATACCATTGCTTAAAGAAATTAAGGAAAAGATGGAGACAGCTGCTGAAGAGCTTCGATTTGAAGATGCAGCACGCTATCGAGATCAATTGACGAGCATTGAAAAAATCCAAGAAAAACAGCGCATGGTAACTCAGCGTGGTGATTTAGATGTATTAGGGATAGCTGTAGATGGTCAATTGGCATGTGTACAACTACTCTTTATTCGAGGTGGCCGTCTATTAGGACGAGAAAATTACTTCGTGCAAAATGAAGGTGACTCGGAAGAAACCATTATGACTGATTTTATTAAGCAGTACTATGGGGATACTACCTTTATTCCTAAAGAGCTATTATTGCCTATGGAAAGTTCTGAGCAACATCTATTTAAGGATTGGTTTAGTGACATGAAGGGCCAACAGGTCGATGTCCTTGTGCCTCAACGGGGCTATAAGATGGACATGATTAAAATGGCTCATGAGAATGCGGAAACCTTCTTAGAAGAACGCCGCCGTCAATGGCAGTACCAAATTGATAAAAGTGGTGGTGCCGTTAAGAAATTAGCGGAAGTACTTGACTTACCTCGATTACCAGAACGTATGGAGTGCTTTGATATTTCTCATACGCAAGGTACTGAAACAGTAGCCTCCATGGTTGTTTTTGAAGGTGGTAAACCGGCTAAGAAGGAATACCGGCGTTTTAAACTAAAGACCACACAGGGCAAGCCGGATGACTTTAAATCGATGGCAGAAATCATGGAACGCCGCTATGGTAATGAAACGGATTGGCCTATGCCAGACCTCATTATTATCGATGGTGGTAAGGGGCAGCTCAATGCATCTATACCGCTCATACGCGCCGTAGGTGTTACAGATGTGCCAGTCATATCCTTGGCAAAACGGATAGAAGAGGTCTTTGTAGAGGGGCAATCGGATAGCATCATTTTGAGTCATCATTCACCAGAGTTACAATTATTGCAACAAATTCGAGATGAAGCCCATCGCTTTGCTATTACTTATCATCGTAAGCTACGGGGTAAACGTAATTTAGAATCTGTTCTCGATCACATTGATGGCATTGGCCCTAAACGTCGTAAGGCTTTATGGGCTCATTTCAATAGCTTAGAGGCTATGAAAAAAGCAAGTATAGAGGAATTAGCTAAGGTCGATTCTATGAACTATAAGACGGCGGAAACGTTATACAATTTTTTCCGCATGTCAACTGTTGAAAAACAAGATGTATTACAAGGCAATACAATGTAATACAAAAATAGTTAATACCTTATAGTAGAAAAGCAGCACTGCTGATTATGACTTGCAGTGCTGCTTTTGTGCGTTATGCTTTTATATGTACTTGTTTGTGTTGAATATACCATGTTCGAATGGTGAATAGTATGCCTGCTACAATTACGCTAGCTAACAGGCCTATCCATACACCAAATGGGCCGTAATTTGGGTTGTTGGCAAGAATGTATGCAATAGGGAAGCAAACGCCCCAATAGGAAATGAGAGAAATATAGAATACAATTTTTACATCCTTGTAGCCCCGTAGAATACCTTGTAACGGTGTACCAATGGCATCGAAGGCGGAGAAGAAAACGCCATACCCGAGGAATCTATAAATTAGATTATATACCTCTTCATCATTTGTAAATAATGCAGATATGCTTTCCATATGAGTGAATGTGAAAGCACAAATCAAAATCGCAATGACAATGGCTAAAACGCGAGAAATGTAGGAGTACTGAATAGCTTCTTTATGTCGCTCAGCACCGACTTCATAGCCTACAGCAATGGTGGAAGCCATGGCAATGCTAAGTGGTAAGCAATAGAACACATTGGTAAAGGCAATGACCGATTGGTGAGCCGCTACGACAGCGGAACCAAAGTGTACCATCAATAGGCCGGCAATACTGAAAATGCTGGCTTCAAAAAAAATAGAAGAACCGATTGGCAAGCCGATTTGCAATTGCTCACGTATGTATTGCCATTTTGGGCTTACCCAATCTTTATAGATACGATATCCCTTTAATTTAGGATGGAAGAGCACCATCGCACTAAATAAAATAAAGTTTGTCCAACATGCTCCGGCAATACCATAACCAGCACCGACACCACCGATTTCAGGCAATCCGAAGTGCCCAAATATCAGTGAGTAGTTTAAGAATACATTCACTACAAAACTCGTTACTACAATGGCCATAGAATAGTGAGTTAACCCGTGGGAATCAACGGTGTTACGCAATGTATTAACCCATAACAGAGGGAATAGGCCAAGTGCGAAAGCTTTCAAATAATTGATACAAACAGCCGTAGCAGCAGGTTCTAAGTTAAGGAAATTTAGTAATGGTACTAATCCGAAAACACCGATTAATAATATAATAAGTGCTAGGGTTGTTGCAATATAAAACCCTTGGTAGACGATGGTAGGTATACTATCCGTTTTCTTTGCTCCTAATAGCTGTGCAATGATCGGGGTGATACCCATTAGGGTCCCTTGTGCAAAGATATAGAATAATAACCATAGGTTGTACCCTGTTGCAACCCCGGCTAAATCAATTGTACTATATTGTCCTGTTAAGAAGATGGCGATAAATGTGCCCCCTACAAGAGAAAATTGGGTGATGCACATAGGAGTAAATAATTTAATGAACAACCATAATTTTTGTAGTATAGAATATGTTTGATGCATAATGACCTCCTAAATTGATGATATATTTTAACATAGTCTATCTATTATGGCTAGATGTATTAAAAACTATAGAATATAGTTGTATATATGAGTATTCGTATTAGGAATAGATGTACCCATTACAGTATTGTACAAGGTAGATTCTCTTTAGTATAATAAGTATATTAAATATTTTCGTTATAGGAGGTACGAATTGGACATTGTATCTGTTCAAGGTTTGTTGGCAATGTTACAAATCATTGTCATCGATATTCTGTTGGCCGGCGATAATGCCATTGTGATTGGCATGGCTGCACGAAATTTACCGGCTCATTTACAAAAGAAAGCAATCTTCTGGGGCACAGCAGGTGCTATCATTTTACGTCTCGTTATGGCATTCCTCTTCGTTGAGGCTTTAAATACAATTCCAGCGCTTCGTTTGGTAGGTGGTATCCTTTTATTATGGATTGGGTACAAGCTCGTTGCTGATGATGACAGTGAGCATAATATCGAGGCCAAGGATAGTTTGCGAGCTGCAATCATGACGATTGTCATTGCTGACGGTATCATGGGTATCGATAATGTAATCGGTGTAGTAGGTGCTGCAGGTGGCCACATGACAATGGTTGCTATTGGCATGCTTATTACAGTACCAATTATAGTGTATGGCAGTACATTGTTTGTGAAAGTCATCGAGCGTTTCCCAATTATTCTCTACGTTGGTGGTGGTATCCTAGGATGGGTCGGCGCTGGCATGAGTGTGGAAGATACATTGATTGCTCATACAGTTGAACCGTATGCGCTGTATATTAAAATTGCTGCCGTTATCCTCGTAGTAGGCGCATCTTTAGTAGCAAAACAGCTTAAAAAATAATTGGAATGTATAATATCTCTTCTCTTTTTTACAGGAGGAGAGATATTTTTTTGCAGTAGATTATGAAAGATATTAAAACACTTGTTTTAGATGAGAAAATACATGAAATATGGTATAGTTAAGGGATAGTTATAGAATTAATTATAGTTGAGGTACGTATAATGGAATTTTTAGAAGCGGCCACGTGGGTTACGATTGGCAAAATTATATTGATAGATATTTTATTAGCCGGAGATAATGCTGTAGTTATCGGTATGGCAGCCGGTAAATTAGTACCAGAACTTCAAAAGAAAGCGGTTATATGGGGGACGGTAGGTGCCATTTTAATGCGCCTTCTGTTTGCCACCGTTTTGGTAGAAGCGTTAACCTTGATTCCTCTCGTTCATTTAGGCGGTGGACTTGTGCTCATATGGATTGCCATTCAGCTTTTAAAAGGCGATGATGAAGAGGCTCATATTGAAGCTAAAAGCTCATTAATGGGGGCTATTTGGACGATTATTGTGGCTGATGCGATGATGAGTATTGATAATGTCATTGGTGTTGTAGGTGCCGCCAAAGGTCATTTAGAGCTTGTTATTGCGGGCATGTTAATTACGGTTCCAATTATCGTGTTTTGCTCTACCTTATTTGCTCGTATTATTAATAAATTCCCAGCCATTCTTTGGGCTGGCGGTGCACTACTTGGATGGGTTGCCGGTGAAATGATCGTAGAAGATCCACTTATTTTACCATATATTCAAGGGGAAGAATTACTCGTTAAATTTGGTGCGGTATTCTTTGTACTCATCGTGACTGGTATCATTAAAATTTGGAAGAAAAGAGACGCGTAATGAACGGTACAGGTCGTACATCTCGTAAACATAAATCTAAAGGTAGACAACAACATACAAGTGGAAAACTTTCCAAAAAACAACAAGCCATTCTAAATGCACCTGTTAAGCTTGGTGATGAGGTTTTGGTAACCATTCATGGTATCGGCATTAGTGGGGAAGGTGTAGGACGTGTAGACGATTTTACCGTCTTTGTTCCCTTTGCTTTGCCTGGTGAAACTGTGAAAGTATCTATAAACATGGTGAAAAAGACATATGCTACAGGTAAATTAATTGACATTGTTACACCTGCTGATAATCGTATAGAACCAACTTGTGAACTCTATGGCGTATGCGGTGGTTGTCAATTACAACACATTACCTATGAAGGGCAGCTTTCACTAAAAACACAAAAGGTGAAGGATGTTATTGAACGAATTGGTCACCAAAATCCTGATCTTGTAAAACTTGCACTAGGACCAAAAGAACCTTGGGCGTATCGAAACAAGATGCAAATGCCTGTCGGTGGTGCTAGAGGCGATATTCAAATGGGATTCTATGCAATGGGGTCTCACGATATCGTACAGGGGACGAATTGTCCTATCCAAGATGAAGGGAACAATACTATTGCTCAAGTTTGTTATGATATTGCAAAAGATTTAGACATTGAGCCCTATGATGAACATACAGGAAAGGGTGTATTGCGCCATGTAATCGGACGTATTGGACAATCTGGCTGGATGGTTATCCTTGTAACGGCTACGGATTACTTGCCGCATCAAGAAGAATGGATTGAGAAACTTACGGAACGTATACCACAGGTGGAAACTATCGTTCATAATGTGAATAGTAGGCGTACTAATGTTATTTTAGGACCTACTAACTATGTGCTCTATGGTGATGGGACGATTACAGATCACATAAAGGATTTACGATTTACATTATCTCCACATTCCTTTTTCCAAGTCAATCCAGAACAAACTACAGTACTGTACGATCAAGCATTAGCTTATGCAGACCTAAAAGGTAATGAAACTGTTATCGATGCGTACTGTGGTACAGGTACCATCTCATTATTTCTAGCTCATAAAGCTAAACATGTTATCGGCATTGAAATTGTAGAGCCAGCTATTATTAATGCTCGTGAAAATGCTCGAAATAATGGCTATGACAATACTGAATTCATCGTCGCTGATGCAGCTGTAGAAATGCCAAAACTCTATAAAGCCGGCGTACGACCAGACGTCATCGTATTCGATCCAATCCGTGCAGGCTGTAAAGAAGAGGTATTGACATCTGCAGCAGGGATGGAACCTAACCGCATTGTCTACGTATCCTGTAACCCAGCTACAATGGCTCGAGACATTGAAATCCTCACACACTACGGCTATGAACTAAAAGAAGTACAACCAGTGGATATGTTTCCAATGACAGCGCATGTTGAGACGGTAGCACTTTTGTCCAAACTCGATGTCGATAAGCATATAGAAGTTGAAATTGAGCTGGATGAGCTTGATTTGACCAGTGCTGAAAGTAAGGCAACATATGCTCAAATCAAAGAATATGTTTGGAATAAATTTGAATTAAAAGTTCCGACATTATATATTGCACAGATAAAAAGGAAATGTGGAATAGAATTACGAGAACATTACAACAAGTCTAAAAAGGAGAAACAAATTATTCCACAGTGTACACCTGAAAAAGAAGAAGCTATCATGGATGCCTTGAGACACTTCAAAATGATTGAATAGAAAAGAACGACAGCATATGACTTTCTGCATTTATGACATTCCTACTTGGTATAGATTCCGGAAGCTAAAAAGCGTGGGGAATACGAAAATCTTACATTTGAAACAGCCGATGCA
>OGIZ01000712.1_pt1 | contig 17301 bp, 10 predicted proteins | sample 1571911 | NCBI WGS metagenome assembly OGIZ01 (sample SAMEA2582108, study PRJEB24529) | metagenome | biome: Human gut stool | place: China | collected 2011 | reverse complement strand
CCCATTCCACGTGCAACAACGGCAGCGTGAGATGTCATACCACCACGTACTGTCAGGATACCCTGAGCAGATTTCATACCTGTGATGTCTTCCGGAGATGTCTCCAAACGAACAAGAATTACTTTTTCTCCTCTTGCAGCCCACTCTACAGCGTCATCTGCTGTAAATACAACTTTACCGCAAGCAGCTCCTGGAGATGCTCCGAGTGCTTTTGCCATTGGTGTTGCAGCTTTTAATGCAGCAGCATCAAACTGTGGGTGAAGCAGAGTGTCAAGGTTTCTTGGATCGATCATAGCAACAGCTTCTTCTTCTGTTCTCATTCCCTCATCAACAAGGTCACAAGCGATCTTTAAAGCAGCCTGTGCTGTTCTCTTACCATTACGTGTCTGAAGCATATACAGTTTACCATGTTCTACAGTAAACTCCATATCCTGCATATCTCTGTAGTGTTTCTCCAGAGTATTGCATACTTCTTTAAACTGAGCAAATGCTTCCGGGAATTTCTGTTCCATTTCGGAAATGTGCATTGGAGTACGAACTCCGGCAACAACGTCTTCTCCCTGTGCGTTTGTCAGGAACTCTCCAAAGAGTCCGTTCTCTCCTGTAGCAGGGTCTCTTGTAAATGCAACACCTGTTCCACAGTCATCTCCCATGTTACCGAATGCCATCATCTGTACGTTAACAGCAGTTCCCCATGAATATGGGATATCGTTGTCACGACGGTATACATTCGCTCTTGGGTTGTCCCATGAACGGAATACAGCTTTTACAGCTCCCATCAACTGCTCTTTTGCGTCTGAAGGGAAATCTGTACCGATTTTTTCTTTATATTCAGCTTTGAACTGTCCTGCTAAAGTCTTTAAGTCTTCTGCTGTCAGTTCAACGTCAAGGCTTACACCTTTTTCTTCTTTCATCTTGTCGATGAGCTCTTCGAAGTATTTTTTACCTACTTCCATAACTACGTCAGAATACATCTGAATGAATCTTCTGTAGCAGTCCCAAGCCCAACGTGCATTTCCAGATGCCTCTGCCAGAGTCTCAACAACTTCTTCGTTTAATCCAAGGTTGAGGATTGTATCCATCATACCAGGCATAGAAGCTCTTGCTCCGGAACGTACGGAAACGAGCAGCGGATTTTCTTTATCTCCGAATTTCTTTCCTGTGATTTCTTCCAGTTTTACGATTGCATCCATGATCTGCGCCATAATCTCATCATTGATCTTTCTGCCATCTTCGTAATACTGTGTACAAGCTTCTGTTGTAACTGTGAATCCCTGTGGTACCGGGAGTCCCAGACTTGTCATTTCTGCAAGGTTTGCGCCTTTTCCACCGAGAAGGTTTCTCATTGTTGCGTTACCTTCGGTGAACATATACACCCATTTTGTTGCCATTTTTCAACGACCTCCTATAATTTTTTTCAAATAAATTTGCACTAAGTCGCATATAATATTTTAATGGTTTTGCCGAAATACGTCAAGACTTTTGTACATAATTATGTACAATTTTTACATCTGTTTTTTAGTTACTTTTATCATTCCAGCTTTCATTTTTCAGCATTTAACAAATATATTGTCGTGAATCTCGCAAAAAACTATGCATTTTGCACAATTCCAACAAATCCCATCACATAAAAAGAAGATACCCCTCACGAAGTATCTTCTCACCCTGTCTTTTATTTCATATCTTTTAAGAATGCGCAGTATCCACGATATGCTTCATATACATCCGCCTTGCTTGAAAGTTCCCATGGAGAATGCATGCTCAGCACTGCAACACCGCCATCGATCACTTCCATTCCGAAGTTTGCAAGAATGTATGCGATTGTTCCGCCGCCGCCGGCATCGATCTTGCCCATCTCTGTCAGCTGGAATGCAACCTGATTTTCATCAAATACATGTCTCAGTCTTGCAATGTACTCTGCATTGGCATCATTAGATCCACCTTTTCCTCTGGATCCCGTATGCTTATTGAGCACCATACCTTTTCCAAAGAACGGATTAGATCTCTTGTCATAAACATCCGCATGCATCGGATCAAATGCAGCTCCCACATCCGATGAGATCATGGTAGAATTTGCCATTGCACGGCGAAGTTTTAATTCAGAAAACTCTCCGCACTTGTCCAAAATCTCTGCAACAGCATTTTCAAAGAAACGAGACTGCATTCCAGTTGCTCCAACACTTCCGATTTCTTCTTTATCTACAAGGATACAGCAGGATGTTCTCTTTTTGTTTTCTGTATGGAACATTGCCATCAAAGAAGTAAAGGCACAAACTCTGTCATCCTGTCCATATGCCATTACCATGCTTCTATCCAGACCGCAGTCGCGTGCTTTGCCTGCTGGAACGATTTCCAACTCTGCTGACATCAGATCCTCTTTCTCGATATCATATGTCTCTTTTAACAGCTTCAGTATATGTGCTACAACCGCATCTTTTTCCTCACCACAAAGTGGTGCGCTTCCTACCAGAATATCCAGAGCTTCCCCTTCGATGACGGATGCCGCTGTCTTTTCCATCTGTTTGGATCCAAGATGTGGCAGAAGGTCTGTGATCGCAAATATTGGATCTTCTTCTTTTTCGCCAATCACTACGTTGAATTTTGTTCCATCTTTTTTCACTACTACACCGTGAATAGCCAATGGAAGTGTCACCCACTGATATTTTTTGATTCCGCCATAGTAGTGTGTATCAAAATATGCAAATCCACTTTCCTCATACAACGGATTCTGTTTGAGATCCAAACGCGGAGAATCCACATGCGCTCCTAAAATATTCATTCCGTTTTCCAGTGGATCCTCACCGATCTGGAACAATACGATAGATTTTCCCATCCAGTCCAGGTATACTTTATCTCCTGCCTGCAATGTATCTTTCTGATTCAAGTCTACATAGCCCTCTTTTTCTGCAAGGCGGATCACTTCTGTCACGCATTCTCTCTCCGTTTTTCCTGCGTCAAGAAAATCTTTGTAATCTGCTGTCAGAGTTTCAAGCTCTGCAAGCTGTGTGTCGTTATATATCTCCCATAATGTTTTTTCCATAGCTGTTTTTCTGTCCTTTCTGTTGTCTTTTCTCCATATTATACTATCTCTTCCATCCAAATACAAGAGAGCGCCTCTTTTGTTTTCGTTTTCCTGTTTTTCTAAAAAGGATTGTTCTTGTTTTTTTTCGCACAGTTTGCTATATTTTACTATATTGTCTGCATCTCCGGGAAGGAAAAACGGACTGCCGCAAATCATCGCTGACACTATCATCTTGCACGTCGAAAGGAGAATTTATGAGTTTACACGCTTCCAAAAAAGTCCCGAAGAGGTTCTGGAAAAGAGGATTTTGCTTCTTTCTTTTCTCTCCGGCATCTGCTTCGTGATCGTAGAATTATTTTATGCCATATACAGTCATTCGCAGTCTACCTTAATGGACGCTTTATATGATGCTTCTGAACTTGTTTTTATCGTCCTGCTTCTTTTTTTTACCCCACTGTTTCATATGCCGGTTTCCGAAAAGCATCCCTACGGATTTTTTCAGTTGGAATCTGTTTTTATTCTGATTAAAAACATTATGCTGATTTCTGTTACTGCAAGTGTTCTTACCGGAGTTATTGAAAAATTATTTTCCGGAGGCAGTAATATTGATAAAGGACAGGTTTCCCTTTTTCAGATGATCCTTGGTTTCGCAAGTCTTCTTATTTTATTAATCATGAAGCTGATGAGTAAAAATATTTCATCACCTACCGTAAAAGCTGAGATTCTTGGTTGGAAACTGGATGTTTGCTACAGTCTTGGAATGTCTTTTGCATTTTTTATTGCGATGCAGTTAAAGCATACCCCTTTGGCGTTCTTGTCTCCATACTTTGATCAGCTGATTGCCATCGTGATCATGTTGTTTATGATTCCTGAAAGCATCAAAATGCTTCTGGAAACCTTTCGTGAACTGCTTCTTTTTTCACCGGATCAAGAAACCGTGGATCAGATCAAACAAATTTCCGAGGGTATTCTAAAAGACTATGCATTCACTCCTGTCTTCTACGATATCTCACGTACTGGAAGAAAAATGTGGGTTGCCATCTATTTTCATGTTTCTGCAGAAACTCTGTCTGTACAAAATGTCCGTGAGGCAAACCACAAGCTAAATACGGCATTGATGCAGAGCTTTCCGGATGTATGCTGTGAGCTCGTTTTGGATACTGCCGATTTCTGATTTCAAAATCAAAGCAACGGAATTTCTCCCGTTGCTTTGCCGAAACATATTCTTATTCTTTACAGATTTTTTTGTTCTGTAGAGCATGGATTCCATTCAAGACCGCAAGAACGATGTATCATACATAATCAAAATCATCCGGCCCTTCAAACCACGACTTTCGCCCCTGATAAAGAATCAGCGCCAGCACCGCCACGATCAGATATCCGACTGCAAACGGTGAGACCGGATAAAATCCAAGTCCTGCACTGTGGATAAAACCAAAGCATGCAAGTACATATCCGACCACTGCCGTGATCGCCACTTTGTGAAGCTGCTTGTCAATAATGAACACTGTCATTGTCCCTAACAGAATCCCAATGATGATCGCACCGGATTTCACTGCAGGTACTCCGTTCCACATAACCCCCGCATCCTTGATCATCTGCGTTACTTCTGCATTGTATTCTGCCAGTCCTGACGGCATTACCTCTGTCATATAACCTGCCAGTCCCACACTTCCTGTGATCTGTGTATACAGATAATCAGCAACCGGCGGAACCATCGCGATTCCAACTGCCGCATAATGCTTTTTGTCACAGTCTTTAAAAGCCTGTGCAACCATGACGATCGCACACCATAAAAATGTCACTGCACATACTGCCGGCGGAACCATGTTGCTTAAGAACGTAAACAGACCGAAGATTCCTGCCGCTCCCAGTACCAGACCTGACACCAGTGCATATCCAACACCCGCTTTGGCTTTTTTCAAGCCTGCATGACCAAGCCATACTGTATTCGGAACAACTCCTCCGCAAATTGCGGAAAGCATCGTACAGATTCCGTCAGCAAACTGTGTTTCTCTTACACTGTAATTATCTCCCGCTGCATTTGCTGCCTCTACATTGTCCATGGTCTCGATAAAATTGTAGATTTCCACCGGAATCACGATCGTCAGATAAGGTGCAACAACTGCCACACCATTGATCAGATGCTGGATTCCATTAACAGGATTCGGAATATAAAAACCGATTCCGCTGAAATCTACAGTTGTTCTTCCCAGGCAGAATGCATAAATGATTCCACCCACAATCGCAACAACAAGCGGAGGAATCTGCTTTGGAAATAAGTATCCTCCAAAAATACCGACCATTGCTACAAACAAAATCGGAAGTCCGATCAGCGGATCGCCGAATACATCAAACACCCCCTGTGTTGCCATCCAGATAAATCCGATTCCTGCCACTGTTCCAAGAAGTGCAGCTCTTGGCAGTTTTTTCTTCATCCACGGTCCGATAAATCCGCCCAAGAACTCCACTGCTCCACCGATAAAGCAGGCAGCTACTGCTGCCGACCATGCAAGCTCTGCATCATTTAATGCATAGTGAAGCGGCATGATCACTCCATAGAGCATTACAAACATTGCCGGTGTGGAAACTCCGGAAGGAAGTGCCGTAACATCCGCACGACCTTCTTTTCTGGATAATCTTCTTCCCATATAAGCATAGTAAACTCCACTACAGAGCAGACCGATAGACATTCCCGGGATCACATACCCGTATACAATTTTGTCCGGCCAGTCCAATACTCCTGAAAGTGTTGCGATCACGATCAGATAATTTACAATATTATTTGTAATGGAATACGTCATTCCACCAATATCACCGCGTTGAAACCACGGCACCAATGTCTTTTGTTTTTCCATTTTCCCAATCCTTTTTCTTTTTCTATTTCACTTCTACCGGAATAAATGAAAACGTTGTGACATCGAATAATCCCATATCTGTCAGTTTGATTTCAGGAATCACTGCCAGGGACATAAAACATAATGTCATCACCGGTTCCACTTCTCCGCAGATGCCAAGCTCTGTATACGCTTTTTCATGAATACTTGTGAGTTTTTCATCCACCCACTCTCCGCTTTGATCACTCATCAGTCCAGCGATCGGCATTGGCATCTGTTCGATTACTTTTCCATCTTTTACAAGAACAATACCGCCTTCCTGCTCGATCAGACTGTTTACTGCAAACTCCATCTCTTCGTCACTGACTCCGACCACGATAATATTATGAGAATCATGTGCGACAGACAGTGCCACAGCACCCTCTTTTATTCCATATCCTTTTAAGAATCCGCAAGCTACATTGCCGGTTCCCTGGTGGCGTTCTACAACGGCTACTTTCACCAGATCTTCTTCTGGATTTCTTACAAATTCGCCGTTTTCATCCAACTGAATGCGGGCAGTCGTCTTTTTCGTCACAACTCCTCCTGGAAGGATCTCGATCACGTTGACCTGATCACTGGTCAGATGCATTTTAAACTTTTCTGCTGAAAAATCTTTTACGATCACGCTTCCCTTCACAGAAGAGATATCATATGGCGTGATTTCCGGTAAATAGCTTCCTCGGTCAGCAGTCAGTTCCCCTGCGATCCATACTTTCTCCACCTGGAAGTCTTTGAGATCATCCAGAAGAACAATATCTGCGCGATATCCCGGCGCGATCGCACCTCTGTCATGAAGCCGGAAACACTCTGCCGCATTCAGGGTTGCCATACGGATAGCTGTCACTGCATCCAGACCTTCCTCCACACAGATCTTCAGGTGATTGTCCAGATGACCGTCTTTTAAAATTGTCTTCGGCTGTCTGTCATCTGAACAGAGCAGACATCTTCTGCTGTTTTCTGGTGTCACTCCTTTTAACAGAGGTCTTAAGTTATGACATGCAGACCCCTGTCTGAGCAGAATGTACATTCCGCGCTCCAGACGTGCTTCCATCTCTTCTACTGTAGAACACTCGTGATCTGCCAGAATCCCTGCTGCAGAATATGCATTCAGATCTTTTCCGTCAATTCCAGGTCCATGCCCGTCGATCAGTTTTCCTTCTTCTTTTGCAGTCATCAGTTTATCCAGCACACTTTCATCCGCCTGAATAACTCCAGGGAAGTTCATAAATTCTCCAAGCCCGAGAATTCCATCTCTTTGAATCGGCTCTTCCATCTCCGGTGCATTGATCACCGCACCTGCATGCTCAAACGGAGTTGCCGGTACACAGGATGGAAGCATATACTTGATATCAAGTGCTGTCCCTTTTGCTGCCTCCATCATGTAGTCCAGACCTTTGATCCCACACACATTCACAATTTCATGCGGATCTGCAATGATCGTAGTTGCTCCATGAGGCACCAAAAGTCTCCCCAGTTCTTCCGGGCTGACGTAGGCAGATTCGATATGAATGTGACTGTCAATAAATCCAGGAACTGCATATCTTCCCTGCGCATCCACTTCATGAACGCCCTGATATTCTCCAATTCCCGCGATCTTATCTCCGCTCAGTGCGATGTCGCCTGTCTGGATCTTCCCGGAAAAAACATTGACGATCTGACAGTTTTTAATGACTGTATCTGCGGGAATTCTTCCTGCCGCTGTGTCAATCAGCTTTTTTAATTCTTCTTTCTTCATACCGATGTCCTCCTTTGATTTATTTTTCGTTTACTTCCAAAACCGGATCAAATGTTGTAAGCGCAAGATAGTCAACCGGTCCTACATCCGTGATCGCATAATCCGGGATGGCCGTAATCGGCAAGAAGAACATGTACATCATTGGATCCGGCAGATCAGAACCTAACATTCTTGCTGCCTGATCGATCTTCTTCTCCTGTGCCGCGATTACCTCCGGTTCTTCATCACTGACAATTCCTCCGACCGGAAGTGGAAGAAATTCCAGAATCTCTCCGTCTGCCACAACAACCTGACCGCCGCCCTGCTCGATCAGATAATTGGCTGCAATTGACATATCCTCTGCGCTGACACCCATAACAACCAGATTGTTGTCATCCGGTGCTGCCGAAGATGCCATCGCACCTTTCTTTAATTTCCATCCGGAACAAAATGCCAGAGATTTATTTCCATTTCTTCCAAATCGTTCCAGAACAGATACCATTGCCACATCCTGTTCTACATCCGGAAGTACGATTCCGTTTTCAACTTTTAAAACAACATCTCTTCTCTTTCTGACAAATGGTCCTTTTACATCCATCGAAAGAACCTTTGCCTCTCCGTTCTGAATAGATGTCTTATATTCAAAATCTTCTTTTGTCGTCAGTTTGCATTTCAACTCACCTTTTAACACAGAACTTCTCTCCGGCGCTTTCAGATCATAAGTCAGTTTATGGTCTTTTGCTACCATTGTTCCATTTGTCATCACTTCTTTGATTCCGAATGCTTCCAGATCGTCTACAAACAGAATGTCTGCAATTCTTCCAGGGCAGATAGAACCTACCATATGGTCAATGCGATATGCTTCTGCGCTATTGATCGTCGCCATCTGGATTGCAGTCATCGGTTTCACTCCTGCCTGGATTGCCAGACGTACTACATTGTCCAGATGTCCTTTTTCCAGAACATCACTTGCTGTCACATCATCTGTACAGAAGCTGACTCTTCTTGCAAATGCCGGATTTACCTCTGTCACTGCTCTGATATTCTCTGCCAGGAAATGTGTTACGGAAGACTCGCGGATCAGCATGTGCATTCCTTTTCTCATCTTCTCTACAACTTCCTCGTGGTCGTAGCTTTCATGATCCAGGCGCACTCCTGCACACAGGTATCCGTTCAGATCATTGCCTCTTGCCATCGGTGCACATCCAAATACCGGCAGACGGTTCTTGAATGCTTCTGCGATTGCTCCCAGTGTGTTTTCATCCTCTTCCTGGATAAACTCTCTTACTGTCTCCCATACTCCGTAACACTGCGGCCATTTCTGTACCTCTTCATGTACCTCTTTTGTAAAGTTAAATGCTACAGTAGACTGAGGAATTGTATATGGTGTCTTATACGGTGCTCCCCAGAACACTTTCAGAGGACTCGCCTGTACCTCCTTTTGTACTTCCTGCAGTCCTTCCAGACCTGATACGGAAATATATTCGTCCAGACCGGAAATCATGCTTGTAGTCCCTCTTGGCACAACTGCTTTTGCATAGCTTGTAATGCTCAACTTGCTGCACTCACTGTGAATATGACCATCAATCATACCCGGCACCAGATATCTGCCCTTTGCATCGATCACTTCTGTCTCTTCCCCGATATACTCTTTCACATCTCCCACTGCTACAATCGTGTCTTTGTAAACTGCGATATCTGCCGGATAGATCTCCTCAGACATAACATTGACCAGAGTTCCTCCCATGATCACTTTTGTTGCAGGTGTCTTTGCACGTCCTGCACGAATCAGTTCCTTCAGATTTTCTACTGTTGTTCTTTCCATTCTTTTAAATCCTCCTGTTGTTTTGAGTAACAAAAAAGATACACCGGCCAGAGGCTAAACAGGTTTCCCGTCCTGCAAATGTATCTTGAAGAATTTTCAATATTCTGTTGTCATCAACATATGTTCATCATAGCACATTGTTTCCCGATTGAAAATATAAGCTGTTATGAATATTTCCTATTATTATTAAGAAGTATACCTTATATATTTCTCTGAATAGCATCTGCATCCATCATAAAAACTGCCGCACAAAATGTACGGCAGTCTCCTCTTAAAATTCAAACTTTTTCTCAAAGTATGCTTTCAGATCTTCAATTTTTACACGTTCCTGTTCCATTGTATCTCTGTCACGAACAGTCACTGCACCATCTTCTTCTGAATCGAAATCATAAGTCACACAGAACGGTGTACCGATCTCATCCTGACGGCGATAGCGTTTTCCGATATTTCCTCTGTCATCAAATTCGCAGTTGTAAGTCTTGCTCAGTTCTGCAAACACCTTCTCAGCGCCTTCATTGAGCTTTTTAGACAGCGGAAGCACACCAATCTTGACAGGAGCCAGTGCCGGATGGAAATGCAGAACCGTACGTGTATCTCCGCCTTCCAGTTCTTCCTCGTCGTATGCGCTGCAAAGGAACGCCAGTACCATACGGTCTGCACCAAGAGACGGCTCAATCACGTATGGGATATATTTTTCTTTCTTCTCATCATCAAAATAAGTAAGATCCTGTTTGGATACTTCCTGATGCTGTGTCAAATCATAGTCTGTTCTGTCAGCGATTCCCCACAGCTCTCCCCATCCGAACGGGAACAAAAATTCCACGTCAGTAGTCGCTTTGCTGTAGAATGACAATTCTTCTGCATCATGGTCACGATAACGGACTTCATCGTCCTTGAGTCCCAGAGAACTCAGCCAGTTCAGGCAGAAGCTCTTCCAGTAGTTAAACCATTCCAGATCTGTACCAGGTTCACAGAAGAACTCCAGCTCCATCTGCTCAAACTCTCTTGTACGGAATGTAAAGTTACCCGGTGTGATCTCATTACGGAAAGATTTTCCGATCTGCGCAATCCCAAACGGAATCTTCTTTCTTGAGGTACGCTGTACATTCTTAAAGTTTACAAAGATTCCCTGTGCTGTCTCAGGTCTTAAATATACGACATTCTTTGCGTCCTCTGTAACACCCTGAAATGTCTTGAACATCAGGTTGAACTCACGGATCTCTGTAAAGTTGTGTTTTCCACAGGAAGGACATTTGATATCATGCTCTTCAATATAAGCAGACATCTGCTCCTTGCTCCATGCATCCACGCTTCCTTCCAGTTCGATTCCATTCTCCTGTGCGTAATCTTCGATCAGCTTATCTGCACGGAATCTTTCATTACATTCTTTACAATCCATCAACGGATCGCTGAATCCGCCCAGATGTCCGGATGCGATCCATGTCTGTGGATTCATCAGGATCGCGCAGTCCACACCTACATTGTACGGACTTTCCTGTACGAATTTTTTCCACCACGCTTTTTTCACGTTGTTCTTCAGTTCTACTCCGAGATTTCCATAATCCCATGTATTTGCAAGCCCCCCGTAAATTTCAGACCCCGGGTAAACAAAACCTCTTGATTTTGCCAGAGCTACAATTTTATCCATTGTCTTTTCTACCATAATTCTTTGTTCCTCACATTCTTTTTCATCAACTGGTAACTATTATAACGGCTTCATCCCGTTTTTTCAAGCCATTCCTGGATTCCCTGCCATTTTCACTCGATTTGCTACACCAATGTCTCAAGAATCTCCAGGGACTTGAACCTTTTTTCCACATAAAGCAGACAATATCGTTCCATGATCCCGGACAGCTTTTCCAGTACTTCCCTGCTGACTGTAAATGTATACAGCTTCTCGATCGTACTGATCTCTATGTACTGCATCGTATAAAGCGTGGAATTGTCCAACGAAATCCCGTCTGAAATATTCCTGGCACAATCTGTACAGACCAGTCCGCCTTCTCTGGCACTGAACACCATCTGTCCGTCTTTTTTCTGACACCGGACACACTGAAAGACCTGAGGTCCCTCTCCATTGATACAGAACGCTTTGAGTTCAAAAATGCGGCGGATCAGCAGATTCGGAATATGCGGGCTGGTCAGTGCTTTCATAGTCTGATACAAAAGCTTTAACATCTCCCGTTCATCATTCTGCTCTTTTGTATAATAATTCGCAAACTCCAGAAAATAAAACCCGTAATAAGCACCGATCATATCTTCCCGAAGCTCCGAAAAATAATTTGTGATCTTCACAGACTGGATCGTATGAGAGGAACGCCCCTCATACATCGTAAACTCCCCGAAGGAAAACGGATTGACTGCACCTACCAGCGGACTGTTTGGTCTTCTCGCCCCTCTGGCAAATGCAGAAATCTTTCCCTGTTCCTTTGTCAGTATCACAACCCGTCTGTCATACTCTCCAACCGGTGCCGTTGAAAGCACCATCCCTGTCAAAACAATCTGATTCACCTGATCTAACTCCTGCCTGTTCCTTCTGTTCTTCCAAACAGCGACTCTCGCTGCTGCCACTTTCTGCTTTGTAAGAAAGATAATCTGCAATGCGTCCTGTTGTCATAAACTGTTCCCAGTATTCTTCTTTCATCGGTTCACCTCTTTAATTGCTTTCTCATCTGTTCCTTGTTGAGTATACAATTAGGGTGTCCGATTCTCTCCCGGATATACTATATAAAATCTGCCAAATACTACATCTCGTCCTCGTGGTATCCGAAATTCTTCATTAGAAAATCACTGTCTCTCCAGTTTTTCTGTACTTTTACCCAGAGCTTCAGATTCACTTTACAGTCCAGCATCCGCTCGATTTCATAGCGCGCCGTACTTCCGATCTTTTTTAGCATACTGCCCTGTTTTCCGATGATGATTCCTTTGTGGGAATCCCGCTCGCAGATGATCGTAGCATCAATATGCATGACTTTGTTCTGCATTTTCATGCGATCAATCGCCACTGCGATTCCATGCGGGATTTCTTCCTGCAGACAATGAAGTGCCTTTTCCCGGATCAGTTCTGCCACAATCTGACGCTCCGGCTGGTCTGTCACAGTGTCCTCATCATAAAACTGCGGAAGATATGTTAAAATCACTTTTACCAGATCATCCGACTTGTCCCCGTTTCTCGCAGATACCGGAACAATCTCCACAAAATCATACTCTTTGCGGTATGCATCGATAAACAGCAGAACTTCCTCTCTCTTTACCATATCAATCTTGTTGATTACAAGGATCACCGGTGTTTTTACACGTTTCAGCTGTTCTATGATGTGCTTCTCCCCGGCTCCGATAAAGGTGGACGGCTCTCCCAGCCACAGTACCACATCTACTTCATTCAACGCGCGTTCTGCCACATTTACCATATATTCTCCCAGCTTATTTTTCGCCTTATGAATTCCCGGCGTGTCCACAAATACAATCTGCCCTTCTTCCGTTGTCAGAACTGTCTGAATACGGTTTCTCGTCGTCTGCGGCTTGTTGGACGTGATCGCGATCTTCTGCCCGATCAGCTGGTTCAGCAATGTCGATTTTCCCACATTGGGTCTTCCGATCAGCGTCACAAATCCTGATTTAAAATCATCTCTCATCAATTTTAAGTTCTCCTTATCCTGTGTTTCCTAAAACAACGTCTTCACTTCCAGAAACATCTCTTTTTCTTCCTCGATTTTTTCTTCGCTTCCGATCACACAGATCTGCTCTGCCTTCAGCATTGCCTCCACTACTGCTGCAAGCGCACGGATATCCTCCTGTGCTGCATGCAGGATCTGACTGCGCTCTGTACGGATCATCTCCTGGGATACATGATTCATATACAGATTCATCGAGCGATCCCCTTTTGCAGCCGGATTCATCGGGCGGTCAATATTACTGATCGTTCCAATGATATATTTTGTCATATCCCGTTCATCGACTGTGAAATTCTTCAGATAGTCTACAACGCCTTCGTACACTTCCATTGTCTTTTTCAGGTTCGGATCCCGATAGGAGATCAGATATCCCTCTCCGATCCGGTTAAAGTTGCTCATACATCCGTATGCACCGCCTTTGACACGGACATTCTGCCAGAGATAATCATAACTTAAGATCACCTTCAAAATCTGCAGCGCTCCATGATACTGTGCTCCATGATCGATAAAGTTTCCAACTCTTGCCACATACTGCACTTTGGAAGACGTTTTAAAGCCTTCGTTGCGTTTTCTGCAGTGTAATACACACGGCGTCTCTTCCCCGTCCAGTTCCGGATACAGTGTATCCTTGATCTCACGAAATGCTGCTTCTATAGGAGCAAGTCCGTCCTCTGAGGAGGTATAACTGATCATCACATTGTCCACACGGAAAATCTGACGGGAGAGCTGTTTTAAGTTTTGGATCAGCTCTGCTTTTTTCTCTTCAAAATGCTCTTCGATGCCACGGACTACCTCATAGAATCCGATGCCGTCGGTATCATCCTTGAATTTGGACAGCGGAGATCCATAAGACAATGCGCGCAGTGCGGATGTCGTATGTCCGGAAGACTGGAAGGACATCTGCAGTCTGGATTTGAGCATTGCCAGAATCTCTTTTAACCGTTTTTCATCATCCAGTCTGGATTCCATCAGAATCTCACGCATCATCGCAAACAGAATCTTCATCTGCGGATACAATGCCTTTCCTTTGATCTCAAATGTTGCACGAAAATCCTTCTCTTTTGCCTTTGTCACATCCGGATATAATTCCAGAGAAGTTCCGATCCCTCCTGTATGCACATTGATCTCGTTGAACAATTCTCCATACCCATAGTTGTTCGTATCAATAATTCCAAGCACGCTCTGCAGAATTCCGGTATATGGAAGCAGCTCTTCCGACACGCCGGAAAGATCAAACATCAGAGTGGCATAACCGATTCCGTTCGACTCGATTTCATGATGCACCAGTTTGATGCCGTCGATTTCCTTTTCTGTATTATAAACAGGAGCGATCTCTTCTGTGATATCTTCTCTGTTTAATACCGGAATCTTTGCCATATCTTCCGGAGCATCTTCTGACTCCTGATACGCTTCCAGCTCTTTTGTAGCTGCCACCAGTCTGTTAAGTTCTTCCTCACTCAGCCCCGCTTTATAAGCTGCCAGTTTTTCTTCCAGCTCTTTGTCCATCCGAGCTGTCCGCCCTTTTTCCGGCTTTACGGTCACGATGGAGCCATGCTGATTATCAAGCAGATAAGTCTGGATCAGTTTTTCAAAATATCCGGTAGAAATCTGTTCTTTCAAATATTCAAAGGTCGGGATTGCCTGCATATGCATAAATGGCTCGTTCTCATCATACAGCCAGCTGTCCATGATCTGCAGGCCGTACATCAGGCCCTTTGGATAATTTCCAAAGTCAGCTTCTCTGAAACGGAACTCGTGATAGTTGATTCCTGCCTCCAGAGATTTTTTATCCATTCCGTTTTTCACGATCGACTGGAGTGTCTCTTCGATCACACGGATAAATGCCTCTTTCTGATCACGATTCGCATTTTTAGAGACAATAGAAAAGATCGGCTGATAGATTCCATTGTCATAAGAACCCATGATATCTTTTCCGATTCCTGCATCCAAAAGCGCTTTTTTCAGCGGTGCACCCGGTGCAGAGAGCAGTGCATAGTCCAGAATCTGAAACGCCAGATACAGCTTTTCATCCAGACTTGTCCCGATGACTTTATTATAAGAAAGATACGTATTATCCTCCTCAGACTCCTCACTGGAGATCGAATACTCCATCTCCAGTTCTCTGATCTCTTCAAACGGTTTCTGATATTTGATCTCGGAATCCACTTCGATCGCATCAAATGCTGACAGATAATTTTCATCCAGCCATCTTAGCTTTTCTTCCATGTCCATATCTCCGTAAAGATAGATATAGCTGTTGGACGGATGATAATATGTCCTGTGGAAATTCAAAAACTGCTCGTACGTCAGCTCCGGGATCACATCCGGATCACCGCCGGATTCATTGGCGTAAGAAGTGTCCGGGAACAGAGAATTCTGGATCACACGGTCCAGCACACCTTCCGGAGACGAAAACGCTCCCTTCATCTCATTGTATACCACGCCATTGTACTCCAGCTTTCCATCTGCCGTATCCAGTTTGTAGCTCCACCCTTCCTGACGGAAGATCTCGTCATGCTCATAGATGTTCGGATAAAATACTGCATCCATGTATACATGCATTAAATTCTGAAAATCCTTCGAATTGCAGCTTGCAACCGGATATAATGTCTTGTCCGGATAGGTCATAGCATTCAAAAACGTATTCAGTGATCCCTTTACCAGTTCCACAAACGGGTCTTTCACCGGAAAATTTTTCGAGCCGCACAGCACGGAATGTTCCATAATATGAGGAACTCCGGTACTGTCCGGAGCCGGTGTGCGGAATCCGATCGTAAATACCTTATTCTCGTCATCATTGGCAAACAGTAAGATCTTTGCCTGGCTTTTTTTATGTTTTAACAGGATTCCTTTTGATTTCAGGTCAGATAAATCTTCTTCCCGAATTACTTCATATGCATTCAAATCATAAATACTCATCTTCATTCGCTCCTCTGTATTCTGTAATTGCATACAGGCATTATACCATTATCTGCACAACTTTAAAAGGGGCGAACTGATTTCACACTTGCATTCATACTTGCAGCTTTACACTTGCAGTCGCTACGATGTCTGCACCTGTTCCCGCCACATTTTCAAGCAGAACATCTCCGATTTCTACCGGTGCATCTGCATGCACATCCTTTAACTGCCGAATACAGTCCATAATCTTCTCTTTTGGGATTTCTTTCTTTGTTTTTACCGAAACACGAGGCTGCGTTCCCCCGGTCACAGGCACCGTCGTCGTTACGATCCGAACTGGATGTAAAATCTCTGCCTCGGCATATTTTGCCCCTCTCGGACAATGATTGCCGGAAACACCGACCACGGTTTTATTTTCTGTCACTGCTGTGATCTGACATCCCAGAGGGCAGCAGATGCATGTCAACTCTCTCTCTTTCATATCACAATTCCTCCATCTGCAGTCTGATTTCCTTTATTTCCGCCACTTTTTCAAACACATTCTCCGGAATCAGGATTTGTTCCATCTCTCCCGGCGCTGCTGATTTTTTCTTTTTCTCCAACACCAGCTCTCCATTGAGATATACCTGAACTTTACATGCCCCGAAGACTTTGTTCACCCGGAATCGAATATTCAATCCTTTCTCCTGTTTTCTGTGAATCTGAGACGGTACTGTGTAACGCACACCTCCCTCTGACTGAATCCGGATGAACGTTTCTGTGCCGGAATGTTCTGTCTTTTGAACTGCTCTCTGCGCATACTCTTCAGCTGCCTTTCCTGCCTGCATGGCTTCCTCTGACACAAAATCCACCAGATCATGTACATGTAGCACATTGCCACAGGCAAAAATCCCCTCCACATCTGTTTCCAGATTTTCATCCACCAACGGACCGTTTGTCACAGGATTCAAACTGACCTGCGCCTGTCTGGAAAGCTCATTTTCCGGCAGCAGACCCACGGACAAAAGCAAGGTATCACAGGCATAGAATTCTTCTGTTCCCGGAATCGGTCTTGCCTGTGCATCCACCTGTGCCAGTGTAACTCCCTCCACTCGCTTTTTTCCGTGTATTTTTACAACCGTATGGCTCAATTTCAGCGGGATTCCATAATAATCCAGACACTGAACGATATTTCGTTTCAAACCTCCCGAATAAGGCATCAGTTCTGCAACGACATTGACGTGCGCGCCTTCCAGCGTCATCCTCCGCGCCATGATCAGGCCGATATCACCGGAACCTAAGATCAC
>OGIZ01000705.1_pt1 | contig 17425 bp, 17 predicted proteins | sample 1571911 | NCBI WGS metagenome assembly OGIZ01 (sample SAMEA2582108, study PRJEB24529) | metagenome | biome: Human gut stool | place: China | collected 2011 | reverse complement strand
CTGTTGCTGCAAAGATTGCTGCGAATTGTTTTTTCATAATACAATACCTCTTCTTCACAAGAAAGACAATTACTATACGCTCCTGCAAAGCAATACGCTTATCCCTATGTGTCCATGTTTCCATACAAATAATACGTATACCCTTACAAGATATATGTATATCTTATCATACAGAAATTAAATATCATTTAAATTTTCATGAATTTTTCATTCATTTTTTTATTAACATAATAATATATCTTTTACCATCGAATCATTAATAATTTGATCAGCCCCATATAAACCATCTTGATAGTTCTTTTTAATATCCTTAATACTTAACTCATTATAGTCAAAAACACTATCTTGAGTAGATACACCATAATAACTCTTATCTACAAACCAAACTTGGTCTGTTCTTATAGGGGCATCCAATATATTTGTATTATGTGTAGTTGCAATTAATTGCGTACCTGTATCATTCCATTCATTAAAAATGTGTAATAGCATATTAACTAATTTAGGATGTAAAAAACAATCAAAATCATCAATTAAAAATATCTTAGAATTATGATAATTGTCTAAAATCATCGTTGCTAAAAACAAGAATATCCGTATGCTGATACTTTCTGCTTCATAATCTATAGTAAAGCTTCCTCCATTCTTACATTCATATTCAAATTGGAGATGTAATCTAGATTCTAAATTTTGATTATTTTCTTGTATAGGTATGAAAGATTCTTGTATTTTAATATCTTTTATATGGAAATCTGCAGCCTTCAAAAAATACAATACCTTATCTTTTAAATTAGGATTAGTATATAAAGGCTTAAATAGCTCCTGATTACATAAATTAGTATTCCTTAAACTAAGTACAAGAATATCTTGTGCAAACCATTCATATACCTCTTTAGCCTCTAAAACATTATTAGTTTGAGCAAATAACAGTAATGGCTGATTAGCTCTTAATGCACCCTTTGAGCCCTTTATTGATAAAGGCATAATGATGTCATCAATAGTTCTTTTAAAAATGATATTATCATTCACAACTAGACACTCTTCATTAATGTTATTAACATCATAGTTAAATTCATAAGAATATAAATTTCAATTTTTGATAAATCGAATTTTGAAATAGGTATTACTTGTTCTATTAGCAAAAGTATCAATAGGTAATAACTCTAAATCAGAAGATGTGCCATGAACAATAATATCTCTAAGTAGTTGGAAGGCTCTAATCACATTGGATTTTCCAGATGCATTGCCTCCAAAAATAAAGGATGATTTAACAACCTCCATATTATCTGATGAAATAGTATTTTCTTTAGTATAATCGGTTACACCTTCACCAACCTCCATAGAAAAGGTAGCCTCATCTTTGAATGATCGAATATTTTTGAAAGCAAAATCTATTAGCACTGTATCACCAACTTGTATTTAAGAATTATATTAACCTAGAGTTGCATTAACATGATTATTGTATAGTAGATGATTTATAATAATGTTTACCTACTCTTATAAATACTAATTAAACATTATTTTTCCAATTCTCTATAAGTACTTTTGCATCCTTTTCACTAATGCTATGATTATTAGATTTACCATAACTTAATACAAAGGAGGCTAGTTTAATTTGATCTTCTGATGTAAACAAATCTAGTTGTCGTTTATCAAATACTCATCAAAGGAAACTTCTCTATAACAATTGTCAGTTGCTAAAATCTACATGATGGTGCTCTTAAAATTTTATATTTGACATTTTAATATTTCTGGATGTCGCACAACCCATGAAGTCAACTCAACATAAGCTTGTTTTATCTCTTCAAAATCATGACGTTCTATATGTGTTATAGGTGAATCTTGCTGTTTTGAATCCCGCCAGTTAATATCTTGTGCTGTATAGTTACCATAAAAACCGATTTCAGATTGTGTCATCCAATGGTACGGAGTTACAATGTGTTCTTGAGGTTCAGATAAGGAAGGCATTAAAGAATAATATTCAAAATCTTTTGGCGCTATAAGTTCAAAAATAGTAGGCATAATTTGCATATGATTACCAATACTATTTTTATCAATCCAATTAGCATCAATGTCCTTATGATACATGGCAAAATATGTACAAAATGATTCTCTAATAGTTTGTTTTCTATACGAAAGTAGAGAATCCGCAATGCCACAGGAATGATCACCTGTGACTATGATAAGACTATCTTCAAAATGTTCCTTCATAGCATCAACGAAATGAAATAAGGCCTGTTCTGCATACCAATAAGTACCTAAAGCTGCTACTTTACTTTTATTATCTCTTACCTCTCTAGGAATATTTCCAAAAATCGTATCCGAATCCCATCCATATCGTTCAATAGGAATTGTACTTGGTGAGTGATTAGATGTTGTATAAATAAAATGCATAGTTGGCTCATCATCAGCTGCCAGTATACGTTTTTTTACCTCATCTAGAAATAAATGATCATACACGCCTAACCATGTGGCAGGTGCATCTTCACCACAAATATCTGGGCCACCGATACATTCATCAAAGCCCATTGATGGAGCAAATAAACCTAAGCTAGCCCAAGAAATATTACCTCCATACCAAAGTTTAGTTTTATAACCCAACTTCTTAATTTGTTCTGGCAGAGAAGTAATTATAGTATGTTCCCAAAATTGTGTTTTCTCATTAATTTCTAAATTAGAATCATAAATCCCTGAAATGAGACTTGTAATAGCCGGTTGAGAAATCATACCTGCAGGCAAAAAATTCTCCATAGAAATAGTATTCTTTTGGGCTTTAAACTGCTTTCCTGCATCGGCAATATGATATTCTGAATAAATATCGTCCATCACAGATTGTGTAAGACTTTCACCAACAAGAATAAAAATATGCTTAGGCTTTGAAATTCGCGGACCTTCAGCTTTTTTTTGTAAAAGCTCTAATGGATTCATCCCTATTTTTATATCTTTAAATTCTGGAATGACATGTAAATTTTTGATTGCCGTATCATCATCATGATTCAAGACTTCATTGACATTATGTTTATGCACTAATTCTAATGCAATCAAATCATCAATAACGGCTTTAGCTAAAAATATATCATTTTTAATAATAGCTGGTACAAAATCCCACTCCGGCTTATTACGATGGTTCAATGTACCACCATAACGTAACCAATAAAAAACCACTACAGTAAGAATAACGGATACAATTATCCCCACTACTTGTCCTACAAATGGCAATGTAGGTATCAACAATACTGGTGTTAATAAAGTGGCATAAATTCCTAACGCTGTAATTACTGCAAAGGGAATAAAACCAAGTAATATCCATAATCCATGATTTTCATTAAAAAATATATCTAACAGATTCTTTTTATCAGCATTACCACCCAAACGAACTAATTCATTATAGGTATCTTTAAAGTGATAATAATATATCAGCTTTCCCATAAATGCAGCATATAGTACCATTAGATATAATGTTAAGAGTATAGTTCTTACAATATCTCCCACCACAAAATAAGAGGATATAAATGTACCCGGTAAAGAAATAACTAAAAAGGAGACTAATAATACATAGGCATGAAAATCGAGTCCCCACCAAAATCCATAAGTAAAGGTTTTAACTAGTTTTTTCTTATCCACATTCCAATGATATGAGGGCCCATATAGTTTAATAAAAATTAATCGAAAGATAGCACTGATTATAGGTGCCCATATAAAGATTTTTAAATCCTGTTGTAATCCTATTAGTAGTGACTCAAGCATATTTTACCTCTGATGATAGTTATCATTTTATATAATCTACTGAGAACGTAAATATTTTATCCATACATCTTAGTATACAATAATAACAAATTAAATATAAATTATATATAATATGTAGATGTTTATTATTATAAAATTCAAGATATAATATTGAGACCAAAATAGGGACTGCACATTATATTGCAGTCCCTGTTAACCATACAAAATATTAAACTATTAATCAAATTTATCATTCGTATTATTTCTTAAAAATGACTCATCAAAGTTAATAGCATCGTCTATGGTATCAAATTCTAAGATGCTATTCGTATCAAATTCTTTAATTTCTAACTTTAGCGTATCAAGATATTTCATATATAGGTATTCCCACACATGATGATTATATTCATCTATACCTTCTACATCGTGAATGACTCGTCTAAAGTTCTCACTAAATTCCCTATCAAAATAGACAAAACCAAGCATGATGTGACCACTAGGAGCCCCTATATTTACATCGTTTATAAGCCCAGCTTCATCGGTCCTTACAACCCATTCATCGGAATTATTTTCTACATATATGGTCGAGTAAAAGCCTCGATATTCATAAGTATTAAACAAGTTTTCTGGGTAGTAATTATCTACAGAGCAAATATAGGTATTGTCTAGTTGATCTAAAACTAACCGTAATGATGAAATATTATCTTGTGTATCATACTGTTCATTTACAACAATTTTCACATTGTATTTATCTGCTAAGTAAAAGAACATTTCTTTTTTATAACCCACCACAAGAGTAATATCAGATATACCAACAGCCTGTAATTGTTTAATCTGTCGCTCCACAAGAACTTCGCCCTTAACGATACTTAGTCCCTTTGGACAATAATCACTAATAGGTTTAAACCGTTTCGATTTACCGGCTGCCAATATAATCGCATTTGTCACTTTATGTTGTTGAATACAATCATACTGCTTATGATTTATATACTCATTAAATTTATTTCTCGAAATCATATGCTGAAATCAACCCGCTCATTACTATACCCACACCTAATATGATTTGATGTAAGGTTAAAGTAATATCAAAGAAGAAATAAGAGAATAATGCCGAAAAGGCTGTATAACTAATGTTTAAAGCCATAGCTCTACTTGGTCCAATAGTCGCCAACGCTCGATAATAACAGTAATACGATACCGAGCCATATATAGCTGCCAGTCCCACATAAGCAAAACTAGAATCAAAATCTATACTTTCACCGGTATTTATAAACATAAAATATAAAACAAAAAGCATTCCATAGGTGACCATAGATAAATTTTGTCTAATACAGATAGCGCTTAAATTAGATATTTCACCAGATTTCATGCCGTAAGAGCACAAAACAGCTTCACTGCCCCAGGCACAAGCACATACTAAGGCAAATATAATACCCACAATACTATTAGTTGTTTGTCCTTCATCAACAAAACCTAAAGCAATAATAAAGGCAATGGCCAAAAACAAAGCAATGACTTGGTATGGTCTTCGTCGTTCTTTCAAAAATACATAGGCAAAGAAAAGACCGACTGCTGGATAAATAGAGCTAATAATAGCTGTCAATGAAGGTCCCAAATATTGAACCGCCATAACATATGAGCACATACCTATAGGCCCACCTAGAAAAGACCCAAACCATATATACTTAGATTTTGCTTTCTTAATATCCTTGATAACAAGTCTAACTTGCCCTGTTACAACAATAGAAGTATTAATTAAAAAGGCACTAACCGTATCATGAATGCAGGTTATAAATAACGGCACTAATAAAGGAATTATAAAATATATGGTGTAATTTGAAAGGTAATAGCCCAGTAAACTAGTATCAGCCCCCCAAAATATACCTGAGAAAAGAGCATTAACCATGATTATCTACCAATTCACTAAATTCTGATATATTTCGTGCCTCATCAAATACAATTTGATAGAACGTTTTCGCATAATTGTACTGCTGCTTAGCATAGGAACTATTTAATAAATCCTCATCTTGTTTTGCTTCGCACCAATTACTCCATAATAGACCTACCATAGCAATATAAGAGTAAATCTTATATCGCTTTAACGGTGTTACTTGATTTTCAAAGTATATATCTATAATTCGATCAATCTCTTGTCGGTCAAATAAAGAATAGACAATGAACATGGCCAAATCTAAATCTGGATCCTGCATGGCAGCATATTCAAAATCTATAAGATATACATCTTGATTTTCTGTAACTAAAAAATTGTCACATACCGCATCAATATGGCATAATGTCCACTCTTTTACTAAATTTTCAATAATAGACTCTAAAGACTCTATATTCTTTTTAGTATTACCATAATCCTCGTATATACTTGCATTTGGCATTAATGATTCATAATAATTGATATGCTCAAATACATCAAAATAATGCTCTACACGATGTGATTGACTGTGAAAATCTCTCAATCTCTTTAAACACGCACTAATTTCGTTCCAATCTTTTGGATTAACAGTATGAGAATTCTCTATAAATTTTGAAATTTTATAACCTTTATCTCTATCAATATAGACAACAGGTTCTACAAACTCTTCATCTTTTATAGCTTGGTACACATCATATTCTTGATATCTATTGATTATTTTTTCTGTATTAACCCCTGGAACTCTAATAATATATCGTTCATTATTAATACTAAAAATAAATGAATCATTCGTCATACCTTGTTTTAAAGGTGTCAGTTCAATATTCTTATCATTTGTATTAAAAACAAATTGGATAATATCCAATATTCCCACTATATACAACTCCCTGTTTTAAACATTCACCTTTTAGTTATTATATAATCACTTTACAGTATTAAAATCCACTATACCAAATAATTAGCCATTATATATTAATAATTATAATTTCTATCTAAAATCCCAAAAACCATTATGATCATTTGAGTAAATTGGTCGATATAATGTTAACCATTCCGTATGAACAACAAATAAAACTGTATCAGGCTTATATTTATCAATATAGTTTTGTAAACTACCATTAAACAAACGTAAATCAATAATATCTATTTTATCAACTCCTGTTGATAAGAAAAAAGTCATAGGATTTGCGTAAGAGTTCTTTATAACTAATAATCGTTTACCATCATTTACATTATTATTCTTAATATGAATTAAAGCTTTATCACCATAATTATATACGGCATAAGGATTTGAGTTATAATAATCAATTTTTGCCAAGTTCTTCATATCATATAAAATAGATAAATCACCTATAATGTTTATATTCTCTTCCGGTACTTCATAATGAAAATTTGAATAAAACTTAGGATAATACATATAAAAATCTTCTGGTGTTGCCTCGGCTAAAGTGGCCTTCCTACCAAGACTTCCTAAAAAGAATTTATTGTACTGGACTCTATTATATGAATTTAAATTAATTAAATCTAAATCAATATTATAATCAAAATGTTGATTTAGATATTGACTTACTCTATTTGCAGCATGCATACCAGTTATAGGTTTCCAATGATGATCTGTCTTATAAAACAGATCTCGATAAGAAGAATCAGATACCCTATCTGTAAAATTTCGATAATCAATATACTCTACATTATTATCCTTTAATATTGATATAAAATCATCTGCATTTTGATTAGAGAAATCTAATAAACCAGAAATATCCTTATCATTGTTCCTAACTTTACCAGGAGCCATAAATAATAAAAAGTGAATATTCTTTTTTTTCAAAATATTATTAAGTTCTACTATTGCTAAAGCTTGTTTTGTTACATCTTGTTTTTCATCAAACTCAACCCAATAATTATTATTTAAATTAACTGGTTCTGCTTGAGCACCTCTACTATAAACTCTCCAGTTAATAAACTCCTTAAACTCTTTAGACATAGCTACCCATCTATAATACTCCCATAAAGTCTTATTAAATGAGCTATATGATTTACCTTGTGCATTATTTTTAACAAAATCAATATTTTTACTTTTATCATTTATAGGATTATCAGATGTAAATGGATAATATACTGCCCAATCAATCTTCTGAGATTTATCTTTATTTTTATCTTTAATTTGTTGTAGTTCTTCATTATCATACAAAACTACTTGTGTAAATAAATTATTCATATGAAACTTCTGAACTAATATTTTGGTAGTAACACTCCTAACCACAAAAGATAAAAAAAACAAGACTAAAAGTGCTATACAAAATAACATCGCTTTACACATATATTTATTCTGCATAACTATTCCCCTAAAAATTAAAATAAATAAATGGATGATATGAGGATCCTATTACTAATACTAATGTTACCAAAAATATTAATATAGCAATAAATGGTTCTATCCATAAAAAATTTTCCCTAGAAAAAAACTTATCACTGACTAACCTATAAATAGGTGTAGATAATAAAATTCCTAACAATAAGATTATCCTACTATTGTATAAATAGTAATAAAAAATATTATCTGTTAGGCCATTACTTCCATGTCCAAACATCATTCCCATGTAATTTACTGCGCTACTAAGAGATTCTGATCGAAATAACACCCATCCTAAAACAACCCAAAATAGTGTATAAACATGAGAAAATACACCTAGATATTTTTTAACATCTATATAATGTTCAAAAATAAGCAAAATAAAATACATCATTCCCCATAACCAAAAAGTATAATTAGCCCCATGCCAAATTCCAGTTAAACTCCAAACAATTAATAAATTGAGTATCCATCTAGAAACAGAAACACGATTTCCACCAAGAGGAATATATACATAATCTCTAAACCAAGAACCTAATGATATATGCCATCTTCTCCAAAACTCTGTTATACTCCTAGAAATATAAGGGTAATTAAAATTTTCTGCAAATCTAAACCCAAATATTTTTCCCAATCCAATAGCCATATCTGAGTAACCAGAAAAATCAAAATAAATCTGTAATGTGTATGCAATCGCACCTAACCAAGCAGAACCTACAGAAATAGCTAATCCTGCATTAAAAATATTATCAGCAACTTGTGCAATATAATCGGCAATTATAACTTTTTTAGCTACCCCATAAATGAATTGCAACATCCCCTCAGTTACTTGATCTATAGATTCTCTTCTATTTAATATTTGTTGTTCAATTAAGTCATATCGAACAATTGGTCCGGCCACCAACTGTGGAAACATTGATATATATAAAGCTAAATTTAATAATGATTTTTGTGCATGAACTTTTTTATTATATACATCGAATAAATAAGATAAAATTTGAAAAGTAAAAAAGGAAATCCCTAAAGGTAATATAATATTACTAACCGGTATATGGCTGCCAAAAAAACTATTAAGTTGTGTTATGGTGAAAACCAAATATTTAAAAATAAATAGAACTAAAATATGAATACTAACAGTCGCTATTAATAGCCATTTTCGTAAAGATGTAGACTTACTCTTTTCAATTTGTAGTGCAGCATACCAACCAATAATAACCGACAATAATAAAAGTACAATAAATCTAGGTTCACCAACTGCATAAAATATTAAGCTTACTAATAACAAAATTTTATTTCTAATATTAATAGTTTTAAACCACGGATTATAATAGATTAGTAATACTAAAGGCAAAAATAAAAATAAAAATATTGTTGATGAAAAAACCACAATAGCCCCCAAACCTAAAATTTATTCTAGCTTTGCTAAGGATACAATAAAATCTAATAAATATTTAAAATACTTGATATCGTTTTATAAAATCCTCAACATTATTCCAATATTTCATACTCTCGAAGATTTTATCATCATCCCATTCCCACCATTTCATGGACAATAAAGTTTCTACTATACTGTCAGAAAATCGTTGTTTTATAACTCGATTACCACCTACAACAACTGTATATGGTGCTACGTTCTTTGTTATGACACTACCTGCTCCTATAACAGCACCATCACCGATAGTAACACCACTTCTAATAATGCTATGAGCTCCAATCCATACATCATTACCAATTCTAATGCTTCTATCCGCATCTGGCATATCTTTCTTATAGTCAAGAAAGACTCCATAAGTACTTACATAATTAATATTATGACCATTTTGAACAAGGTGTTGGTCAATACCAATAGAACAAAAACTACCTATTGAATGCATCTCTCGCTCCTTAAAAGAACGATATCCATAAGTAAATTTTCCTATTGGTATTCCTATATATTTATCAAACCAATATCTAGCTAAATTATCTTTCCATCCATATTTCTTTCTAGAATATTTATATAACCATTCTGGAGGATTACTTGTTCCTCTAATTTTACGTATTCCGTCTAAATAAATTTTTTCCCATTCAGTAATCCCGTATTTATCTACTAACTCACTCATGATTTTCTTATTTATCTATTCACAAATTCAATAACTTTATTAGCAATCATTTTCACATCATCTTTTGTTAAATAAATATGAAGTGGCATTGTAATAATTCTATTAGACATTCTATGAGCATTAGGACATTTACCATTATCGTAAGAATACATTTCATACTCTGTATTATCACGATAGTGGACTCCAGGATAAATATCATTTTCTTGTAAATATTCAAGTAATCCGTCTCGATTATCTACAGCAATTTCATAGATATGATAAGAGCATTCATCAGCATGTGGTGCACCAATGATTTGAATTTTAGGCTCATTTTTAAACATTTCATCATAGCATCTAGCCAATTCACGACGATATTCATTTGTTTCATCTAAATATTTAAGCTCCACTAATCCAATAGCAGCCATAATAGAATTGCCATGATCTTTATAACCAAGGTATTCTACATCATATTTCCATTTATAAGAACCTTTTGTACCACTATTACGAGCATATGTATCCTTATTGATACCCAACCATGTCAATTTACGGCAAATTTCATCATATTTTTTATTATGGAAACAAATCATACCACTATCAGCTGTTGGTAGATTTTTAACAGCTTGAAATGAATAGACAGCCACATCTACACCCTCCCAGGTACCTGGCATTTGTCCATTCACGCGAGTACCTGCCATATGAGCCGCATCAAGTATTAACTTCAGATTATGTGCTTTACAAATTTCAATAATTTTATCTAATTGACCAACACGTCCACCATAACCAACGAAAATAACAGCTCTAGTTTTATCATTAATTTTACGTTTTACATCTTCAGGATCTAAGCAAAGGTATTCATCTACATCAGCAAAACGAGGTACTAATTTTTCATATAAAACAGCATGATTCGTAGATACAAAAGTAATTGGTGTTGTTATAATCTCATCACCATTTTCCCAACCATTTTCTTTTTTTAAGATTTCTACTGCTAAATGTAAACCAACAGTAGCAGAATTTAAGAAATGAGCATTCTCATGACCAGTATATTCTTTCCATTTATTTTCAAATTCTACTGTTTTAAAACCAAGACCAGTCCAACCAATCTCTAGACACTCTCTGATTTCATTTAAACATTCCTCTACATGATATTTAGGTTTTAATACTTGAATCGTCATAACTATATTCTCCTCTATAGATATAATTTCATTTTTATAAGAATTCTATTATCTAAACTAGTTCTATCATATTCTTTAAATCCACACTGTTCATATATTTTTAGTGCTGGAATATTATCAGCAAAAACTTCTAACTTTAACTTTTGTAAATGAAATTTATCTCTAGCAACATTAATCAAATATTTTAAAATAAATTTTCCTAAGCCAGGTTGATTATATTTATCTTTATCAACTATAAGTCGACCAAATTCAGCCTCATTATTATAGATATCATAAATAGCAGCAAAACCAATTATACTATCATCACTTTTACGAACTACAGAATACATATAATCTTGAAAGTTTTTTAAATACGAATTAAACCATATCTGTTGACTTTCATAAGAAATTTCCTTTTGATAGATAAAATTTTTACGATTAACACTCCTATTTCGTAAAACACGTAAAAATTCTATATCATCTTTAAGCAATTCTCTTATATAAATACTATCATTCATAGCTATATTACATGACATTTATATTCCCCACTAATAATATGTTCCCACCAATCTTGGTTATCTATATACCATTGAATGGTTTTCTTTATTCCCTCATCAAAAGATATTTTAGGCAACCACCCTAATTCATTATTGATTTTAGTAGGATCAATAGCATACCGTTGGTCATGACCTGGTCGATCTGTAACATAAGTAATTAACGATTCATCTTTTCCCAATACAGATAAAATCGTTTTTACTACGTCAATATTAGCACGTTCATTATGACCACCAATATTATAAACCTCTCCTACTCGTCCTTTTCTAATAATTAAATCGATAGCTTCACAATGATCTTCTACATGTAACCAATCACGTACATTCTTTCCATCCCCATAGACAGGTAATTGTTTATTATTGAAGGCATTAATAATCATCAATGGAATCAATTTTTCGGGAAAATGATATGGCCCATAGTTATTCGAACAGCGGGAGATTGTTACAGGTAAACTATACGTTCTATGGTAGGCCAATACTAATAAATCAGCCGATGCCTTAGATGATGAATATGGACTCGATGTATGAATCGGTGTCTCTTCTGTAAAGAATAAATCTGGTCGATCTAGTGGTAAATCACCATACACTTCATCTGTAGATACTTGATGATATCGCTGAATCCCATATTTACGACACGCATCCATTAATACAGCAGTTCCCATAATATTCGTACGTAAGAATATTTCAGGATTCTCAATGCTTCTATCTACATGAGATTCGGCCGCAAAGTTGATAACTATATCTGGCTTATATTGCTCAAATATTTCATATACGGCCTGTCTATCTGCAATATCTGCCTTCACAAATGAGAAATTGTACTTATCTTTCACAGGTTCTAACGTTTCTAAATTACCTGCATAGGTTAGCGCATCAATGCATATAATATGGTCCTCTGGATACTTAGCTACCATCATATGTACAAAGTTACCACCAATAAATCCAGCACCACCAGTTACAATAATATTCATATGCTTACCATCCTATTGTCTACTATCTGCCATTGTAAATGATATCTTATTCTCTAATTCATCAAAGACTGGTGCTTTTATATCCTTCTCAGATAGGATAGGATTTTCTATACCCCAATTAATAGCTAATGTAGGATCATTCCATCGAATACCTCCATCTGCTTCTGGTGAGTAATAGTTATCTGCTTTATATATAAACTCAACATGATCAGTTAGTGTCACAAATCCATGTCCAAAGCCTCGAGGTATTAGAAATTGTTTTTGGTTTTCTTCACTAAGTTCAACAGCATACCATTGTTTATATGTAGGACTATCCTTACGAAGATCAACTGCTACATCTAGTACAGCACCACGAACACATCGTACTAATTTAGCTTGTGCCTTATCTCCATATTGAAAGTGAATACCACGTAATGTTCCTTTTACAGTAGACGATGAGTGATTATCTTGTACAAAATTATAAAATAAGCCAGCCTCTTCCATAGTTCGCTTATTCCATGATTCCATAAAGAATCCTCGATGATCACCAAAAACTTGTGGTTCAATAATCACAAGTCCTGGGATACCTGTTTCTGTAATCTTAATTCCCATACTATCCAACCCCTATCCTTGTATTTGCCCCTCTGCTACACGCAATAAATGTTTACCATATGGTGATTTGCCATATAGCTTTGCACTCTCTAGTAATTGTTCTTTACTAATCCATTCATTACGGTACGCGATTTCCTCTAATGCAGATATTTCAATACCAGATCGTGTTTGGATAACGCGCACAAATTCAGACGCATCATTTAAAGAATCTACTGTTCCAGTATCTAACCAAGAGTATCCACGCCCCAATGTTTTTACACGTAAATCTCCACGTTCTAAATACATCTTATTTAAATCAGTAATTTCTAATTCTCCACGATTAGATGGTATTACCTTTTTAGCTAATTCACAAACATCTTTATCATAGAAATATAACCCTGTAACAGCATAATTTGATTTTGGATATTTCGGTTTTTCTTCAATAGATTTTACGAGTCCATTTTCATCAAATTCAACAACACCAAAACGTTCTGGATCTTCTACATGATAACCAAATACGGTAGCACCAGTTGTAGCCTGTGCAGCCTCTTGCAGTTGCTTTCTCATACCGGCACCATAAAAAATATTATCTCCCAAAATCATGGCACAGGAATCACCATTAATAAATTCTTCGCCAATAATAAAGGCTTGTGCTAATCCATCTGGAGATGGTTGAACCGTATATTGTAAATTAATACCATATCGAGAACCATCACCTAATAAACATTCAAAATTAGGTAAATCCTGTGGTGTTGATATAATCAAAATATCCTTAATACCTGCTAACATAAGCATGGATAAAGGATAGAAAATCATCGGTTTATCATAAACAGGCAATAATTGCTTAGATGTTACTAATGTTAATGGATATAAACGTGTACCTGATCCACCGGCTAAAATAATCCCCTTCATAAATGAACCCCTACTCTAAATGATCAAGAAAAAATCAATTTTAATGCATTAATTAAATTATAGTCTTCTCTTATGAGTTCTCCTCCCTCATTAGCAATATGATTACGTTTATTATCATTATTCATATAATATTGAATTTTATCAACTAATTCCTTTGTATTACTATAGCAATCAAAATGCTTAGCTTCTTCTAATTTTAAATCACATACATTTTGTCTATCAGTAAGTAAAAAATTATTATTCGCCATAACTTCAAAAGTTCGACAATTATAACAAGTATGTCCTTCTATATGAATATTCAAATTTATTTTAGTGCGCTTATAATATTCAATAACATCTCTAGGTACAAGTACCTTATTTTCAACATACTTAGATAGATATGGATATCTACGCTTAAATTTCCATTTACCTATGATTTGTTGATACCAATGATGATTATGCCATATACGACCTAATACGAGCATTTTATAATTCTTCTCATATGCTAATTTAGCAGCAGCTTCCAATATATCTAATCGTTTTTGTATACCTGCAATTGTACCAATAAAAAATAAATCAATATCTTGTTTATCTTCAGATGTGCGAGGTGAAGCATAAAATTCTGGTCCTGCAAATAATGGTAAATATACACCTTCAATAGAATAATATTCTTTTAATTGTAAAATATCATTTATCTCAAAAGAGTAAATTTTAGAATATAGATATATATGATTTTTTAAATCATTTATATCATGCATAGCATCCCATACCCATAATCGGCAATCAGCCCGTTGAGCTATTATTTCATTTAAGAAAAATGATTGATCAGGAAATCTGAAGTCATTAAGAAATAATACAATATCTATTGCCTTACTTTCTATTACTGTTAACAAACGCTCTCGTTCTTTTTGTACTGATTGATTATAATCTAATTCAAAGATATCTGTATTATTTCCTAATTGAGTGTTTGCCTCAATCATATTATTAGAGAATATACTGCTATTTCTAGAATTGGTAACCATACAGATATTCATTATTATCTCCCCATACTACCCATCAATAGAATCCCCTATCTCAAATTTTTATAATGACTAATACTTCCAATAAGCCTCAACATTATGACCAATTTGTTGTTCCTTAGGTGGTAACTTCATATAATCACCATAACTATTTTTAAGCATTTTATCATAGTTAGAAATAATAGGAAGTCTATACCCTTCAAAATCAACTAATATAAAGTGATTAAACCACTCATACTCATAAATAGAATTATTCATATCTTCTTTTTTATGATAATCCTGAGTCAAAGAAACTAAAGAAGTAAATTGACTATTATACCTATTTTTACATTTCATCAACCGCTTTGCTACCATATCTAAACTAGGTAAAGGCAAATGATATTTTCTCACAAATTTATTCCACTTTTTAAAGTGCCGTTGAAAATGTTGAATCCATTTCCAATAGAATCTAACATCCATAAATAATTTCCGTTGTTCATTTTTTTCAACGGGAATATGATCTAATACAAAAATATCAATATAAACACCATATTCAACTATTTTTCCCTTTGAAAAATGCTCATATAAAACGGTTTTCGTATCAAAGAACTTAGCACAAAATGCCATGAAGTAATTTTCTTCATCCATTTCAGGCCATAGTTTATAGTGATCTGGATGATTTAATATATATTGCTTCCATGCTTTTTCAAATTTTTCATACTCTGGTCGAAGCATAACAACATCAATATCATCATCCCAAGGAATAAACCCCTTATGTCTAATAGCTCCTAATGCAGTCCCATATGCAATAGAATATTTAATATCATTATCTTTACAGAACTCATCAAATCGTAATAATGTATTTAATATTACAGACTTAAGTTCTTTCCCCTTAATTACCTTTTTCATCAAATTAAATAACCCCTATTTTTTTATCATATCATTAAGTAAATCTTCCCATTGAGACCATATAATATCTGGTGCAAATCGTTTCATCGAATCTACTGCTTGTCCTCCTAATACAGAACGTAATTCTGAACTTCCCATAAGCTTTTCTAAACCTAGTGCTATATCTGTAGGATTATCTTTTACCAAGATTCCATTATAGCCATCTTGTACCATATCAGATACACCAAGCCATGTATCACAAGCTATCACCGGCAACCCCTTTGACATAGCTTCAGCCATGGATAAACCAAAACCTTCTGCGGAACTCATCATGGCATATATATCCCCTGTTGATAAAACAGATTCCACATCTCTAGTAATACCCTTAAATAAAATCCTATCTGTTAGATTAGCCTGTTTTATCATCAATTCTAATTGTGCTTTATAAGCTTTATTTTCATCAGCCCCCCACAGTTCAACAATCCAATTTGGAAATTGTTCTGCCACTTTAGAGAATGCTTCAATTAATAAGTGAGGTCGCTTATGTCCCTTTGCCAAACGACCTATAAATAAAATCTTATGTACATCTTTTGGCATCGTTAAATCTACTTGATTAGTAAATTGTGGTACTACATTTCCTATCACAACAATCTTATTATTAGGTAAATGTTCTTCTAATATTTTTTTAAAGGATGGTAATAATACTTGATTTACATCAGAACGTTTTACAGCTTCTAAAGATAAAACAGGATAAAACTCAAAATAATCTTCTGGATTACCATGACTCATAGTAATAATAGGAATATTTTTTGAAACCCCTAAATCAAGAATTAACTGTTTAGAGTCACCAGGTGTAAACGATACAATTATATCTGGATTAACTTTTTCTACAACTTTTCCAATATATGGACAAATATATTTAGAAAAAAAATCACTATTTACAGTACGAGCTTTTTGTTTACTAAATAACCGATAAAACTCACGTTTTAAACGTAATAAAATAGGATATTTGATTCGCTTTCCATTCTGTAGTCGTACGTCATAACACTTTATATCTTCATCAATAGGAAAGAAAAAATCACCACTACGTTCATCAGCATAAATAACTGATACTTGATGTCCTCGTTTGTGCATTTCATTAGCAAAAGCACTCGTTACTTTTGCTAATCCACCTGTATCTCCAACCATCTTTGTTGTATTTACTAATAAAATATTCATTATCAAACCCCATACGTATAGCAACTAAAAGGTGTTTATTGACTATAATAATTATATTTATTATAGCATATATATATATAGCCATAAATACGGATAAACTCACACT
>OGIZ01000701.1_pt1 | contig 17536 bp, 8 predicted proteins | sample 1571911 | NCBI WGS metagenome assembly OGIZ01 (sample SAMEA2582108, study PRJEB24529) | metagenome | biome: Human gut stool | place: China | collected 2011 | reverse complement strand
TTGCCACATGTTCAAATCTGTCAATGTAGCCTTGACGTATATTCTTCAAATCATGGTTGCCCATAATCAGATATATCTTTCCGTTCAACCTGTCAAGGATTTTAGTCCATTCAGCTGAACCGCCAAGACAGAAATCGCCCAGATGAAAGACAATGTCATCCTGCCCGACTGTATTGTTCCAATTGGAGATTATGGTCTCATTCATCATTTCCACATCCTTAAACGGCCTGTTGCAGAAACGAATGATATTCCCATGATAAAAATGGGTATCAGATGTAAAGAACACCTTGCTGCCATCAAATTTATAGCTCATTTCTTCTCAATTTATGTGCATCACTGCACGTTAATAATCTGGTTACCAACAGCCCATCAGACGGAAATGGCAGAAGAGCATCATAAAGGCGACTGTCACAAATGGGCATACAAACAAAATAGTTGGAAAGTTTGGTAAGGACTCTCCAACTATTCAGTTTCTATTCTCTCAAAGTACAATAATGTACTCGTTATGTTCGTTGGAAAGTATTAACTCTACGAGGTTCAATGCGTGAAACATGAACACTCGACACAGAATCAGTGCGTTTGTTGCTCTGAATTGCGGTTGTTGTTAATATATTCATTCTGTTTCTTTGCATTGTTAATGTTTATATCGTCTCAAAAACGGTGTAAAATTAGCAAATAAATCCCAATCTCACATCACTTTACATTAATTTCTTTTGCCAAAAGACTTTTATTTCTTCGATTATGCTCGCGAACCAAATAAAATATATAACTTTGCATTTGACGCAATTTATAATTGAATACAATATGGCGAATTTGAACTGTATAAAGGCAGTATTAGCTGAGAAGGGCATTATGAGTAAATGGCTTGCTAAAACTTTGCAGAAAGATCCGGCAACGGTGTCAAAGTGGTGCAACAATCATTCACAACCCGATTTATACACATTGGCACGAATAGCAGAAGTTTTGGATGTGGATATACACAAATTAATTTGTCATACAAAAGAAGAATAGAGGAATGGAACAACCTAAGTTGATAAACAACATAAGTGAGCGTGTTGTGGATGACCTCAAGGGACGGTTATCCAAAGGTGCTTGTGTGTCTATTGCTGCGGCTTCATTCTCCATTTATGCCTACGAAGCATTGAAAGAAGAACTGGAGCAGGTGGAGCAATTGCGTTTCATTTTCACGTCTCCTACTTTCATCAAGGACAAATCAAAGAAAGAGAAACGAGAGTTTTTCATCCCTAAACTTAACCGAGAGCGCAATTTGTATGGTACGGACTTTGAAATTCGTCTGCGCAACCAGTTGTCACAGAAAGCCATTGCCAAAGAATGTGCCGACTGGATTCGCAGAAAAGTGCAATTCCGTTCCAATGCTTCGCAAGAACAGATGGGTGGATTTATGCACATCAACAACGACACCCAGCAGGTTTATATTCCATTCAATGAGTTTACCACCACACAGTTGGGATGTGAGCGTGGTGCTAATGTATATAATGTAGTCAATGTATTGCCTTCACCAACAGCAAGTGCCTACTTGGATATTTTCAATGAGCAGTGGAACAATGATGAGAAGTTTGAGGATGTAACGAAGCGTATATTGGAGTACATAGACACTGTATATCAGGAAAATGCTCCAGAATACATCTACTTCATCGCACTTTATAATATTTTCAACGAGTTCTTGGAAGACATCAGCGAAGATGTGTTACCCAATGAGCGCACGGGCTTCAAGACCAGTGTCATTTGGAATAAGCTTTACAACTTTCAACGTGATGCTGCGCTGGCTATCATCAACAAGTTGGAAAAATACAATGGTTGCATCCTTGCCGATTCAGTAGGTCTTGGCAAGACCTTTACGGCATTGGCGGTTATCAAGTATTACGAGAACCGTAATAAGTCGGTGCTTGTACTTTGCCCTAAAAAACTGAATGACAACTGGCAGACTTTCCGTGCCAATTACAAAAACAACCCCGTAGCTGCCGATCGGTTAAGGTATGACACCCTCTTCCACTCCGACCTTTCACGCGACCGTGGTTTGAGTAATGGCCTCGACTTGGAACATGTGAATTGGGGAAACTATGACTTGATTGTGATTGACGAAAGCCACAACTTCCGCAATGGTGGTAATGTGGACGAAGAGGATGAAGCGGATTTTGATACGCTCGTAGAAACAGACCGCCACAAGGAGAACCGTTATCAGCGATTGATGCGATGTGTCATCCGTCAGGGTGTGAAAACGAAAGTACTCATGCTGTCAGCAACTCCTGTCAACAACCGATTCGGCGATTTGAAGAACCAGTTACAACTGGCATACGAGGGGCGTGTGGAGAATATCAACGAAGCCCTCGAACTAGACCGCAACATTGACGACATATTCAAGTCTGCTCAGACTGCCTATAATCGTTGGGCTAAGTTGGAGCCAAGCGAACGGACTACGGAACGATTGCTGTCAAGTCTTCAGTTTGACTTTTTTCAGATGCTCGATGCCGTGACCATCGCACGTAGTCGTAGCCATATCATCAAGTATTACGACACGAAAGATATTGGCGAGTTTCCTAAGCGGCTTACCCCTTTGTCTCGCCGTCCGCGTTTGACGGACTTGGGCGATGCCATCAATTTCAAGGATATTGCCGAGCAACTCAATGCTCTAAATCTTTCCATATACACCCCTTCGCTTTATCTCTTCGATTGTGCCCGTAGTGGTTACAGTATCGACTACGATGGTGAAGGTCTGTCTATTGACGGTCGTGAGAAAGGCTTGCGCAAACTCATGGCCACCAACCTGTTGAAACGTCTGGAAAGTTCGGTCAATTCTTTCCGACTGACGCTTAACCGCATTCATGAGTACATTCGGCAGACAATGGAACTGATAGAAGCATACGACAAGAAACATTCCGGTGCAACCATTGATGTGTCTTCTTTCACTGATGATATGGACTCATCCGAAGGCGACACCGACCCGTTTGCCACCAAGAAGTCGAAGATTTCATTGGCTGACATGGACTATGTGAGTTGGCGACGCGATCTCGAAGCCGATTTTGAACGGTTAGACCTGCTCTTGCTGATGTTGAAGGACATTACGCCCGAACATGACAGCAAGTTACAGATGCTTATCGAGGATTTGAAACATAAATTTAGTAACCCGATAAACGGAGAAAACAAGAAAGTGCTTATATTTACGGCATTTGCCGACACAGCCAATTATCTCTATGAGCAATTATCCACGAAGATAAAGGAAACTTGCGGACTTGATACGGCTCTTATCACCGGTTCTACCGATGGCAGATGCACATTGCCGAAGTTTCCCATTTCGTTCAATAATGTGCTGACCTATTTTTCACCGTTATCAAAAGACCGTGCGGCCCTCTTTCCCAATGCCACAGGTGAGATTGATATACTTATTGCTACCGATTGTATCAGTGAGGGGCAAAACTTACAAGATTGCGACTACCTCATCAATTACGACATCCATTGGAATCCCGTACGCATCATCCAGCGTTTCGGGCGTATCGACCGTATCGGTAGCCGGAACAAGCAAATCCAGCTTGTCAACTACTGGCCGGATATGGAACTTGATGACTATATTCAGCTCAAAGGACGTGTCGAAAGCCGAATGAAAGCCACCATCCTTACCGCAGCAGGTACCGGCAATCCGCTTTCTATGGGCGAAGAAGCTGATTTGGAATATCGCCTTGGGCAGCTAAAGAAATTGCAGAATGAAGTGGTGGATATTGAAGATATGGACACCGGTATCAACATCATGGATTTGGGATTGAACGAGTTTAGGCTTGACCTCTTGCAATATGTCAAGGAACATCCGGATATTGAACATGCACCTTTCGGATTGAATGCGGTGGTAGCTGGTTCCGAATTGGCGAAACCGGGCGTGATGTTTGTGCTGAAGAACCGCAACAATGCCGTTAATATTGACCGCAAGAATCAACTGCATCCGTTCTACATGGTCTATTTGGCAGACGATGGTGACGTAATTTGCGACCATCTGCATCCTAAACAACTGCTCGACATCATGCGTGCGCTGTGTAAGAATCAAAACGACTATGACCGTGTGCTCTGTGCTGCGGTCAACCGTGAAACGCAAGACGGCCGTCGTATGACCAAGTACAACACATTACTCCAAACAGCTATTGACAGCATCGTAAGCATTAAAGAAGAAACAGACATTGAGAGCCTTTTCTTTGTGGGTGAGACAACAGCCTTGCATGGAGAAATTAAAGGTTTGGACGACTTTGAGTTGATAACCTTCTTAATAATTAAAGAGAAATGAAATTATCTGATATAGAAATAGGTACTATAGTCAACTTCTTAAATGAAGGTGGTTATGTCCTGGACTTTAGTACAGCTGATTTTGATGCTTTTACCTATAAAAGCATAGGTGTTCCGCTTTGTGAAACATATAGACTTTCAAAGGGCAAATCTCTGATAGCATATATCAATGATACAAAATACGAAGATAAAATAAAGCTACTTAGCGATTTAATCAGATATTACGAACTTTCTTCAATGAAGGAACATGATGAAGAAAATCGTAAAAGCCGTGCGGTTGCTTACAAAAAATGCCGTAGCATACTTGATAAAGCAGGTGGTACAATGGTTATGACCGCTACGGCTGAAACTTTAAAAGAAGCTTTTGACAGCGATTACATATCAGCCCAAATTGATTTAATGCTCAATCTGAAGGACGGAAATCCAACAGAAGCAATTGGTAAGGCTAAAGAACTAATTGAAAGTTGTTGTAAAACAATACTTGAATTTGAAGGCTGTACTGTAGATAAAGATTGGGAAGTTCCACGTCTTGTTGATGAAACTTTCAAACATTTTCATCTGATGCCTAAAAACATCTCTGATGATGTTAAAGGAGCTAAGTCTATAAAGGCTATTCTCGGTAATCTTAAAGCTATTGCACAAGGCGTTGCAGAACTGAGAAATCTGTATGGTAGCGGACATGGCAAGTCCAGTTCATATAAAGGGCTTGAATCTCGTCATGCTAGTTTAGCGATTGGAAGTAGTACAACTCTCGTGCGCTTTTTATGGGATTCGTATGAACGGCATCATAATAATGAGGTTAATTAGATGAGACAAAATGGACAATATACTTAACTACCCCACCTCCACGCACGTGGACAGATTGGTGCCCAAGACAGCCTTTTACAAGCATTTGGAGATTAACACACGCTTGAAGATGCGATTTGTGGAAGATGTGGAACGCATACAATGGCTCTATAAGTTAGCTCCATCCACAATGAATGTGGACGAGGGTAAGGCGGTGCATGAAATCGTGGTGTTCTTAGTGACACTCAAAGTGGAAGATACGCTGGATGATGTGTTTCTTGCCATCGACCGCCAGATGCCGCGCTATGTGGTGTTTGTGTTGCAATATGCCAACCGTAGCCGATTGTTGCTCAACTACAAGGAATGGGCGGATGCGGACAAAACACGATTCAACATTTTGAAGACTTTCCGCACGAAATGGATGCCATTGGCAAAGGTGAAATTGGAACTGGCAGGGTCGTCACTGGATAATATCTACGAAGCGTTTGCCGGTCAGATTTCCGGATTTGGTACGACCAACGCCACCGACACGAAACAGATTATGGCATTGCAAGATGAATTGACCCGTAAACGACGAGCAGCGGAAGTCTTGCAGAAACGGGTACGAAATGAAACGCAGTTTGCCAAACAGATGGAACTCAACAGCGAAGCCCGCACTTTGAAGCGTGAGATAGCCAAGTTGGAAGAAGAACTTAAAACATTAGAAAATAATCAAGAACAATATATATGGCTGACATATTAAAACATTTAGATTTGAACTCCGTAGACGGAACGCAACTCAATCTTGATGCGCTCTATCAGGTAGTACCTTCGGCATTTACCGAAGTACGTGATGACAAGACGGGGGAAATCTCCCGAAAGGTAAACTTCGAGGTGCTTCGTCGGTTGCTTGGCGACCATGCCACAGATGGCGATGGCGAGATGTATCAGTTTACATGGGTCGGTAAGAACGCCGCTCGTGCGGAGGCTGCCAAACCAACCGATAAGACATTACGCCCGGTGGTGGAAGATTCCGTGGATTGGGACAACACAAAGAATATCTATGTCGAGGGCGATAATCTTGAAGTGCTCAAACTCTTGCAACGCTCGTATATGGGTAAGGTGAAGATGATTTATATTGACCCGCCTTATAATACGGGCAATGACTTTGTATATCACGATGACTTTGCCCACACTGCTGCCGAGGAGGATTTCGAAGCCGGCAATGTAGACGAATTAGGCTATCGCTTCAGGAAGAATACCGATACGAATGGTAAGTTTCATTCGGATTGGTGTTCAATGATTTATACGCGTTTGTTGGTGGCTCGTTCTTTGCTCGCGGAGGATGGGGTTATCTTTATTTCGATTGATGATAATGAGGTGCGCAATCTGAGAAATATTTGTGACGAAGTATTTGGGGAACATAATTTTGTAGCACAATTAGTGTGGGAAAGAGCTTACTCACCCAAAAATGACGCAAAATACATCTCAAATAGCCATGATTATATTTTGATGTTTGCCAAACAAATAGAAGACTTTACGATTGGACGATTAGAGAGAACAGAAGAAGCTAATGCTCGTTATTCTAATCCAGACAATGATCCACGAGGTGTTTGGAAACCAAGTGATATGTCTGTTAAGACATATAATGCAGCATGTGATTATCCCATCACGACCCCTTCGGGGAAAATCGTAGAGCCTCCAGCAGGACGCTGCTGGAGTCTCTCGAAGAACGCGTTCTTCGAGAGACTCCGCGACAACCGAATTTCATTTGGTGTCGATGGTAATAGCGTACCATGTATCAAAAGGTTTCTATCTGAACTTAAGTTTGATGGTATGGCTCCAACATCTATACTTTTTTATAAAGAAGTTGGACATAGTCAAGAAGGTGCAAAAGAAGTAGTATCTCTTTTTGGAGACAAAGGTGTATTTGATGGGCCAAAGCCTGTAAGATTGCTTCAACGTCTTATTACTTTGGCCAATTTGAAAGGAGATTCTATCGTATTGGACTTCTTTTCAGGTTCGGCGAGTACCGCTCATGCCTTGATGAAGACTAATTTAGAGAAGAACACTAATTGCCAATTTATTATGGTTCAATTACCTGAAGAAGTAAGTGATACAAAGAAAGATCAAGGTTATGAAAATATCTGCGAAATAGGAAAAGAGCGTATTCGTCGTGCCGGTGCAAAAATCAAGGCTGATTCTCCGCTTACTACGCAAAATCTCGACACCGGTTTCCGTGTCTATCGCCTCGATGAAAGTAATTACGAGAAAGTATCACTTTCACCTAAGGAATACAAGCAAGACCAGCTCGACCTCTTTGGCAATAATATCAAGGCTGACCGTACAGACTTTGACCTGCTCTATGGTTCTATGTTGGCATGGGGCGTTCGCTTAGACTTACCCTTGTTGACAGAAACCGTGGATGGCTGCACCATCTACACCGTCAATGAAGGCGACCTCGTGGCTTGTTTTTCTCCAGATATTACCGATAAGGTGGTAGCTGCGATGGCAGACAAAAGTCCTTTACGTGTACTCTTTCGCGATGCCTGTTTCAAAGAAGATGCTCAGAAAATCAACATTTATGAGCAGTTCAAGCAAGCCTTGGACTGGGCGGATAATGATGCGTTTAATAACATCAGAGTAATTTAACGTGTTCATGGAAGAGAACAACAAAATACTAATCTATACAGACAATGACGGTCTGACAAAGATAGATGTGAAACTTGAGGAAGATACCTTATGGCTTACTCAAGCGCAGATGTGCGAGCTGTATCAGACAAGCAAATCCAATGTAAGTGAGCATATTAAGCACATTTTCGAAGAAGGCGAACTACAAGAGGACTCAGTTGTTCGGAAATTCCGAACAACTGCCGCAGATGGTAAGGCGTACATGACAACCTTCTATAATCTCGACATGATTATCGCTTTAGGTTATCGTGTCCGCTCCATCATTGCCACACGTTTCCGCCAATGGGCTACCCAACGGCTGAAGGAATACATCACCAAAGGTTTCACTATGGACGACGAGCGCCTGAAAAAGTTGGGTGGTGGTGGCTATTGGAAAGAACTATTGGAACGCATCCGTGACATTCGTGCCACGGAAAAGGTGTTCTACCGCCAAGTGCTGGAAATCTATGCCACCAGTATTGACTACGACCCTCGCGCCTCAGTGTCACAGGAATTTTTCAAGAAAGTGCAAAACAAGATACATTATGCTATCCACGGTCGCACTGCCGCAGAATTGATAGTGGAACGTGCCGACTCAGAGAAAGACTTCATGGGACTACTCACCTTTAAGGGAAGCCAACCTACACTGGCCGAAGCTCGTACTGCAAAAAACTATCTTGATGATAAAGAACTTCGATCCATGGGACAGTTGGTGTCCGGATATCTTGATTTCGCAGAACGTCAAGCCGAGAAAGAACAACCCATGACCATGAACGATTGGGCAAACTATCTGGATCGCATACTCACCTCAACTGGAGAACAACTCCTACTGGATGGAGGCCGAGTATCCCATCAAGAAGCGATGGACCATGCCACTACTGAATATCGTAAATATAAACAACGCACACTCAGCGATGTGGAGCAAGATTATTTGAACGCTATCAAGGCGATTAGCGGCAAAAGTAAGAAAGGAGGCAAAAAGTGAAAATAAGATATAAACATCAACGCTTTCAAGCGGAAGCCACCAAATGCGTGAGCGACGTATTTCAGGGACAACCCAAACACGACGGCAGCCGCACCTTCTTGAACAAGTTTGGTGCGCTCAGTTTCGACGGCTTCGGCAATCTGCCCCTTGTACTTGACAATGAAAGCATTTGCGAGAATGTGCGTGGTATACAGATGGCAGAAGGATTGAAGCCCGTGGAGCATCTGGAGGGAGACGGACGTACCTTTACCATCGAAATGGAAACAGGTACGGGTAAGACCTATACCTATATCAAGACCATGTACGAGCTGAACGCCCGCTATGGCTGGTCGAAATTTGTGATTGTAGTGCCAAGTATTGCCATCCGCGAAGGCGTGTTCAAGAGTTTTGAGAGTATGGCAGAACATTTTGCCGAAGAATACGGCAAGCGTATGCAATACTTTATCTACAACTCCAAGCAGCTCGCCAAGATAGAAGCGTTTGCCTCAGACAACAATATCCATGCAATGATTATCAACACGCAGGCTTTTAATGTCTCGCTCAACGAAGATAAGAACAAGGAAGGACGTGCCGGTGATGCAACCGCCCGTATCATATTCTCACGGCGTGACGATTTTGGTTCGCGAAAGCCGATTGACATCTTGGCGAAAACGAATCCTATTATGATTATTGATGAGCCGCAAAGTGTGCTAGGCACTGATGCGAATAATGCCACACGCAAAGGTATCAAACTGTTTAATCCGCTCTTTACCTTGCTTTATAGTGCCACACACCGTGAGATATTCAACCAAGTATATCGCCTCGATGCCATTGACGCTTACAATAAGAAGCTAGTGAAGAAAATAGAGGTACGCAGTGTGCATCAAGTGGGTTCTACAGCTACCAATGGCTATGTTTATCTGGATGAAATCGTCATTAGCAAAGGTAATCCACAAGCTCGATTGGGCTTCGATGTCAAGACAACCAATGGCACACGCCAAACCATTCGCTTGGTCGGCGAAGGATTCGACCTCAAAGAGCAAAGTGGTGGTTTGCAGGAGTATGCCGATAATTTCAAAGTGGAACGTATAGACGGATTGACCAATACCGTGCATTTCCTCAACGGACTGACGCTTCATCCCGGTGAGGTGGTGGGCAGCGTGAACGAGGACATTCTCCGCCGCAACCAGATACGAGAAACCATCAAAACCCACTTGGAGCGTGAACGCCAACTTTTCGCTCGCGGTATCAAAGTGCTGTCATTGTTCTTTATCGACCACGTGGATAGCTACCGCATCTACGATAAAGACAACGTGGAAAAGGGTAAGTTCGCAAAGATGTTTGAAGAGGAGTACCAACGTGCCTTGCAGGAGTTTATGCCTACCTTTACGGATGCCTCTTACACACGCTTTCTTTCCGACCCGAAGAATGCACCCGAAAACATTCACGATGGTTACTTCTCTATCGATAAAAAAGGAAAGAGTGTGGAATCGAAGAATAAGGAAGGCGAAAACGAAGAGCGTGGTTTCGACCTTATCATGAAGGATAAGGAGCGTTTGCTTAGCCAAAGTTGCCCCGTTCGCTTTATTTTCTCTCACTCGGCCTTGAAAGAAGGTTGGGACAATCCTAACGTGTTCCAGATTTGCACGCTGAAAGACACTTCCAACGAAATCAAGAAACGTCAGGAGGTGGGGCGTGGTATGCGCCTATGTGTTAACGACAAGGGCGAACGCCAAGATGCCGATGTATTAGGCGATCGTGTATTTGATACCAATATACTGACCGTTATCGCCAGCGAAAGCTATGACGATTTTGCCAAGAAGCTGCAAACAGATATGGCGGAAGCCTGTGGTAATCGTCCGGTGATTGTAACACCTACGTTGTTTACCGATCAGCTGACGCAAACCGAGGACGGACATAATATAAAGATAACCACTGAGCAGGCTGTGGAAATCCACGAGGAACTTATTGGGCAAGGTTACATCAAAAAGGGTAAGCTAACGCAGAAGTATTTTGATGAAAAGAAAGCCGGAACGCTCAATTTTGGTGAAGTGGAAAATCTACGCTCGTTTGTCGTCAAGCAGTTGGATAAGGTATTCAATCCCGATGCGTTCAAACCAGCTAATGGGCGCAACAAGACGGAGGCTCATTTCGTGAAAGACAACTTCAACAAAAAAGAGTGGCAAGAGCTGTGGAAGCGTATCAATACACGTACCTATTACAATGTGCGCTTTGAAACTCCAAAGCTCATAAAGGCTGCCATTGATGCACTCGACAAGCATCTGAATGTGACAGAGATTCGTATCGTTGTGGAAAGTGGCGGCATGGAAAGCATCCGTGACCGAGAGGAGTTGGAAGCCGGAACTGCTATGAACGCAGCCACGGTGAAGACTATCCGTGTGACGGAAGCCATTGGTGCAGAGGTAACGTATGACCTTGTGGGCGAGCTGGTACAGGCTACGGGGCTTACTCGCCGTACCATTGTGGAAATGCTGAAAGGCATCAGTCCTGCTACTTTCCATCAGTTCAAACTCAACCCTGAGGAGTTTATCATCAAGGCCGGACGCATCATCAATGACTGTAAAGCAATTTCCCTCATCCAGCATATCCAATACGAAAAACGTACCGGTACTTTTGGCACAGACATCTTTGAAGAAGCTACACTACGCGGTACACTCGGTAGGGACGCCATCGAAAGCACCAAGTCGCTCTACGACCTTGTGGTAGTGGATAGTGAGGGAATCGAAAAGAGCTTTGCCGAATCACTGGAAGCCGAGGATGATGTAGTGGTATATAGCAAACTGCCGGGAGGTTTCTACATCAACACCCCAATGGGCAAATACAATCCCGACTGGGCTGTAGCTTTCCGAGAAGGCACTGTGAAGCACGTATATTTCGTAGCGGAAACCAAAGGTAACGACATCGAAGTATCACAACTTCGTCATTCCGAGGATGCTAAGATAGAATGTGCTCGTCGCCACTTTGCAGCTATCAGTACTGGTGATGTGGTGTATAGTGTGGTGAAGACTTATCAGGATTTGTATAATGCGGTAATAAAATAAATAGTTCGTCTAACATTTTTTGCAAAGAGAGGAATCTCTATGTATAACGACAACAGTATTATAGATTAAAAAAAATAACATTGCTTTAATTAAATGATATCCAACAATATGGGAAATATACAGCTTGATTCTGAGCAGATTGCAAAATCATGGGAAGGGCGATTTAGCTTTCGAAAAGAAACCGATACTACATCTGGACTTCGTTCTCCACAGATTGGAGCACTTCACGCATTAATGGCTCATGTCGAATGTAATGAAGAACGTGCGATAGTAGTAATGCCTACGGGGACAGGTAAAACAGAAACAATGTTAGCATTTCTCATTGCTAATGTATGTCATAAAGTTTTTGTAATTGTCCCTTCTGATGCGCTAAGAAATCAAACATATAAAAAATTTAAGACCCTTGGACTACTCCCTAAGTTAGGATTAGTTCCTTCTGATATAAATTTACCCATTGTCACAAAGGTTATGCATAATTTAAAAGATGATGAATGGAAGCAAACAATAGACTCGTCCAACGTTATTGTTACAACAATGTCATTGGCTGCTAGTATATCATATAAGATACGTCAATACATTAGAGAGAGTGTATCGTTTGCATTTATAGATGAAGCTCATCACTCCAAAGCTGAAACTTGGAATGATTTTATCGGAATTTTTCCTCCTTCCAAAGTTATTATGTTTACTGCTACACCATTTAGAAATGATGGACAAAAATTAGCTGGTAAAATTATATTCAATTTTTCATTAAAAAAAGCTCAAGAACAACATTATTACGAAGCAATCAACAATTACCAAATAACCAAGTACAATACATCCGATGCCGATAAAGCTATTGCAGAGAAAGCGGTTGAGATTCTTAAAGCAGATTTGGCTAAAGGGTATGACCATATAGTTATGGCAAGATGTAAAAATAAAGCCAGAGCTAATGAAGTCTACAAAATCTATCAGCAATATCAAGACTATGATCCGGTGATTGTGTATAGTGGAATGCCTAATGCAATTGGTACACTCAAAGCAATAAAAGAAAAGAAACACAGGATAATAGTTTGCGTTAATATGTTAGGGGAAGGTTATGACTTGCCTCAACTTAAAATAGCCGCCATTCATGATGAAAGGCAGAGTTTAGCTGTTACATTACAGTTCATTGGGCGATTTACTAGAACAAATGACATCAAATTGGGAAAAGCGAGCTTTATCACAAATATAGCTTATCCTCCAATAAAAGAAGAAGTTAATAGCCTGTATCAAATCGATGCAGATTGGAATTACATATTACCTCGTATAAATGAAGAAGTATCTACTCAACAACAATCTCTTACAGATTTTTTAGAAGGCTTTCGAGGTGATTTAAAGGATGAAATATCATTGGAAGATATTCGACCTGCATTGAGTGCTGAAATATATACTACAAATTCAACAACAACCGCATTTAATAATTGGAAGAAAGGCATAAACCATGCTAACAAATATGATTATGTTTTACATACTCTTTCCACTAACATATTGGTAATAGTGTTGGGCAAAAAGTCTTGCGTTTTATGGGGTGATACAAAAACTGTACAAGATCTTTCTTGGGATATTATCATTGTATATTTTGACGCAAAAACGAAAAGAATTTATCTAAATTCGTCTATCAAGTTGAAAGGAGAGAACTTTTTAAAGCATATTTTTTCTAACCCAATAAAAGTTCAAGATGATAGTCTATTTAGAGTTTTTGCCAATGTACAGAGACTTCGACTATTTAATGTTGGTGCACGACTTCCTCAGGGAAAAGATATTTCATTCCAATCGTACTTTGGAAGTAGCGTACAGGATGGAATTGATCTTCTTTCTCAGGGTAAACTGTTGAAAAATAATTTGTATGGTGTAGGATACAAAAATGGAAATCCTATAAGTATTGGATGTTCCAGTAACGGTAAGATTTGGTCACGTGAACGATGTGATTTACAACATTATCAGAAATGGTGTAATGAAATCGGTAAGATTATATTTGACCCCAATATAGATACCAATGTTGTGTTACAAAATATGCTATCATATGAAATACTGAAAAAATGGCCGAAAGCCTATCCAATTAGTATGGACTGGAATCCTGAAATGTATGAGCACTATACACAACTAGTACATTTTGGTGAGAGTTTGTTGCCATTTGATGAAATTGAGATAACAATAGAGGAAGATACGTGTGTAGGTAATAATATAATTTTCAGTTTAAAGAATGATGGCTATAATTGCAAATACAGAATAGATATTTTACCTAATCAAAAAGACAAAAATCATCAAATGAAATACACAAAAGTTAGTGGAGATTCAATAACATTTATTTGCGCCAATTCTGAAATTTATTTGGAAGATTTTTTTGTGGACTGCCCACCTACCATATTTTATGCTGATAATAGCATGTCGTACGGTATAAAGTATTGTAAACCTAAACGTAAAGCCGAAGAAATTCCAAATAGCATGATTAGTACACTAACATGGGAAGGGGTCGATCTTTCAAAAGAATCCCAAGAATCAGCTCCGTATCGTACTGATTCTATACAATATTATATGGTACAAACTATTATTGACAAACATGATTATTTGATTGATGATGATGGATGTGGAGAAGTTGCTGATTTGGTCGCAATAGACAATTCTGAACATCAAATAGATGTCACTCTGTATCATTTGAAATATGCTAAAGGCGGGAAAGTAACAGGACAGATAGAAAACCTCTACCAAGTTTGTGGTCAGGCACAAAAGTCTATTCGTTGGAAATATGTAGGTGGTAATAAAGTATTTCAGCATATTCTAAAAAGAGATGAACAAAAGAAATCAAAAGGAAAGAGTAGTAGTTTACTAAAAGGGAATACCTCTGAAATTATAAAATTGCGAGAAGAAGCTTCTAACAAGAAAGAACTTCGTTACCACATAGTAATAGTTCAACCTGGTATGAGTAAATCTAAATGCTCCAGTGAAATGAGAATATTATTAGGTAACACAGTACAGGTTCTTCATGAAATGGCAAACATTGATTGCCGAGTCATATGTAGCGAATAAAAGATGTATATTATGGACACGAGGCAATACATGATAGTAGATTTAGAACGACGTGGCGATAAGCGTATGTTTATCACCGAACAAGTCTCCTTTATCAGCGAGAATAAGAACGGTTTTTGGGCTGTTCGGTTCTCGTCATCTACTCGTGTGTTCAATTACAACAAAGCCCGTCTGTTATATTTTACTGATCCAGAGACCATGGATTTCAGCGAAAAAGGATTGTATATCAAGAATAAGCACATCAGCAATGTGGCAGAAGTATTGCGGTTTTCTGACACTCGTCATACATTCTATCGAGTGACCTATCCCAATGGTTACTATGAGAACTTTGAGGGAAATGATGTCTATATCACTCGTACTCCCATTGACAAAAATGGTGGCTCTACTTGGGAATATCTTCGTAAATTGGCTGCTGAAACAGGTCTGATGACAGAGGATGAAGATAACATCCTATCCAAGCAGTATGAATTGGTAGATACAATGCGCGACAATGTTCCTTTGGCTCAATATCTTGGTGACAAGTCAAAACTAGCAACATATCGCTTGCCAAAGCAAGTTTATTATCCTTTCGGATGCAATGCCAGCCAAAAATCTGCGGTAGAGAAGGTATTGACACATCAGGTGAGTATCATACAAGGGCCTCCGGGAACGGGTAAGACACAAACGATTCTCAATATCATAGCAAACTTGCTTGTGGCAGGAAAAAAAGTGCTTGTTGTATCTAACAACAATTCTGCCGTAGAGAATGTGGCAGAAAAATTGGAGAGCGAAGGACTTGGTTTTATCGTGGCCAAGCTCGGTAGTGCCAAGAATAAAGAGACGTTTATTGCCAATCAAGAGGGTTATCCTGATATGACAGATTGGAATATTGAGGACAAATCAACAATATATCAGTTGGCGAATGATTCTCTCCAGAACGTTTCTAAAGGATTTGACGGACAGTTACGTCAAGCTCAACTAAAGACGGAATATGATGCGTTGCTGAAAGAGAGCAAATATAATGCGCTATTAGGAACATACAATACAGATAACAACTGGCTTCATGGTAAACCATCTTCCAAACTGATGACTCTGCTCAACCTTTACCGAATGATGGTAGAGAAAGAGCATAAGCCCGGTTTCTGGTTCCGTCTGAAGTGGTCATTTGCTATGGGAATGAAGACATTTTTGTTCCTTAACGGTAAAGTTACTGAAGTGATAGCAGGATTGGAAGAAGCCTACTATTTCTCCCGTAAGGCTGAAATCGAGCAAGAATTGAGTCTCATAGCCCATGCGCTTCAATCCATTGATATTAACCGGTCTGTAAAAGATCTACGTTCTTCTTCCTTGCAAATTTTGAAGAATAAAATTGCCAAACGATATGGATCCGGCGAAAGGAAAAGGTTCTCTATTAGAGACATCAAATCAAGAACCGAGGAGTTCTTGAAAGAGTATCCTGTCGTACTTAGCACTACCTATTCCGCCAAGAGTTGCATCAACAAGGATATGGTTTTCGATTATGTAATCATGGATGAAGCGTCGCAAGTGGACATTAAGACCGGGGCATTGGCACTCTCGTGTGCGATGAATGCTGTGATTGTAGGCGATGACAAGCAATTGCCAAATGTTGTGAACCGAGAAGAATCACTTGCTCTAAATGCCATTCAGACAGCCTATAATGTTGATGATAGATACAATGCCGTTACACATAGTTTTTTACAATCATGTGCAGAGATATTCACGGAAGCCCCTGTCACGTTATTGCGTGAGCACTATCGTTGCCATCCCAAGATTATCGAATTCTGCAATCAACGATTTTATAATGGGGAATTGGTGGCTATGACCACCGACAACGGTGAAGAGAATGTGTTGCAAGTAGTCCGTACAGCTAAAGGCAATCATGCGCGAGCACATTTTAATCAGCGAGAGATTGATGTCATCACCCAGGAAGTGATGCCAGAATGTAAGGATATGGATAGCGTTGGTATTATTACTCCATATCGTAATCAAGCGGAAGAAGTAAATAAGGTTTTAGGGCAAGATATAGCCAGTACGGTACATAAATTTCAAGGTAGAGAGTGCGATACCATCATCATAAGCACAGTTGATAATGAACCAACGGAGTTTTCCGATGATGCAAACTTGCTCAATGTTGCTATATCACGTGCTAAGACTCGTTTGCGTATTGTGACTAATGGTAATGAGATGCCGAAAGAATCGAATCTAGCCCAACTCATTGCCTATGTACAATACAACAACTTTGAGGTTAAGGAAAGTAAACTCCACTCTGTGTTTGATTTGCTCTATAAGCAATACACCGCAGAGCGTTTGGCGCATGAAGCCACCCATCCTTCGGTATCGAACCATTTATCTGAAAACCTCGTTTATGAGGTTCTGGTAAAAGCTATTGCAGATTTGAATTTGATTAATGCGGAAGTATTATGTCATTATCCGCTCTCTCGACTAATTGGCGATTGGAGTTTGCTTAGTGAAGAAGAAAAGGCTTTCGCAGAAAGTCCGTTTTCTCATGTGGATTTTCTTATCTACAATTCACTCACCAAGCAACCACTCCAAACGATTGAGGTTGATGGCTGGCATTTTCACCAGAAAAGCGATGTACAGAAATCACGAGATATCCTCAAAGATCAATTACTCACAAAGTTTGGTCTTTGTCCACATCGTATTTCTACCACAGATACGATGAATTTAGAAACAATAAAGAAAATCATTTTAATCAGTAGTTAAAAATCAAAGTTATGAGCAG
>OGIZ01000677.1_pt1 | contig 18017 bp, 19 predicted proteins | sample 1571911 | NCBI WGS metagenome assembly OGIZ01 (sample SAMEA2582108, study PRJEB24529) | metagenome | biome: Human gut stool | place: China | collected 2011 | reverse complement strand
CGACGGTATTCCAGCGTTCCCGGCGTGGGGATCTCCTGCTCTGTGAGCATACGGGCTATCTTGGTCGGCCCGTTCCCGGCAAGGCACAAGCTGTAAATCTGCCGCACAACAGGGGCGGCTTCCCCGTCAATGATAAAATTTTCGTCCTCGTCCATAAAGTAGCCGTATACGGGTTTGCTCGTGACGGGCTTCCCGCTCATACCCTTAGACCGTTTTACTGCTTTGATTTTCTTGCTCGTATCTCTCACCAGCCATTCGTTAAAAATGTTCCGCAGAGGGGCAAAATCATTGTCGCCCTGTGCGCTGTCCACTCCGTCATTGATAGCGATAAAGCGGACGCCTTTCTGTGGGAAAATCATTTCCGTATACATTCCCACTTGCAGATAGTTTCGCCCTAACCGTGACATATCCTTGACGATAACGGTGCCGACTTTTCCGGCTTCAATGTCCGCAAGCATGGCTTGAAAACCGGGTCTTTGGAAGTTCGCCCCAGAATAACCGTCATCTGTGTACCATTGCAGATTGGAAAAGCCGTTCTGCTTCGCATAGGTTTCAAGAATACGCTTCTGGTTTGAAATAGAATTGCTCTCACCTTGCAGCTCGTCCTCGTGGGATAATCTCGGATAAAGGGCGGTAATAAGGTTTCGGGTGGTCTGTCTTAACATAGTGTCCTCCATTTCCGACAGCCAGCCCCACTATTCCGTATGACTATCATACCACACGCCGGGGCTGGCTGTACAGTCCTTTCTGCTTCTTTACGTCCCGTCAAATTGCCGATTTTTGTGTAGCAGCTTCCGCTTCCAGCACTTTCAGCATTTTATCGGCGGCGGTGGCGGTGGTGTCCTGCTTGAAATAGCCGGAAACGACAAGGACAGAATTACCTATGCGGATTTCCGTCACGCAATCCGGGCGGCGGGTGCTGCGGTCATTCTTTGGGGTGTTGGTCATAGGCGGCTCTCCTTTCTGTTCATCAGCTTTTTCAGTTGTCCCATTTTCTCCTGCGCCGTGGCTTTTCGGAAGTTGCTCCCGGTAAAGCGGACAGGAGAACACATTTCAATCAGACGGTCATAAATGCGGGCGTGGGCGGTGTCCTCCGGGTGCTGCAAGTCCTCCAGCGTGAGATTAGTCGTGACGATCAGCGGCCTGCCGCTGCGGTAACGGCTGTCAATCACGTTGTAGACCTGCTCTAAGCCGTATTCCGTTCCCCGTTCCATTCCAAAATCGTCAAGGATAAGCAGCGGGAAGCTGCAAAGTCGGGAGATATATTCATTCCTGCCCTCAAAGCTGGCGGCAAGGTCACCCAATATCAATGCAAAGTTTGTCATGCACACGGGGATTTCACGCTCCATAAGGGCATTTGCGATACAGCCCGCAAAATAGCTCTTGCCTGTGCCAACGCCGCCCCATAGCAGATAGCCAATGTTGCGCTCTTTCATGGTTTCCCAGTTCTCCACATAGAAATGGGCGTGTTCCATTTGCGGGCACTTGCCGTTGTCGTTCTCAAACGTCCAGCCCTGCATAGCCGGGTCTGTAAAGCCCCGCCGCTTCAACCGCTCGACAGTTTCAAGGTGACTGCGCTGTTTCTCTGCGGCTTCCCGTTCCTCACGCTCTGCCCGCTGGCAGTCACATTCTGCCGGGTGGCGGTCACGCCCCAGCCATGCGGCGGTTTCTTTGGGGAAATAGCCCTCTTTGGGCTTGTGGCACTTCCCGCAGTATAAAAGCCCGTCCTCGCCGGTGTAGTCCTCCGGCTCCGGCGTGGTGTCGGTCATATTCAAAATCATTTCATCAAATCCATTCGTCATAAGCTCTCGCCCTCCTTACAGGTATAATCGGGTATGCCCTTTTTCGGGGCTTTCTTGGCTGCGTCCTCCTGCGCCCACTTGAAAATCGTGGCTGCATGGCTCTTGTATTTCCTCCCGCTGGAAGCGATATGGCAGGATAGGCGGTCAATGTAATACTCCCACTTGCCGGGAAGCTCTGTTTTCAGCCCGTCAAGCTCCGTATCGGAAAGAATGACATTGTGGTATCTGCCATAGGCGGCGGGGGCGGGGTGTCCCGTTTCTAACTCTCTCTCTTTTTCTATTTCTATATCTATCTCTTTCTCTATCTCTATCTCTGGTGGACAAATGTCCGCTCGATATGGTGGACATTTGTCCGCCCCTGTCTGCGGCAGGGCTTTTTGTTCCTGCAAAGCCAGCCGCGCCCTGCGCTTGCGCTCCCCCTCGGTAGAGGACTGGCCGATTAAAAGCTCAATGTTGCTCATGTAGAGTGCGCCGCTTGGCAAAGGCTCCACAAGCCCCAGCTTCATAAAGATTTTCAAAGCTCTCTCTACGGTACCTACCTGCTGGCGGGTAATGGTCGCAATCATCTGGGCGGTGTAGGGGATATTCTCGTCAAGCTGCAATTTCCCGCCGTTTTTCAGCGATTTCAAGTACAGCTTCAAGAGAATGTTGGAATAGATAACGCCGTCCTGCATACTTTCCAGCAGAACGATTGCATCATCGTCAAAATAGCTCTCTTTCAGCTTGAGGTAGTAATATTTGCGGTTATCTGCCATAGGCTGCGTCCTCCTTTTTCCAGCGTTTGGAATAATAGCGAGGGCATAGTATGATAACCGCCCGGAAGCTCTGTTTGCAGTCACGGGTGCAGCCCCGGCATAGGTCGTTGTAAGTGATACGGTTGCGGTGGTTGAGGAAGAAAGACCATTCCAGCCGCCGCTTCTTGCTCATTCTCGGCAATGGTAAGCTCCTTTCTGCCGTTCCTATCGGTGTAGCGGGATAGGGGGCATTTTCTGTATGTTCTCGGTATCATTTTCGGGCTTTTTCTGCCCTGTAAGCCCCGTTTGGAAGTCGGGGAGTATTGCGGTAAGGGTTCATATCATACCTGTATTTTTGTAGGGTTTCGGTATCATTTCGGGGCGGTCTTTAACGCTCCTGTTCACGCTTTTTCTGCTGGCTCGGTGCGCCCCTTAAAATCTGGTCGATATTGCGTCTGACTGTCTGAAGCTCCTGCGCCCGCTGGCGTTTCTCCCGGTAGTCGTTATATCCGGCGTTCTTCTGGACGGTAAGCTGCTCAATCTCCCTTTGCAGGGCTTTGCTGGCTGGCAGCTTGGTTATTCCATGCTCCCGGAAATAACGGGCGGCTGTGTCCGCTATGATAAAATCGCTTTCGTGCTGTTCCCGGTAGGCTCTCCGGGCTTTCTCCGATTTCTGCGCTTTCAGACCGTCACGGGCGGGCTTCGTGCCGATATAGCCCAAAAGGTTGCGCTGCAATTCCTTTTTCTCCCGGATAGCGGCTTCCAGCCCTTTCAGTCCGGCAAGGCTCTCCTGCGTGGCGGTGTTGGCTGCGGAAATGGCAGCGTCCAGCTCGTCCGGGGAAGAAAAGCCATACTGCTGGTAGAGCATGAGGGTAGCCGACATCTGTTTGAGGTTGTGCATGGTCGCCCACTTCTCATAGCCCCGTCCTTTCCCCTCGGCTCGCTTGGCGGCTATGTCTACCATGCGCTGTATAGCGTCATTGTTCGGGGCGTTTTTCGCTTCTTTTTTCGTCCGTAAGCGGTCTTTGATACTGCCGGGGTATTCCGCTATGGCTGCGGGTTTTTCGGCGGCTCTGGCGGCGTTCTGCTCCAAAACGGAGAGGACAGCAGCCCGGTCAAAATCGTCCCCCAGCTTCCGGGCGGTAATTGGCTTCGTCCTGTCCGGCGTGAGGTAACTTAGCCGCCCCCGGCTCTCCTTGACGGTCACACCATGCCGGAGAAGCAGGGCGGCAAACTCATCAAAGCCGGAAGCAGCGGCAAGGGCTTCCCGGATAGTCCGGCGCAGCTTCGCCTTGTCCGTTTCAAACTTGGTCTGCCGGGGCGCGATACCGTCCGCAGCAATAGGGGCGTTGGCTCTGTCAAGGGCAGCCTGTCCTTTCTTCTGCGCCCAATACTCACGCTCGGTAATGCGTTCTTTGCTGCCGTTCAAAAGGTCTATCTGGTAAAGCCCCTCGCTGTGGCACATCTCCATGACTTCGGCTTTCAGATAGTTCATAGCTGCGTCCGTACAGCGGTGCTTGCAGCCTGCTTTCCTGTCCGCTGGCCTGTCCATGTGGGGCAGCATGGGAACCTCCGCAATCCGCAGACTGTTAATGACGATATGCACATGGATATTTTCGGTGTGGCTGTGTCCGTCCGGGTGGGTGCAGACAAGGGCCTGGTGTCCGGGGAAATGCTCGGCGCAGAACTTCTCGCCCAGCTCCTGCGCCCGATCAACGGTCAAGCCGTTGTCCGGGCCGTCCCGTGGGTCAAAGCTGATGATGTAGTGGTGGCTCTTTACGTCCTCCCGTTTCTGGTTCTTGCCGTAGCGGAGATTGGAGCGCATACAGGCAACGGCAAAATCCTCCCCGCCACAATTCAGAGAGGATATGCGGTAGTCTACCCTCGGTATGAGCCGCCCGTCTGCGTCAAGGGTGGGCTTCATGGTAAACTCGTCATGCTCGAATGTGAGGTATTTTTCAGCGTCCCCGTAGTTGGCATTTTTAGAGCTGATATGTTTGAGTATCGCCAACGGCTTCACCTACTTTCTGCAAGACTTCAAACTTCAAGGCGGCAAGGTCGGCGGCGGCTCCCCGCACTTCCTTTTCCAGCCCCCGGTAGGGGCTTCCGTATTCGTTCAGGCTCCGGGCAATCTGGTTTAAGTTGCCGCCGATTTTCCCGTACTCTGCCGTGAGCTTGGAGAGGGCGGCAAGCAGCCCGTCATTGACCGGGGAAACGGTGACAATGGGGCGTATGGTCGCTTTCCGTATGGCTTGCCGGATAAACTCGGACTGGCTGATTTCATAAGCCGCCAGCCGCCCGGTGAAGTCGGCGTATTCTTCATCGGTCATGCGGGTCTTTACCACATGACGGCGGTGGGGCGTATTGTATTTCTTTCGCATGGTCTGTGACCTCCTTTCTCGCCCGACAGGGCGCATAGCAGGGTTTGGGGAAGGCACTCCCCAACAAGATTCCCGCAGGGGCAAAAATAAGCGGAGAGCGAATTTTGGCACCTCGGTAGAATCTTGCTCTGAAAAACTCCGGCGTTCCCCGGCTCCCGTCCTTTCCGCTAACAAAACGTTTCAAAAGGGCTTTGCTACCCGCTATTCCGGCTTATCTTGAAAATTTTCCTTTCACTACCTACAACACCACGCAAAGCAAAATGGACGGAGATTTTTAGAATTTCCCCTCTATTCCCTACAACACCACGCAAGCCGGAATAGGCGGACAATGGCAGTATTTTTTTCTTTGATACCCTCTACGGATAAGTAAGGGATTTTGCCAACTGCGGCGGCTATTTTCCCTTTTGTTTTTTCATACTGGGGATTTTCAAAAATGCCAAACAGGAACGAAAAAAAGCAGCAAATCTGTTGAATAGATTTACTGCTTTCTGGTTGCCGGCGAAGCGGCGGTTATTCAGTTGTAGGCGGTAGGGCTATCTCCCAAAGCGGAACTTGAAAATAGCTGTGAGAAGCGTCTGGGTGATGTAGTCCTCTGTATCTTGGTCTACCCGTCCATTCACACGGGCGGCACATTGTATGCGGCGGCGGTAATACTGCAATACAGTTCCCACCGCTTCCGGCTCCCCGCTGGCGGCTTGGACGATTGTTTCATAGGGGAGAAGCCTATTATTTCTCATATGCCATTCCCTCCATTTCCGCTTGGAGCTGCCGTAGGGCTTTTCGGATATGGTAGCCCGCTGTGCTGCGGCTGCGCCCGTACTGTCTGCCAATTTCGTGCTGTGGAATACGCTTGAAAAAGGACAGGTAAATCATTTCCCGCTCCCGTTCGTCCAGCCGTGACAGGGCTTCCGCAAGTAAACCGCTGCTGAAAATGACCGTATCGCCGCAAAGGGTAAGTATGTATTCCTCGTCCGGCTCCGGGGCTTGGAAATATTCATCTGTCGTGCCTAAAGGGTAGTGCTTTTCGTCTGTGAGGTATTCAAGGGATATTTCTCTTTTGTGCTTCCTGCTCCGTGTCCTCGCTGCGTTGATCGTTGCATTTCGGATAACGACTTTGCAAAAGGCATGGAAAGTGTACTCGATATGTTCCCGATATTCTTCTGTACAGGTCATGGAAAATCCCCCTTTCCTCCCAAAAGGGCTGTGGCTGGTTAGTAGTTGCTTTTTATGATAGTAAGGGGCGGCAGCACTTTAGGCTGTCGCTCCTTGACTGCCTAACTGCAAAACCGGGCGGGGCTGTCAACGGCGGGCGAAGCCCGTTCATCTTGACCGTTGACTGGCTCGGCCGGGTTTGCTATTTATCCGGCAAACTTGAATTTATTTTAAGCTATCACGTTTTACCTTTTTAAGCCTTACTATCATTACCATAGGAATTTCTTTATTGTTTTTGAAACATTCTTCATAAAATCCATCAATGACAAATCCAGCTCTGAAACAAAGGTTAAAAATATCTTGTATGGAACGATGATAATAAATCTGCTCCTCCGGCTGCCCTTCGATCGCTATATCATAGTAACTGTGCGGTGTCATATATTTTTCAGTCAATGTGATAAAACAAGGGTGCTGCGTTGCAAAGACAAAAATCCCGTTTTCCTCCAATAGTTCATAAACAGCCATAAAAAGCGGTTCAATATCCGTAATATCCATAATTGCCATATTAGAAACTGCTTTCGTAAAGGCTCGATTTCTTTTTAATCCTAATAAGCTTTCTCTATTGGTCGCATCCGCTACGCAAAACTCAATTTGTTTTGCATATTGTGATCGCCGTCTTTTAGCCAATTCTATCATTTTTTTGCTGTAATCAAAAGCGACGACCGAAGCGCCTCTCTGTGCAAGATACGAAGAATAATTTCCATTGCCGCACGCAATATCCAAAATGTAATCCGAAGGATCAGGAGAGAGAAGTTCCGTTACTTTGGGACGTACTACCTCTCTGTGAAATTCATTGGATTCGTCACCCATTGCATCATCCCAAAATTGTGCGTTTTTCTCCCAGATCTTTTTGCTTTCCTCTGTTCCCATGTTCTCTCCCACTCCCAAAATTTGCCTTTTTGCTTCCATTAAATCTTCCTTACTATATTCCATTGTTACCCTCCATAACTTCTGATTGTTGCCGTCTTGACTATTATGTATCTTTTCTTTCCAAAATGGTATAGGCTTTTATTTTTATAATGCTGCAAAACTTTTCTTCTGTAAGGTATTCAAAGGATATTTCCCTTTGCCGCCGCTATTGGAAAGCCAAAAGCAGCGGCTTTTTTACGCGATATGACCGAAAAGACTAGAAAGCAGGATATGTCATCATTTGTCATTTCTTCTCAATGTAATAACTGCATGGCATATCAAGCCAAATACAAGAGAAAAACAGCCACCGCCAAATAGTGATGCTCCCCACCCTGCACCCGACATTGTCATAAAACCGCCAACAAAGAAAATACCAATGCCAAGAAATATCCCGACACCATAAAAAAGTCCAATTGCCATATCATACTTATTAAATTGTCGTTTCTCTTTTTTTCACATGTTTCCATTTTTGTTATTACCTCCTTCGCAAAATCGTCCATGTGGACTCCAAAAAGAAAACAAATTTTTTTCAACGTATTTAAATCGGGTTCATTAACATCTCTCTCCCAATTCGATAGCGCCTGCCGGGTAACATTCAATTTCCCAGCCAGTTCTTCCTGTGTCATTCCCGATTGTGTTCGCAGATGACGTATTTGCTTTCCTGTTGTAATATCCGTCTGTTTCTGGTTCAAAATGGTTCCTCCTCTCTGATGCTGATTTTATCAATGATATTTCGCAATAGCCAGCAATGAACGTTTGCATTGCGCAAGATGTTACATTATCTTCTGAAACATATGCCGGATCTTGTCTAAACGGCTGTTCGGGCGGCGTGGCTGAAACACAGGCTCGCCGGAAGTTTCCTGATACCCTTTTAATTCTGTAATGCAGACACTTCTTCCATTTGTATAAAAATTCAAATCATTTCTATATTCACCAATACAACGGGCAGGGATTTCCCCCTTAAAAATAACTTCATCTTTTTCAAGTCTGGTTGATTCAATGATTGCGCAATACTTTGGTGCGTCATTATAAGCCCGTGAAAGATATTCCTGCGGTGCAAAAAGGGTAAAGGAAAGGTATGGTTCCAACAGTTGTGTTCCTGCTTTTTTCAATGCCTGCTCCAACACGACAGGCGCAAGAAAACGAAAATCAGCGGGGGTGCTGACCGGGCTGTAATAAACTCCATAATCAAAACAAATTTGGCAGTCTGTCACTCCCCAGCCATATAAGCCCTGCTCCATTCCATAACGCACACCCTCCATGACGGCATTTTGAAAACTTTGGTTTAAATAGCCGAGAGATACCTCGCTTTTATATTGTGTTCCGCTTCCAACAGGAAGCGGTGTTACAGTCAAACCAATAGATGCCCAAAACGGATTCGGCGGCACTTCAATATGAATCGTGTAGCTCGCTTTTTTTTGCGGTCTTTCCAGATAAATAACCGAAGGCTCTTTCATAGCCACGCCCACATGATATTTTTCTTCTAATAGCGAACAAATAACTTCTAACTGTACTTTTCCCCAAAAAGATAATATAATCTCATGTGTAACAGTATCAATGTCAAAATGCAAAAGAGGGTCTGTATCAGCAATCTCTGTGAGGGCATTTAACAGGGCTTCCCTTTGCTCCGGCTTTTGCGGCTCTACCGTTGTCCGAAGTAATGGCATGGGATTATCAATCCGTGTTTTGTGAGGCAGGAGTTTTTCATTTCCCAGAATGTCGTTCAGTTTCAAAGTATCATCAGCTAAAATAACAATTTCTCCCGGACAGGCATGGTCAACCGGGACGATTTCACCATTTGACGGAATACACATTTCTGTAATCTTTATTTTTTCCTTTTTTGACAGCAGCAGGGTATCCCGTAAATGGAGCGTCCCATGATACAGGCGTAAATAAGAAAGCCGTTTTTTCCGCTCTGTATACTCAACCTTAAAAACATATCCACATAATTCAGACTGAATATCGTCTGTTTCTGTAATGAAAGTTTCTGTAATCGCTTCAATCAGTTTTTCTGTTCCTAAATTGTCTTTTGCACTCCCATGATAAACAGGAAACAAAGAGCAGCATCTGGTTCTTTTGCACTTTTCATATTGTAATTCCTGTATATCCAAAGAATCCTCTGCAACATATCGTTCTAATAGTTCATCGCTTCCGGAAATAATCATATCCCATTTGTCCAAATCAGAAATATCGGTCATGGTTATCTTTGGCGACAGGGAAACCTCCTGCATGACAATCATATCACTGGTAAGTTTATCTTTAATGCTTTGGTAAACACGCCGCAGGTCGATCCCATTTTGGTCTATCTTATTTATAAAGATAATTGTCGGAATGTCCATTTTCTGAAGCGCATGGAATAATATACGGGTTTGTGCCTGTACGCCGTCTTTTGCCGAAATGACTAAAACAGCTCCGTCAAGGACAGATAAAGAGCGGTATGCTTCGGTTAAAAAATCCATATGACCGGGAGTGTCCACGATATTGATTTTATAATCATTCCAGCAAAAAGAAGTAACCGCTGTCTGAATGGTAATTCCGCGCTGCCGTTCCAAAATCATAGTGTCTGTTCTTGTAGTTCCTTTATCCACGTTTCCTTGTTCCGCAATCGCTCCACTGGTGTACAGCAGGCTTTCCGTCAATGTTGTTTTTCCTGCGTCTACATGGGCGAGAATTCCAATATTGATTATTTTCATGTGATTGTCCTCCTTTTACAGCCCCAAAAGGGCATAAAAATCCCCAGCAGTAAAATACTTTTACCACTGGGGATTATAATTTGCGGACATACACATATACAGCATACACCTGTTTGTGATTGCTGTTTTTCGGATATGTCAAAATTGATAAGGCAAAAGTATTCTTAAATTGGGTACAAAAAACCAAGCCCCCACAAAAGGGACTATCATAATCCTTTGTTCCCACTATTTGATTATAGTTTTATTTAAGAATACCTTGCCGCATATTTTTTACTCCTTTTTTGGAATGATGCTATTATATCACATTAGTTTTAGGAAAGAAAGTACCTAAAAGAAATTTTTCTTCCCCTTATATGTAACAATCATACCGACTTTCTGGCGTTCAGAATGGTTTCTGCTGTCTGCTGTGGTGTTTGGTTGGAATTGTCCAGCCAAAAGCCGATCCGTGGTGTTGTCTGCATAAATGTATCGTATAAGGTTTCAACCGTAAAGCCGGAATAGCCTGTTTTCTCCCTGTATCGTTCCCTTCCTTTTATTGTTTCCACATCTGGACAAAGAACGACAACCTCAACAGGGTATTTATGCGGCACAAAAAATATGTACATGTAACTAATTCAACACATTTATAATTTGAATAGGGACATTATAGCATTTACTAAATACAAATTCAATGTATACGGAAATAAAGATATAAGGAGTGGGAAGGATTCCGCCGTAGTCGGCATTGTAGGAAAATCCAAAAGTTTAGATTTTCCCACAATGCTTATCTTTTGGTCTTTGGTTCGGAATAGTGTAGTGCTGGCGGTCTATCTCTTGTTTTCGGTTGCTTGCTTCCTTACCGTACATGAGCATTGGAAGCAGGGTTGTCCTGACCGTAACCTTCCAGAAGGTTGATAACGCCCCAGATACCAAGACCTGCACCCAGGGCCACTACGAGAGTCTGCAAAACACCAACTGCACTGTTGAAAAATTCCATAAAATAATCCTCCTAAAAAATGTTTTTGATTTTGGGTTAAGTTGCTGCGTCAATCTCGTACACATCGAAGGTGTCCGTGGGTTTTACCACGGCACGCTGCTTCTTCATGTACCGTTCCATGTCAAAGACATTTTTAGGGTCGGCGTCGGCCGTGTATCTGTAATTCGGGTGCCGGGTGAGGTCGTACTTGTCCGAAAGGAACGGGCGCACGCCCCGCAGCATGAAGATACACTTGCCGCCGTCCATCACTGCCAATTCGTCCTGGGTCATCAACTCCTTTCCTAATTTTTGATAACTGAGGCCGTGGGAAACCTGACTGCCCCGGTTTTCGGACTGGTTATAGAGATCAATGGTCTCTTTCCCCAGCAGTTCCGAAATTTCCTTGAGGGTGGATTTCTCCTTGCCTCCCAAAAACAAGGTGCTGTCACAGTTACCGACGATGGTATCTGCCGCATCCTTGTAGATGGTCTTTAGCTGACTCTGCGACTGCAAAATAATAGAAGCCGATATTTCACGGCTTCGGATGGTGGCAATCAGCTTATCGAAGTTCGGTATCTGGCCGATGTTGGCAAACTCGTCCAGGATCAGACGGACATGGACGGGCAGCCGCCCACCGTAGAAGTCATCCGCCTTGTCGCAGAGCAGATTGAAAAGCTGACTATACATGAGGGCGGCCACGAAATTGAAAGTGCTGTCCGTATCTGACAGGATCACAAACAGCGCCGTCTTTTGGTCGCCCAGGGTATCCAGTTCCAGTTCGTCATATTCCATCAGGTCCCGCAGCTCCTTGATATCGAAGGGAGCAAGCCGGGCACCGCAGGAAATGAGGATGGATTTTAAGGTCTTGCCCGCCGCCATCTTGAATTTGCGGTACTGCTTGACGGCAAAGTGGTCCGGCTCCCGTTCCTCCAACTGAGAAAAGAGCAGGTCCACCGGGCTTTGATAAGTTTCGTCATCCTCTCTGGCTTCACTGGCATTGATAAGATCCAGAAGTGTGATGAAGTTCTTTTCTTCCTCCGTGGCCTCATACCAGATGTAGCCGATCAGTGCGGAATAATAGAGGCGTTCTGCTTTGACCCAGAAATCTTCCGAAGATTTTTCGCCTTCGCCCTTCGTGTTCATAATCAGGGCGTTCACCAGCTTTAAGATATCTTTCTCTGATCGGATATAAGCCAGCGGATTGTATTTCATGGATTTTCGGAAGTTTATCAGGTTGAGGCACTTGATACGGTATTTCTTCCGTTCCAGGAAAGCGCCGATCTCCGGCAGCAAGGTTCCTTTCGGATCAGTGCAGACATAGGACGAATGAGCTTGCAGCAGCGACGGCTTACAGAAGAACCGCGTCTTGCCGCTGCCGGAACCGCCGATCACCAGAATGTTTTTATTTCTGGCATACTTCGGCTGCTTTGGACGGCTCGCCATCGTAATCCGTTCCGTCTGCGTCATGGGGATGTTCTGGAAAAAGTCCTTGTCCATGTAGGGAGCGATATCTGCCGCCGTACCCCAGCGGGCAGAACCATACTCGATCCCGTGGCGATACTTCTTAGCGTTCTTGCCTTTCAGGTAGACCGCCATGCGAAGGATCACCGCACCCGCTATGCCGATCAGCAGGTCCGTGGGATGGAAACTGAGCCACGGGGAGGAAAGGGCTGCCGTGAAGCCGTCCCCAATGGAGAGCAGCTTGCCGGAAAGGTCAGCACCGGGCGCAAGCCGGAAAGCCTGTGCCAGCTTATCGAAGGGATACACGAACAGAAGATACGGGAAATTCAGCAAAAACAGTTTTTTCATGTTCATCTCTGCACGCTCCGATCTTTGACCTTTACTTTCTCCCGGTCAATGGTGCGGTGTTCCACTTTCTCCGCCGCCTGTTCCTTCGCCTGGGTCAGCCGTTCCCGGATGGAGGGCTTTTCCTCACGGCTCATTTTCCGGCTGGCAAACTCCTGAAATGCCGCTGTGATGGCATCCGCGTCCCGGCTTTTGAAAAAGACCAGGTAACGAGGCTGCTCTGCAGTGGTGTCCTTCTTCAAGGCAAAATCCACATGGTATTTCTTCGCCACACGGGAGAAAGCCTTGATATTCTTGTCACTGATCTCGATATTGGCAAGACCGGCGTTCTGGCTGGCAAGCTGTTTAAGGCTCTGCCTGCCGCGGTAGATTTTGGGCTTCTGGCTTTTCTGGATTTCCTCCAGGAACTTTTTGACGACTTTTTCAAAGACTTGCTCGCTTAGCTTGGCTCCGTCAACAATGAGCGTTACGGCGCCCCGCGTTACTTCCTCTTGCATTTAGCCTCGCCCCCTTTGCCCGTCCCCGTACATATCGTGCTGCACCAGGGAAGAATAGTAGCTGTTGATGGTGGTCGGGGCGTTATACAGCGCCGCCAGAAGGTATTTCTTGATATTGCGGACATAGGTGGTGTTGTCCTTCATGCAGTCCATGACATACTGAACATGTGAACTGTCCAGCTTCATAAACCGGGACTTTACCACCTCCGCCGGATAATCGTCTCCGGCAATGCGGATGACTTTGCGGGCAGAACATACGGTATCCACGATCAGGTCAACGATCTCGTCAAGCTGCTCACGGTCGATATGGCTGTCCTGCACCAGATAGCTGTACTCGATGTTATCCAAAATCACTTCACGATAACATTCTCTGGCTCCCATCCGATCCGTTCCCATCCTTGCCCCTGCGGGGGTAGGGGGATTTGATTGGATAGGATTTGATAGTTCCGTACTTGATAAATCAGTCTTTGTTTGATTAGTATTTAATTGTGCGGGGTTTTCCGTACACGGTTCCGCCGTATCCGGGATACCCATATCCGGGTTTTCCGTATATGGCTTTGCCGTACCCGGTAAAGGCGTACCTGGGCTTGACGGCGGCTCGCACTGAGGCATTTCGTAAATGACATACTCGGTATCCGTGATCTTGCCTTTTTCATCCCGAAGCTGGGTGCGCCGGATATACCCGTGGGTCTCCAGCTCCTTCAATGCCGCACCGATGCTGTCCACACCTTCCCGGCAGATCGCCGCAAGCCCTCTGGTGGTGTAATTCCACTCATCAGGGAGTGACAACATCATGGACAGCAGCCCTTTGGATTTCAGGGTCAGCGTCCGATCTTTCAAGTGATGGTTCGACATGACCGTATAATCACGGGTCTTTTCAATACGAAAAACAGCCATCTTCGCACCTCCTTCCTGTGAAAATAAAAAGTGTTGATTTTGAGCGGTTTACCCGTCTGTATGCCTCCGTTTTCTCCCGCATGGGAAACATCCACGCCCTGTTCAGAACGCAAGCTACAGAGGAAGAAACAGAAGATTTTCCGCTGATTTTGATACATTTTGGGGGCGGCTACCTCTCACGGTCTTTGTGGTCATAGTGGAGATTGCCGGAAAGTACCTTCGCATGGTTACGGATTTTGATATGTCCCTTTTCCTGATTTTCCAAAGCCTTGCTGTATCCGGTGTTGGTCAGGAACAGACGCATTTTCTCACCCTTCCAGCCAACAGGCGAGTCATGGGTAAGAACATCAAAGACGATCATGTGTCTGGTCGCCGGGTCGAAACGCTCCAAAGCCATAATGTCATGGCCAGATAACTTCTGCGCCCCGGATCGCTGCCTGGCCTCTGCCAGCATTTCCCCGATGGTGCGGGCTTTCTCCGGCAGACGGTATTCGGCCTGCACCTTGCGGATCAAATCCATGCACTCCTGATCCGACAGTGGGCGGAGCTTGTCCAGAAGGCTTTCCGCCGTTTCTTTCGTTGCCGGGTTCGGCGCATAGCGCCATGTCATGTAAATCTCATTCAGGGCAGCGTTCTGATTGGTACTTTCAATCTGAAACACCATCCTCATTTCTGCTTCTGTCAATTTCATTGCCAGCCTCCTTCAAAATGGGTATAAAAAAACGCCATAGGTTTTTTGAGCCTACGGCGTTTCTTGCGATATTCACAATTCCAAACTTTCCAGCCACTCGTCAAAAGATTTCTTGGAGACGCGGATCGCATTTCCTATGCGGACGATTCTAAACTCCTCCTGCTTGACGAGCTGATATGCGGTTGTGCGACCGATGTTGAGCATGGCCGCAATCTGTTCCACGGTATATGTGCGCGGTTCCGGCAGTGACTTTTTCTCTTTCTTGTCCATAGTAACCTCCATGTATTTGCCTTGTCATTTTGACTAAGGGAGTGAAGAATGGCAGTAGCAATCGGCTTTGGCTGGGTGTCCTCTTGCTAAGAATTTGCTAATAGGACCACCCAACGGACACATAAAACTGCGTCAGAATAGGTGTTTTGCACCATAAAGTTCGTTTACTACAAGTCATTCTGCGTAAGGGATGATATTGGAAGTTACATCCGAACCGTGTATCACATGGTAAGCCATACTCCTAAGCGTGGGGTCGGAGGTTCAAATCCTCTTATGGACGCCAGTGAACAACGCCGAAAGCCTTTGTTTTCAAGGGTTTTCGGCTTTTCTTATATGAAAAGGCACGAAAAAGCTCTTTCACTGTATGAGATAGAATTCTACTCCAAAATTTGATTTTTGACAAGCCCTCCAGAATCGAACGGTTGTTATAAGACAAAATCGCCAGCTAATTTTTAGCAGAAAACAGGCTGTTCTTGCTAATGAAAATGCCCTTCCTGCTAATCAGCCCCAAAATCGTGCCAAAAATCCAGCTAATCAAAAAAGGCGGATGTTTTGAGTACCATGCAGTTATAGCAGATAAAATTGAATATCGTTATCTACATAGAGCGTCTATTTGCCCCGCATTGGGGATGGATAGGCGCTCTTTTTTTATGCCCAAAACCATGGGCAAATACAAGAGATTGGAGGTGTTTTATTTGAGCAAGCCTGTTTATGCCGCAGACAAGCCGAGCGATTGCCATTACTGCTACTACTGGACGAATGGCAGAAAGGGTTGCCGTCTGGGTAGAAATAATTGCTACTACTTAATCTCTTTGCCACCGAAATCCAAGTCGGAATGTGATGACTGTCCCTATGGGCGAGATCACCCGTGCATTGGCTGGTGTACGAAGAAGGTTATGCGTGAAGTGGGGCTTCGTTGATATGGATGCGTATGAACAGGAATACCGCTTCTGCTATTTTGCCCGATGTCCTCACGAAAAGACGGATACGACTTTCTGCAGCGTTCTACTGACAACAGAAAGTTTTCCGCAGAAAGAAAGTGGTGAAGCCGTGTGAGTTTTGATTATTTTTACGGTCAGCAATCCGAGCTATTCACATTCTATCGAGTTCCGAAGGTGTTGTTCACGAACGAGAGGTTTTGGAATATTTCTGCCGATGCCAAGATGCTGTATGGCATTTTGCTTGACCGCATGAGCCTGTCTGCCAAGAATGGTTGGATCGATCAAAACGGTCGAGTGTATATCATTTTTACAATCGACGAAGCGAAGATGGCTCTGAACTGTGCTGAACAAAAGGCTATCAAGCTGCTCAGTGAACTTGAGAAGAAAGCAGGATTGATTGAACGTAAGCGCCAGGGTTTGGGAAAGCCCAACCTGATCTATGTGAAGAACTTTATCTCTGCTGTGGATTCACAACTCTTGAATTGTGAAAATCACAATTCTGGAACAATGGAAATCACAACTCAAGAACTTCCGAAATCACAATGTAATAATACTGATATTAAAAATACTGAATTTAGTGATACTGATTCTATCTTTCCTTCCGGAAATGGTGGAATGATGGACGAGAATGACCGGTATCAAGAATACTTTGATTATTTCTCGGATCAGCTCAGTATTGATTTGTTGAAGAAGGATTACCCTTACGATTCCGAAATGTTGGATAACATTCTGGAGTTGATCGTTGAAACAGTTTGCACGAAGCGACCATTGATTCGCATTGGTGCAGAGGAACGTCCAGCAGAAATTGTCCGCAGTCGGTTTATGAAACTGAATGTCGAACACATTCGATATGTTATGTCCTGGAGGTACATTAAAGAAGAAAGACATTCACTGGAGAGAAACAGTAATCTTGGTATATATTTTGATAGGAATCCGCTTCTATAAATGAATACACAGTACTGATTCCATAGAATATCACTACACATAGCAAATGATTTGCTGCTTTTTATTTTTATCAGGGTAGTCCATAGTGGGCTGCCTTTTGTTATACAAAATGGAGACAATCAGGGAATCTGTAAAAAGAGGCATGGGCGGCGCAATTTACGGTATTGCAAGTGTTACTATATTTGTTAGATTTTTACAAATATACCCTGTACACAAAAATTTCACTTGTAATCTGGCAGGATATCGGCTACACTTTACTCATTCCAATTTGATAGGAAGGATAAGAAAGAGTATGAGAAAGAAATGGATTTTTACCGGAGCGGCATTTGCACTTGCAATGACCTTGACCGGATGCAGAGATAATGCGGCAGCCAGTATTCCGCAGCAAAGCAGCCAGGAGCAGACGAAGGAGCAGACACAGATGATCCCTATGGAGGAGGCACAGGAAGCGGCGTTAAAAGCAGCGGATATTGAAGCGGCAGATGCAGACATTTCAGCCACGACCTTAAGTGAGGTGGCGGGAGTGGCCTGCTATAAGGTGGAATTTACTTCCGGAGAGTATGCCTACTCCTACACGATCAATGCACAGACAGGAGCTGTCATGGAAATGAGCAGCCAGGAACAGAATGCACAGACTTCCGGGACGCAGACGGAAACGGCAGACCCCGCTGCCTCGGCTCCGGCACAGACCTCAGGTTCAGCCTCAGCCCAGGCACAGACCTCAGCCGCTGCACCGGCACAGAATGCAACAGGTACCGGAACCGTGGATGAAGCAGCAGCACAGAAGATCGCACTGGAGCATGCCGGAGTGAAGGCAGCGGACGCAACGATCACCAAGTCAAAGCTTGATTATGAAGACGGACGTCAGGTATATGACATTGAATGGTATGCAGGCGGTGCCAAGTATGACTATGAGATTGCGGCAGACACCGGAGAGATCATCAGCTCCGCATATGAAGAAAAAACGATGGGAGCAGACAGCAGGAACGTTACGGTCAGTGAGGCAGATGCAAAGAAAACAGCCCTTGACCGTGTAAGCGGTGCAACAGACAAGAATCTCTACGAATGGAAGCTTGATTATGAAGACGGACACCCGGAATATGAAGGAAAGATCATCTACGGTGGAACGGAATACGAATTCACGATTGATGCAGCGACCGGATCCGTAATGGAGTGGGATGCTGAGAAGGTCCGTTAAGACAGGAGAAGTAGTTGCGTACAAAGATTATCCTAGATTATTCACGGATCAGCCGTGAAAGTGGCTGAAAGCCACATAGTTACTGT
>OGIZ01000657.1_pt1 | contig 18406 bp, 18 predicted proteins | sample 1571911 | NCBI WGS metagenome assembly OGIZ01 (sample SAMEA2582108, study PRJEB24529) | metagenome | biome: Human gut stool | place: China | collected 2011 | reverse complement strand
GAAAAGAGGGCTTTATATGGCACTTTTTACAAGGTTTCTGGTATCGTTTCCTGGTCGCTCCCACAATTTATGAAATAAAAAAAAGCTAGTAAAATATATAAAAAAATTGTATTATTAATTAAATAAATATTTCTATTAATTATGTGTATATATTTTAATTTTTTTAAAATAATTTTCAAATTGTAAAATTTCAGAACACTTATCTATTAAAAAGCTATTGGAGGGAAAAATGCTAAAAAAACAGCATTTTGAATTATTAAAACTTATTGAAAATGAAAAAAAACTATCTAAAATAGCAGAACTTTTAAATTTAACTGAGAGAAGTGTTCGTTACAAAATAGATGAAATTAATGAAGAAATAGGTTCAAAAAAAATTGAAATAAAAAAGAGAGAGTTTTTTTCTTCTTTAAATAAAGATGATATGGATAAACTTTTTGAAAATATTGAGAGTACAAATTATATTTATAACCAAAAGGAAAGAGAAGAACTTATAATACTTTATACTTTGATGAAAAAAGACAAGTTTTTATTAAAGGAAGTAGCTGAAAAATTAGGTACAAGTAAATCTACTATAAGAAATGATTTAAAAAATTTAAAAAAAATATTATTAAATTACAATATAAGATTATTACAGGATGATAAATTAAAATATTATTTTGATTATTTAGAAGAGGATTATAGATATTTTATAACAATCTTCCTTTATAAATATGTAAGTTTTGATAAGAAATATGACAAAATCTTTTTTGATGACATAAGTTATTTTAGAAAAGTGATTTATAAAGAAATAAAAGAAGAATATATGTCAGAAATAGAGTCAGTTTCTAAAAGAATAAAAAAAGCTGAACTAAATTTTATGGATGAAACTTTAAGTATTTTAGTTATTTTAATGGTTGTTTCACATAAAAGACAGGGGAAAAATTACAACTTAAATATTGAAAATACTGAAATTTTAGAAAAAAGGCAGGAGTATTTACAACTGAAAAATTTTTTTCCAGATTTTACAAATATTAATTTATTATTTTTCACAGATTATTTATTTAGAATTAGCAGAGATGAAAAAGATGTTTTTGTGAAATTTAAAAATTGGTTAGATATCAGTATAGCTATAATTAAAATAGTTAGAATATTTGAAATTGAGAGTAAAGTTGATTTAAAAAACATAGATGTATTTTTTGATAAAATATTTTATTATATAAAACCTTTGATTTTTAGAACTAAAAGAAAAATAAAATTGAAAAATTCAATATTAAAAGATGTGAAAGATTTGTACCCAACTATATTTAATTTCTTAAAAAATTTTTATTATTTAGAAGAAGTTATTAATGAAAAAGTTTCAGATGAGGAAATAGCATATTTAGTGCCTTTTTTTCATAAGGCTTTACAAAATAACAACAAGATAAATAAGAAAGGAATACTTGTTACTACATATAAAGAAAATATAGCACTCTTTTTAAAAGAAGATATAGAAACAGAATTTTTGATAGATATAGATAAAATCTTGACTTTGAAGAGTTTTGAGCAAATAGAAAAAAATTTAGATGACTATGATTATATTTTAACAACTTTTTCTGTGGAAAATGATTTTGTGAAAGAAATTAAACATACTAAAATTATAGAGTTAAATCCTATTTTAACAGAAAAAGATATAAAAAAATTAGAAAATGCAGGACTTAAAAAAAATAAAAAAATAAAGATGACAGCTTTATTAAAAGTAATATTAGAAAATTCATCTGATGTAAATGTAAAAAAACTTATAAATAGCTTAGATGAAGCATTTTCAGAAAAAATATACAATGATATAGATAAAAATAAATTTTCATTAGGAAATTTTTTAAAACAGGAAAATGTTTTTAAAGTAAATTTGAGTTCATTTGAAGAAATTTTAGATAAGTTTTCAAATTTATCTTTCTTGCAAAAAAGTGATATTAATGATATTATAAATAGAGTAGCAAATAATAATTTTTACTCTTATTTGGGGTTTAAAATTGGAATAATTTTTCATAAATTAAATACAAAAAATAGTCAGGATAGTACACTAATTGCAATAAATGAAAGAGAAATAGACATAAATAGCAAAAAAATAAGTACAATTATATTGATAAATTCAAATTGTGAAAAAAAATATAGAGGGATTATTTATAATTTTGTGAAATTATTTTTTCTAAATAATGAATTTAGTTTTAATAACAATAGATTGAGTATCTATGATTATTTGATAAGTAACATCTAAAATTAAAAAAGGGGGAAAGTTATGTGGACATCTAATACTATGACTTTTTGGGAAAGTATAGTAACTTTTATGATAGGTTTTTCAATAGTGTTTATTTGTTTAATTTCATTAGCATTGTTTATAATTATATCATCAAAAGTTATAAATCTTTTTGTTAAAGATGAAGTACCAGCACAAAAACCAGTTACAAATGCAATAAGTACAGATGCAAGTGGTTCAACAGTGGTTACTTCAAAAATAGTTGCAGAAAAAGATAACCAAGAAGAAGTTGAAAGATTAGCAGTTATCATCTCAGCTATTAGTGAAGAAATGAGAGAACCTGTTGAAAGATTTACTATTGTTAGTATAACAGAAATTTAAAAATTAAAAAATTTGAGGAATGAGGAAAGGAGAAAAAATGAAATACGTAGTAACAGTAAATGGTAAAAAATTTGAGGTTGAAGTTGAAAAAGTTGGAGGAGCAGCAAAATCATTATCTCGTCAACCTGTTGAAAGAGCAGAAAGAAGAGAAGCAGTTAAAGCAGAACCAGTTGTAGAAACTAAGGTAGCTCCAACTCCTGTTGAAGCAGCTCCAACAGCAACTACTACTGGTGGAACTACAATAACAAGTCCAATGCCTGGAACAATTTTAGATGTTAAAGTAAATGTAGGAGATAAAGTAAAATTTGGACAAACTCTTGCAATACTAGAAGCAATGAAAATGGAAAATGATATTCCAGCAACAGCTGATGGTGAAGTTGCTGAAATAAAAGTTAAAAAAGGAGATGCAGTAGAAACTGACTCAGTTTTAATAGTGTTGAAATAAGGAGAGGATTTTAGATGAGTTTTTTTAGTGTATTAGCAGAACTATTAGAGGCGTCAGGTTTTGCAGCTCTTACTTGGCAGAATATTGCTATGATATTTGTATCATTTATTTTATTCTACCTAGCAATAGTTAAAAAATTTGAACCATTATTATTACTACCTATATCTTTTGGTATGTTCTTGGTAAATTTGCCATTAGCAGGATTGATGGATGAAGGTGGAGTTATAAACATAATGTCTTATGGAGTAAAAAGCAATCTATTCCCTTGTTTAGTATTTATGGGAGTTGGAGCAATGACAGACTTTTCTCCATTAATAGCTAATCCTATCAGTTTATTATTAGGAGCAGCAGCACAATTAGGTATATATGTAGCATTTATATTTGCAACTCAAATAGGCTTCACACCAGCTGAAGCAGCAGCAATTGGAATAATTGGTGGAGCTGATGGTCCTACATCTATATATATTGCAAATAATTTGGCACCACATTTATTGGCTCCGATAGCAGTTGCAGCTTATTCATATATGGCTTTGATACCTTTAATTCAACCACCTATTATGAGAGCTCTTACAACTCAAAAAGAAAGAGCAGTAAAAATGGGACAATTAAGAAAAGTATCTAAGACAGAAAAAATAGTTTTCCCAATAGCAGTTGTATTATTTACATCTCTATTATTACCATCAGTTGCTCCATTACTTGGGTTATTGATGTTAGGAAATTTATTTAGAGAATCTGGGGTTGTTCAAAGATTGTCTGATACAGCACAAAATGCTTTGATTAATATAATAACAATTATGTTAGGATTAAGTGTTGGAGCTAAGGCAGAAGGAGCAACATTCTTAGATATAAGTACATTAAAAATTATAGCAATGGGACTTGCAGCTTTCTGCTTCTCTACAATAGGAGGAGTTCTTTTAGGAAAACTTCTATATCTTATAACAGGAGGAAAAATAAATCCTCTTATAGGTTCAGCTGGGGTTTCAGCAGTTCCTATGGCAGCACGTGTTTCCCAAACAGTTGGTGCAAAAGAAAACCCAACTAACTTCTTATTAATGCACGCAATGGGACCAAATGTTGCAGGAGTAATAGGATCAGCAGTTGCAGCTGGATTCTTTATGATGGTATTTAAAGGAACAATGTAAGAAAATAAAATAACATAAAAAATAGCTATAAGGTTGGGTTGAGGCTCAATCTTATACTATTTATAAAAAAAATTTAGGAGGGATTTTTGTGAGCAAAGTAATGTCTTTACACGATGCAATAGCGAAGTATGTTGAATCTGGAGATAGCTTATGTTTTGGAGGATTCACAACAAACAGAAAGCCTTATGCGGCTGTTTATGAAATTATTAGACAAGGACAAACAGATTTTATAGGATATTCTGGTCCAGCTGGTGGAGATTGGGATATGTTAATAGGATGTGGAAGAATTAAAGCATTTATTAACTGTTATATAGCTAACTCAGGATATACTAATGTTTGTAGAAGATTCAGAGATGCAGTAGAAAAGAAGCATAATTTATTATTAGAAGATTATTCTCAAGATGTTATTATGTTAATGTTACATGCTTCTTCATTAGGTTTACCATATTTACCAGTAAAATTAATGGAAGGTAGTGATTTGGAATACAAATGGGGAATAAGTGCAGAAATCAGAAAGACAATTCCTAAATTGCCTGACAAAAAATTAGAAAGAATTCCAAATCCTTTTAAAGAAGGAGAAGATGTAATAGCAGTTCCAGTTCCAAGATTGGATACAGCTATAATTTCTGTTCAAAAAGCATCTATTAATGGAACTTGTTCAATAGAAGGAGACGAATTCCATGATATAGATGTTGCAATAGCTGCAAGAAAAGTTATAGTTTTAGCAGAAGAAATTGTTAGTGAAGAAGAAATTAGAAGAGATCCAGCTAAAAACTCAATACCACAATTTTGTGTAGATGCAGTGGTTCATGTTCCTTATGGAACACATCCTTCTCAATTATATAATTATTATGACTATGATGCTGATTTCTATAAAATGTATGATAAAGTAACTAAAACAGATGAAGACTTTGAAAAATTCATACAAGAATGGGTTATAGATGTTAAGGATCATGAAGGATATCTAAATAAATTAGGTGCATCAAGATTATGTAAATTAAAAGTAGTTCCAGGATTCCAATATGCTGCAAAATTAGTTAAGGATGGTGAATAATAATGGCAAAAAATTATAAAAACTATACAAATAAAGAAATGCAAGCTATTACCATTGCTAAGGAAATAAAAGATGGACAAATAGTTATTGTAGGAACAGGATTGCCTTTAATAGGAGCAACTGTTGCTAAAAATAAATTTGCACCTAATTGTAAACTAATAGTTGAAAGTGGACTTATGGATTGTAGCCCAATAGAAGTTCCAAGAAGTGTTGGAGATTTAAGACTTATGGGACACTGTGCTGTTCAATGGCCAAATGTAAGATTTATAGGTTTTGAAACTAATGAATACTTAAATGGTAATGATAGAATGATAGCTTTTATAGGAGGAGCTCAAATTAATCCTTATGGAGATTTAAACTCAACTATCATTGGTGATGATTATATAAGACCAAAAACAAGATTTACAGGTAGTGGAGGAGCTAATGGTATAGCCACTTATTCAAATACTGTAATAATGATGCAACATGAAAAAAGAAGATTCATAGATAAAATTGATTATGTAACAAGTGTTGGTTGGGCAGGAGGACCAGGAGGAAGAGAAAAATTAGGACTTCCTGGAAATAGAGGACCACTTGCTGTTGTTACAGATAAAGGTGTTTTAAGATTTGATGAAAAAACTAAGAGAATGTATCTAGCTGGATATTATCCAGGAGTTACAATAGAAGATATAATTGAAAACACTGGATTTGAAATTGACACTTCAAGAGCAGTACAATTAGAAGCTCCAAGTGAAGAAATTATAAAAATGATAAGAGAAGATATAGATCCAGGACAAGCATTTATAAAAGTTCCAGTGGAAGAATAAGAGAGGAGAAGATAAATGAATTATTCAATGCCTAAATATTTTCAAAATATGCCACAAGTAGGAAATTCATTAGTTAATATTGATGAAGCTAATGAAAATGCAGTAAGAGAAATTGAAGATGCTATTGCTCAAAGTATTCAAGCAATGCAAGATTCAGGAACTCCTGATGAAAAAATTCATGATAAAGGTCAAATGACTGCATTAGAAAGAGTAGCAGAATTAGTAGATGAAGGAACTTGGTATCCTTTAAATAGTCTATATAATCCAGAAGATTTTGAAACAGGAACTGGTATAGTAAAAGGATTAGGAAGAATTGGTGGAAAATGGGCAGTAGTTGTTGCTTCTGACAATAAGAAAATAGTTGGAGCTTGGGTTCCAGGTCAAGCAGATAACTTATTAAGAGCATCAGATACAGCTAAATGCTTGGGAATTCCATTAGTTTATGTATTAAATTGTAGTGGTGTTAAACTTGATGAACAAGAAAAAGTTTATGCTAATAGAAGAGGTGGAGGAACTCCATTCTTCCGTAATGCAGAATTACAACAATTAGGTATCCCAGTAATAGTAGGAATTTATGGAACTAACCCAGCAGGTGGAGGATATCATAGTATCAGTCCTACAATATTAATAGCTCATAAAGATGCTAATATGGCAGTTGGAGGAGCAGGAATAGTTGGAGGAATGAATCCTAAGGGATATATTGATATGGAAGGAGCTGTTCAAATAGCAGAAGCTACAATAGCTGCTAAAAAAGTTGAAGTTCCAGGAACTATCCATGTTCACTATGATAAAACTGGATTTTTCAGAGAAGTTTATGATGATGAAATAGGAGTTATAGATGGAATAAAGAAATATATGGATTATTTACCATCTTATGACTTAGAATTTTTTAGAGTTGATGAACCAACTGAACCTCTATTTGACTCTAATGATTTATATTCAATAATTCCAATGAATCAAAAGAAAACTTACAATATTTATGATGTAATTGGTCGTTTGTTTGATAACAGCGAATTTTCTGAATATAAAAAAGGATATGGACCAGAAGTTGTAACAGGAATTGCAAAAGTTGATGGATTATTAGTAGGAGTTGTTGCAAATGCACAAGGACTATTAATGAATTATCCTGAATATAGAGAAAAGTCAGTAGGTATTGGTGGAAAACTATATCGTCAAGGGCTTATTAAAATGAGTGAATTTGTAACTCTTTGTTCAAGAGATAGATTACCAATAGTTTGGTTGCAAGATACAAGTGGTATAGATGTAGGAAACCCTGCTGAAGAAGCTGAATTATTAGGATTAGGACAATCTTTAATCTATTCAATAGAAAATTCACATGTACCTCAAATAGAAATTACTATTAGAAAAGGTTCAGCAGCAGCTCACTATGTATTAGGTGGACCACAAGGTAATAACACAAATGCTTTCTCATTGGGAACAGCAGCAACAGAAGTATATGTAATGAATGGGGAAACAGCAGCTTCTGCAATGTATTCAAGAAGACTTGCAAAAGATTATAAAGCTGGAAAAGATTTACAACCTACAATAGATAAAATGAATCAATTGATAAATGAATATACAGCTAAATCAAGACCAGCATACTGTGCTAAAACAGGTATGGTTGATGAAATAGTACCTTTATATGATTTAAGAGGATATATACAAGCATTTGCTAATGCAGTATATCAAAATCCAAAATCAATTTGTGCATTCCATCAAATGATTTTACCAAGAGCTATAAGAGAGTTTGAAACTTATACAAAGAAATAAACTAAATAAATAAAAATTAATTGCTATGCTATCTATATAAAATAAATGGATAGCATAGTAAATAATATTAGGAATTCTAACTTAAATATTTATAATAAAAAATTAGAAATGAGGGAAAATGAGAGAAATAAACTTTGATATGTTTACAACATTGATGTTAGCAGTCTTAGCAATTTATTTTGGAGATTTTTTAAGAAAGATATTTCCAATTTTAAAAAAATATTGTTTACCAGCTTCTGTTGTTGGCGGAACTGTATTTGCAGTAATATCATTGTTACTTTTTAAAACAGGAACAGTTAAATTAGGCTTTGATCATGAAACAATAAATCAATTGTTCTATTGTATATTCTTTGCGGCAAGTGGAGCAGCAGCAAGTATGGCACTTTTGAAAAAAGGTGGAAAGCTGGTTTTAATATTTGCAATATTAGCAGCAGTTTTAGCAACTTTTCAAAATGGGATAGCATTAGTGATTGGTAAGTTTATGAATATAGATCCATTGATTTCAATGATGACTGGAAGTATACCAATGACAGGTGGACATGGAAATGCAGCTTCATTTGCACCAATAGCAGTTAAAGCAGGAGCACCAGCAGCTAAAGAAGTTGCAATAGCAGCAGCTACATTTGGATTGATTTCAGGTTGTATGCTTGGAGGACCTTTTGGAAACTTCTTAGTAAAGAGGTTTAAATTGGAAGATTCTACATCATTAAATAATGAAGCAATGGAAGAAATAGATGTAGAAGGGGAAACAGGAAGCATATTAGTTAATAAACCTAATGTCATCCAGGCTGTATTTTTAATGTGTATTGCAATAGGAATAGGTAAATTAATAGAATTAGGACTTAAATCAATACAAGAAAGTACTGGTTGGAAAGTGGCACTGCCAATACATGTATGCTGTATGTTTGCAGGGATTGTAATAAGACTGATTTATGATAGAAAAGAAGGAAACCATGATGTTTTATATGAATCGATTGACATAGTTGGAGAATTTTCATTGGCATTGTTTGTTTCTATGTCAATTATAACTATGAAATTATGGCAATTATCTGGACTAGGATTAGCATTAGTAGTATTACTGATAGCACAATTAGTACTTATAGTAGTATTCTGTTATTTCTTAACATTTAGATTATTGGGAAAAAATTATGATGCAGCAGTAATGGCAGTTGGTCATATGGGATTTGGATTAGGAGCAGTCCCTGTATCAATGACTACAATGCAAGCTGTTTGTAAAAAATATAGATATTCTAAGTTAGCATTCTTTGTAGTTCCAGTAATTGGAGGGTTTATAAGTAACCTTACAAATGCAGTAATAATAACAAAATTCTTAGAGTTTGCTAAGAGTTTGCATGCTGTATGGATTGGATGATTTAATTTATTTTTAAGGAAAGGATAGTATAACAATGAGTAATGTTTTTACTATGGGGATAGATGTTGGATCAACAGCATCTAAATGTGTAATATTAAAGGATGGTAAAGAAATCGTTGCAAAATCTGTTATATCAGTAGGAACAGGGACTAGTGGACCAGCTAGAGCAATGAAAGAGGCATTAGAACAAGTTGGATTATCTTCTGTCAGTGAGCTTCAAGGGGCAGTAGCAACTGGTTATGGAAGAAATTCATTAGTAGAGGTGCCAGCTCAAATGTCTGAATTGTCTTGTCATGCAAAGGGAGCATATTTTCTATTTCCAAATGTTCACTCAATTATAGATATTGGTGGTCAAGATTCAAAAGCATTAAAAATTGGAGACAATGGAATGCTTGAAAATTTTGTTATGAATGATAAATGTGCAGCAGGAACAGGAAGATTTTTAGATGTAATTGCAAAAGTTTTGGAAGTAAATTTAGAAGACTTAGAAAAATTAGATGAAAAATCAACTGTTGATGTAGCAATAAGTTCAACTTGTACTGTATTTGCAGAATCAGAAGTAATTTCACAACTTGCAAAAGGAACAAAAATTGAAGATATAGTAAAAGGTATTCACACTGCCATAGCTAGTCGTGTTGGTAGCTTGGCAAAAAGAATTGGTATAAAAGATGATGTTGTTATGACTGGTGGAGTTGCACTTAATAAAGGTATGGTAAGAGCCTTAGAAAGAAATTTAGGTTTTAAAATACATACAAATGAATATTGTCAATTAAATGGAGCAATAGGAGCAGCATTATTTGCTTATCAAAAATATATGATGACTCATCAATAATTGAAAACTTCAGAAATAATTATAAAAAAATAAGTGAGTTACATTCCAGATTTTAGAATAAAAATTAAATAGAATGAGCCGAGCAAATCTCAGCATGTTTGAAGCTGACTTGTCAGCAAGTTGGCTGAATTTGCAGCGAATTCTTAATTTTTATTCGTTAAGAAATCTGGCTAGTAACGAACTATTTTTCATAAATTATATAGAATAAGATGTACTTAGAAATGAATAGGAGGAAACAAAAATGGCTGGAAAAATGGAAAAATTACCTAATAAAAAACCTAGACCAATAGAAGGACATAAACCTGCTGCGGCTATATTAAGAGGTGTTGTTGATAAAGTTTATGCAAATGCTTGGGAAGCAAAAAAGAGAGGGGAACTAGTTGGATGGAGTTCATCTAAATTCCCTATTGAGCTTGCTAAGGCTTTTGATTTAAATGTTGTATATCCTGAAAATCATGCTGCATCAGCAGCAGCTAAAAAAGATGGATTAAGACTTTGTCAAGCAGCAGAAGATATGGGATATGACAATGATATTTGTGGATATGCAAGAATCAGTTTAGCTTATGCTGCTGGTGAACCAACAGATGCAAGAAGAATGCCTCAACCAGACTTCTTACTATGTTGTAATAATATCTGTAATATGATGACTAAATGGTATGAAAATATTGCAAGAATACATAATATTCCATTAATAATGATAGATATACCATTTTCAAATACAGTAGATGTACCAGAAGAAAAAATTGATTATTTACTTGGACAATTTAATTATGCTATTAAACAGTTAGAAGAATTAACAGGAAAGAAATTTGATGAAAAGAAATTTGAAGATGCCTGTGCAAGAGCAAATAGAACAGCTGCTGCTTGGTTGAGAGCTTGTAAATATATGGGATATAAACCATCACCACTTAGTGGATTTGATTTATTTAACCACATGGCTGATATAGTTGCTGCTAGATGTGATGAAGAAGCAGCTATGGGATTTGAGTTACTTGCAGATGAATTTGAACAATCTATTAAAGAAGGAACTTCAACTTGGGAATATCCAGAAGAACATAGAATTCTATTTGAAGGAATTCCTTGTTGGCCAGGATTAAAACCATTATTTGAACCTTTAAAAGACAATGGAGTAAATGTTACAGCTGTTGTTTATGCACCAGCATTTGGATTTAGATATAATAATATAAGAGAAATGGCAGCAGCATATTGTAAAGCACCTTGTTCTGTATGTATAGAAACTGGTGTTGAATGGAGAGAAACTATGGCTAAAGAAAATGGTATAAGTGGAGCACTTGTAAACTATAACCGTAGTTGTAAACCTTGGAGCGGTGCAATGCCTGAAATAGAAAGAAGATGGAAAGAAGATTTAGGAATACCAGTTGTTCACTTTGATGGAGACCAAGCTGATGAAAGAAACTTCTCAACAGAACAGTACAATACAAGAGTACAAGGACTTGTTGAAATAATGCAAGAAAGAAAAGAAGAAAAATTAGCAAAAGGTGAAGAAGTTTATACTAATTTTGAAAATACAAAAGAAACAGACTGGTCTAAAGAAACAATAAAACACTAAAATTAGGAGGAAGGAAGAAAGATGGCTGAAATTAAGGAATTGTTAGAACAATTTAAGTACTATGCAGAAAATCCTAGAAAGCAATTAGATAAATATCTTGCTGAAGGTAAGAAAGCAGTAGGAATATTCCCTTATTATGCACCAGAAGAAATAGTTTATGCAGGTGGAATGGTTCCATTTGGTGTATGGGGAGGACAAGGACCTATTGAAAAAGCAAAGGATTATTTTCCTACTTTCTATTACTCATTGGCTTTAAGATGTTTAGAAATGGCATTAGATGGAACATTAGATGGATTATCTGCTTCTATGCTAACTACTCTTGACGATACATTAAGACCATTATCTCAAAACTATAAAGTAAGTGCAGGAAAAAAGATACCTATGATATTTTTAAATCATGCACAACATAGAAAAGAAGATTTTGGTAAACAATATAATGCTAAAATTTTTAATAATGCAAAAGAAGAATTAGAAAAAATTTGCAATGTAAAAATAACTGATGAAAACTTAAAGAAAGCATTTAAGGTTTATAATGAAAATAGAGAAGAAAAAAGGAGATTTATAAAACTTGCTGCTAAACACCCTCAAAGTGTAAAAGCATCTGATAGATCTAATGTTTTAAAGAGTTCATACTTTATGTTAAAAGATGAACATACAGATTTATTAAGAATATTAAATCAACAATTAGAAGCTCTACCAGAAGAACAATGGGATGGAGTGAGAGTTGTTACAAGTGGAATTATCACTGATAACCCAGGACTTTTAGAAGTATTTGATAACTATAAAGTATGTGTAGTTGCAGATGATGTAGCTCATGAATCAAGAGCATTAAAAGTAGATATAGATTTATCAATAGCTGATCCAATGTTAGCTCTTGCTGATCAATTTGCTCGTATGGATGAAGATCCTTTACTTTATGACCCTGATATTATCAAAAGACCAAAATATGTATTAGATTTAGTAAAAGAAAATAATGCAGATGGTTGCCTATTATTTATGATGAACTTCAACGATACAGAAGAAATGGAATATCCATCATTAAAACAAGCATTTGATGAAGCAAAAGTACCATTGATTAAAATGGGATATGATCAACAAATGGTAGACTTTGGACAAGTTAAGACTCAACTTGAAACATTTAATGAATTAGTACAATTAAGTAGATTCTAGGAGGAGAAAAATGGAACAAAATATTTGGGAATATGATGACTTCATTTTCAAAGGTGATGAACTAAAAGGAATGACTCAAAAGGGTAAAGACAAAGTAAAACTTGAAGGTAAAACTGATTTAGTAATTCCTGAATTAACTCCTGATGGACTACCTTTAAAAAAGATAGGAGACAATGCTTTTTATAGAAGAGGATTAACATCAGTAGTGATACCTAATACAGTGGAAAGTATTGGTTATGATGCTTTTGGAGTTTGTAAATTAAAAGAAGTTAAATTACCAGAAGCATTAGTAAATATTGAAGGATTTGCTTTTTACAGAAATAAATTGACTAAGGTTGAATTTGGAAGTAAAGTAAAAAGATTAGAACCAAGTTCATTTGCTATGAATGAACTTCCAGAATTAAATTTACCTGAATCATTAGAATATATAGGAGCATCAGCTTTCTATAAAAATGCTTTAGAAACAGTAAGTTTTCCAAAATCTGTTACTAAAATAGATATGTATGCTTTTAGAAAGAATAATATTCATAAGGTAGAAGTTGCAAATTCTGTTGATTTACATAAATTTGCTTTTGAACCTTTTACAGCTGTTGAAAGATTTTAGTTAAATTATAAAATAAATGTACCATTGATAATTAATTTTATCTTTGGTACATTTTTTATATTATCTACTCAATTTTTTTATAGCCTTCATAACTTCCTTATTTTTAACAGCAATAGAGCTTATACTCATAAATTTTTCAAATTCTTCATCATTTAGGTTTAATTCATCTTTAATGTATTCTTCCAATTTTTTTATTTCTTGTGGGAATAAAATAGGTCTAGTTGACATATTTATTTCTTCAACAGTTTTATCTCCATTGAGAAAAGCTAAAATTTTTTTCCAGTTATCAATAGGGTCTAGCTTTCTAAGTAGCATTATAGTTTTGTAATCAAGACTGGGCATTTCATTATACCCTTTCCTTTTTAAAAAACTTAAAGTTTCATCATCAGTTTTAGTGAATAATAAAAGTTCTCCTGCTTTTCTCATATTCATAATTTTAGGCATTCTTTTAACTTTGTTATTGGTTTTTAGATATCTTGATAAAGGTACTAATTTTACTTCTGAATAAAATTCCATTGCAAATTCATTGAAAGTCATTCCCTCCATTATTTGACTTTCTTCAATCAAATCAATCATTTTATTAATTTTTTTAAAATTAAGCATAGCTCATCCCTCCTTACGAATGTATCATTCACTAGAATACTTTTCTAAGATTTTTTTCCACATTCCATTGTTTTTCATAATGTATTCTAAAAATTCTCTTACAGCTCCATCTCCACCATTTTTAGTAGAAATAAAATTAGAAATTTCTAATACTTCCTGTACAGAATTCTTAGGACAACCAGATAAAGCCACATTTTTCATAACTCCTAAATCATTCAAATCATCTCCCATATAGGCTGTGTTCTCAAAAGTTATGTTCAATTTATTCAATAAATTTTTTAAATCTTGTGTTTTATTTTTAGAGCCTTGGATAACATATTTTATCCCAAGTTCCTTAGCCCTTCTTTCTACAATATTAGACTTTTTCCCTGTTAATATTACAACTTCTCCCCCTAATTTTATCCAATTTACAAGAGCGAAACCATCTTTTACATTAAAGGCTTTAAAAGAATTATCTTTATCATCAACATATATTTTTCCATCTGTCAAAGTTCCATCAACATCAAGAACTAAAATTTTAATATTTTCCATAAATCTTCCTTATTTTTTTAATAAATTTCTATATTCTTCAAGAGATATTTTATTTGTGCCAGAGGGAACTACTATTTTTTTTAAAATATTTGTTCCAGTAAAATTTAACTTTGAGCCTAATGAATTTATGTGAGTAATACATATTGCTAAGGCATCAGCTGCATCGTCAGGTTTAGGTATTTCAGAAAGCCCTAAAAATTTTTGTACCATCTGTTGCACTTGTTTTTTCTCAGCTTTACCATAACCTGTAATTCCAATTTTTACTTGAAGTGGGGTATAATTTGACATAGGAATATTATTTTGCTTTCCTACAAGCAGGATAACACCTCTTGCTTGTGCAACAGAGATAACAGTCTTATTATTTTTAAAATAAAATAAATCTTCTATTGCCATAAACTCAGGTTTATATTTCTTTAAAATTTTATCCATATTATTATATATAACTTCTAATCTTTCCTCAGTACTTAAATCTTTTGAAGTAAGTATAACACCATAGTCAACTACTGAATATTTATTTTTATCATAATCTATAATTCCATATCCAACTATTGCTGTACCTGGATCTATTCCTATAACACGCATTATACATCCCTTACATATTCAACATTTTTAATTGATGAAAGTGAAACAACAACATCAGAGATATTACTTCTTCCTTTCATATCAACTGTAAAAGTTACTACACCATCTTCCTGATACTTATCTATTTCTGCAATTTTTATAGATTTTTTTCTAAAAACTTCATAGGCCTCTATAAGTCCATTTGCAAATTCATCTGTGTCAAAAAACTTAACTTCAAATTTTAAAAGCCTTGATTTTTTCACAAGTCTTGATTCTAATTTTTTCAAAGTAGCCATAATAATTATCATAAATAAGATTGCGACAACAGCAATATTATAGAATCCCCAACCAATTCCTAAGCCAACACAAGCAGTTGCCCAAATTCCAGCAGCAGTTGTCAGTCCTCCGACAGTTTCACCTTTTTCTTTCATTATACTACCTGCACCCAAGAAACCAACTCCACTTATTACTTGAGCTCCAAGTCTTCCTAAATCAGTTTTTATAACAGAGGCAACAGCAGTTCCTTCTGTTCTGGCTAAATCAAGAATATTCAGTCTTAATTGATCTTGTACCATAGATACAATAGCTGCTCCAAAACATACTAAAATATGAGTCCTAAATCCAGCAGGACGGTTGTTTTTTTCTCTTTCATAACCAACAATTCCACCAAGAATAATAGCTAGAATCAATCTAAAACAAACAACTTCAACTGTTAATTCATTAGCAAACTTTAAATTTAAAAATCTATCAATCATTTCAAGTATATTAGGCATATAAAAACTTATATGGGAGAAATCCCATAACTCCTTTCATTAATGTAATTTAATTTTGTGAATTGTAACATAAAAATACTTTTTATATTATAATAATAAATCTAAATAATTTCAATAATTATTTTTTACCCCAATTAGCTTGTTTCATCAAAATATAAGTTAAAAGTCTTTTTGGTAATTTTGTTATTATTGAAATTAAGATTTTCATACTCAATGGATATATTATTTTTTCTTTTTTTTCTTCAATAGCTTTAATTGTTATATTAGTAGCTTCTTCTTCGGAAAGCACAGTAGGCTTTTTTGATACATCTTCTTCACTCAATGATTTTAATTTATCTGTAGCTATATATCCAGGTATTATTATACTTATATTAATATTATAATCTCTAAAAAATGCTCTGTATGTTTCACAAACTCCTATTATAGTCATTTTAGTTCTTGCATAAACAGAGGCTTTTGGATAATCAAGTAAGCCTGCAATGGAGGAGATAACTGCAATATGTCCCCTGTTGTTTTTAAACATCATATCTCTAACTGCTTCAAAAGTATTTAGAACTCCTGTTAAATTTATATCTATCATAGCATAGGCTTCTTTATCGGTTAACTTTGCAGTTCTATTATTAGTGTATATTCCAGCAGAATTTATAATCAAATCTAAATTTCCCTTAGAAAAATCATCTATGGCAGACTTTAATTCTTCTTTATTTCTAACATCAACCTTATATACTTTAATATTGTTATTACTTTCTTTTATCTTTTTTAATTTTTCTTCATTAGTTCCACAGATAGCAACTCTATTTCCTAAACTAGCATATCTTTTTGCAAGAGATAGACCTATCCCTGAACTCCCCCCAACTATAAAAATTTTCATTAAATCTTCCTTTCAATATTAATCTTATTTGTTTTATATATTATACAATATATTTTTAATATATTAAAGAAATAAAAAATATTTTTATTAAATTAAATATTATTACAATATAAAATGTTATAAAAAAATATATTTATTACTAATTATTAGATAATATGATATAATAAAATAGAGGTGGTATTGTGATTAGTAAAGAAGATATAAAACATCTTGAAAAGATTTTTCCTTTTTGGTTGGATATTAATCAAAATGATAGGGCTAAAATTATTCTTTCAAGTCGTATTTTATCTTTAAAAAAAAATTCTATATTTTTTAATTCACATGATTTAGATGGCTTATTATTTCTAAAATCTGGAAGACTTAGATTTTTCTTATCTCACTTAGAGGCAAGAGAATTACCCCTTTATTATTTGAATAATATGGAGGTAGAATTTTTTGAAGATTTCTCTGATAATTCAACATCAACAATTTTGGATATAGCTTTTATTGTTGAAAAAAATAGTGAAATACTTTTAATTCCATACTCAGTATTAAATCTTTTTAGAGATAGATATAGTGTATTGGAAAAATTTTTACATAATCTAACAAGGGAGAAATTTTCAAAATCACTATTGTCATTACAAAATATTTTACTTATACCACTTAAAGACAGACTTTTAAAGTTCTTATATAGTTTAAATAAAACTGAAATATCACTAACTCATGAAGAAATAGCAAAAAATATAGGTAGTTCAAGAGAAGTTATAAGTAGAAATTTAAAAATTTTGGAAAAAGAAAATTTTTTAAAAGTAAATAGAAAAAAAATTATTATATTAGATAGGGGTGATATATTATGAAAAAGCCAATTATTGGAATTTCTGCAAGTATGATATATGAAGAAAAAGATGAATTATTCTTAGGGGATAAATATTCTTTTGTTGCTTACTCTTATATTGATGCAGTATATAAGTCAGGTGGAATTCCTATTACACTGCCAATTTTAAAAGATGTTTCTGCAATAAGAGAACAAGTGAAATTATTAGATGGTTTAATTTTATCAGGTGGGCGTGATGTTGACCCTCATTTTTATGGAGAAGAACCTTTAGAAAAATTAGAAGCTATTTTTCCTGAAAGAGATGTGCATGAAATAGCCTTAATTAAAGCAGCTATTGATTTGAAAAAACCTATTTTTGCAATATGTCGTGGTATGCAAATACTTAATGTCGCTTGTGGAGGAACATTATATCAAGATATATCTTATGCACCAGGGGAACATATTAAACATTATCAAATAGGTTCACCTTATCAAGCAACCCATACAATAAAGATTGATAAAAATTCAATTTTATTTAAAATGGCAGATAAAATGGAAATTGAAAGAGTAAATTCTTTTCATCACCAAGCATTGAAGCAAGTAGCAAAAGGACTTAAAGTTGTTGCAACAGCTCCTGATGGAATAATTGAAGCTGTGGAAGCAGAAAATGAAGATGGACCATTTATATTAGGTGTACAATTTCACCCTGAAATGATGTTTGATAAGAGTACTTTTGTAAGAGGTATGTTTAAAAGGTTTATCAATATTTGTATAGAAAGTAGACCAGCAGAAGTTATTTTAAAAGAGGAAACACATCATACAGAAGAAAATAAAGAAAAAAATATAGATGAAAAAATAAAAGAAATTGAAGATGAAGAAAAGAAAGAATTTTTTAAAGGGGACTTATAATCCCCTT
>OGIZ01000654.1_pt1 | contig 18489 bp, 16 predicted proteins | sample 1571911 | NCBI WGS metagenome assembly OGIZ01 (sample SAMEA2582108, study PRJEB24529) | metagenome | biome: Human gut stool | place: China | collected 2011 | reverse complement strand
GCGACGTTTTGCCCGGGGCTGCGGCTCAGCGTCTCGAGGAGGCCCGTACGAAGCGCGGCCGCCGCTGCCTGAAAGATGAAAGGCGAAAAGGCGATGAACTGTGCGCGTTCAAGCTGAGCGAGGAAATTCGAACGGCTGCGGGACATAAAGAAACCTTGAGGGAAAAAAGAGTGATGTGGGCGTATTGGTTTTTGAAGCGTCACACATAGGCATGACGATGAGCGGTGAGTTCAACCAGAAGCGCTTCGGGAGAGAGATCAAGCCACTCGAGCGCATGCGGAGCGTCGGCCGGTCCGCCGCCGAGCAGCGTCAAAAGACCCGCCGGCGTACGCACAAAGCGCTGCGCTACGGCAGAACCATCAGGAGCGCGAGTACGGAGTACGTCTTCCCAAAAAAGCTCCACTTCGCGGGCACGGGCATATTTCTTCAGCACTTCGTCGGTCAGCGGAGAATCATTGGCGGGCTCTCGATCGTCGCCGTTCATTTTTTGAGCACTTTCAAAAATGCCCCAGGCAGCAAGGAAAGCTTCCTGAGCGCGCGTCAGGTTGACGGCTGATGCAGCGGCAATCGTGCGGGCGAAACGCGCCCCGAAAGCAAATTCTGCGAGGCTCACCAGACGCTTCGTTTGCTGCGCGCGGGTTGGCTGCTCCAGGTCGATCCCCATTGCCCGTCGAGAAAGACTTACTGCAACGCAGCCGTCCGTATGAGCCACCGCAAAACGGCCGACGGAAACACCGGAAAAATCGGTGAGCTGAGGGCCTTCAGGCGGCTGTTCGCGCAGATGATAGGGTGACTGTCCGGCATGCGAGGCAAGGTTGGCAAGACGCTGTGCAAGGAGGCGGCCGAAGAGACTCTGCAGGCGCCGTGCAGGATGCGTGAACCGAATGAGCCGGTGCTGTGTTTCCTCTGGCAGGAGCGCCGTCAAAGCACGCTCGAGGTCCGGACCAAGCGTGTCGGGAATGGCCATGACGGTTGCTGCCCAGCCGGCCGGAACAGAGGGTTCAGCACTGATGTCTGAATCATTTTCCAGCTCGGCATCTTCGAAGTCGGCAAAATCTTCAAAACTCGGGGTAAAGAGATGCGCGAGCACAGCCTCTAAGGCTGAGCGATTGTCAAAGAGCGCTTGCGTAAAGCAAAGCGGCTGCAGCGCCTGAAGCGCTGAGGACGGGTCAGGCGAAGAGCGGTCTTCTTGCGGCGGAGCCGGCCAGGGATCTGTCGATTCGTGTGCGTTCGGCATAAGACTATGCAATGCGTTGCGGTCGTGTATTCAAAATGAAGAGCGGACTAAAAGAATGCATTCAGTGCGATGCGGCTGAGTCGTCTGTCGGCCACTTGCGGAAGATCAGACTGGTATTGATCCCGCCGAAGGCAAAGTTGTTCGACATAATGATCTTTTGCTCAAGTTCACGAACGCCGCCCATGACAAAGTCCAGAGGCGCGCATTCAGGGTCGGGCTCTTCAAGATTAAGAATGGGGGAGACAAACCCCTCCATCATGGCGTGAACGGCAAAAATCGCTTCCAGCGCACCGCAGGCTCCGAGCGTGTGTCCCATGTGGCCTTTGTAGGTGGTATAGGGAACGGTGCCGCCGAAAACGTCGTAAGTCGCTTTGCTTTCTGCAAGATCACCTCGATCGGTAGCGGTGCCGTGACCATTGATGAGGTCTATGTCTTTGGGGGCGAGTCCGGCATCATCAAGCGCCAGACGCATGGCTGCCGCCATTTGTTCAGAAGCGGGGCTGGTGATGTGCTCGCCGTCGGCATTGGTGCCGTAACCTAAGATTTCCGCATAGATGCGGGCTCCGCGGGCACGGGCGTGCTCGAGCTCCTCGAGGATGAGGGCGCCCGAGCCTTCGCCGACAACAAGGCCGTCGCGGCGTCGGTCAAAAGGACGAGGGGTATGCGTCGGATCGTCGTTCCAGTTGGTGCTGGTGGTAAAAAGCGTGTCAAAGATCGCGGCATCGGTGGCGTCGAGTTCCTCGCAGCCCCCCGCGATCATCAGCGTCTGTCTGCCTGAGGCAATCGCTTCGTAGGCCGATCCGATGCCCTGAGAGCCGGAAGTGCATGCCGAACTGGTCGTAATGATGCGGCCCTTGCAGCCGAAGGCGACCGAGATGTTCACCGGTGCGGTGTGCGACATCATGCGCACATAGGTCGTCGCGGTGATGCCGCGGCAGCTTTTGGTGAGAATCATGTGCGCGAGTTCTGCGACGGCTCTCGGCTGTCCGGCTGACGAACCGAAAGAGACGCCGCAGAGCGGAGAAGAGACTTCCGGAGAATCGAGCAGATTGGCATCCCGAAGCGCATCTCGGGCGGTTTTGACGGCCATCTGCGCTACGCGTCCCATTGAGCGCGTGCGTTTGCGGGTGAAGAATTCGGGGTCGAGTTCAAAGGGAGCGGCGGGCGCACCGACTCGGGTGTTGAGTCCCTGCAGGTCTTCCCACTCGGTCATATGCTGCACGCCGCTGCGGTTATGAAGCAGTGCGCTTCGCACATCCGCCCAGCTCGAACCCAGCGGAGAGATGGCACTCATGCCGGTAATAACGACGCGGCGCGCTGTCTGAGGAAGCTTCATCCGATCAGACCTCCAGAAACAGGGATAACGGCGCGGGTAACGTAGGCCGCGTCGTCGGAAAGCAGAAATGCTGCGACGGCAGCCACTTCATCAGGACTGCCGAGACGCCGCATCGGAATATAGGGAAGAATGCGTTCGCGGTCTTCCGCCGAAGCCATGGCGGTGTCGATAAGCCCGGGGGCAATGACATTGACCGTAATCGAACGGCTTGCAAGCTCTGCCGCCAGCGCTTTGGCCGCACCGATGACACCCGCTTTGGCTGCGGAGTAATTGGTTTGGCCGCGCGTGCCGGAGATGCCGGACACTGAACTCATTACCACAATGCGGCCGCGGCGCTTTCGGGCCATCGGCAGCGTGAGCGGCTGCAGGACGTTGTAAAAGCCCCCGAGATCAACGGCGAGAACCTGATCCCAATCTTGCGCCGGCATGCCGGCCAAGGGGCCGTCGCGGTTGATGCCGGCATTCAGAACAACGCCCCAATAGATTCCGTGGGCTTCAATATCGGCCGAGAGTGCGGCAGCTGCAGCTGCACGATCGGCGACATCGAAAAATAGCGCTCTGGGCGCGGTATTGAATTCGCGAAGTTCGGCGAGAAGTGTGTCGGCTTCTGCAGAGGGCTTTCTGCCGTGAACGACGACATCGTAGCCGTCTCGAGCCAGGCGAAGCGCCGCTGCGCGGCCGATGCCGCGGGTGCTGCCCGTAATGAGCACGGTGCGGCGATCAGACTGTGCAGTAGGAGACATCATTTTCTTATCGGTGTGTTTTCAAATACTGAGGCTGGCATTCTAGCGAGTACTGTCTTCGAGGCGCTCGAAATATCCGGCAGGCGGATTGAAGACATTGAGCGCTGCCGACCCCGCAGGGACGCGGCAGGGGACGCCGCTCGCCCGCTCAATCAGCATGACTTCGCAATCAAACTGCCAGAGTCCTTCATCGCTTTCAAATTTCTTTTGAACTCTGCAGAAAAGTTTGTCGCCCGGCGTGAAGAAAGAAATGGGCAGCGACATTCGGCGCGTGCCGAGAAGCAGACCCACAACGGGAGGCTCGCCGGCCAGGCGCTGCAGCCGACCGGCATAAATGCCGATGGTCTGCGCCATGATTTCAATTAATGCGACGGCGGGAAAACGTCCGCAGGCATCAGCAGCCAGAGAGTCTGCACGTACCAGGGTGACGGATTCGGCAGCGCAGTCATCAGCATAAAGCGCCGTATCGACAAAGCGCATGGGATCGCGCTGTGCGATGAGGTTCGACGCCGGCATCGGGAAACTGAGCTCATTCGTGCTGATCATTGGTCAAGCTCCTGCCGAGCGGTAAAGAATAGAACGGCATTGCTGCCGCCAAAAGCAAATGCGGAGGCCAGCACGCCGGGAGCACCCGGCGAATCGAGCTTCGCGGTCAGGTCGCTGCTGGTGTTTTCCGGTCCGCTCAATGCCGCCCTAAAGGCTGCAGGGAGCTCAGGATCGGGGTGACTAGAACGGGAGAAATTAAGAGGCGTTGGTCCCAGACCTTTGAGAAGGCTCCACGCGACAGCAGCGTTAAAGGCGCCTGCACCGGCCAACTGATGACCGACATGGCGTTTGAGGCTGGCTGCGGATACGCCGGGAGCGGCAGACATCATGGCTCTTGCTTCCATGGCATCGTTTTGCGCTGTAGCGGTGCCGTGCAAAAGGGCAAAGCCGACAGGGTGCGGCGCACCATTGCGGATAGCCGCTTCGATGGCCGCACGAGCGCCTGCGCCTTCCGGGTGCGGGGCGCAGATATGATGAGCATCCGACGTTTCTCCCCAGCCGGCAAGCCGAACTTTAGGACCTTCATCGGGCATGCCGCCAAAATATGCCTGCTCAGTCTGGGCGAGCATCATCAGCAAAAATCCGCCGCCTTCGCCGAGATGCATGCCGGTTCGCCGCGCATCAAAAGGAAGCGCTCGGCCGGGGCTTCTGGCGCCCAGAGCAGAAAACCCCGCTTCGGTAAGCGGTGACTCAGCGTCTATTCCTCCCGCTACAACAGCCCGAACTCGACCGGTGAGAAGGAGCCTTGCGCCTTCCAGAATGGCTTTGCTCCCAGCCGTGCAGGCAGTGGAAACGCAATAGGCGGGTCCCGAAATCCCTGCGAGGCGGGCAGTGAGCGCGGCGACAGCGCCGATTTCAATAGGCATCCATTTGTCTGGAGCTTCAGTTTCAGGATGACTGCGCAGGACGGAGACGGTTTCGGCCGTGCCTGCGGCAGTGTTGCCGACGATAAGGCCGATGTCTGCAGGGGCAATGCCCGCTTGCAGCGCTTCGTCAAGCAGCGGAAGTGCTGCTGAGGCTGCGAGCCGAAGACTTCTGGCGGGGCGAGTAAAAGCTTTAAGTCCCGTTGTTCGGGCAGCTTCAGCAATGCGCCGATCCGCTTCCGCCAAATCGCTTTCGGGTACTCGCACATCACTCGGAGCGAGCTGTGCACAAAGGTCTTCTGCCGATGCAAGCTGCCGGAGCGTATCTTCGCAAGAACTGCCGAGCGCCGAGAGCAGTCGTGCACGGCGTATGACGACAGCAGGGCGCAGAGGCTTTTTGGCGCCGGCAATATTGGAGAGCGGGTCGGGGAAAGAAGTGCGTTGAGTACAGGCCGAAAAAGGCATACAAAAATCCATAGAAGCCATCGGCGCATTATATTGGGCGGCGTGACGGAGTCAGCTCATTCGGGCTGCTGCATTTCGCCGCGCCAAACTGCGTTTGCTGACAACTTTTTGAAAACTGACCCAATGCCTTTGATTCTCAGCCTTAAGAAAGCCGCCGCTGCCGGCATCTCATTACGCTTTATCCAGGTTCCTTTAGGGGAGGGTCTCCCTCTCGCACTGCGCTGCTGGATGCTCACCGCGGACGCTGACGGCATTCTCGGTCTTTCGTCAGTTTATTCGCAGGGCTGTATGGCCGATGAGGCAGCCGGGACGCTCTTAGCGAGCCGGCCAACGCCCGCTTCAGCCGCTGGAGAAGCATATTTGGCGGCAGCCGCTGATCGCCTCCATGCGTGGTGGGCCGGTGACGGGAGCGCCCTCAATGATGCGGATAAACTTTTTTCCAAACAGCTCCCGGGCACGGACTTTGAAAAGAGTGTCTGGGCGGCCGCGAGGCGGGTGCAGCCCGGCTCGTGTGCGTCCTACGGCGATATTGCGGGGGTAATCGGTGTGCCGCGAGGGGCTCAGGCTGTCGGGAATGCGCTTCGCCGCAATCCTGTTCTGCTGATGACCCCTTGTCATCGTGTGCTTCCGGCATCAGCGCTTGAAGCGGCTAAGCGGGCCAAACGACTCGGCGGCGCACCCTATGAAACCGTCGGCGGATTTTCGGGGGCCATGACCGGCCCCCTTACGGATCTCAAGCGGCACATGCTGATGTGGGAGGCCGAGCGCTTTGGCTCCGCCGAACCCGCATTGTTTTAAACGATGATCTGCCGATCACCTTATGGCTCGGCAAGTGACTGCAGGCGCTCGAGAACACACTTCAATACGCCGGACTCGGCCGCCGATAGAAAGGCGCCGTCATGGATGCGTTCTTCGCGAACAATCTTTTTGAGAAGCGCAGCGGCGCCGGCAAACGAAAGTTCAGCAATATCCTTTGCGCTCGGACGTGCGGCAAAATTTTCGGGAAGTGCATTTTCAAGCATCTTCGCTGGAAAATGTGAGGTCCAGTCTTCCACGGCCTGCCAAAAGTTGACTGCAGCACGGTCATAGGCCACAAAGAAAACTCGCCCGTCCGAAGCGCTCGTCCATGCGCCGACCGAATGTTCATGAAGAAAATCGAGGAATCCGAGCACGCGCTGCAGCTGCGGGTCCTCGAGCATCTCGCGGCGGGTTCGCTCCGCGGTTTTCAGTGTTTCGTAGGTCTCAAGCAGAGGATCTCTGCGGCAGACCTCGGCCGGATATTTCTTTTCGAGTTTCTCGAGCTTTTTAAGCAGTATCTGGTCGGGCGAAGCTCCGATGCGGTCAGCCAGAAGCAGTGCATAGGCGAATACATCGGCAAGCTCATCTTCCATTTGTTCATGCTTATCCCGGCATTCAAGATCATCGCCCGACCATTGAAAGACTTCGAGCAGTTCGGCCGCTTCAATGACAATGGATGCCGCTAAATCCTTCGGATTATGTTTGGGCGCCCAGCGGCGGGCGTCACGGAAAGCAAGCAGCCGGGCCGCAGTTTCGGCGGATATTGCCGGCGGCGGAAGTTTGGGATTGGATTGAGAGCTTTGGGCTGCTGAATGAGGGGGCAAAGACATAAACAACCGTTTATAGACAAAAGGGAGGCAGGTTTGAGTTCCAAGGTCTTCAATGCCGCTGAACGATTAAAATCACCGCGTCCTGCGGCGGATCTGGACGCTGCAGGTGAAAATTATTTCTCATTGGAGAGTCCATGTCGAACCGTCTTCTTTGCCTGCTGCTGAGTGCCTCGCTTTTTGCCGCCGGTGCCGTCGAGGCTGCAGGCAATACCACGATTGAGTCCTTCAACAAAGCCAAGAAGATTCTTGAGCATCAGGTTTATCAGGATCACCGCATCACGTTTTACTGCCTCGCATCTTTCGATCGGGACAAGAACATTACGCTGCCGGAAGGCTTCGTGACGCCTGAACATCAAAAACGCGCCAAGCGCGTTGAATGGGAGCATGTCGTTCCTGCGGAAAACTTCGGCCGATTCTTTTCAGAGTGGCGTGACGGGTCGCCCGAGTGTGTCGACTCCAAAGGGCGCAGCTTTAAAGGCCGCAAGTGTGCTGAAAAAGCGAGCAAGGAATACCGCTTTATGCAGGCCGATCTCTATAACCTCTATCCGGCTATCGGCGCAGTCAACGCCATACGCTCCAATTTCAACTACCAGATGCTTCCGGATACGGCGGCTACATTCGGTACTTGTCCGATGAAGGTGGCTAACCGCCGGGTCGAGCCGCCGGAATATACCCGCGGGCCGATTGCACGCTCAACGCTTTATATGGCTGAGGCCTATGCTGACGTTTATAAACTCTCCAATCAGCAGCGTCAGCTGATGGAAGCTTGGAACAAGATGTATCCCGCCGATCAGTGGGAGTGCACGCGTGCTCAGCGCATTCAAAAGATTCAGAAAAATGAAAACCGATTTGTGACTGAAGCCTGCAGGAAAGCGGGACTTTAAAAACCTAGTGAATACACATTCACCAGCGTTTTCAGGCGCGTTCATTTCCAAGAGCGGGAAGTGAACGCGCTTTTTCTATAGATTGACCTGTCGGTAAACAAAGTCGTTCTACAATAAAGTACCTATGTCAACTTAAAAAGGAAACCAATTGCAAAACGAGCGGGAAATCCCTTAAGACAACGGCTAGTATAACTGAACTTAATTTGATATCGAACGTTTCCGTGAAAGTTGAAAGTCGGAAATGGTTCGATTGCTGTTTAAAAGGAATTTCCAAATGAAGAAAATCTTTACGAGCTCTCCGCTCTCGCTCGATTTTGGTCTGCTTCTTCTGCGCGTACTGCTCGCGGCCGGGCTACTCACGCACGGCATTGCCAAGATTGCCAATTTCTCCGCGCTGTCGACTTCCTTTTTGGACCCGCTTGGCATTGGTGTGCTGCCGGCTCTCCTCGGCGCCATCTTTGCCGAAGTGGTCTGCTCGATTCTGGTTTTGATTGGGCTTTGGACTCGGCTGACCGTCTTGCCGCTCATCTTCACTTTTATTGTGGTTTTCTTTGTGGTGAGCGGCGGCGCTGCGTTTGCGCAGCGTGAACTGGCGTACCTTTATCTTGCCGGCTGGGTTGTTCTTTTCTTCACCGGTGCCGGGCGCTTCTCGGTTGATGCACTGCGCTGCCCGCTCAAGAAGGCGGCAGCCTAAGGCCGCATCTCTGCGCCGCAGGATTTGTCGGCAGATGATTCTCCGCTTTAAAAGTTTCTGTGCGGGTGAATCTCTGCCGACTTTGTTTTTTAAGCAATAACCGATGGCTGTTGACACGCGTGTCGTTTTTAAGCAAACATTGCTTACCTCTTTGCCGGTAACGGCCGGCGGTGAAGTACGACAACCGGTCACAGCTCGCGTAAGATTCCCAACACTAGGGTGCATGGTGCGCCACTGAGAAAGACTCCTTGAAGGGCCTGAATGCAACGGATCTACGGATTTATCTGTGCTCACTCGCGAACAGCTGCTCTGGCGGTAGTTGTCATTTTGGGTGCTGAGGCAGCTTTCATTGGCTGGCAGAAAGCTCAGTATGATGAATTTATGGGGAGTTTGCTCACGCCAGGGGCTTTGGCCGAAGGCGTGCTCGCGGTGGGAGATCGGATGGATGACGGTATCTTCAGCCGAAGAGACCGCGTTCACTTCACCATTGCTTCGAGTCTATATTCCGACAACCCTTCAGCTCCGCCGCTCACGCTTGACTTTGATGTCACGGCCAACTTTGGCCCCTTTGGCTTAACAGGCGATATTTTTGTCCTCAATGCAACGACGGGAAGTGCCAAGCTGCTCAAAATGCTCGAAGGCACCCATCCTCGTCTTTCCATTCGCTGGAGCCGCTCGGTTTTCGATGCTGCACTGAAGATTGCAGCAAGCGCTGCGCCCTTTGACATGCGGCTCAATTTCGTGAAGCCCGGTGTAGGCCCCATTTCTTGGCGACTTGCCGCCCCAAAGCCCGTGGAGTGCTCATTAAAGCTCCCTAAGCAGGGGCCTCTCTCTACAGTCTGCACGGCCCCAGCGCTGTTGGTGAGTCTTACGGATCCGGCAGCCAATATTTCTGAAGTCCGGCTCACGCGTGCATCCTTTGACGGCATCGCCCTCAAAACTGACCCAACGATGGCGCTGCCGGCAGCTGGCGCGAAGGATGAGACTCTTCCTGCCGATGCGGCCGATGACAGCCAATCCTCAGAGCGAGCGCTCTGGTATGTGGAAAAAGCGGAACTTAAAGCCGACGAACTGGATTTCTCTTCGGGTGACTGGCGCGGGATCTTTAAGGTCTTGATGCGGAAGTTCTCTGCTCAGGCGCATCAAGATCCGACTCCGGCAGAGGCCCTTGACGGCAGCTACAGCGCCTTTGCTCAAAAAGCGACGCTCAGAGTGACGAACCACAAGGGAGATCTAGAGCGCCATCTGAATGCTGAAGACTTCCGCATGAAGATGAAGGCGGCTGATGTCCCATTCAAGCTTTTTGGCGCAGTTGACGACGAAAGCATTGAGGAAACGCTCGATGCTGCCGGTCCGATGCATTTTGAACTCACGGAGTTCGGTTTCAGATCCGGGCCCAAGGGTGCCCAAAAAACTTCGGCTTCAGGCGTTCTTGAAGCCCGCCGCTCGGGCGGCAAGCTTCCCGAGACAGAGCTCACGCTTTCAGCTCAGCTGCCCGAACCTGTTCTGGAAATTGTGGACACTATTGTTCGAGGGGCGCGCCCAGATGCCCGCGGGCAGTCTGTGAAGCGCTTTATGACGCCCAAAGATCTGCCTGAAGGCCGAGTATGGGAACTCAAAATGAAGGAGTCTCGGCGCGGCTCGCTGACAGCTCGATCGTTCACGGTAGACAACATCGAGCCTTGAGCACTTAGGTTTAGGCAGCAGTCTTCATGCTGAAGACCTGTCATCTATGCAAACCTGCGCACATTTTGCGGGATTTGCGTATTTTTGCTGAGCTTATGTTTACTTTTCCCGGTGATGGCTAATGACCTTATCTCATTGTCACACAGGGAATTTCGCATTGCCTGGCCAGGCGTTCAGTTAAAAAAATGTGTTGGAAGAATTCGTTCGACAGCGTAGAATAAAGACCTAGAAAATACGCATAAGCACCTAACTCTCTCGACTAAGACGCGACTCGGCGCGGCGTCGATATTTCCCAACACATAAAAATGACATCCACCGCCTCGCCCGAAAAAAATAAAAGTATTCTGAAAAACGCTCCGCGGAAACGCTCGGCTGCTGCGGTTGGGACATCTTCTTTAAGGAGTGTCCCGCAGGCCGAGACACTCGCGATGCGTACTGCGGCGGCTCCTGATCGGCCGCATCTGCTCCCCGGCTGGCAGGATCCCGTGGATCCTGCCGCATTGATGGCGCTTCGCCGTGAGATTCACCGCACCGCTGAGATCGGCTGGGCGGAATTCATCTCAACGGCGCGTCTGGCGCAGGCTTTTGAGACTGAAGGCTTCAAGATTACCTATGGTCCGGACTTCATTTCCCCGCAGTTCGTGCGCGGGCGCGATGCCGCTGAAGTTGAAAAAGGCCGGCTTTTTGCCATGCAGAACGGTGTTCCTGCCGGACTGATGCGCCGCATGGGCGATTATCCCGGTCTCATTGCTGAATGGGACACTGGTCGTCCGGGCCGTACGCTGGCCATTCGCGTCGAGCTCGACGGTATAGCGGTTGAGGAGCCCGAATCGCTCGCGCATTTGCCTTACCGGGACGGCTTTTCGTCCATTCGCCGCGGTGTGATGCATGCCTGCGGCCATGACGGACACCAGGCGGCTGCCATCGGACTCGCTAAATTCATTCATGCCAATGCCGAACGGCTCTGCGGCCGCATCCGCTTTATCTGTCAGCCGGCAGAAGAAGGTTCTCGCGGTGCCTATCCGATTCTTCAGGCCGGCGTGCTTGACGACGTTGACATGATTATCTGCGGGCACATCGCGCCCGAGCTCGAACTCGGCACCGTTGTTGCTGCTCCGCGCCGGCTTCTCTCCACTACCAAGATTGACTTTGAATTCACTGGCCGTGCGTCGCATGCCGGTTCGCACCCGCAGACCGGCCGCAATGCGCTGCTGGCAGGAGCGGCTGCCTCGCTCGCCATCATGGCGCTGCCGCGGCATGCAGACGGTATGACGCGCGTTAATGTGGGTCAGCTTCATGCCGGCGAAGGCCGCAACATTGTGCCTTCTCACGCCTGGATGGAAGTAGAGGTACGCGGCGAAACCGGAGAGATCAATCGTGACCTGACCGCCGAGGCGCTGACGCGCGCACAGGGTGCTGCCATGAGCTTTGGGGTGGAATGCCGAAAGCGCATTGTGGGTGAAGCTATCGACTACCAGCCCGAGGCGTCAACCACTCAGCTGCTTACCGTCTGCGCTCGTCGGGCCCGCGGATGCAGCAAAGTGCTGCCGACATGGAACTGCGACTATTCTGACGACGGTACACTCCTCATTCGCCGTGTGCAGGAGCAGGGCGGCAAAGGCGGGTACTTCCTCGTCGGCGGCGCACTCTCTTCAAGTGCTCTGAAACCCGCTGTCGATTTTGATGAAGCCGCGGTGATTACGCTTTACGACACGTGGGCCAATCTGATTACCGCAGTGCTCGGCAATTGGCGCTGAGGCTGAAGCCGATGAAATCAATCGGCCGCCTCTCGTGCTCAAAGAGGCAGCCGATTTTGCCGAGATGCCCGCTAATCCATTTGAAAAGCGGGTGCGTTTACAGCGATCAGAATCCGGGAATGACAATGCCCTTGTACTTTTCCTTGATCCAAGCGGCAATCTGCGGCTGCTGATAGGCTTCAACGAGCTGCTTCACCCAGGGTTTCCCAAGATCCTTCGTGTTTACGACGATGTTGCAGACGTACGGTCCGTCGGCATCTTCGACCAGAATGCCGTCACGCGTGGGATTGAGGTTGGCAACATAGGCGTAGTTGCCGTTAACGGCCGAAATCGTCAGGTCATTGAGCGAATGCGGCAGCTGAGCGGCTTCGAGTTCAACGAACTTGAGATCTTTGGGATTCTCAACAATATCGAGCACTGAAGGCGTGTAGCCCACACCCTTGCGCAGCTTAATAACGCCGCCCTTTTCAAGCAGGAAAAGGGCGCGGCCGCCCATGGCCGGATCGTTCGGGATGCCGACCGTGGCGCCTTTAGGCGCTTCCGCAAAACTCTTCACTTTCTTCGAATAGAAGGCCATCGGCAGCGTGAACCCTTTGCCGGCGACGTTCAGGTGGTAGCCGCGGTCTTTGATGGTCTGCTCCATGAACGGAATGGTCTGAAAGATATTGGCGTCAAGGTCACCCGAATCGAGGGCTGCATTTGGCTGAATGTAGTCTTGGAATTCAAAGATCTGAATGTCGAGGCCTTTGGCTTTAGCCAGCGGCACGACTTGTTCGAGAATTTCGGCTGCCGGGCCGGCAGTGACGCCGACGCGGAGTTTCTTGAGATTCCCGGCATCAGCGGCAAAAGCGGTGCTGCCCGCAAAAATGGAGGCAAAAGGCAGCAGTGCGGCTGCCAGTGCGATGTCGCGGCGTTTCATAGTGTTGGTTCCTCTCTCTTTTTTGATATGGGTCGAACGTTCGAATATCGAGCGGTCGCCGTGCTGATGAAATGCAGTCTATGCACGGCGGGATCGGTCTGAAGAAAGATCTGACGGTTCATTGCGGTATTGCCTGACGGCTTGAGACTTCTGCCGCAGGGTTATTGAGGGTTTGAAGGACCGCGGCAGATCGCTTGGGAGAGGGTATCGGCAGGTGTTCGGTGATGCCTTTATGAGAAAAAGTCGTCTCATCTGCTGTTTTCATATACGGGAGAACCCGAAATCGGCGCATTTCATAGCCTTGACGGTCATTCCTGTAAGGTTCGGGAAATTTTTCCCGCGCAGAATGCCTTCATCCAATTGCCGTAGACCGACGGGAGCTTTCGTTTTTGAAGCACCGTCTCAGGCATGAATAGACCCAACAAAAGAGGATTCATAAAAAATGATGAAGACCACCATTGCCGCCGCGCTTGCTCTCGTCGTCGCCTCCGGCGCCGCCATGGCTGAATTCAAGGACTTCACGGTCAATGGCGACCTCGTGACCAAGGGACAGCAGGAGGCCGTTGCAACGGAAGCCATCTCGAATAATCCCAATCCTCATGCCGCCATTGCGAATCCTCAGATTGAGGATCAGGTGCGCCAGATGGTCATCGAGTACAAGGTGATGAGCCAGTACGCGAAGAAGGAAGGCCTCGACAAGCAGCAGGCCGTCAAGGATGACATCGAACGCATGACCGACATGGTTCTGATGAAGCATGCCGTCAATGAGTACGTCAAGAAGAATCCGGTTACCGAAAAGGAACTCAAGGACGAATATCAGAAGGAAAGCGATCGCTGGGGCAAGACCGAATACCGCGTCCGTCACATTCTCGTGAAGACGCAGGACGAAGCCAAGCAGATCATCGATCAGATCAATAAGGGTGCATCCTTTGCGAAAATCGCTGCTGAAAAGTCTCTGGACGAAGAAAGCAAGGACCGCGGCGGCATTCTTGATTGGACCTCTGCTTCGGTCTTTACCGGCCAGCTCTCGAGCGCCATCATGGGCCTCAAGAAGGGCGAAATGGATAAGGCTCCGGTGCAGTCCCCGGCTGGTTTCCATGTGGTGAAGGTTGAGGATGTTCGTCCGGCTGAACTCTATCCGAAGTATGAAGCCCGCAAGGAAGAGCTCCGTCATATCCTTCTGCAGCGCAAGGTTCAGGCCTTCATTCATGAACAGGTTCTGCGCGCTGAAGTGAAGGACGCCAAGTAATCCTGATTCAGGAGATCGCGGCCGGCCTTTGGCTGGATCGCGTTCTGCGGCGAAAACGCCGCTCGTGCCGTTCTCCCTGGGTGTTTTCGGGTGAGAGTGGTCAGCGGGCGGCGTTTTTCGTACATGCTGCGCAAAGACAAATGCCCGGACGCAGCGGCAAGGACCCCGAAAGCAAAAGAAGGTCCGCAGGCTCGTGAGAGCACCTCAATCGGCCTCAAGAAGGAGACCATCCTGTGACAGCAGAAATTGGGCAGTATGCCCTTATATTGGCGCTCATGGTGAGCGCCGTCGGCGGTGTGCTGACCCTTGCCGGCGCCGAATTAGCGAGCAGAAGCTGGATGCGCGTCGGCATGGCTGCCGCTGCCGTTCTTGCCGTTCTGGCAACCATTGCGATCGGCGCTCTGGCCTGGGGCTTTGTCGAAAGCGATTTTTCTATTCTGAATGTCGCCCGCAACTCCAATATTGCGCTCCCGTGGTATTACAAGCTCGCGGCTGTGTGGGGTTCACACGAAGGCTCAATCCTCTTTTGGGTGACGACGCTCGCGTGGTGGATTTTTGCAGTTGCGCTTTCAGCCCGTCATCTGCCTGAACGCGTGCTTGCGCGCATTCTCGGCACGCTCTTCATCATCACTTTCGGGCTGTACCTCTTTATCCTCACCACTTCGAATCCGTTCCTGCGGCTCTTTCCGCCGGCCGAGGCCGGTGCGGACCTTAATCCGCTTCTGCAGGACCCGGGGATGATCTTCCATCCGCCGCTCCTTTACTTAGGTTATGTGGGCTTTGCCGTTCCTTTTGCTTTTGCCGTTGCGGCACTGCTGGGCGGCCGTCTGGACGTCGCTTGGGCGCGGTGGATGCGTCCGTGGACAACGGCTTCATGGGTGCTCCTGACGCTCGGCATCAGCCTCGGCTCTTACTGGAGCTACTACGAGCTTGGCTGGGGCGGCTGGTGGGCCTGGGATCCGGTGGAAAATGCTTCACTGATGCCGTGGCTGACAGGCACGGCATTGATGCACAGTCTCGCGGTGACCGAGAAGCGGGGAGCCTTCAAGATTTGGACGGTTTTCCTCGCCATTCTGACTTTTTCACTTTCTCTTTTGGGCACGTTCCTCGTGCGTTCGGGCGTTCTGACGAGTGTTCATGCTTTTGCGTCAGACCCGGCCCGAGGCATGTTTATTCTTATTTTCCTCGTGATTGTGATCGGCGTGTCCTTCCTGCTTTTTGCCTGGCGGGCCGGCGTCCTTCTCGGGACTGTCGCGCGAATCGCTCCTCATGGGAAACAATCTGCTCCTCGTCGCCGGTATGGCGATCGTGCTCTTAGGCACGCTTTATCCGCTTTTCCTCGATGCGGTCGGAGGCGGCCGCATCACCGTGGGCGGGCCGTACTTTGAGAGCGTCTTCGGCAGCGCGATGGTGCCGCTTGCATTCCTTGTGCCGGTGGGTGCTGTCTGTGCTTGGAAGTCGCAAAGCATTGACCGCATGGGTCGTCTGCTGGGACTGCCGCTTGCTCTAGCGCTTGTTTTGGGACTCCTCACGCCGGTTCTTCTGGGGGCCTGGTCGACCGTGATGGCGCTTGCTGCATTCCTCGCCTATTGGATTGTCTTCGGCGCCGCTGCCGACTGGGTGCGCTACGCCCGTACGGCCCGTGCGCAAAAACGCAGTGTGTTCGGACAGACGCTTCCCTGGTGGGGCATGCATATTGCCCATCTGGGACTTGCGCTGCTCATCTTCGGCGCGGCTGCCAACGGCATTTATCAGGTGGAGCGAGGGGCGGCTATGCAGCCGGGTCAGACCGTGCAGGTGCGCGACGTTACGCTTCGCTATGACGGCTGGAGCGAATACCGCGGTCCCAATTACACGGCTGCAAAAGGCGTACTGACGATCGTCAATGATCAGGGCAAAGAATTCGAGCAGCTTTTCCCGGAAAAACGCAACTACGACGCCGTGCAGAATATGACGATGACGGAGGCGGCCATTCTTCATCGACTGACCGAAGACATCTACGTGTCGCTTGCTTCGCCTACCCCTGACGGGGAAGGCTGGGTGGTGCGCGCTTATGTGAAGCCTTTTGTGACGCTCATCTGGATCGGTACGCTCTTCATGGCGCTGGGCGGACTCCTCGCAATGGCAACGCGTTCGACCAGAGCGCCTCAACTGCGTGAAATGGGAAAGCGCGCCGCAGTTTCAGCAGCCGGCACCGCTGCGGCATGCTGCGTTTTGGCGATGCTTGCTGCCCCGGCATCAAGCTATGCGGCAGAGCCGCTCATGGGATCCGTCACGGCTACCGAAAAATCCAAAGCGGCAGCAGCTTTCCTGGACTCAGCGCCCTCACTGGGAACCGTTGAAAATTCGGCCGATGCCTTTGCTAACCTGAAAACGGCTGAAGCTAAGCCCTCTGAGTTTGATCCGGCAGCCAATCCTCGCGTGCACAACATTGCATCTCAGCTTCGGTGCCTGGTTTGTGCCAACGAAACTATTGCGGAATCGAATGCTCAGCTGGCAGTGGATCTGCGCCGAGAAGTGGCCGAGCAGGTTAAAGCCGGCCGTACAGATGACGAAGTGGTGGCTTTCATGGTCGAGCGCTACGGCGACTATGTTCTCTTTAAGCCGCCCTTTAAGGCCAAGACCTGGCTTTTGTGGCTCGGGCCAATTGCATTCGTGTTTCTGGCCTTCTGGGGCATGGTGCGCATAGTGCGCATCCGCCGAGAAGATGCGAAAGCCCGCAGGCTTGCTGCATCTGCAGAGTCGCTCGCTTGCGCCAAGGCTTTCCTCAGAGGTGAAGTCGAATATGTAGACGGCGGCTTCGCTGCCCGGCAAAGTTCGCTCAAGCATGGCGTTCAAACTCGCGGAGCATCAGAATGAAATACGAAGTGATCTTCTGCATTTTTGCGCTCGTCCTGACGGCGGGCGTTGTGGGTGCCTTTGCTTGGGCGCTGCTCGGTCACTCCAAGGGCGGTCGTGCTGAAGAAGCGCGCACGGCAGATAATCTTGCGGGACTTCGCGAAGAGTATGCCCATCTTGTTGAACAGCAAGCGGCCGGCCGTCTGACGCAAGCTGCATTTGCAGAGCGAGAGGAAGAGCTTGCGCTTCGCGTACTCGAGGAGACTGAGGAAACGAAGGATTCCGCCGATCCGTCGCAGGTGCGTAAGGACGCGGACAATGCCCGCACGTCGCTCATTACGACAGCGGCGGTTGCTGTGATGATTCCGGCGACAGCGGTGGGTGCTTATCTTTGGTACGGCGACTTTTCCGCGCTTGATGAGCGTGCTGTCGAACAGGTTCGCTTGGCTGCGCAGGCGGCGAAGTCTGAGCGCGACATGCAGGGCACGATGGCTTCGCTTGAAAAAGCCGTTCAGAGCAACAAGGACAATCTTGAAGCGTGGGAGCTCCTGGCTGAGCAGTACAACGCGACTGGAAACTTAAGTCAGGCGGCGATCGCCTTTGAAAACGTGGTGCGGCTTGCGCCGAAAAACGCCAACGCCTGGGCTGAGCTCGCCGACTTGACCATTGCACTTAATCCGTCCGATCTTTTGAAGGCCGGTGAGATGGCAGAGAAGGCGCTCGCAGTCGATCCTTGGCACCAGAAAGGTTTGATGATCGGCGCGGCAGCGGCCTTTGAACGCGGCGACTATGCTCATGCGGCTGTGCTTTTCGACCGTTTGAGAAAACAGATCCCGGCAGGCAATGAAGTCCATGACGCGCTGACGCAGCAAATCGAGATGACGCTCGCGGCAGGCGGCCTCAAGGCAATTCCCAAGGATGACGTGGGTGAGAAGCCCGAAACGGACCTGGAGAAGATGATGAAATTAGGGGGCGGCATGCAGCAGGCGCCTGAGCGCGGTCAGGACGGCGTGGGATTGAATCCGCTTAAACGCTGACGCCCGCCATACGAAAAAAAACAATCAATGCTAAAAAGGCCGGAGCATCGCAAAAGGGTGCGCCGGCCTTCTTTTTGGGATTCCAGTTTGTATTCAAAGGTAAAAAAATAGGTGCTCAAAGGCATTTGAGCCCTAAGAAATGCCCCCAACTCCGACGGCAGCCGTTTGTTAATGCTGATGGGGAAAGCATCTGTTTTGCACTCGGGCGCCGCAGAAAGCTCGGCTGTGCCTCTCAAGCCTCGCTCGCTCTCCGCCTTGCCGACATCTCCGCGGTGACGAAGAACAAAAAAAATCTATCAAGGACGAGGAGGTCCAGGCGCAACCTATGGGAATACTCGCGGCTGCCAGGGTGCAGGGTGAACGGTTAGTCGCTCAGGCGAATCGAAGTGTCGCAAAAGGGATATACAAAATCATATTAAATCCGTCGCCAGCGCAGATTGAGGAACGCTTCGCAGAAAGAACGCAGTATGTTTACCGAGGCCTATTCTTGACCGAAATGCTGATGTATACTCAAAATAAATTAAAATGGTTTGGTGGGTCTCCTTAGCCCGTCGTAAGCCTCAGTCTGATGAAAAGGGAGGGCGGACATGAAGAGAAGGAACATCCT
>OGIZ01000642.1_pt1 | contig 18780 bp, 15 predicted proteins | sample 1571911 | NCBI WGS metagenome assembly OGIZ01 (sample SAMEA2582108, study PRJEB24529) | metagenome | biome: Human gut stool | place: China | collected 2011 | reverse complement strand
TCAGGGAGGTTAGTATGAAAAAATATCAACGCATGCATCTGATTTTTATCAGACAATACATCAAGCAAATCATGGAATACAAGGTGGATTTTGTGGTAGGTGTCTTGGGAGTCTTTCTGACTCAAGGCCTAAACCTCTTGTTTCTCAATGTCATCTTTCAACACATTCCCTCGCTAGAAGGTTGGACCTTTCAAGAGATTGCCTTTATCTATGGATTTTCTTTGATTCCCAAGGGATTGGACCATCTCTTTTTTGACAATCTCTGGGCCTTAGGTCAACGACTAGTCCGAAAAGGGGAATTTGACAAGTATTTGACTCGTCCTATCAACCCTCTCTTTCATATTCTGGTTGAGACCTTTCAGATTGATGCCTTGGGGGAACTTTTGGTCGGTGGCATTCTATTAGGAACAACAGTAACTAGCATCGCTTGGACTCTTCCAAAATTCCTGCTTTTCCTAGTTTGTATTCCTTTTGCGACCTTGATTTACACTTCTTTAAAAATCGCGACAGCCAGCATCGCTTTTTGGACTAAACAGTCAGGCGCCATGATTTATATTTTTTATATGTTCAATGATTTTGCCAAGTACCCGATTTCCATTTACAATTCGCTCCTTCGTTGGTTGATTAGTTTTATCGTGCCATTTGCCTTTACGGCTTACTATCCTGCTAGTTATTTCTTGCAGGGTAAGAATGGGCTCTTTAATATCGGTGGTTTGATTCTGATTTCCCTTGTCTTCTTTTTCATTTCCCTCAAACTCTGGGATAGGGGCTTGGATGCCTACGAAAGTGCTGGCTCGTAAGGGGGAAAGATGGATTGACCATCACAGACTCTACACTGGCTGAGAAAATAAAAAGGTCTGTCTAGATCTTTATGATTTAATCATTACGCACCAAAGCAATGATTATTTCGAAGGTTTAAGCAATGACTTTAAGTACCAGCAGTCTACTACCAAGTCTTGAATGCTACTCTTAAAAGAGATATACATAGAGCAAGTTAGTCTTAGAAGATAAATCGCTCTATATCGTTCGAAAGGCTAAACAATACTTGAAGGATGAAGAAAATCATCTGAAAATTTCTCAATCGAATAGAGATTAATTGGAAGTGCTTGAAAAAACTGTACTGATTCCTAAAAGTTAGATTTTTTCTGTCTAACTTTAGGGCTATCGTTCTTATATCTTATTTTAGGTAGTTTTTTACTATTATTTCTAAGTTTTGTGATGTGGTACTTATTTATTATTTTGGCATTATCAGGGCAATTTAAGAAAACCAAATATTTGAAAATCCTGGAGAAGGAAGAGAAACCCTACTAAGCTATTTTTATTGAAGTATTCACCCTTTTGGGTGTTTTCTTTTTCAGCTTATCGGTGAACTTGCGAATGCTAAATAATCAGATATAATGAAAAGTAAGTCTATTTCAAAAATGAATATAGGAGATAAATTGATGGATTATAAGAGGATTTTGAAAAAATATACCCTTATTTTACGTATCACTACTGTATTACTTATTATTTTGTTATTTTTCCTTAGATGGCTCTTTTTAGAAAATTCCACTATACAGTTGATCGCTTTAGTAAGCGTCGTTGGTCTAGTCCTTATATTAAAAAATTACTTAAATAGCTTACTTGTAGGGGAAACTCAAAAGATCCTTAAAGAAACGATGGGTTTGGATTTCTGGTATGAATCTATTCAACTGTATGGTAAGTCTCGACGTAAAAAGAATCAGATCAATGCTAGGATTGCATCTATTACCTACGCTTACATGATTGGCGACTTCCCATCGGTCATCAACCAAACAGAGGAATTACAATTTGCAGGTATTAGGAAGACTTACCTTGATTTTCTATGGTTTATTTCCCTGAAAGCATCCTTACTTTCTGGAAAAATAAACAACAAAGATGACCTTTTAAAGTCACTCCATTATCTAAACTCTAAAGACGAGAAAGCAAAAGAAGTCGAGCAGAGGGAATTTATTGCTATGTACGATATTCTTGTGGAGCGTAAACCCAATGATTTCTTTAATCAGACGACTGCTCCACAGGCCTTTGAACGACTCGAACTTCAGTATTTTAAAGCCTTAAACGGGCAATTAAGTGGAAATAAGGCTCAAGCCAGAAGCTTGTTTGAAGAGATTGCACAAGAAGATGAGCGCCTGTACTTTGTACAAATGGCAAGACATTGGTTGGCCAACAATGGGGAAGGGATTCTCAAATATTCAGAACAGGAGTTAGAAAGAATCGAGACTCTAACTGCCGATTTACCGAGCCTAGAACTTGGGAAACCTAAAAAGAACAAGAAAAAATGGTTATGGCTTCTCTTGATTATTCCAGTCCTAATGCTGCTGGGAATTATTCAAACAACCATTGATGAGAAAAAATCAGATGATGGCATTTATTATCTCATCGTCAAAAATCAATCAACAAAAACAGCAACAATCGATAAACGTTTTTGGATAAAAATAGACGGTGAGCAGATTACTTTAAAGGATGTGGAGGGAGAGCATACCTATCACTATGACTCCCAAAACGATGAATTCACCAAAGATTCGAAGACTTACACTTGTATGTTACATAACGGTAGCCTACTTCTTGTAAGTGATGGTTCAGAGAATGAACAAGCAGAGTATGTCAGCCCTGAAAGTAGTTGGTATTCAGGTTATGAGCAGGGAAAAGTCAAAATAGAGAAATAGCTTAAACCGGAAGGACAGGCAAATAAAAGGCTTGAGTATAGTAATAGAGCGGAGTGACAGATAATAAATGAAAAAATCAATCTTTAAAGCCAGTTTTGAAGAGAGTTTAAATTTATTAGACGATGCTTCGCTTCAGTATATAAAAAAAGACTATTACGAAAAACTTGGAAAAGGTTTAAATAATGGAAAGCCAAGTATTGGCTTTAGAATAAAAAGTATTCTCTACAGTATTTTGTTTGTATTTGGAGGGAATTTTCTCCTTGCCTTATTTGCCTTTTCTTTAAACGATGCAGATCCTAAGGATTTAACTCTGCCAGTTCACAAGCCGTCCCTGTTGACCCCTGAATTATTCCTTATTTGTTGTTTTATTTGGCTATCATTCGTTCTTATTGGAAAATTTGTACGAAAACCATTTCTTCGTCCATACAGATATCGCTTTCATATCGAGACCTTTTTATTTTGGTTCTGTCTTGAATTCAATCTCTTGGGAATAACTATAGTCCTCCCGACCCTAACCTCATTAGGAATTTGGTTCATTTTCATTCTTTTGTTTATCATTGCCCTAATATTCCTCCGTATGGAGAAAAGAAGTTTGACCACTTGTTTTTTCGGTGAAGAGGCGAGAGAAACTCTTGTTGATAGAATAGCAGGCCTAATCGCCACCTATGGTTCAGGAGTGCTATGTCTTTCTGTAATCATCAAAATAATCCTGTCGCATTCGGGAGTAGCAGTCTCACAAAGTTTGACTCTATTAGGCTTGTTTTTGACATGGCTAATCATAGATATTGGATTCTTGGCAATGGTTATCTTCATGGAGTTCCCTTTCTTTTTAGAAGGTTTCTACAAATGGAAATATCCTGAAGAATATCGTGATTGGGAAGGCAAGTCAGTAGAAGATTGGTATGGAAAGAAGTATCTGAAGAAACACAAGGAGTTGTTGGAAGCTAAAAATGAAGAAAAAATCAATCTTTAGTGCAAGTTTTGAAGAGAGTTTAAATTTATTAGATGATAGTGTCTCGGGAAAATTTGCACAGGATAACTATCAGGATGCTCTAAAAAAAGAAAAATACAGAGGGACCTTGAAGTCATATGTTTGGTTAGTAATCTTGACGATCTTATTTATAATCGGTCCTAATTGGTTGATTGTTGCTTTAAATGATTATTTATTTTATCATGCTAATCCTAAAGATTTAACAGTAGGCTTGTCCGAAATAAATTTTCTTCCCTACTGGGTATTTTGGATGGGACTGGTAATATGGCTTTTACTGATTATAGTAGGGAAGCGATTCAACCAACAGTTCATTTTAATCTATAGAGGTCAATTTCATTTTATGGTTTCCTTTATAATATGGCTTCTAATTGAGTTAAATCTTCTATTGTTGAATTTACTTTATGGTCTATTTGGATATTTGGGAATGGCCGCTTTTGAAGGACTGATTCTTTTTATAATCATTTACCTGATACGTGATAAGACTACCTCATTGCTAAATTTATTATATGGTGGTACCGAAATAGAGAGTCCAACTGATAGAGTGTTTAATAGAGTATTTAGATTTATTGTCAAGTATGGTGGAATAGTCGTAGCACTCTGGATAATTTTTCGTACGATATTTTCGGATTCAATAAGAAATGCAGATAGTTTGGTTGGAGGATTAAGCGTTCTATTTTTATTTCTAGTGTTCAATATATTAATAGTTGCCTTTGAAATTTATTTCATGTTTCCCTACATGTTGCAAGGCTACTACAAATGGAAGTACCCAGAAGAATATCGTGATTGGGAAGACAAGTCAGTAGAAGAATGGTATGGGAAGAAGCATAAGGGCAAGTTTAAATGAAAAAATTGAATTAATCAAAAGAAGCATCTGAGTTTAACTTCAGATGCTTCTTTAGTAGGTATTATTTATAGAATAAATCACGTTTAAAATGTTGCTGATATATTTTCTATTCTATATTTAAATCTTTTTCTATTTCTATTTTAAGATTTTTGATGAAGACTTGGTCGCCAAAAGCCTCCGCTAGTAGGATAGCTTTATTATATAGATCAGTTGCTTTATCTCTATTGTTCTCATAGAACAGATAATATTTTGCTTCAAGCATTGCTATCCCAGGTTGATAGGAATGTTGCATAATAGAATGCATGACCTCATACATTTTATCAACAATAGTTTTCATGTTTTTATAGTCATGATGCATGACATAAATCCCAGCTATAGCTGATAAAGCCCCTAATAGTTCCACATTGGATAATTCATCACCTTGCAATCTTTGTTTTATTAACTTCATTCGAAAATGCTCAATTGTAGTTTTATCATATGAAGAACCTTGACATTGTACAGAGTAATATTTTATCAACAGAAGGTCATTCAAGGTGTACTCTTCTTTTTTTAATACCTGATTCAAATAGTCTTCAAATACAATCTCAACAAGATCTTCTTTCTTCTCTTCAGATATAAAATTCAGGGTTCTTTCAATGATATCAATGGTTAGCAGCTCGTCCTCTGGTAGAATGTCAATATATTTTTCATAAAGTTCTTCAATGTCCTGCAGCTTTTTCTTGATACGTTCGAGGTCGCCATAGACAGGAGATTTCATGAGTTTATATTTAGCCTGATAGTACTCCTCAGGAATGTCTAGTTTTGTTTCACCTAACAAATAGTTGAGGGAAACACCCAATTTATCACTGATGTATTGCAGTTTGACAATGGTTGGTAAAGAACGACCTAGCTCAATTCTCATCAGTTGTTTTACTGTTAATTCTTCTTCGGTATCACAAACTTGCTCACGTGTTAAACCAAGTTGCTCACGTTCTTCACGAATTCTTTTTCCAATCTCGATTTTAATCTCTTCAGACATCTGTATTTCCTTTGAGTTTTAATTATATAATAATATACCTTAAAATCATGTGAATGAAAAGACTCCAGGGATTTGTCTTTTTATGGTTAGAGAAAAAGATGGGGAATAAACAAAATAACCATCTAACACTCAGTTTAGATGGTTGTGGTTTGGAATTAGGATATTTTTCGTAATCTCTTAGATTGTAGAATGGTCAGTGTAGCAAAGAGGAGCAACCAGGCTAGTAGAGAAAGTGAGCTTGCTATTTGGTCTTGCCACTTAAAGCTTTCAAGCTGGCTTATAGATTTTGTGAACAATCCCATATAACTGTACTTCGTGACATTATCGAAATCTTTACTAATCCCTGAAAGCATTGGAATAAACATACTAATCATTGATACTGGAAGGCTAATTACTTGGGCAGATACTTGCGTTTTACTGATTAATCCGATGAAAAGATTAATCAGCATCATTACTAAAGCTGTAGCAAGCGAGATGATAAGATATGGACCATAATTATTTTCAATATTAAGTTCGAGTATTCTCGGAATAGCAGTTGTCATAACTAAGCTAATAAGCACTGGATAAAATAAAACTGAAAGAATATAGTTTTTACTGTTAACACCACTTAAAAACAAGGTTCTTAAAATATTTTTTTCCTTTTCTTCGGAAACAATAGTACTGATTGGATTTCCAACTGATAAACTCAAAGATAGGGCTAAACAGTTGACTAATAGATTGACTTTCATTGAGTTGTTTAGGCTACCTTGAATCTCATAGATATGTTTGTAGAGAAAGGCAAATCCTAAAGGAAGGAGGATTTGTAGGATAATGGTTTTGTTAGATTTGATTACTCGTTTTCTAAGCCATAGTAAAGATTTGAATTGGTTAAACATTAAGTTTTCCTCCTGTAAGTTGAATGAAGATGTCTTCTAAAGTTGGTTCACATGAATGGATGGTTTGAATATCTTGAGTAGCAGTAATATGATTCAATTCAGAGAAGGGAATCACTTTCTCTTGACCTGAACAGTAGGTCACTTTTACCATTTTATTTGTATTATATTTCTGAATAAGTTCAGCAGGTTTCCCCTCTTCGACAATCTTTCCTTTATTTAAAAGTACAATCTTATCGCATAAAATGGTAGCTTCATTCATGTCATGTGTCGTCAAAAAAATGGTTGTTCCTTGTTGTTTTAGTTCTTCAATAAGAGCATGAATGGTTTGAGACGTTGATGGATCTAGTCCAGAAGTAGGTTCATCAAGAAAGAGAACTTTTGGCTTGTTTATGATAGCTCTCACTAAAAGCATTCGTTGTTTCATCCCTGTGGAGAGCTTTTCTGCCAAGGTTTTACGATGGTCATAAAGACCTACACGTTTTAACAAATCATCAACATACTCTGTCGAAACATTATAGAGTTTTGCAAAAAATAGAAGATTGTCATAAAGTGTCAATTTTTCATAAAAACCACTATTTTCGGTGATTAAACCAATCTTTGACAAATCATCTTCTTTTAACTGAAGGGACGGTTTGCCCAAAATATAAGTTTCTCCCTGACTAGGAGTGAGTTGACCTGTTAAGATATTGATTGTTGTCGTTTTACCAGAACCTGATGGTCCAAGGAAACCTAGAATTTCACCTTCTTCAACTGTGAAGTTTAGATTTTCTATTGCTTTATATTTTTGAAATTCTTTGGTTAACTGTTTTGCTACGATAAGGTTTGTCATATCTTGATTTCTCCTATTTGATTATATGAACGAGTATAAACAAAAAAATAACGAATCAAAAGGACATCTATGTCACTTTGATTCGTTACTTGTATTTAAATCATTATTTATTTCCATTTTAAGATTTTTGATGAAGACTTGGTCACCAAAAGCTTCGGCCAGAACAGTTGCCGTATTATAGAGTTCGGTTGCTTTCTCAATATTATTTTCATAATATAAATAGTATTTTGCTTCAAAAATGAGTACGGCGGGTTTGTAAGCATGTTGTAGAGTCTTATCGATAACAGTATGCATTTTATCGACAATAGTTTTCATATTTCTATAATCATGATGCATAACATAGATTCCACCTATAGTTGACAATGCTCCAAGTAGTTCAACATTAACTAACTCTTCCCCTTGTAATTCTTGATTAATTAATTTACATCGAAAACTTTCAACAATTTCTTTATCATAGTCACCAATTTGACATTGAAAGGTATAGTATTTAATTAGCAAAAGGTCATTCAAGGTGTACTCTTCTTTTTTCAATACCTGATTCAAATAGTCTTCAAATACAATTTCAACAAGATCTTCTTTCTTTTCTTCAGATATAAAATTCAGGGTTCTTTCAATGATATCAATGGTTAAAAGTTCGTCCTCTGGTAGAATATCAATATATTTTTCATAAAGTTCTTCAATATCTTGTAGTTTTTTCTTGATACGCTCGAGGTCGCCATAGACAGGAGACTTCATGAGTTTATATTTAGCCTGATAATACTCCTCAGGAATATCTAGTTTTGTTTCACCTAACAAATAGTTGAGGGAAACTCCTAATTTATCACTGATATACTGTAGTTTGACAATGGTTGGTAAAGAACGTCCAAGCTCGATTCTCATCAACTGTTTGACGGTTAATTCTTCTTCAGTATCACAAACTTGCTCACGTGTTAACCCTTGACGTTCACGTTCTTCACGAATTCTTTTTCCAATCTCGATTTTAATATCTTCTGACATACATAATTCCTTATGATTTAGTTTTTTAATAATAATATAACGTAAAATTGAAATAAAGTCCAAAAGCCATAATAGAAGTAGTGTATAGTAGAATCTACAGGAGTTTACAATGTATGAAACAATCTTGATTTGCGAGGGCGCTAGCCAGCAGATTTTCTTCTCAAATATTAAAAATGTTATAATTGGAGATGAGAAAGGATGAGACGATGATGAAAATTATAGTAATAAATCCTATTCCGTTTAAAAAAAGAATGATTGAATTTCTCTTTGATTATCTTTTCATTCTAGCTTATTTAGTTCTTCTGTTTTTAAGTTCGATGCTTATTTACATCATCTTTTTTAATGGTGTCCCAGACTTTGCAGAGATTCAGTCGCAGTGGCTTGTATTTTTCACCTCTGTTTTGCCAATCACGCTCCTTTTCACATTCTTGGATTATAAAAATGATGGCAGTTTTGGGAAGGTAAAAGCTGGACTTGAACTGGTCTACCAGAAAAAAACAGTGCAGGCTAGCTTGATTAGAAATGTCATCAAATTTTTACCTTGGCAACTCGGTCATATGGGCACGATTCATGGCTTATATAGTGATTTTGATGTGTTATCCATTATCCTCTCATTTTCAGCGACTCTACTCGCAGTTTTGCTACTGGCAATGACGATTTTTAGGAAAGATAAGAGACATCTGGGAGACCTACTAGCCCGTACACAAGTACAGCTAAGAGGTGACTAAGATACAGGTTGCTTACTTGATTCTTAAGGAAAACTGTATACGATTAAAGGAAGTCATTATGATGACCTCCTTTTTTTATTGCTCTAAATACTGTACAATAGAATAATTACAGGAGTTTACAATTATGAAACAATCTCAATTTGCGAGGGCTCTTTGGTATGGTATTCTTGGTGCCCTCTTTTTTGCTTTTACTTTTATTTTCAACCGTAGTATGAACCTTTCAGGTGGGTCCTGGATGTGGAGTGCTAGTCTACGCTATTTGTTTAGCTTGCCCATGCTGGCTATTTTGGCCTGGCGTAAGGGTGAGCTGGCAGGTGTTTTGTCTGCCATTAAGAAAGCACCCTTGACCTGGTTGGTCTGGAGTACGGTTGGTTTTGGGCTTTTTTATGGGCCCCTGTCTCTAGCGTCCATTTATGGCGAGTCATGGTTTGTGGCGGCTACTTGGCAGATTACGATTCTAGCTGGTCTGCTCTTGACCCCTCTCTTTGGGCAGAGGGTACCTGGTAAACAACTGCTTATGACATTGGTCATCCTTTTAGGGATTATTCTCATTCAGATTCCTTACTTTGGTAGTGGTCTTGGTAGCAGTGTGGTTCGTGCTAGTCTCTTGATTTTACTGGCTGCTTTTGCCTATCCTTTGGGCAATCGTAAGATGATGGTCCACTGTAAGCAGGATCAGCTTTCAACGACGCAGCGCGTGTTTGGGATGACCTTGATGAGTACACCTTTTTGGTTGCTTTTGTCAGTTTTTGCTGGTGCAGATGCAGGTCTTCCATCAGGCGGACAGATTTTACAGTCTTTAATTGTGGCTGTCTTTTCTGGGGTTGTCGCAACCTTGCTTTTCTTCGAGGCGACTAATCTAGTTAAGCATAACCATAAGCAACTGGCAGTGGTTGAGGCTACTCAGGCTGGTGAAGTTCTCTTTACCCTCTTGGGTGGATGCCTCTTCCTCGGAGATAGTCTACCTAGCCTTTTGGGATTCTTTGGGATTGCTATTGTAACCATTGGTATTATTGGAAATAGCTTGCTAACAGGCTCAGATTAAACATAAGTAAGGGACTTTCGAATGGCAAATTCGGAAGTTTTTCATTTATATGAAAAAAATTACAGAAAAAGATGGTATTTTCAGATTATAGTGCTATAATGATATTAAAAGTAAACGTTTACCGTTTTAATGTAAATCCTAGAGATATTTCCGGAAACTTTGATAGGCTTATTAATAAAGGCAAATGTATTGACTTTGAATTTTCATGAAAAATGAGTTAACATTTAATGTTACTCTAAAGAAGGAGAAGAGTCATGAATGATACTGTTTGTAAAAATTGGTTTATGCGCAAAAGTGGGAAGACTTGGGTCTACGGCTGTGCCTTGGTAAGTTTTGCAGGTTTGGCCCTGGCTGGTCCTGTCTATGCGGACCAAGTGGAACAGGCAACTGTGAGCCAAGTATCTCAAGAAGTGGTAGCTCAAACTGACCATCAAGTTACCCCTCAAGCGGAGCTTGCTCCTAGCACGACCAAGGAAGTCCCCCAAGTGGTAGAGCCTAGCCCGTCCCTTGTTTCCGAATCTGCTAAAACAGCTCAAGAGAATCCCACTCAGCCTAGCCCTGACCAGTCAAAAGAAGTACAAACACAGGCTAGTGAGGCTGAGAAAGTGACTAACCAAGCGCAAGAAGCCGATTTGAATCAGACCAGTCAAGAACAATCTCCAGTTGTAACGAATAGCACCAGTCCTGTTCATGTGACAGCAGAAAAAACGGATTTGCCTAATAATGAAGCGGTTACCAATCTAGAAGGGATGACCGCAGACCAAAATGGCCACTGGGAAATGCAGGCTGATGGTATTCATTCAGAAGCCAAAGACAAGGGAGACTCTTTCCTTTATTCTCAATCCGAGGGCAAGAATTTTATCTATTCAACAGATGTGACCTTCAAGGAAGCTGGTGGTGCCGCTGCCCTCATTTTCCGTGGTAACAATGATAGTAGCGATAAAAATATGTACGGGGTCAACGTAGACTCTGGTAACCATAAGGTTAAGTTTTGGCGTTGGGTCAATAATCATGATATTCAACTTGTAGACGAAAAAGATGTAACACCAACTGCCGATGAAACCTACAATCTTAGAGTAGTTGCGGCTAATCAGTGGCTATCTTACTATGTCAATGATGTGCTTGTCGCAAGTACAGGTGATGCTGTTCTTCAAAAAAGTGACAAGGGTCAACCTCAAGTCCTTCCAGAAGGTTACTTTGGACTTCTTAATTGGAATGCAAATGTCATTTTCAAAAATACCCGCTATGTCAATCTCGATGATGCCAGTCTTCCTTTGATTGACAATCTTGTGGTGACCTCAAAGACAGGATCTGTTGAAAAACAAGCCCAATTCTTCTCTGAAGAACCACTCCATATTCAATATGTGGGACACAATGCTGAGACAGTAGGCTTTGACATCACTAAGCATAATCCAAATGCTGTTATCAAGGTAGAAGATGCCAAGGGAAATGTCTACACAGATATGTCACAATTGCCAGTGGCTGTAGGTGCCAATTACTTTATTATTGAAAGTAGTATGACTGATTCGCTTGGCCGTCCTGTGACCTTGACTTATCGTGTTAATATCCACCGCAGACAGAGTGATGATGTGTATTACAACGAGCTTTATCGTGATCAGTATCATTATTCTGTCAAGGATGGCTGGGCTAATGACCCTAATGGCTTAGTCTTCTACAAGGGACGTTACCATCTCTTCTATCAATTTTACGATGATACCAAATGGGGGCCAATGCACTGGGCCCATGCGACCAGCCGAGACTTGCTTCATTGGGATGAAGAGCCGATAGCCTTTTATCCAGATGCGACAGGTCACATGTTCTCAGGCTCTGTCGTGGTTGATAGTACCAATAGCTCAGGCCTCTTCAAATCTCCGGAAGGTGGCCTGGTAGCTATTATCACTTCAAATGGTAATGGGCAACGGATTGAAATCGCCTATAGTGAGGACGAGGGTAGAACTTGGCAAAAATATGACAAGGTAGTTGCCGACTGGTCTCAGGATCCCCTTCAAAACCAAGATTTCCGTGACCCTAAGGTCTTCCGCTGGGATAACCAATGGTTTATGGTCCTTGCAGGTGGTCCACTCCGTATTTATTCTTCACAAGACTTGAAGAACTGGCAAGTGGAAACGACCTATAAGGATTTGCATACGGAATGTCCTGACCTCTATCCGATTGTAGCCAATGATGGCGCACTCAAGTGGGTCCTCTCACGTGGCGGTCGTTCTTACAAGGTTGGTGATTTTAAACAAGTGGATGGCAAGTGGGCCTTTGTAGCTGATGATGTTTACCAAGACCATGACGAAATCATGAATTTTGGTAAGGATTCCTATGCTGCCATGACTTATTATGTTCATGATTTTGGGACAGCTGACCATCCAAACATCCCACAATTGACTGAAATCAACTGGATGAACACTTGGGAAGATTATTGCAATCTGGTTGCAGATACTGTAGGTCAAAAATTTAATGGTACCTTTAACCTTAACCTTGACCTTGGTTTGGTTAAATCAGGCGACCGTTACCTCTTGACCCAAACCCCTGTTAAGGCCTACGAAAGCCTTCGTGACACAGAAAATGCCCAGTATTTTGAAAATGTCACAGTAGCTTCTGACAATGAATTGCTTAAAGATTTCACGGGTGATACTTATGAAGTGGTTTCTCACTTTATACCAGGTAAGGACACGACAGCAGTTGGCTTTAACCTTCGCGTTGGTGATGGTCAAGCTACAAAAGTCGTTTACGATTTAACTAAGGAAACTTTGTCTATTGATCGTAGCCAATCTGGTACTATCCTTTCAGATGCCTTTGCTAAGGTTAATAGTCAACAAGTGACTCGCAATGAAGATGGTTCTATTGATTTGCATCTTTATGTGGACCGTGCGAGTGTGGAAGTCTTTGCTAAGGGCAATACGGTAGCTGGTGCTAATCAGATTTTCCCAAGCCCAAGAGCCGTTGGAGCGAGTGTCTTGGTTGAAGGTGGTCCAGCCAAAGCAAATATTGCTATCTACCCACTTAAGAGTACTTGGACTGACAAGAAGGAAGTTACTAAGGCTGTTGCCATGAACACCACAGTTGCAGGTCATTTGGCTCTTGAAGTTGGTCAAAGTAAGGATTTGCAAGTTTACCTGGCACCAGCTTCTGAAGAGCAGGATGTGACATGGACAGTTAGTGATCCAAGTTTGGTGTCCTATACTGAACATGACAATAAACTTTCTCTCAAAGCCCTTCACAAAGGTCATCTCACTGTCACAGCAACTTCAGTTGAAAACCCTTCATTGACCAAGACCTTTAATATTGACATTACGCTCAACAATTTTGCGACCAACCTTAAAGGCTTAAAGGCTGTTACTGGTAATTGGTATATTGATGACGATACCCTTTACGATAGCAATGTCAGTGCCAATGACTTCTTCATGGCCTATGAAAGTAATGGCTTCAAGCAATTTGACTATGATATCGATGTCAAATACCAACATGGTTTGGTCAACCTCTTTGTAGCTGCGGAACGTGAAGAACCAGGTCGTGCCTACTCTGTCCAATTTGCTGACAACGATACTGTTCGTCTCTTCCGTTTTGGTGGTGAAACCATCGCTGAAGCTCACTTGGATAGGGCTATCAATGACGGCCAGTACCACCATGTTAAGGTTGTGAAAGGCAAGGACACCATGACAGTCTATGTCAATGGCAAGGAAGTGCTCCATCATCAATTTGATGCTGTGGATAATTACTTCAATCAAGCCCATGTCGGTGTCGGTCTTTGGGATGGAGCAGTAGAATTCAAAAACTTCTTCGTAACTGAAAAAATGACAAACACAAGCAGTGACACTACTGACGAACCAATCAAACCTGATCCTCAGCCAGAACCAAGTCCAGAGCCAAATCCGGAAAATAAACCAGTTGAACCTGAGCATCAGCCTGAGGTTGCTCCAGAGCCTGAACCAACTGGGCAAAATAATGGTCACGACAGTACAAACACAGTGCCAGATTCATCTCAGGATGATACTAGTAAGCAAGAAGAAAGTAACACTCCAGTGGAAACACCTAAGACTGTCACTCCACTAGTTGAGAACCTCCTCAAAAAATTCAACGCATTTAGTCTCTCAACCTTCCTTGCAAATATTGCCAAAGAAACATGGCACTTTTTGACAAAATGGCTATTCAGCTAAAATCAAAACGTTGAAAAGGCTATGTAAGAAGAAAAAAACTTAGAAGTATGAGTGCTTCTAAGTTTTTTTGTTTCTACTAAAAATTATCCAAAAATTTCTTTTGCGAGTGCTTTTCCTTTCGGAGTTGCTGCTAAGCCACCTTCAGCAGTTTCACGGAAGGCAGTTGGCATAGCTGAACCAACCTGATACATAGCATCAACGACCTGGTCGACTGGAATGGCTGATGTGATGCCTGCCAAGGCCATGTCAGCAGCTACTAGGGCAAAGCTTGCCCCCATAGCATTACGTTTGACACATGGGACCTCAACCAATCCGGCTACAGGGTCGCAAATGAGTCCCAACATATTCTTAAGCACAAAGCAGATGGCCTGGCTGGCTTGGAAAGGTGTTCCACCAGCAGCTATTGTAATAGCGGCAGCAGCCATAGCAGAGGCGGAACCGACTTCAGCTTGGCAGCCTCCCTCGGCACCAGATATCGAGGCATTATTTGCGATGACTAGACCAAATGCACCCGCAGTGAAGAGAAAGTCCAGTTGTTGTGATTCAGTTAAGCCCAGTTTTTCGATAGCAGTTGTAAGAACAGCAGGCAGACAACCAGCTGATCCAGCAGTTGGTGTAGCACAAACCAAGCCCATCTTGGCGTTAGATTCATTGACGGCCATGGCATTTCTAGCAGCACCCAGAACAGCAGAATCAGCCAGGGTCTTTCCATTTTTGATATAGGCATCCAGTTTGGCAGCGTCTCCCCCGGTTAAACCAGTTGGTGATTTCTCAGGGGATAAACCAGCCTGAACAGACTCTTTCATCACTTCGAGATTTCGAGCCATCAGAGCTAGGATTTCAGGGCGTTCCCGTCCAGTTAGTTCTGTCTCTGTAGCAATCATGAGCTCGGCGATATTACCTTGGTAATCTCGGTCAGCTTGTTGAACTAATTCTTCAATAGTGTAAAACATGCAATCCCCCTCTTAGCTGAAAAAGTTGACATTATGTAGATGAGGAATTCTAGCGATTTCAGTGACGGCCTCATCACACTGGTGCGAGTCAATTTCAATAATCATAATGGCCTTTTCACCCGCATTTTCCCGAGTAACAGTCATCTGGGCGATGTTGATGCCATAACGCGACAAAATATCTGTGACAAGGGCAATCATTCCTGGAACGTCTTGGTGGACAATGATAAGAGTCGGTGTATTCATCTTGAGATTGACCGCAAAACCATTGAGTTCAGTTACTTGGATATTTCCTCCACCGATAGAAACACCTGTGGCAGAAATGGTTTTTTTATCATTTTTTAAGGTAATACGAGTCGTATTGGGATGCGGCGCATTACTATCCTTGTTGATTTTCCAGTAGACCTTAATGCCTTTTTCGTATGCGATATCCAGAGCGCGTGGAATGTCAGGGTCGTCGGTTTCCATACCTAAAATACCAGCTACTAGAGCTACATCAGTCCCGTGACCTCGATAGGTTTTGGCAAAGGAATTAAAGAGTTGAAATTCTACCTCAGTCGGTGTCTCACCAAAGATGGCCGAAACAATCTTGCCAATACGAACAGCTCCTGCAGTATGGCTAGAGGAAGGCCCGACCATGACAGGTCCGATGATGTCAAAAACGGATTGAAATTTTAAATTTTTCATAACACGCCTCGTTTGATTAATCTTGTATTTTCAGTATACCACGAATTAGAGCGATTAGGTATTTAAGTAAAAATCTATAGAAATAGTAAAAAAATAATCTACTTTAAGCTTTCTTTAAGGTTCAATGGATATAATAGCAGCCTATTAAGTAAGCAATACTTATTTTTCATAAATCTGAGTGGGCGGCCTGCGGGTCGCCCTTTTGTGTTTCTTTATTTATATATAGCTGGATTGTGGTAAAATAGAGCCTAAAGATTTCCAGTTAGAAAGGATATACCATGACCTACACCCATTTACTTTTCGACCTTGACCACACCCTCCTAGATTTTGACCGTGCTGAAGATTTGGCTTTGACCTACCTTCTTGAAGAGGCTGGGGTGGCTTCACGAGATCTTAAAGTTTACAAGGATCACTATATCCCCATGAATCGTTCCATGTGGGAAGATCTCAATCATGGTTTAATCACTAAGCCGGAATTGCTTCGCACGCGCTTTTCTCGTCTTTTTGAGCATTTTGGACAGGAGGTTGATGGCAGTCACTTAGCTGGCCGTTACCAGCATTTCTTGAGCCAACAGGGGCAGGAGTTGCCTCAGGCCCATGCTTTCTTATCGAATGTTAAAGACCGAGGTCACAAGATATATGCAGCAACTAATGGTGTTAGCTACATCCAACGTGGTCGTCTGCAAGCCTCAAGCATCTTGCCATTCTTCGACGATATTTTCATTTCAGATGAAGTGGGCGCCCACAAACCGTCTACTGACTTTTTTGAAAAAATTTCGGATCAGGTAAATGACTTTCATCCCGATTCGGCCCTCATGATTGGTGATAGTCTAACTGCTGATATCCAAGGTGGTAATAATGCAGGAATTGACAGCATTTGGTTTAATCCAAAAGGTTTGGTTAATGAGACTCCGGCTATTCCAACCTATCAAGTCAAAAACTACCAAGAAATCTTGACGATTTTGAGCAAATAGGCCACTTTTCAAAATTGTATTCAACCATGACTATTAAGAGCTTTTCAGCTCTTTTTTTGCTACAATGAAAGCATGAATGATCTGATTAAACATAAGTTGGAATTGCTCCCAAACAACCCGGGGTGCTATCTCCACAAGGACAAATTCGGCAATATTATCTATGTCGGTAAGGCTAAAAATCTAAAAAATCGTGTGCGTAGCTATTTTCGTGGAAGCCATGATACCAAGACAGAGCTTTTGGTATCTGAGATTGCAGATTTTGAATTTATCGTAACCGAGTCCAATATTGAGGCCTTGCTTTTGGAAATTAATCTTATCCAAGAGAATATGCCTAAATTCAACATCCGCCTCAAGGATGACAAGTCTTATCCATTTATCAAGATTACTAAGGAGCTCTATCCAAGGCTCATGATTACTCGCCAGGTTAAGAAGGATGGCGGTCTCTATTTTGGTCCTTACCCAGACTCTGGTGCAGCTAATGAAATTAAGAAGCTTTTGGACCGTATTTTCCCCTTTAAGAAATGTAAAAATCCCGCCAACAAGGTCTGTTTCTATTACCATATTGGCCAATGTAATGCCCACACCATCTGTCACACCACTGAGGACTATTGGCAAGGTTTGGTTGAGGATGTCAAGAATTTCCTAAACGGTCATGATGATAAAATCGTTAATCAGCTTAAGGCCAAGATGAAGGATATGTCTGACCAGATGGAGTTTGAGCGTGCGGCGGAGTATCGAGATCTTATTGAGGCGGTGTCGACGCTCAGGACCAAACAAAGGGTTATCCGTCAAGACATGCAGGACCGTGATATTTTCGGTTACTATGTGGACAAGGGCTGGATGTGTGTTCAGGTTTTCTTTGTCCGCCAAGGGAAACTCATTCAGCGTGATGTCAATATGTTCCCATATTATAATGATGCTGAGGAAGATTTTCTAACTTATATGGGTCAATTTTACCTGGATAGTCGGCATCTCAAGCCTAGGGAAATTTTTATTCCTGGAGACATTGATCAAGAGTCTGTCGAAGCTCTGGTCGGAGATGAAGTCAAGGTTTTTAAACCACAAAGAGGCGAGAAAAAGCAGTTGGTTAATCTGGCGACGAAAAATGCCCGAGTCAGTTTGACCCAAAAATTTGATCTCCTCGAAAAAGACTTGGCTAAGACTCAAGGAGCTATTGAAAATCTAGGCAAACTCATGGGGATTCCGACACCAATCCGTATCGAATCTTTCGATAACTCTAACATCATGGGAACTAGCCCTGTCTCTGCCATGGTTGTCTTTGAAAATGGTAAACCTAATAAAAAAGAGTACCGCAAATATAAGATTAAGACTGTTGAAGGCCCTGACGATTATGCCAGTATGCGTGAGGTTATTCGTCGTCGGTATAGTCGTGTCAAACGAGATGGTTTAACGCCACCAGACCTCATTATCATGGATGGTGGTCAAGGTCAAGTCAATGTCGCCAAGGACGTACTTCGTAATGAGCTTAATCTATCTATCCCAGTTGCGGGGCTTCAGAAAAATGATAAGCACCAAACCAATGAATTGCTATTTGGGGATCCCTTACAGGTTATTGATTTGCCACGTCAATCCGAGGAATTTTTCCTCCTTCACCGTATTCAGGATGAAGTACACCGTTTTGCCATCACCTTCCATCGACAAGTCCGTAGTAAGAACAGTTTCAGTTCCAAACTTGATGGCGTGGAGGGGCTAGGACCTAAGCGCAAACAAAAACTCCTCAAACACTTCAAGTCTATGACAGCTATCCAAAAAGCTACCGTTGAGGATATTCAAGCCCTTGGCATTCCTGAAAAAGTAGCAGAGGCTCTGTTAGATAAATTAAATGATAACAATTAAGTTAGACTTTTCAAGTAACTCAGAAAAACTTGGTAGGGTGATTGATAATTCAATGATTTCCTAGGAATTCTATTTCTTGAGAGTGGGACAGAAATCGGTAATTCGTTAGAATTCGATTTCGTCGTCCCACCTC
>OGIZ01000639.1_pt1 | contig 18843 bp, 17 predicted proteins | sample 1571911 | NCBI WGS metagenome assembly OGIZ01 (sample SAMEA2582108, study PRJEB24529) | metagenome | biome: Human gut stool | place: China | collected 2011 | reverse complement strand
GAGCGCAACCTTGCCAAGGTTGAGGTCGCGAGTTCGAGACTCGTCTCCCGCTCCAGATTTCCGGGAAGGAGGGCAGATGCCCTCCTTTTTTATTGGACTGAATGCTTCGAACCTAAAAAAAGATGCTTTTTGCATGAGGTTCTTCAGGGGATTTGGTACAATCCGCCGCTTGCCGTCCTGTCAATTTAGACGGCGGCGCAATCATGGAATTCCGTGTTCTGGAACGAGTGCCTGGTCACGGAAGTAATTTAGTTCGACACTCGCTTATACCTACGTGGGGTTTGCCATGGCTGTTCAGCAGAATAAGAAATCGGTCGCCCGTCGCGGCAATCGTCGTGCTCATGACTTTTTGAAGAATCCTCCGACGGCTGTCGAAGCGACGACCGGCGAAGTCCATCGCCGTCATCACATCAGCCCGACGGGCTTCTATCGCGGCAAGAAGGTCATCGCGACGAAGCAGGACGAATAAGTCCGCACCGAACAAACCGGTACGCTTCTGCAGCGTTAATGAACCTCGCGCGAGATGCCGCGCGCACCCCACGGTGAAAGTGCTCTTTGCAAAAGGTTTCAGTTTAACGTCAGGGAGTCTCGAAGGCCAAGAGCTTCTGAAGGAAGCGGCCGGGGCGATTCGAAAAGAAGGGGATCCAGAAGTGGATCCCCTTTTTCATACCTGCCGAATCCGGTTAAAGTCATGGCTGAGGTTGCGCTGCCGTATGGCGCAAATGAGTTACGCCGTGTGGTTGAAAAAACGGACTTCAAACGCAGGCTTTAAATCGGTAAGATCCAACGTTCACGCGACTTGTCTATAAGGACGGCTCATGTCAGCCAAATACTCCCGCATCATTTCCACGGGGTCCGCGCTTCCTGCGGCCCGCATCACCAATGAGGACCTTGCCCGACGGCTCGCTGCCGACGGCATTGAAACTTCGGATGAATGGATTCGTACGCGCACCGGCATTGAAGCTCGACGCTTCGTCAATGGAACGACGGAAACGACTACCACGCTGGCTGCCGCAGCTGCACAGAAGGCGCTTGAAGGGGGCGGCGTTGATCCCAAGACGATTGATCTGATCATTGTGGCGACGACGACGCCGGATCAGGTATTCCCGTCGACGGCAGCGGCCGTGCAGCGTTTGATCGGTGCGGCAGGGTGCGCGGCGTTTGACGTACAGGCCGTGTGCGCGGGCTTTATTTATGCGCTTAATGCCGCCGATGCCATGCTCCGTGCCGGTCCCTATCAGCGTGCGCTGGTCATCGGGGCGGAAACGATGTCGCGCGTGATCGACATGAAGGACCGCGCAACGTGCGTGCTTTTTGGCGACGGCGCGGGGGCAGTGGTGCTGGAGGCTTCGGCAAAGCCCGGCATTCTGGCCGCTCGGATGTATGCCGACGGATCGTACGATGAAAATGTGCTCGGTCTCACGGCACGGATTGATCACGGCGAACTTTGCGGGCGTCCCTACATCAATATGGACGGCCGTCAGGTCTTTAAGCTCGCCGTTGACGGATTGACGTCGTCTGCGCAGGAAGTTGCTGTCTTGGCGGGCGTGGATCCGCAGGATGTGGACGTCTACATTCCCCATCAGGCGAATCTGCGCATTATGACCATGGTGGCCAAGAAGCTCGGCATTCCCGACGAACGGATGATCAAGACCGTGTCGGAACAGGGCAACACGTCAGCGGCTTCCGTGCCGCTTGCGCTCGATGAAGCCGTGCGAAGCGGAAAAATTTCAGACGGCAGCCTGGTGCTGCTGCAGGCTGTCGGTGCCGGCATGGCCTGGGGATCGGCGATTGTGCGCTGGCGCAGCGAATAAGGCCGAGCGGCTTTGGAAGCGAATCGTCTCGAACACCAATTACGGAACCAAAGGAAAAAACTCATGCGCATTGCATTCGTATTCCCCGGCCAGGGCAGCCAGTCTGTCGGCATGCTTTCGGGCTTTGCCGACAATGCTGTCGTTGCGGATTATATGGCTCGCACCAATGCTGCTCTCGGAGAAGATCTTGTCAAACTCATCGCAGAAGGTCCGGCGGAAGTGCTCAGCCTAACGGTGAACACGCAGCCCGCACTGCTCGCGGCCTCTGCAGCGTTTTATGAAGCTTGGATCGCTGCCGGCGGCCGCCGTCCGGATGTGATGGCCGGTCATTCTTTAGGGGAATATTCCGCGCTCACGGCGGCGGGAACATTTGCCTTTGAGGATGCCGTGAAGCTTGTGCGTTTCCGTGCGCAGGCCATGCAGGAAGCGGTGCCGGTCGGTGTGGGCGGCATGGCAGCCGTCATTGGCCTCGATGACGAAGCCGTTATTGAAGCCTGCCGTGAAGCCTCTGCCGTGGGGCCCGTGGAGCCGGTGAATTTCAATTCGCCCGGGCAGGTGGTGATTGCCGGGCGCAGCGACGGCCTTGCAAAAGCGGTAGAGCTTCTTAAGGCTCGCTGCCGGAGAGCCATTCCGCTCGCCGTTTCGGGGCCCTTTCATTCGAGCCTTTTGGCGCCGGCCGGTGAACGCCTTGCCAAACATTTGGCCGAAGTTAAAGTCAGCGCTCCGTCGGTGCCGGTCTATGCCAACGTTACGGCAGAGCTGCACACCACCCCGGACGAAATCCGCGCGCTCCTCGCGCAGCAGGTATCGTCGGCGGTGCAGTGGACCAAGATTGTGAAGGACATGGAAGCCTCCGGCGTCACAGACATTGTGGAATGCGGACCGGGCAAAGTTCTGACGGGCCTCGTCAAGCGCATTGCGCCGGAGATCAGACTCCACGGCATCAGCAGCGAAGCGACGCTCGAGGCGACGCTCGAGGCGCTCGCAGCTTGAAGTATTTATTGAATTTTCACTTTTAATTGAGAACCAACGACATGGAAAAAATGATCTTTGCGGCGGACGCGCTCGCCGGGCAGATTTGTCTTGTTACCGGCGCGAGCCGCGGTATTGGCCGTGCGGTCTTTGAAGCATTTCTTCAGGCGGGTGCCGTCGTTATCGGCACGGCCACTTCTGAAGCGGGCGCGGCTGCGCTCGACGAGGCCGGCAAAGCCTTTGAAGGGCGCGGCCGAGGCATTGTGCTCAATGTCTGTGACGCTGAAGCTTCGAAGAAGGCCGTCGAGGACATCGTGGCCGAATACGGCCGCATTGATGTGCTCATCAATAATGCCGGCATTACCAAGGACGGTCTCGTCATGCGCATGAAGGACGAGCAGTGGGAGACGGTGATTGAAACCGATCTGACTGCAGCCTTCCGTCTGGCGCGAGCCTGTGTTCGCCCGATGATGAAGCAGCGCTCGGGCCGCATTATTTCCATGTCCTCGGTCGTGGGGGCGATGGGCAATGCCGGTCAGGTGAACTATGCGGCCGCCAAGGCCGGTTTGGTCGGCATGACGATGTCGCTCGCGCGGGAAATCGGTTCTCGGGGCATTACGGTCAACTGCATCGCGCCGGGCTTCATCGACACCGACATGACAAAGGACCTTCCCGAAGAGCACAAGACGGCGCTGATCGGTCAGACCGCGCTCGGTCGTCTCGGCCAAACGGATGATGTGGCCAACGCCTGCCTTTACCTCGCATCGCCCGCGGGCGCTTACGTGACGGGCATTGTGCTTCATGTGAACGGCGGCATGTACATGGGTTGATCAGCAGCGGCGACAACCGATTGGTTTTGGTAAAATTAAAAGCTAAATTCTTTTTTTAACGACCCTGTATGCTCCATCAAGCGCGGGGTTCATCTGAACGCTCAACCCCACCCGGAGAGACAATCAAATGGACGATATTGAACAGAAGGTCAAGAAGATCATTGCTGAACAGCTTGGCATCAAGGAAGAGGACATCAAGAACGAATCCTCCTTTATTGAAGATCTCGGTGCCGACAGCCTGACGACGGTTGAAATGTCGCTCGCGCTCGAAGACGCTTTCGACATCGAAATCCCCGACACCGAACAGGAAAATCTCCGTACGGTTCAGCAGGCCATCGACTTCGTCAAGGCCGCCGTCGCGAAGTAATTCGCACGTTCGGGCAGCGTCTCGAATTAAGCTGCCGCTGATTACCGTCTGAAGCTGCTCGATTGGGCTCCATACGGTGAGGCAGGGCAATGAAAACGGGATCCGGCAACGGATCCCGTTTCACGTAATGAATGGGCAAAACCCCGTTTTTCTGCTAATCCGAATAGTTGTAAATTCCCCGAAATGCCTGAATACAGAAGGCAAAGGGGAAGTTTGAACGATCTCGAACCACCTATTGCACCGCATTGGCAATGCTCAGAGGCGTCTCTGCGCTTGCATCGGTTTTCACTAGGGGCTTCAAGCCTTTGACTTTGAAGGAAACTGCAACATGATGAATCGCCGCGTAGTCGTTACTGGTCTCGGCCTGATCTCCCCGCTCGGCAACGATCTGGCTTCGAGCTGGGCTGCCGCGCTTGAAGGCAAGAGCGGCATCGCTCGCATCACGGGCTTTGACGCCTCTGAGTTCGGCTGCCAGATAGCGGGCGAAGTGAAGGGCTTTGATGCCGGGAAATACCTGGATGTGAAGGAAGTCCGCCGCTTCGACAAGTTTGTGCATTTCGGCGTGGGCGCGGGTCTGATGGCGCTCGAGGATTCGGGACTGGAAGTCACCGAAGAAAATGCGCCGATGATTGGCGTTGCAATCGGCGCAGGCATCGGCGGCCTCCCCCCTATCTGCGCCAATAACGACGCGATGGTCTCCCGCGGTCCGCGCCGCATTTCGCCCTTCATGATCCCCGGATGCATCATCAATATGACTTCGGGTCAGCTCGCGATTATGAAGGGACTTAAGGGACCCAACATTGCGCACGTTACGGCCTGCTCGACGGGGCTGCATGCCATCGGCGAAGCCGCCTACATCATCGCCCGCGGCGACGCGGATGTGATGCTCGCGGGCGGCGCGGAGTCGACGGTCTGCAAGCTTGGCATCGGCGGGTTTGACGCCATGCATGCCCTCTCGCGCCGCAATGACGCGCCGGAAGCCGCATCGCGGCCGTTTGACAAGGACCGCGACGGCTTTGTGATGGGCGAGGGCGCAGGCGTTCTCGTGCTCGAAGATCTGGAACACGCTAAAGCACGCGGCGCCAAGATCTATGCAGAAATTGCCGGTTACGGTCTTTCGGGCGACGCGCATCACATCACGACGCCTTCGACCGACGGTCCGGTGCGCTGCATGCGTATGGCACTGCGCCACGCCGACATGAATCCCGACGAAATCGATTATCTGAATGCACACGGCACATCCACGTGGGTGACGCCAATGAGTTGAAGGCTATTCGCGAAGTTTTCGGCGATCACGCTGCCCGCCTGGCCGTCAATTCGACCAAGTCGATGACGGGCCATCTGCTCGGCGGCGCCGGCGGTATTGAAAGCGTCTTCTCGGTGATGGCCATCCGTGATCAGGTGTCGCCTCCGACCATCAACCTCGACAACCTCGATCCGGAATGTGCCGGCGTTGACATTGTCGGCAAGACGGCGCGTCAGATGAAGATTCGCGCGGCGATGAAGAATTCGTTTGGCTTCGGCGGCACGAATTCAACCGTCATCTACAAGGCCTTTGCGGACTGAACCAGACGGAACCGCTGATTTCGAATCGTGTTCGATCCAGCGAAGTGATTTGGGAGGCTTCCGGGAACCTTTTGGGCCGGAAGCTTCTTTTTTATGCTTTTGGGGCAACCGAAGCACCGGCTGAGCTGCGGCGCTGCGGACGAGCTTTGATAAAATAATCTGTTCACGCGGAAGTCCCAATCCGCGCCCGGAACAGTCGGACTCAGGCTGGAGGCGATGACGAAGTGTCGGCTAAAAACGCATTTCGTCAGACTGCTTCGCCCAAGCGGCTGCCCGGACGTTTCAATGAATTCATCTTGAATCTCTCAGCACTCTGCCGCTCAGTCCGCCGGCCATTGATTCATCAATGGCCGGCTGCCGGCAGAGCTCTAAAGGGCTTCCTGAAGACCCAAAGCATTTACAACATCGACGATGCAGAACATCCGAAACTTTTCGATCATCGCCCACATCGACCATGGTAAGTCCACGCTTGCCGACCGCCTGATTCAGCGCTGCGGAGGCCTCTCCGACCGCGAAATGAGCGAGCAGGTCCTCGACAGCATGGATCTTGAGCGCGAACGCGGCATTACCATCAAGGCGCAGACGGCGTCGCTGCGCTACAAAGCGAAGGACGGTCAGATTTATGAGCTTAACCTGATCGATACCCCGGGGCACGTCGACTTTTCTTATGAAGTGAGCCGTTCGCTCTCGGCCTGCGAAGGGGCGCTCCTCGTGGTTGACGCCACGCAGGGCGTGGAAGCCCAGACGGTCGCTAACTGCTACACCGCCATCGATCTCGGTGTCTCCGTGATCCCTGTGCTCAACAAAATGGATCTGCCGAGCGCGGATCCGACGGCAGCCGCAGAGGAAATCGAAGACGTGATCGGTATTGATGCGACCGACGCGATTCCCTGTTCGGCCAAAACCGGCATGGGCGTTGACGACATTCTCGAGCGCGTCGTGCGCGATGTGCCGCCGCCCAAGGGTGATCCGCAGGCGCCGCTCCAGGCGCTCATCATCGACTCCTGGTTTGACAACTATGTGGGCGTAGTGATGCTCGTGCGCGTCGTCAACGGGACGGTGCGCCCCAAGGACAAGATCACGCTGATGGCGACCAACGCCACGCATTTGGTCGAGCAGATCGGTGTCTTTACGCCCAAGAGCAAGATGCGCGAATCGCTTTCTGCGGGCGAGGTGGGTTTCATCATCGCGGGCATCAAGGAATTGAAGGACGCTCGCGTGGGCGACACCGTAACGCTTGCGCAGAAACCGGCCGAGGAACCGCTCCCCGGTTTCAAGGCGGTGAAGCCGCAGGTGTTTGCCGGCCTCTTTCCGGTGGAATCGAATCAGTACGACGCGCTGCGCGACGCACTCACGAAGCTTCAGCTTAACGATGCGGCGCTGCGTTTTGAGCCCGAAAGCTCCCAGGCCCTCGGCTTTGGCTTCCGCGCGGGCTTTCTGGGTCTCCTGCACATGGACATCGTGCAGGAGCGGCTTGAGCGCGAGTACAACATGGACCTCATCACGACGGCTCCGTCCGTCGTTTATGAGGTGCTGATGACTGACGGCGAAGTCGTGCAGGTGGAAACCCCCTCGAAGCTCCCGCCGGTCGACAAGATCGATGAGATTCGCGAGCCGATCGATACGGTGACGATTTTTGTGCCGAATGAATATGTCGGCGCAGTCATGAAGCTCTGTCAGGATAAGCGCGGTGTTCAGACCAATCTCGCCTATCACGGCCGTCAGGTGCACCTCACTTATGACCTGCCGCTCGCGGAAATCGTGCTGGACTTTTTTGACCGCATGAAGTCCCTCACCCGCGGCTACGCTTCGATGGACTATGAGTTCAAGGAATATCGTGCGGCCGATGTGGTGCGCGTTGATATTCTCATCAACGGCGATAAGGTCGATCCGCTCTCAGCGATCATGCATCGTTCGAACGCCGTGTTCCGCGGCCGAGAGCTCGTGCAGCGGCTTCGCACGCTGATTCCCCGTCAGATGTACGAAGTTTCCATTCAGGCGGCCATCGGTGCGAACATCATCGCCCGCGAGAACGTGAAGGCACTGCGCAAGAACGTTTTGGCCAAGTGCTACGGCGGCGACATCACGCGTAAGCGCAAGCTGCTCGAAAAGCAGAAGGCTGGTAAAAAGCGTATGAAGCAGGTGGGCAGCGTCGAAATCCCGCAGGAAGCCTTCCTCGCGATTTTGGAAGTTGACGAAAAGTAGTAAGCAATGGAAAGAAATGACGGTGTCAATGCTGACGAAGTCTGACTATTTCTATATACAAACAAGAACGCAATCGGGCATGGAAGCACGAACCCATTTAAGGCCATGAACTTCGCACTTATTCTTTTTATTCTGACGGTCATCACCGGCATTTTTTGGATCTTTGAGCGCACGGTATTTCTGCCGCAGCGCCGCCGGAAGGCCGAGGAAGCCGCGTCGGCTTTTGAAGCAGCCAACCGCGAAGCGCTCGGACGCGGCGATGCCGCTGTCGGCGAAGATCTGCGCCGTCTGAAGGCGACGGCGCTTCGTCAGCCGTGGTGGCTCGAGTACACCGCCGGACTTTTCCCGGTCATTCTGGTCGTCTTTTTGCTGCGCAGCTTCCTTTTTGAGCCCTTTCGCATTCCGTCGGGGTCGATGCTGCCGACGCTGCATATCGGCGACTTCATTTTGGTCAATAAGTACGACTACGGCGTTCGTCTGCCGGTGCTTAACACCAAGGTGCTCGAGGTGGGCGCTCCGCAAAAGGGCGACATCATCGTGTTCCGCTATCCGATGGACGAATCCGTTGACTTCATTAAGCGCGTCGTGGCAACGCCGGGTGACCGCGTTGAATACCGCGACAAAGTGCTCTACGTGAACGGCGTCGAACAGGCCCAGTCCCGTCCGCGCGACTTTGTTGACGATTCGACGATGGTGACGCTCGAAGAGCGTACGGAAAACCTCTCTGGGCTGGAGCACTCCATCGCGGTTGACCATCGTCGGCCGAGCTGGGTGCCCATGCAGGCTGTGATGAAAAAAGAACCCACCTGCAGCTACAACGACCGCGGGTTCGTCTGCACGGTGCCCGAAGGCAAGTACTTTGCCATGGGCGACAACCGCGACAACAGTGAAGACAGCCGCTTCTGGGGTTTTGTGCCGGATGAAAACTTGGTCGGCAAGGCTGTCTGCATCTGGGCGAACTTCAGCGACATGGGCCGCATCGGCAGCATTTACTAATGCTTGGACGATGAGCGGCACAATTGAAATAAACCAAGACAAGAGACCATCACAAATGCTTTCGCTTGAAGCGCTCGAGGAGCGCATCGGCTACGTCTTTCAGGACAAGAAGCTTTTGCGCCGTGCGGTTACGCACCGCAGCTTTGCGCAGGAGCACAATGAACGTCTGGAGTTTCTCGGTGACTCGGTGCTTAACTGCGTCATCGGCTATGCGCTTTTTCTGCGTGACAAACACTTCAACGAAGGCGAGCTCTCACGGGTGCGCGCCAATCTCGTGTGTGAAAAGACGCTCCACGAAATTGCCCTGAAGATTGATGTTTCAAGCTTTCTCTACATGGGGGAAGGTGAGGTAAAGACGGGCGGCGCACACCGTGCGTCGATTCTTGCCGATGCCATGGAAGCGATTTTCGGCGCTGTTTTTCGCGAAGCCGGTTTTGATACGGCGCAGCGCGTTATCCTGAAACTCTACGACCCGATCCTGACGGGGCTGACCCCGGAGCAGATGAGCAAGGATCCCAAGACCCGCCTGCAGGAACTCCTGCAGGGAGATCATCTGCCTCGACCCGAATATGCGATCGTCGCCGCAACGGGCGCTGCTCATGAGCGGCGCTTTGAGTGCGAATGCCGCATCGAGCGGCTCAAAATCGTGACGCGGGGCACTGCCACGAGCCGCCGTGAAGCCGAACAGGCTGCGGCGGAATTGGCCCTGACAGCTGCCAAGGAGGCGCTGAAATGACTGACGATTTGAAGAATTTTGAAAAAGCGCCTGAGGCCGATGCGCCTCAGACGGAAGACCCGACAACGCTTGAGATGCCCACGGACGATCTCGAGTCCGACATCGAACCGGGCAAACCCGACGATGATTTCGAGCGCATGCTCGCGCAGGCCGGAGCGCTCAGCTCCGCCAAGGTTCCCGAGGGCTTCCGCTGCGGGTATGTTGCCGTGGTCGGACGCCCCAATGTCGGCAAATCGACGCTCATCAACGCCATTGTGGGTGAAAAGGTTTCCATTACGTCCAAGAAACCTCAGACGACCCGCAACCGCGTGCTCGGCGTGCTGACGACCGATACCGCGCAGTTCATTTTTGTGGATACGCCGGGCTTTCAGACCAAGGTGAAGAATCAGCTGACGCGCCGCATGAATCGTTCCGTGCGCTCGACGCTTTCCGAGGTCGATGCCGTGGTGATGGTGATCGAGTCAAACGGATGGAAGCCGGGGGATCTTGAAGTGCTTCGGCTGCTCCCGACGGAAGCGTCCAACGTCATTCTGGCGGTGAGCAAGACCGATCTCTCGAAGGACCGCAACGCGCTTTTGCCGCTGATGGCTGATTCGATGCGCCGCTATCCCTTCGCCGCCATTGTGCCGGTGTCGGCTGAAAAGCACCGTCAGCTCGACGATCTGCTGCGCGAAATCGAAAAGCTTCTCCCCGAAAGCATTCCGTACTTTGATCCGGACCTCTATACGGACAAGTCGCCGCGCTTTCTGGCTGCGGAAACGATCCGCGAAAAGGCCTTCCGGCTGCTCGGCGACGAACTGCCCTACGGCACGGCTGTCACGATTGACAAGTGGAAGGAAGAGACGGACGACAAAGGCGTGCGCCGCGCGGATATTGTGGCTACGCTCATTGTCGACCGCGAAAGCCATAAGCCAATCGTGATCGGTGAAAAGGGTGCCAAGCTGCGTGAAATTTCGCGTCTCGCCCGTGCCGACATCGAGGAGCAACTCGGCTGCCCGGTGCATCTTGAAGTTTGGGTGCGTGTGCGCCGCGGCTGGTCCGACGACGTGAAGGCACTCAAGACCCTCGGCTACGATTGATGCCGCGCCTTGCCGCCAGCCGAAAAGGAGTCCGACGAGCGTGACCGCTGATGCGCCGCTGCCCGATCCCAGCCTGCCGCCGCCCATGGATGCCGTGGGCGGCGCTGACGCTTTGGCCGAGGGCGGCATGCTGACTTTGGCGGGTGCGGACGATGGGGCGGCGCCGCCCCCTTTGCCCGATGCCGGGCAGGCCGAAGGCCGATGGGGCGATGATGCGCTCCTTGACCTTCCGCGGCTCCCTGACGGCAAAAGGGAGGTGCTCGCTTCGAGCAAAAGCGCTACCGTTGAGGGCGTTGTGGCCAGAGGCCGCGCTGCCGATGCCATTCTTGAAGAACTCGCCCGCACCGAAGCGCTGGGCGCTTCGGGCGGCCGCAGCGGCGTGAGGCGCCGCCAAAGGCCGCAGCGGGAACCCGGGTTTGTGCTTCATGCGCGTCCCTGGAGCGAATCGAGCATGGTTGTCGACGTGCTGACCGCCCATTTCGGCCGCGTTTTTCTGGTGGCGCGGGGCGCCAAACGGCCGGGATCCAATTTAAGAGGGCTCTTAACGCCCTTTTCGCCGCTCGCCCTTACTTGGACGGGCAAAAAAGAAGCCAAGGTGCTTACGCAGGCCGAGTGGCTCGGGGCGCTTGCGGCGCTTCGGGGCGAGGCGCTTCTCTCGGGCTTTTATGTGAACGAATTGGTGCTTCGCCTCACGGAGCGCGAAGACGTCCATCCGGGCCTCTTTCAGAGCTATGTGCACGTGCTTTCTGCGTTGGCAGACGAGGATCCGGCTGTGCGGCAGACGGGGCTGCGCTCTTTTGAAGCGGAGCTTCTGGCGCACTGCGGCTGGGGGCTCGCACTCGAGGATCGTGATCTAAAAAAGGGCGCCGAGTGGTTTCTCCTCACCCCCGAAGGTGCCTTGAAGGGCGTAGAGGGGACGCCTGAAGACGCAGATAATCTGCCTTTTGCTTCCATGCTGTGGCCTAAAACGGTTGCGGCGGCTGCTGCCTGCGGATCTGCGGAGCGCAAAAGCCATATTGCGGCGCTCAGTCCCCGTGAGATGAAGCGGCTTCGCGAGCTGCTGAAAACCGCCATCGACCTTCATCTGGAAGGGCGGCCGCTGCGCAGCCGGCGTCTCCTTGCCGACCTCAAAAGACTCTGAATACGCAGATTTTCTCGTTCGGTCAATGTGTTTATTTTGAATTGATGCCGAATTGATGGCGATCCGGCAAAGGGCTGAGTTATGCCGCGCAGGCCGCGTGCTATTCTGCTCGGCGGCAAGATTCCCTTTTCTATTTTCAATGGGTGCACTTCCATGATTCGGACGCAGCTTTCCGTCAATCTCAATAAAGTCGCGCTGGTGCGCAATTCTCGTGAAGGCAATTGGCCTGACCCCGTTTTCTTCGGGCGCATTGCGCTCGAGGCGGGCGCTGCCGGCCTGACCGTTCATCCTCGTCCCGATGAGCGTCATATCCGCCGAACGGACTTGGCCCCCTTGAAGGCGCTCGTGGATGCCTATCCGGGCCGTGAATTCAATATTGAAGGGAATCCGTTCGAAAATCTGATGCCGATTCTCAAGGAGATTCGTCCGCATCAGGCGACGTTTGTGCCCGATGCCGCCGATCAGAAGACCTCTGACCACGGTTTTGAATTCAATAACCCCGAGGTGCGCGAAAAGCTGGCTGCTGTGGTGGCCGAAGCACAGTCCTACGGCTGCCGCGTCAGTCTCTTCATGGATCCCGAACCCGAATTCACCCGCTGGGCTAAGGAGACGGGGGCCGACCGCATTGAGCTTTATACGGAGGGTTACGCTGCAGCCTACGGCACGGCGCTCGAAGACGATATCCTGCAGCCCTACGTTGACAGTGCGCTTTTATGCGATGAGCTTGCGCTCGGCGTCAATGCCGGTCACGACCTGTCGCTTGATAATCTCGAGAAGCTTCTCACGGCCTGCGGCAACATTAAGGAAGTGTCGATCGGCCATGCGCTCACGGTTGAAGCGCTTCAGTTCGGTTTTGCCGAAACGATTCGCCGCTATAACGAGCTCCTCGACCGCGTGGCAGCAAAGCCCCGCGTATTCCCGCAGGAGTAAGCGGCGCACGCAGCGTTCCTCTTTTGCCCGCCCGTACTCTGCCGGCTTTGGTCTTTTGCACCCAAAGCCGGCGCTTTATCTTTTGGAATCTCCGTCATGCTTACGCCGAAGAAGCTCGCTCTTGCACATACGCTCGGCCCTGTTGTGGTCGATATTGCCGGCACCGTTCTCACTGAACACGAAATTCGGCGGCTGGAACACCCGAAGACCGGGGCGGGGATTCTCTTTACCCGCAACTTCACATCGGCGGAAATGCTTCGTGCGCTTTGCGGCGCCATTCATGCCGTGCGTCCCGGGATTCTGATCACCGTGGATCACGAGGGCGGTCGGGTGCAGCGCTTTCGCGAAGGGTTCACCGAGGTGCCGTCTATGGCTGCCTGCCGTGCGGCCGGTGATCAGGCTCAGGCACGTTTGGCGGCCGCGGGCTACGTGCTCGCGAGTGAACTTCGCGCTGCGGGGGTCGACATGACGTTCGCACCGGTGCTCGACATCGACTATGGGCGCTCCGCCGTGATCGGGAACCGCTCGCTCGGATCTGACCGCGATGAAGTCGAACGCAATGCCCGAGCGCTCATGTCCGGACTGCGGCTCGCCGGTATGGCCAACTGCGGCAAACATTTCCCCGGTCACGGCTGGGCTGAGGCCGACAGCCATGTTGCCTGCCCGACCGACAATCGTTCGGAAGCGCAAATTCGGCGTGATCTTTCGATCTATCGCGGTTTGGCGCTCGAACTCGAAAGCATCATGACCGCGCATGTGGCTTATCAGTGCTTTGACGGAGAGGTGGCCACTTACTCTCCGAGGCTTTTGAAGACCATTTTGCGCGAGGAGCTCGGTTTCAGCGGGCTGATCTTCTCGGATGATTTGTCTATGAAGGGCGCCTGCGGCGACGAGCCGCCGCTCGTGCGTGCACAAAAGGCGCTGGCCGCAGGCTGCGACATGGTGCTGCACTGCAATCACCCCGAAGAGGCCGACGAAATCCTCGCGGGTCTTGAGTGGAGCCGAACGCCTGCCTTTGACGAGCGGCTGGCGCGCCTCTTGCCCGATGAAGCCGAGAGTGTTCTCTCGATGGAAGCGCTGCGGGCGGAACCGCGCTGGCAGCGCGCAGAGGAGCTCCTTGCCGATATTGAGGGCTTTGGAGCCGCTTGAAAGGGTCACGGACGCGGGCGCATTTTGCGAAAAAGAACAGTGTTCAAAGGCAAAGGCGGATCGGATCTCTCTCCGGGGAGCACGTGCGGATGACCTTGCCCGCATAAAGCTTCATTGCGTAACGCCTCAGATCCTGCAATAGTGGAGGGCGACCCCGCCGCTTTTTTGAGGGCGGCTTTAGGACCTCACGACGAGCTGATCAAATAAGGAGAAGCGTCCATGTACGATCTTTTGCTCAAAGGTGCTCATGTGGTTGACCCGCTTAACGGCGTCAACGGCGTGAACGATGTTGCCGTTGAAGGCGGCAAAATCGCCGCAGTGGGACCGGATTTAACCGGTCCCGCCCGCGAAGTCATTGATGTTTCCGGATGGGTGCTCCAGCCCGGCATCATCGACAGTCACGTGCATCTCGGCAGTATGTGGGGGTCGCCCTACGGACCGCGTATGCTCGCGATGAACGGCGTGACGACGTGTCTCGACATGGCCGGTCCCTTGGACGATATTCTCGAGAAGACGCCGCAGTACGGGGCGGGTTTGAATACGGCTATTTTGCAGTTTGCGTCGCCGCCCTTCACCTTTAAAACCAATGCGCCCTCCAAGGCGGAAATGGTGGAGCTGATCGACAAGTCGCTCGCCGAAGGTGCGCTCGGGGTGAAGCTCTTGGGCGGCCATTATCCGCTGACGCCCGAGGTCTCCTCTACGCTCATTAAAACCGCACTTGAGCGCCGTGCCTATGTGGCCTGGCATGCCGGCACAAGTGCGCACGGCTCCAATTTGGAAGGCATGATCGAGGCGGTGCAGACGGCCGACGGCTATCCGCTCCATCTCGCGCACATCAATGCCTACTGCCGCGGCGCCATTAAAAATGAAATCGACGAGGCGCGCACGGCAGTGGAGCTCTTGAATGCCAACCCGAATATTTTCAGTGAAAGCTATATTTCGCCCAAGAACGGCACACGTCTGACCTGCGGTCCAGACGGCAAGATCCAGTCCAAGGTGACGGGCAACTGCCTGCGCCACTTCGGCTTTACCGAAGATCGCGACGGCGTGCGCAAGGCGCTCCTCGCGCACAAGGCCTTTGCGGTCTATGACGCGGGCGGGTACTCCGACCTCATGACGGGCGAAGATGCAGTGAAGCTCTGGGAGTCCCACAACACGGACGTGGGCGGGAGCTTCAACATCAATCCGCCGATTCCGCGCATTCTGCTCGCACAGGTCAAGCGCCCCGACGGCGCCTTTGTGGTGGATGCCATATCTACCGACGGCGGGTGCATTCCGAGAAACGTGATCCTCTCGCAGGGACTGTCGCTCGTTAAGCTCGATGTGATGACGCTCACTGAGTTTGCTCAGAAGACGTCGCTCAATCCTGCCCGCATGCTGCGGCTTAAGGACAAGGGGCATCTCACCGTCGGCGCCGACGCAGACATCACCATTTACGACTACGCCGCGCAGACGCCGAAGATGTCTTTCGTCGAAGGCCGCAAGGTCCTCTTTAAGGGCGAAGTGCTCGGCAAGAATGCCAACATTATCTGCACCGAACGCGGGCAAAAGGCGATTGAGGCCCGGGGCCTCAAAGCCATTGTGGTCGATCCGGGACTGCCGGTGGATCGCGTCAAGGCGCTTTGAGCGTGCCTTGAGCGGCCTCGCGGCAGCGGCGCTGCTGAGCGCGTCAGTCTTTGAGGCGCTCGGCAGCTTTAATACCGCACTTTCATCCAGGGGATGCGGAAGCTCGCCATGCGCACGATCATGATGAGGGCGCAGCAGCCCCAAAGCGCGATGTCTGCCGGCACGAGTTCGGCGTGCACCAGACCGAGGTATACCCAGCAGCCCGCGAAGGCGAGGGAGGCGTAAGGCTCTTCGTTGGAGAGCACAGAGGGGAGCTTTGCACAGAAAACATCGCGGAGCATGCCGCCGAAAACCCCTGTCACCACGCCGATCAGCACGCTCACAATCAAGGGGTGACCCAGCCGGTCGCTCGTCGCGCAGCTGCCGACGGCAAAGAAGGCGAGCCCGACGGCATCGGCCCAGAGGAGAATGCGCCGCTGCCAAAAGCGCTGCACGCGGCGCACGATGACGGGGGCCAAAATGGTGAGTCCGAGCGTCATCCAGATCCACTGCGGGTGCGAGAGCCAGTAAAAGGGCCGCAGATCCAGAAGAATGTCGCGAATGATGCCGCCGCCGAAAGCGGTGGTAAAGACGCTCACAAAAACACCGACGGGATCAATGCGGCGGCCGGCAGAGGCGAAAAGTCCGGCGACGGCAAATCCGAACATGCCGATGCCGTCGGCAACTTCTGCAATGATGGTGAGGGACTGCATCACGGCGGCGTCTCCATTGTGATTCCAAGCTGAGTCCGCCGGAATGTTCTCGCTCTTGTCTCTTCAAGGGCCTGCAGACGAGCTGCATCGGGCCCCTGAAAACGACGGACTTCGTTAAAGATGATTTTCGCGCGCTCTCAGCTTTGGGTACAAACCCAAAAAAAATGAGGTTCTGTTCGTACAGTTTGAATGGCTTTCCCCTCTAGGATGCAGTTTTGAATGTGCCGGACGAGTAGACTTCAAAGCTCTAAAGCGCTATCGGCCAAGGAGGCCGCACATGATCATTGAGTCGCTTCTCGACACGGACCTCTATAAATTCACGATGCAGCAGTGCGTGCTGCATCAGTTTCCCGCGGCGGAAGTGTCCTACCGCTTCAAGTGCCGCACGCCCAACATTGATTTGTCGCCCTTTATTGATGAGATCAATGCGGAGATTGACCATCTCTGCAGTCTTTACTTTAAAGAGGACGAACTCGAATATTTGGGCAATCTGCGCTTTATGAAGTCGGACTTCATTGAGTTTCTGAGTCTCTTTCACCTCAAGCGCAAGTACATCACGGTGGAGCGCGATCCGTCACGGCCTTTTGGCATTGATATCTGCATCAAGGGCCCCTGGCTTCATACGATTCTTTTTGAAATTCCGGTGCTCGCGATTGTCAACGAGGTGTATTTCCGCCGCACCTATCCCGGACTTTCTGACGCCGAGGGGCGCCGCCGGCTCGACGCTAAGATTGATTTGCTTCTCAATGAACCTCATGCTGAGGACCTCCATATCTCCGACTACGGTACGCGCCGGCGCTTTTCGCGGGAGTGGCAGCGAGCGGTGATTGAGCGCCTTGCAGAGCGTCTCGGCAGCCGGCTTTCAGGCACTTCAAACGTGCTTTTTGCCAAGGAGCTTGGCCTTGTTCCGCTCGGCACGATGGCGCACGAATACCTTCAGGCCTGTCAGGCACTTGGCCCCCGTCTGCGCGACACGCAGGTTTTCGGGTTTGAACAGTGGGCCAAAGAGTATCGAGGCGACTTGGGGATTGCGCTTTCTGACGTCTACGGCATGAAGCCCTTCCTTGAAGACTTCGACATGTATTTCTGCAAGCTCTTTGACGGCGCCCGTCATGATTCCGGAGACCCCTTCCTCTGGGGCGAAAAGATGATCGAGCACTGGAGCCGGAATAAGTGTGATCCGAGAACCAAGCTTTTGATCTTCTCCGACGGTCTCAACATCCCTCGCGTGCTCGAACTCTGGCGCCGCTTTAACGGCCGCGTGCGGCTTGGCTTCGGCATCGGCACCAACCTGATGAATGACCGCGGACCAGAACCGCTCAACGTGGTCATCAAGATGACGCAGTGCAACGGCCAGCCCGTGGCAAAGATCTCCGATTCGCCCGAAAAGAGCATGTGCGAAGATGAAAGCTATGTGCGGTATCTGCGCCAGGTCTTTCACATGGATGACCCGACGGCTGCCGCCAAGGGATTAAAGTAAGTACTTGCTTTCAATTTAAGCACGGCTCAAAAAAGCCGGCGCTGCGGATGGGCTGCAGTGTCGGCTTTGCTTTTTACCGTCGGACGAGGAGCTTACGCAGGAGTCCGATGAGTTCAAGCCGTTCTTGGGGACTTAAAACAGAGGCGAACGCCTCAACGCGCTCGAAGTGGCCTGGGAGCAGGTCCGTGAGATATTTCCGGCCGGCATCGGTGAGCGCGATGAGCGTTGACCGCGCATCCGTGGCGGAGGGCGTTTTGACGATGAGCTTTTCCGGGCTCGCGAGCATGCGCTGCAGCATGGTTGAGGCCGTGGGCGTACTCACTCTCAGGCGGGCGGCCAGCTCCCCGACGGGCAGCGGCATCCCCGCATCATGGAGCACCATCAGAAGCGCAAATTTGCCTTCCGTGACGCCGGTGCATTTGGTGAGATCGGAAAAAACCATGTTGCGGCGTTCCAGATCGACCATCTGCAGCAAAAACGACATTTCGATGCAGGACACTTTTTCGCAGCTCGGTTCGGTATTCAGATTGCGTCGAATGACGCGAAGAATGTCTTCGTGTGAAGGCGGCTGTGCGTACTGCAGCTCCATGGATAACTCCTCCGTTTTTTTGACATACCAAAATCAAAATTCTTTTATGGGATTTATGCTCGAAGCCTCTCTTTGTTGGACGCCGATGGATTTTGGTACCTGGTTTGTCGGAGAAACAATTATTGCAAAAGTGCAAGCAAATTTTTATTCGACAACATTTAGTAGTTAGCTACATAACTTTAAATTTGATTTGAGTAATCTCTTCTCTATCGATGCCTGCCCGCAGCCCTGTCTGCGGACCCGCGGCATCGAAAAGAAAACGTCCCGCATGCAGTCACACCGAGCTGTTTGGTTTGTGCGGCAAGGTGCGCTGATGCGGGACGTGCCTACAGCAATCCCTGAAATGTCAGGAAAATAACGAAGGAACATAACCATGTTCAAGAAAACCATTGCAGCGCTCGCAGTTGCAGGTGCTTTCGGCGCTATGGCCGCCGGCACGGCCTATGCAGCCGATGTGACGCTTTACGGCGTGGTGGACCTGGGGCTTAAGTATTCTCACGTCGACGCCGACCAGAGCGGCGTCGATGCCGTTGACAAGCTTGAAATGAAGTCCGGCTCCCAGTCAGGCTCGCGCTTTGGCATTAAGGGAGCTGAAGACGTCGGCAACGGCCTCAAGGTGGGCTTCCAGCTCGAAAACGGCTTTGATGCGGATACCGGCAGCCTCGGCTACA
>OGIZ01000622.1_pt1 | contig 19324 bp, 14 predicted proteins | sample 1571911 | NCBI WGS metagenome assembly OGIZ01 (sample SAMEA2582108, study PRJEB24529) | metagenome | biome: Human gut stool | place: China | collected 2011 | reverse complement strand
AGCTATTGCTTCTGAAGGTGCTGAATCTGGTCGTTTCAAGGTAGTAACGTCTGGCCATGCTAAAGAAGGTGCTATTACATGGCAAGCGGATCAAAATGGTCAAGGTAAATATGTGTACGGTAATACAACAGTAACACCTGTGCCACAACCAGTGCCAACACCGGCACCGCAACCAGTGCCAACACCGGCGCCACAACCAGCGCCTACTCCAACACCGGTACCACAACCAGCGCCTACTCCAACACCTCAACCAGCACCACAACCGGCGCCAACACCAACACCGCAACCGGCGCCAGCACCAACACCGGCACCGCAACCTGCACCACAACTGGTACCAACACCAACACCTTCTCAAACAACGGCATATGATACTCCGCATATGCGTGGTGCTCGTTCTGCGATTATGAGCAACATCAATGGCTGGCACACATTAACAAATACTTACCGTCCTCGTGCATTGCAACAAGGCGCAGTAACAGGTATTTGGGCCCATATCGGTAGCGGTCAATATAGCTATGATGCACAAGGTATTGATACGGACACAACCTATACACGTATTCAAGGTGGTTACGACGCTAAAACTGGTAGCGGTTGGGCCGTAGGCGGTCAAGTGTCTTACCTTCGTGGCCATGATGATTATGTGTTCAATGGCGCTGGCAAAGAAAAGGCCTTTGCTGTTGGCGCCTATGGTTTGAAAGACCTCGGCCGAGATCAATACATTCAACTTGAATCCCAAGTTGGTCGTGTAACGAATACTTTCACAGCTCGTAATGAAATTGGTGAAAGCCTATCTGGCGAAACGAAGGCTAATGCATACACTATCGGCGCTCGCTATGGTAAAACTGTGAAATTACAAAATGGTGTATACATCGAACCGCAAGCACAATTGAGCTATACTCACTTTGGTGGAGATAGCTTTAATGCAGGTACCATGCATGTAGACCAAGCTGGTGTAAGCAGCACTGCTGGCGGTCTTGGCCTTGAGATTGGTAAGACCTTTGGCGCAGGCAGTATCTATACTCGTGTCGGCGTTAACCATGCCTTCTCTGGCTCGTTAAAAACTACATACACAAGTGGTTCTACTGTGAAATCAACAGAACAAGACCTTAAAGGAACATGGACTGACCTTGCATTCGGTGGCCGCTATGGCATTAATGCTAACAATAGCCTTTATGCTGATATTAGCAAAGGTCTATCTGGCGACTATAAAGTAGGCTGGTCTGTGAACGCTGGATTTACACATAAATTCTAAGATCTGTTTACCTAAAACAATCTGAGGATATAGTCGATATATAAATAGCCCCAGAGTACTAATAGCTGTATATATTAGCTGTTAGTACTCTGGGGCTTTTATAATTTTAACTCGTATATCTGTATTTATAGATGCTTATTGCGTAAAACAAAAGTTCTCTTTATAATTAGTTTAAGATAGTCAGCGAGGTTGGGCCTCTCTTCGTTAATGGAGGGAGGGGTGCTCTATGAGTGATTATGAGTTAATCATGATAATTCTAGAGGTGATGACTGTTGTTATTGCCTTTGGTGCACTTGTGGCTCTTATTTGTCTTGGAAAAGACAAATAGCCCTTCGTTATCCTAAGGTAACTAGGTAACTGAAAGGCCATTTCATCACTTTCGTATTTTTTGAGATGAGCCTGACGGAACTACTCGCTTGGCTATCTTCTTTTATTATAAGGAAAATTATATATATCGTCAAATCCAAATGAACTTAATAAATTATATAGTGTCTCCAGTATGGTGTCTCAAGAATTAGAACAGGCGTGTACTAATTCTTGAGACACCATATCAACTTCATCCTAGTAATTACTACAGGTCTCTACTAATTCTTAGAAGAGTTATCAAGGGGCTTGTCCCATAGATAGTCATAAATTAATCATTTTGTTAGTATAACTTATATCGTATAAATAGTAATTTAAATTATTTTGAGAGAGTTTATGAGGTTTGAGAACATGAGAGAGCGACAGAGTAATATAGAACTTCTGCGGATTATTGCCATGATTGGCATCGTGATGCATCATTTTTGTGTGCATGGTAGTTTTACCTTTACCCCTGATGTAACCGTTAACAAAATATTCCTTCAATTTTTCTCCCTTTTTGGCAAAGCAGGTGTGGCCGCCTTTGTCATCATAACGGGATACTTTATGATTAATGCAAAATTTAAACTGCATAAGTTTGCAAAACTAGTAGGCCAGATTTGGTTTTATAGTTTAGCTATGCTTGGGGTTGCTCTTGTTTTGGGCTTAGATACGGTGACATCAACAAATATCATCAAATCATTATTACCCATTGGTGCTATGAGTTGGTTCGGGCAGAACTTTTTAGTCCTCTATTTGTTAACGCCATTTATCAACCCTATCATACATCGTTTACAGCAGAATTACTTAAGACTGCTTTTATTAATCGGCTTGGTTATTTGGTTCTTAACACCGACCATACTGAATCTATTTCCTCAATTACCACATACGACCTTTGGTTTTAAACATATATTTTCGTTTGTCTATTTTTACGCCATCGGTGCCTATATTAAGTTATATGGTGAAAGCATCACCCAAAAGACAGGTGTTTTAGTAACTTCCATTGGTTTGGCAGGCTCCACACTAGGGATTATTCTAGTTGATATATTGGCGATGATAAATCCTATATATGTAACACAAACCCTTTATTTTTCGCTGAAGGACTACGGTGTATTCCTGCTCGCTATAGGATTAGGTGCATTTATTCTTTTCTTGAAATCGAACATAGCTTATCGCCCTTGGATTAACACAGTAGCGGCAACGACCTTTGGTATTTACCTAATACATGACAATGGCTTATTTGCTCGTTATATGTGGGACCATATTTTTTATACCTATCAGTATTATGATTCTTTACTATTACCTATATATGCGGTATGTGTAGTAGCAATCGTCTTTGTGGTTGGTATGAGTATAGATTATTTGCGAATTCAATTTCTTGAGAAACCTCTGATGAAACACATTACACCCATACTTGAGCAAGGGCAAGAATGGGTGCAAAGGCATCTAGACTAATCTTGCATTTTTTATACACCATTGATATAATTTTGTAAACTGATGTTCAAAATTCGCTGTTTTTGAACATCAAAATAAGAAAATGTGGTATGAAGTACAAAATTGCATTATTTTGAACATCATAGATTATATAGTATAGAGGCAGATAGGAGGGATAGCATGAAATTTGAACCAATGTATAAGATATATTACAAAAAAGGTGAAGATGAATGGAAACGTATACTGGATAATAGACGTTGTTCTGAGAGTTCTATTGTTTTACCGATAGCTATTCATGAATATAACCGCCGTCATACTTATACGGCTTTTTTCATGTATCATCCTGAATTAGTGAATTTGCTTCTATCTATCGAACAGAAAAAACATGAATTTGTTAATTTGGCACAACGTGTGCCTCTAGTTATGTTATGGCATGTTATGAATGGCTTTTTATCTAGTGAAATTAAGGCGAGTAATGATATCGAAGGTGTACGCAGTAGTCGGCGTGAAATACAAGATGCCATACATAATATAGATAATAAGAAGTTACGTTTTTCTAGTATTATCACAAAATATAAAACCATTTTAGAGCAGCCTAGGCGTTTTATATATACCAGTAGTTCAGATATTAGGCGATTATATGATGATATTATACGTGATGAGATTTCAAAGAAGAATCAACCTGATGGAGCGATTTTTAGAAAAGATTCTGTAGATATCGTAAATCATCAAGATAAGATAATTCATCGTGGTACATTGCCTGAATCTAGTATTATTCAAGAAATAGATCAAGCTTTAATGATTCTTAATAATGATGCTATACAATTACCTATACGTGTTGCGATATTTCATTATTACTTTGGCTACATTCATCCATTTTATGATGGTAATGGCCGTACAAATCGATTTATATCTACAGCTTACTTAGCAAAACATTTTCATCCTCTGATTGCATTACGCTTATCTGCTGTTATTAAAAATAATAAAAAACAATATTATGATGCTTTTAAAATGACAACAGCTGAAATTAATGGTGGTGATATCACGAATTTTGTTATGGAGTTTATATCTATTATTGAGAAAACAATTGATGATGCGATTGCTCTATTAGACAAGCGTATAAAACGTTTAGAAGATGAGCGTATAAAACTGAAAGCATTTTTTGAAAGTCATCAGATCACTGATCAAGTATTACAAAATATATACTTTTTGTTATTAGAGGCTCGTTTATTTTCCTTAGGGGCGGGTATTAGTAAAGCTGAGATCCTAAAAGCTTGTAATAAGAGTAGAGGCACAATTCATAATAGGTTCAAACAAATTCCGAATAAATACCTCGATACGGTAAAACAAGGACGTACTGAGTCTTATATGCTTAAGACGAGTATATTGGATTAGTTTTTATATATGATAAAGTGATATTTCATATTGACCTAGTAAAATATGGTATAATAAGTTGTTAAATCGTATACAATCATTTTATACATATGAGGAGGCCTCATGTTACAACGTATGTGTGCAGCTATATTGTTTGTAGTAGCGCTGCTTATATCTGTTATACCTAATGCCGATGCACGTCAAGATATATATGCTTTCACCTATAATGGTAATAATTGGTACGTGGATCGTGATTCCATTGATCGCAGTAAACCGGACGGCTTGCTTCATTTTACGGTGTATACCATGATTGGTTTACGCTATGATGTAGCAAGCGGTAGCGAATATTATAATGCTGATGTATATTACTATGATCAAAAATTATCTACCGAAGGTGGTCAATTACTATATCGTAACCCTGGAATCTTGGCGGCAGCACGGGTGGCACGTCAACAACCGGATGCGCCTAAACAAGCACCAAAGGCAGTAACGCAAATAGCACAAACAGCGCCTCCAGCTACAGTAGTAAAGGCCTTGTCTACGCCGCAAGAGGTGGCTGTACCAAAAAATGGCCCAGTACAAGTTAATACACAGGTGCCAATTACGTTCCCTGTGAAAAAGGTGGCGGCCAAAACGGTGATGACGAATCATAAAACACCGCATCAAGGACCAACTGATTCCCAAGATACTACAGATACAGAGAATCATCAGTAGGTTAAATAAAATCAACTGCAAGTCAAATAGAATTAATTGCAGGTTAAATAGAATCAACTGCAAGTTAGTTATATGCCAATTGAGAATAGCTTGATTGGATATACAGCTAGCTTGCAGTTTTTTTATAGTTAGAAGGTTGTCGTTCTCAAATTGTATGCATTATTTTGGCTAGTATACAAAATTTGCAAGTCAGCATTTTAATGAGGCATTAATGAACTATATAGTATATAATAGATTAGAAATATCTGAGTGTTAGGATGGACGATTCTATAACTGGGAGGGGATAGGATCATACTACATCTATATTGAAATTGAGCTTGCAACAGAAAGAGAGAGCGATGAAGCAGTTCGTTAAAAGGTTTATATGTGGTGTATTGCTAGTAACAACGGTATGTGCTGTGGCCGGATGTTACAAAGATGAAGCAAAGACCGTAGCGGAAGAACGTACACCTACAAGTTTTAGGGCTATAGCCGCAACCAATGCATCGGTCGAGGATAAGGCGGATTTAATGGTGAAAAATATGTCTCGCGAGGACAAAATCGGCCAATTGATTCTCATGGGCCTCGACGGTACCACATTAGGTGAGCCTCAAAAAGAAATGATGCGCAAATACCGTGTAGGCGGTATTTTATTAGATAATAATAATATGGAATCCAAGGAACAACTACGGGCTTTCACAAAAGGGATTCGAGATAATGCAAATATTGCGAGCCTAGCGCCTCCGTTCATCGCGATTCATCGGGAACGGATGCCTTATCGCCCTAATGTGATGATTCCTTGGGTGGAACCTAACATTATCTCTAAAAAGGGCCTTGATGCGGTGGGTAGCCTCGCGACGCGTACCTCCATCGAGATGCGCGACCTTGGATTTAATCTAAATTTAGGGCCCATGGTAAATACACATTCCTTCTATTCCTATACACAGGATCTCGACCGGGCCGCACAGATTGGCGAATTGATTACGAAGCGATATGCGGCGAACCAAGTGTTCACGGCGTACCAATTTTTCCCAGGTGGGGCCGATTTTACCGTGCCTGGCATGCGAGTCGATGTATCGAAGGACGCACTGATGGACGATGATACGCGCGTTTTTGTGCAGCTAATCCAATCTACGGCACAGGAGCGACCTATGATTATGGTGAATTCTGTGAAAGTCACCTCTATGGATGCAAAAAATCCCGTTAGTTTGTCTAAACCGATTATCACCGATTGGCTGCGCGGTGAATTGGGCTTTACTGGCGTGGTTTTATCCGATGATATTGAAGTTGGTGCGGCCATTACCGGCATCCCCGTAGGTGATTATGCGGTACGTACCATCAAGGCTGGTGGCGATATGGTAGCCGTGTGTAAACACTCGAATCATATCAAGGAAATTCATACCGCCTTAACACAAGCCGTAGAAGATGGCACTATTACCGAAGCAGAACTCAATGCTGCGGTGCGGCGTATCATGATTATGAAATTTACCAACAATCAATAAAACTCTTTTCTCTTTTTGATATGTATCCCCTTTACTGCTTGTTCAGTAAAAGGGGGACATATCATTTGAGGAGAGAGTTTTTTTATGTGTAAATGATGAAATTATTATATATTTGTTAAAATACATAAAATATATTTTATAGATTATTTAGATTATGATATAATAGGTTCCTAAGGACTGAATTTAAGGGAGGTGAGATCTTATATGAAGTGTGTGAACCATGAGGCGGTAATTGATTCTATCATGGAACAATACGAGAAGGCCTGTATGGATATGAGTGTTGTATACGGGCCTTATAGCGTAGGAAAAACCTATATTGCAAAGGAACTGCAAAACCGATTAACGTCGAATCATGTGGTTTACTTGCTAGGGCGATTAGCGAACGAATCCGTTCATATTCGATCCATTGAGAGAGGATTGGATATGCCATCTGGGTCATTTCGCACCCTAGAGGAGGCTTTGCGTAGAGTATTTCAAATGAGCGTTGATAATCATATGATGTTTATTATTGACGATTACCCGGCTCTAGTAGATACGGCACCACAGGTGCCTATTTTATTACGGGAGTTGATGGAAACCTATCGGGATTATGGCAAGATGCTTGTACTCCTCATGGGAACCCATGTGGACGAATTAAAAGGGCGAATCTTGGGCGAATCTAGCTTGATTGCCCCATATATTCATAGTCACTTTAAGGTAGAACCTTTCACCCTTGATGATGTGAGAGCATTAGGGTGGAACTATACCGATGAAGATCTTGCGAAACTATACCATGTAACAGGAGGTATGCCAGGCAATCTAGTGCATATCGACCCTACTGCATCCGTAGATGATAATATTGTGCGTCTATTCTTTAGACCAGAAGGCGCCCTATATATGGAACCGCAACGACTACTCATGCGTTATATTCGTAACGCTGGGGCAGCCAATGCCATTTTATATGCACTAGCACAGCTAGATAAACCATTCTATACAGAGTTGTGCCATGCTAGCGAACTGAAAAGTGGTACCTTTGCGACCCGTATGGCCGACTTGTTAGACATGGCCATTATAGGCCGTCTCCAAGGAGGCAGCCGAGGTCCATTGCGCTATTCGGACTATCACTTTGTAAATACCATGTTCCAATTTTGGTTTGAATACGTATTCCCTTACATGGAGGACATTCATTGTGGGGATGGGCAGCATGTCTACGATACCATGGTGAAACCAGTATTCGCTAAGAATCTATCATTGGTGTACTAACTAAGTCTGGATTTTCCTGTTGAAAGCTGTATATTAGCGCTAACAAAGATCATATAATCTGCGAAACAAGTAAATTCATATAATTGGCGTACTTCATTGAAAATGCGTTGAAATTTTATACAAATACATATTCGAAAACAAAAATTCCGCTGTAAATCTATGCATTTTCAGCGGAATTTCTTATTTGTCTAAATACTCACTTGGGTGTATATTTCAATTGAGCCTAGGCAGAAAGGAACGAATATGAATATGAAACATGTGGTATGTCCCCCAAAGGTATTACAAGCGGTGACAGACCTTAGTTTAGTACGCGTCTGCCAAGAACGCCGCGTATCTGTGCTCAGCACAGAACGGGCGGTGTGGCCCATCGAGGAACTGACCATCGATGCAGCACAAGTCGAACTATGCCGTCGCTATCGGCCACTCATCATCAGCTATGCGAATCGATATAGCACCGAAGCACTGACGGACGATGTTGAATCATTTCTGTGGATCATCTTTATCGAAGCCATCTACAGCTTTCATACATCAGGTAAGGTACCCTTTTCAGGGTATGTGAAAGCCGCCATTCGCTACGGTTATCTGAACTTTTACAAGCGGTCCGTTCAGCAATGGAAACGGGAATTGACCTTGCCGCCCTGCACGGGTGACGATGTATCTGAGCTGGCGATGGACCAATTTCCCGATGATGTAGATATCGAGCGAGACATCGTTGGCACCTCCAATGAGGACGAATTGCGCACTCGTCTGTGGACTGCATTTCAAAAACTACCGGTAGAACAACAAGAATTATTGTATGCCTTATATAAGGATGGTAAAAGCTGTGTCTCTATTGGTTGTGAATCGCACCAGTCGAGGCAGGCTGTGCAACAACGCCATCAAAAGGCCATCGACCAATTGCGATATTACATGATGGTGGCAGACAACAAAGAATTGGATATCCAAGATATGCAAAATATGCATAGTTATAAGTAGCTTTAAAAAATCTAAAATATTTTTTAATTTATATATTTACAGCTTGTAATTATAGGTATACAATTAACTCATAAGTGCTGCTAAAGCACATTTATATAACACGTGTTATTTATACAATTTTACAAGAGGAATTCCTTAGTTTTATTACTCATTAATCTTAAGAAAGGTTATAATGATGCATAATACAGCGTATCAAACGGTAAGTAATAAAGAATCAATTTCTTGTAATCCAAATGCGATATATGGCGATGTAGCTCACCATATATGTTGCTTAATTCCTGTTTACATAGATGGTGGTGACTGCACCGCATGTTACTATGTAGATGGTCGGCGTGATATCATTCACAAATCTATTAAAACGGTATTGCGAGAGATAGCACGACACGAGGGTGTTCTAGCAAACGGCATTCAATCAACAAGACGGTCAAAACCTATGTATACGGATCCACGAACGTTAGGTCCTAACATGACATTTGCTTGTCTTAAAGCACGGAAACCAATTGCGCGCGATGTAGTGTATGGTTTATTCAACGTTATCATTCCATTTCAATACCACATTGAGCCAGGACCAGAACCACATACAACGTATATCATCATAGGAGACTTTGATCCTATACTCGTATTTCATTCCCCTGACCACGTGCAACGCAAACTACGGGATGCTTTGTTAGAGCATTTAGATTATACAAAACGGATACTTGCTAAATTGAGTACCTGCGGTAACCCTTATGTGGTGGCTGAAATCTATGGCGCATCGAGAACATTAGCGGGAGTATAGCAACACATTTTGAAAGTGTGGGAGGGACGTAATATGAATTACGCAACAAAATTATGTATTGTTTCAATGGTTAGTGTATTTAGTGTATCTTCTATAGGCCTAGTGCAAGCCGCTGATACACCTATCGTTTCAACTGGTGGTGCAGCCTATAATATCGGCATACCAGGAGATTCTAACTTTACTAATTCGGACAATGTATCCCTTGGTGGACAAGCGGGTACTACTAATGGCAATCCATATCAAAAACCTAACGATCCTAATGCAAAGGGCAATAATATCGCCATTGGCCGGGTAGCATTGAATGGATCCAGTGGTGGTGCCAATGTTGCACTAGGTTCAAAGACCTTTTTAAATGGTAAGGGCGATTATAATTTCCTCGGTAATTTTGCCGCTGGATTTAATTCGACTATATCCAATACGATTGCTATTGGTCCCTTTGCCGGCTCCGGTGCTACTGGTAATAAAAACGTATGGCTTGGTTCTGGCCAAGCTGGTGGTAGCCAAGGTAACAATACAGTATTGATTGGCTCTAATTCAACAGTGGATGGCAACTTTAACTATGGCATAGGTCATAATGCAGTGTTAAAGGGTGAAAGCAATGCTGTTGTTGGTGCGTATAATCATGTAACGGCAAATAATACCTATGTACTAGGCGATCATGTAACGACAACTTTAGATAAAGCAGTTGTGCTTGGCAGTCATTCCACTGCTGAAAGTAGTGATGTGGTGAGCACCCCAAGCTACACTTATGCAGGTGGCACCGTTAACTTTGCCGGCACTGCACCGGTATCCACCGTATCCGTAGGCGCTACCGATCAAGAACGGACGATTACTCATGTAGCGGCAGGCCGTGTAAGTGCTGATTCTACAGATGCCATCAATGGTTCCCAATTATATGGTGCGAACCAACAAATCGATAATCTGTACAATAAAATTAGTAATATGGGAAAAGAGGCCAATAAAGGCGATGCTCGTGCTGCGGCACTAGCTGCATTACATCCAATGCAATTTGATCCAGATAATCGAGTACAAGTGATGGGCGGTATTGGCCACTATAAAGATGCTAATGCGCTAGCTCTCGGTGTGGGGTATTATCCAAAGGAAAACTTGCTCCTCACAGCCGGTGCTACCGTTAATAATCACATCATGGCTAACCTTGGTGTATCCTATAAATTTGGTGAAAGCAAAACGTTACAAAACATCTCTCCTGCTTCCTATAATGCTCTCGAACAACGGGTTGATACATTAGAGGCTCAAAATAAGAAATTACAAGAAACAGTAGATATGCTGGTAGAAAAATTAAATAATAGATAATATTGAGATGCTTAAATAGCTGTATAGTGTAAACAGATTTTTCATACAAACCTCAATACATAAGCGGATAGTTAATCCTGTGTGATTAGCTACCCGCTTTTTAATTTATTTAACTATCCTATAAATATATTAATTTTTATCATGTAATCATCATGAAGAAATGATGAGTTTTGAGAGTGGCTTATTGTTTTGTTATATAGGGGATAGAAGAACATGAACAATCGTAAACGTGGTGCAAATCTAAATGTATATGCAACAACTGTTGGTGATGTAGATAATAATGTAACTCGTCAAATCACATCTGTTGCTGCTGGCACAAATGATACTGATGCGGTAAATGTGGCTCAACTTAAATTGTTGCGTAACAATGTAGGCGGCGATATTACGAATATCCAAAACAACATTAGAAACATTAATGGCAATATAGCTCACTTGGTCAAACGCGTAAATCGTGGTGTTGCTGGTGCGGCTGCATTAGCGGCCCTTCATCCTCTCGACTTTGATCCTGATACTAAATGGGACTTTGCTGCCGGCTATGGTCATTACCACAATGGCAATGCTGCTGAACTTGGCGCGTTCTATCGCCCTAACGAGGACGTTCAATTGAGCGTAGGTTCTACATTGGGTAATGGGGAAACCGTTTTCAATGCAGGCCTTTCTGTGAAAGTCGGTGCTCATAGCAATGTATCTCGTTCTCGCGTAGCCATCGGTAAAGAAGTGTTAGAACTTAAGAAAACAGTAGCACTTCAAAATTCACAAATCCAAAAATTGACAGCCTTCTTAAATGATGTAGCAGGTACTCGCATGAAAGCAGACCATACTACATTATTCCCAGATGTGGCTAGTAACAGAATTTAGCCCTGAAATGGCTCTATTCCGCGTTGATACAGTGGCAAGAAATAGCCAAGGTCAACCAACAATTGAACGGGTTAGAGTGAATAAATAATAATACACACATAGAAAAACCGATACGAACTCTATTGACTATTAATAGCATTCGTATCGGTTTTATATTTCTAGCATTACAAAATGTAAATTAAAATTATAAATCGTAATATAAAATATCGTTTTTGCAATTCATTTGAATGCAAAGGACTATTGTGTTACACTTAACACAATAGGAGGTATCTTTATGAGCACTAGCAAATATATTCGGTTAGTATCTATGACGATAGATAACCTAAAGAATATTGAACACGGGCGTATTAATTTCATAAATACCAGAAAGGACTACAAATCGAGTCTATTAGGCATATATGGTCAAAATGGTTCAGGTAAAACTGCTCTTATAGATGCGATTAGCATTTTAAAATTATTACTTACAGGCCAAAAATTGCCTTCTACAATTTGTGACTATATCAATATATCCTCTGCCTCGCATACTTGTGAACTAAATTTTGAATTGCTAATAGAGGATAATCATAAGCATATTTTAGTAGATTACGAGGTTGAATTAGGCATTACCTCATCGATTACGGGTGAAAGCAATATAACGGATGATACTAGCGATAGAGAAAATCAAATTTGTATTACAAAAGAACGCTTACAATATAAGATTGAAAGTGTAGATACCAATATTAGAAAAAGTATTTTAATTGATACTGATGTGCCTGCTAAGCAAATCTTTAAACCAAAATCAAAATTAGATCTATTAGTTGGTCGTGATATGGATGATATTACAGATTTAATCGTAAATAAGAAACAAGCGAAAGCGGAATCTCGGTCCTTTATTTTTTCTCCAGAGTTTATGAAACGTTTGTATATTCGCAATAAATTGATGAGTTCCAATAAAAATTTTGAGTTAATGTATTCGATTTTGACGGATTTGGTAAAATATGGTAATCATGATTTATTTGTGGTAACAACAGAACATATTGGACTAATTAGCCTAGATGCACTACCTTTAGAGATAAATTATAGGGCTGATACGAGACATATTGTAGGTACAATTGGATTATCCCTAAATCAACCTAATGTATTTCCTGTAGCCGTTGTACAAGATATTAGAGATAGTATAGCGATGATGAACCTGGTATTAACTCAAATTGTCCCAGGATTAACTATTGGCGTAGAAACATTGGGGAAAGAGAAACTACAGGATAATCAGGATGGAGAACGATTTGAGTTAGTATCTTATAAATCAAATACATATATTCCTTTAAAATATGAATCTGAAGGAATACGTAAAATTATTTCTGTTTTAGGCTTATTAATTTCTGTATATAATAGAAAATCTATTACTGTTGCCATAGATGAGCTAGACTCTGGTATCTTTGAATATCTACTCGGTGAGATTTTACGCATTATTTCAGAGAAAGGTGAAGGTCAATTAATATTTACATCTCATAATTTAAGACCTTTAGAAACACTAGATAAAGGCTGTATTGCTTTCACCACAACTAATCCTAGCAATCGATATACACGAATGGTTAATGTAAAGACAAGTAATAATCTCCGTGACTTTTATTATAGAGATATCATGCTTGGAGAACAGAACGAAGAATTATATAAATCGACAAATAATGCTGAAATTTCTTATGCTTTTAGGAAAGCTGGTGCATATAAATGGCACGACGAAAAATAGTGCTTGTTATTGTTGAAGGACCTTCTGATGCGGATTCATTAGAATTGTATTTTTCTAAATTTTTTGATAGTAATACTATACATATGAAAATTATGTACGGTGACATTACCTCCCAAAAAGGGATAAACCAATCAAATATTAAAGCACGATTAGGTAATGAAATTAAGATATATGCTCAAAATAACCATTTTAAAGCTAGGGACGTTCAGCAAATTATACATTTAGTTGATATGGATGGGGCTTTTGTTAATGACTCCGCTATTATTGAGGATACGACAAAAGATAAATTTATATATACATTTGAAAATATTATAACCCCAAATCGACAAGAGGCTATTGAGCGAAATGAGCGTAAGCGTGAGAATTTGAATATCTTAAGTTCACGGACCGCTGTAATGTGGAATAGCATTCCTTATAAAATATATTATATGTCCTGTAATTTGGATCATGTGTTACATGATAACCCCAATGCTACAGATGAGGAGAAAAAAGTTAATTCACTGACTTTTAACGATAAGTATTATAATGATATAGATGCATTTGTTAGGTTTATAAGAGAGTCTATATTTTCTCAGTGCACAGACTATAAAGATTCATGGGATTATATAAAACAAGATAAGCATTCATTAGAACGTAATTCTAATTTAGGATTATGTTTTTAGATAAATAATGAAAAATAGCAGCTACCACCCCCTTTAAGGGCTAGTAGCTGCTATTTTTATATGCCGAATAGGCTAATTATTTTCTAAAAAATCCCAATCCTTCAATATGTAGTAATTTTTGTTCTAAATATTCTTCGCTCGGTACGATGAATGTAGTTCCGTCACTATTGGTACGTTCTATCTTTAAATTAGAATCCATAATAGCTATCAATGCTTCTTTGGTGGTTGGTTTTTCAAGCAATCTCATGACGAATAAGAGGCCGTGGTCCACAGTTTGATCGATTTGATTATACATATTGCCTACGGTCATGTATTGTTGGCCACCACCTTCGGTAAGTGTTTCTATGTATTTAATAAATCGTTCTGGAATATACGTTTTATTTTCTATAAACGGCAATTGCTCGTATCTTTCACCAAGAACGTAAACCTGTCCCACGATAGCCAATAGGAACAATCGTTTATATACAGCATCCATATCGATATCGATATGAGGATGATGCTCTTTCACATAATTCACTACATCCTGTACATTGAATGGTTTTCTAAGGTCCATCAATTCCTTAATAGAAATAAATACGGGATTTGTCCATTCTGGTGGCGCTCCATTAAATTCATTGATGGCTGTGTAGAAATACAGTTTATTTAATGTGTCTATGGTCACCGTTTCATTGCGAATAATCTTATCTGCGTTATGTTTCTTAGTGAGTAAAGCCATGCGGAACTGTGTATCGTAGACATAGTCGTAATACTGCTCTTTATCCACATGATTTCCTTGGGATAAGGCGTTGATGTTTTCTACCACCGCATCGTCAAGCCAGGTAATAAAGGATCGTTGTAATGATTCGTCACCTACATAGGTACAACCTAACCGTTCCGCCCGTTCCACAAACTGTGATACATACACAGGGTCATTGAAGGTTTCTAAATATTCGTGCCCTACATAATAGTCATTAGACTCGATTACACGGTTGATATTGTTGATTTTGTAATCAGATTGTACACGAGACCGTTCGTCCATCTTCATCGTTTCAGCGATGAGCTTTAACACATTCTTCGTATACACCGTGCGATCCTTTAAGGAATCATTAGGCGCATGTTTTTCCGAATAGAGCATGATGTCGCGCAGCTGTTCCAGACGTTTCCAACCAGGATACGTATTATAGGATATATAAGCGATACCGCGGTTAGATAGATTACGATTACAAATGGAGAGGATTTTATCCTTTACCACATCTGGTACCCAAGACCAAATTCCATGCACCAAAATGTAATCAAAGGTACCAAAATCGTCGTCGATATCCATGATGTTCTTTTCTAGCAATGTTACATTCGTAAGACCCATCGATTGAATGAGATCGTTCCCATGCTGTACTTGCACTGGTGAAAGGTCGATGCCTGTGAAAGTCGCTTCTGGATAATACAACGCTTGTGGAATAATATTCCCACCGCAAGATGAACCTAGCTCTAACACGCGAGCCCCTTTAAGAGGTGCTGGGTTAAGCCCATATATTTTGCCCTTCGCTAGAAGTGAGTTAATATTCGTATTTGGGAATGCCTTGGAAACATAGAGAAAATTGTCATAGGAACTTTTTAACTCATCAATCCCCGCTTGCGCCTCGGCTATATCATGAGCTGGTGGTGCAATATGTTGAGCCGTAGTTGGCTCAGTTGTTTGTGTATCTAAGTTGTGTTGTGGTTTCTTTTTTGTCATGTGAAATCCCCTCAAGTTCTACTACTTTTGTTACTACTTAGTATACTACAAAGGCATTTTTTACGCATATAGTTAAGGAAATTTCGGGAAATATAAAACTTTCATAAAACCTTCATAAAATTACATCGAATGTATTGAATTTGAGAAATTCTCATGTTATGATTTGGAAATAAATTTATAAAATACACCCTGTGGGTATACTTTATAAGATATAACTATATATGAAAGTTTATATATAAGTATATTAATAGATGATTTACTGTATAGGTTTGAGAGCTATAAAAAAGAGGTGAAGAACAATTAATATCGGGATTACTTTCTTTTGGGGAAAGTCATATAACAATATTTGGTCCAACGGAGCAGGACAAAATATGTACTTCCTCAAACAATGCTTAGAACAGATTGACGGTGTCGAATCTGTTTATTTTGTTTATTGGAGAAATGATAAATCTGAAATTTCCGATAATTTAAAATTAGACCTTATGGATATAGATATTTACGAATCTGATGAGGTCGTAGATACAACAGATATCCTCATTGAGGGAACATTAACATTAGAGCCACAAATCGAAGCTGAATACCGTAAACGGGGGACTAAAATTGTATCCTATCGCATGGGTAATGATTTTGTATGGGATATGGAAAAAATGGTCCACAACCTACCAGGTGTCAGAGCTTTTAATGGTACTAAATATGATGCGGTATGGATGATTCCTCAAGTCATGACGACCAATCGATGCTACTTGGAAATCATGACAAAAGCACCGGTCTATGAGGTCCCTCATTTGTGGGATCCCGTGTTCTTAGATGATATGGCTAAGACTGTTAAAGAACCATTTGAATTCGGTTATAAGCGAGGTCAGATAGAATCAAATGGGGCTCGAGTCTCCGTAATGGAACCAAACATATCGATTTCAAAAAACTGCATGTTACCTATTTTGATTAGTGAAGAAGCGTATCGCCATCACCCAGATTTAGTAAAACATATATACCTGTGTAATACGTATGATAAGAAGGATGATGACGCTATTTTTAATTTTATAGGTTATACATCTGCTGTTAAGGCTGGTGTTATGTCCGTTGAAACACGTCATATTACACCGCTATTTTTGGCAGAATATACAGATTTATTGCTATCTTTTCAATGGGAGTTACCATTGAATTATATGTATTATGAGGCACTATATGGAAACTATCCATTAGTACATAACTCTCCAATGCTGAAAGCACATCGTGTAGGCTTTTATTATGATTATTTTGATGCCTACGATGGAGAGCGTCAGTTAATTAATGCAATTAAGACTTATGATGCAGATTTTGATACACATGTAGAACGCAATAAGCAGTTGATTGAGTATATGTCACCATTTAACAAACGAAATGTAAGAGAACATCAAATATTATTAGAACAGTTGGGGGTAAAATTATAAATGAATAAAATTTTTAAGGTTATTTGGAGTAAGTCTAAACAGTGTTATGTAGTTGTATCTGAGTTGGCAAAGAATACAACAGGGAAAAAGAAAATTGTAGTAGCTAGTATTTTGGCATCCTTGATGATGCAACAAGCGGCTGTGATTCATGCGACAATTCCAGAAGGGTCTACTACTCGTTCACAAAGTGCTATTGCTATAGGGACTGGTTCTACTACAGATCCTGGTGCAGGTAAAATAAGTCAAAATCCTATTGCTATTGGTAAAGTTGCAAAAGCAAAAACATCTAAATCAGTGGCTATTGGTTCTGATGCAGTAGCTAATGGTTATATGAATAATGCTAATACAGAAGTTGAATCTGCTACGGCAGTAGGTGCTCACACAAATGCGGATGGCAAGGGGGCCGCTGCGTTTGGGCATGGTGCTAATGCTACAGGTACAAGCACTACGGCGATTGGCTCCAAATCTCAAGCTACTGCTGATGGTGCAACAGCTGTAGGTAATTATGCTAAGGCTACAGGTAAAAGTGCTATTGCGATTGGCGGTGATGATACCTATACGGAAGATACAGCAGCAGCTAAAGCAGAAGGGAATCAATCTATTGCTATTGGTTCGAAAGCAAATGCTCAAACGGGTTTTGATATGGCTATTGGTCACGGTGTAACAGCTAAAGGTGGTGCTGCAACAGCCGTTGGTTATCTTAATACTGCAGAAGGCAATCAATCTGTTGCTCTTGGTTCAACTGTGACTACAAGTAGTGTGGCACAATATGGTACAGGTATTGGTTATCAAGTAGATGTAAGTGGTAAAAATGCGGTAGCTATCGGTTCCAGTGATGATACTAGTACACATACTGCAGCAAGTGGTACAAATGCTATAGCTATAGGTACATCTACAACTGCAGCTGCAAGTGAGGCAACTGCGATTGGTAAAGGTGCTAATGCAGGGGCAGCTGATGCAGTAGCAGTTGGTACAAGTACGGCTGCAAGTGCAGAAAAAGCGCTTGCTGTTGGGTATAAAGCAAATGCTGGAGGTTTGTCTAGTATAGCGCTTGGTGATACTGCCATTGCATCTCAAGCAAGTGCCATTGCTATAGGTGGACAAGCAAAAGGCCAAGGTTCTATGGCTGTTGCGATAGGTAATAGTGCAGCAGCATCAGCAACCCAAGCTGTTTCTATTGGTTATTCTAGTGTGGCTGGTGCTGAAAACGCTGCTGCCTATGGTTATATGGCTAAAGCCACAGCAAAGGATGCAGTTGCGTTAGGTGCGACCGCTACTGCATCTGAAGCTAATAGTGTTGCATTAGGTGCAGGCTCTACAACAGACTCTAAAGTGAATACTGGAAATATGACTATTGCAGGTACAAGCTATAATTTTGCAGGAGGAACTGCGGATAGTACCGTGTCTGTAGGTAATAGTACTACTAAACGTACTATTACTAATGTAGCTGCTGGTCGTGTATCTGCCACATCTACGGATGCAGTTAACGGATCTCAATTACATGCAGCTGTTCAGGCTATTGAAAGTACAGCAACTGTGGCAACAGCAGCTGCAACTAAGGCTGATGATGCATTAACAAAAGCAACAGCAGCTGTATCTACAGCAAACTCAACAGCGGCGGCTTTCACAGCTGCAAGTAATGCTATCTCTAGTTCTGCAGCAGCAGCAAGTACAGCAGCGGCAGCTGCTGCAAGCAACGCGGCAAAAGCATCAACTAGTGCAACAGCGGCATCTAATTCTGCAAGTGCAGCCAGCACATCTGCTACAACAGCAACTACAGCAGCGACTAACGCATCTAATAGTGCGACAGCTGCATCTAATTCCGCAACAGCAGCAGCAACATCTGCAACGAATGCATCCAATAGTGCGACTGCAGCATCTAACTCTGCCACAGCAGCAGCAGGATCTGCAACAAGCGCATCTAATAGTGCTAGTGCGGCATCTAATTCTGCGACAGCAGCGGCAGGCTCTGCAACAAGTGCATCTAACAGTGCGACTGCGGCTTCCAACAGTGCAACAGCAGCAGCTACATCT
>OGIZ01000615.1_pt1 | contig 19493 bp, 18 predicted proteins | sample 1571911 | NCBI WGS metagenome assembly OGIZ01 (sample SAMEA2582108, study PRJEB24529) | metagenome | biome: Human gut stool | place: China | collected 2011 | reverse complement strand
TTCCTAACTTAGGTACTTTTATCCATTTATCTAAAAACTCTATATTATTATTAGTATAATTAGTTCTGTATGATTTTCTATTATCTTTCTTAGATTTAAACTTTGGATAACCCTTTCCACTAAAAAAGTTCTTATAGGCTTTATCTAAATCTTTTAAAGAATTTTGTAAAGAAAATTTATCTACATCTTTTAACCATTCTTTATCTTTCTTTAAAACTGTTAATTCTTTACTACACTCACTATATGACATAGACTTTTTCTCTGTACTATATAACTTTTGTTTTAAATCTAAAAAATGATTATAGACATATCTTACACAACCAAAAGTACTATTTAATTTTTTTATTTGAGTTTTAGTTGGATAAAATCTAAACTTATATGCTTTTTCCAAATGATTTCACCTCCATTTACTTATATATAGTATATCATTATTTATACTATAAGTAAATGAAAAAGTAAAATTTTTCTAAATATATGAACCTAAAACTGACTTAGTCGTTTTAGAGGTTGTCGTTCACATAAGTACGCTACCACTTATGCAGTTCTCTTATGAACTTCTTAATATTTCTATTAAGCACAGACTATATCTTATCCCACAGCTTTATCTGTTTGGGTCTACCCACTTCCACCAGCTTTGGTGTACTTCCCTCAAGAGGAATAGTCGTTGAACCTTACCTTTCGGTCTTGGCTGCTGATTGCCCATTATCTTAACACTTAGGATTTAACCTTATGTCATCTAGTATATTTTTTCTGCTTTCGCCACTTTCACACTTGCATCTTATTTTAAGATGTTATGTTGTAGTTATACTAGCTTTAGGGGTTTCCAGCAATTCAAGTAGTATTGGATAGCTTTTTTAAGTCGCTATCTCTACATACATATTTCTATATATGCTGACTATACTTAATGGTCTCCCCGCTAGGCGAGGACAGGTAACTCATGACTGAAGTCACAAGTGTGCGACCATATTTTTAATCAAATAATCTAATTTATCCACATCTATTGAGTCTGAACTGATTATTCTAATACAAATATTTCTATCCCAATTTTCTTCCTCATGATAAGTATTCCCTATAATACATCTACAAATGAAAGCTACATCTATATTTTTATCAATTTCTTCTTTTAATATCTTATAGAATTTTCTTAAAATACAATAACAAGATAGAAGTTCATGCTCCTTACCCATTAATTCACCATTATTATAAAAGGTTTTTTCTATATCAACTAAGTGTGAATACTCATTTTTTATACAAGCAATAATCTCATTTTTATCTAAAAATTTTTCTCCTAAGTGAGAAAATGGAGGATGCCCTACATCATGTAAAAGTCCAGCTAATTTAATATGTAATCTTAAAAAAGATATTTTTTCCTCAGTTAAGCCATATCTTTTAAAATCCTTTTCTAAAACTTCAAAAAAATTACAAGCTAAATGCATAACACCTATTGAATGTTCGTATCTTGTATGATTTGTTGATGGAAATATATATGAACTGGATAATTGTTTTATTCTTTTTAATCTTTGAAATGAAGCTGTATCTACTAACTTTTGAACTATCTCATCTATTTCTATATAACTATATACCAAATCTTTAACAACTTTTACTCCCATATTACCTCCTCTTTTTATTCAAAAAATAGTGTCTGCCATAACAAACACTATTTTCTTAATTTACTTAGATACCTAATTCTTTACTTTAATGCCTTTTCATAATCTCTTAAAGAATCCAATGCTGGTTTAGCAATAGGAATTATAACCAAAATATTTATAACTGTCATTATACCTAACCCAAAATCTGCCAATGACCAGATAAATACATCTTGTTTTATTCCACCTATATATATCATCAAAATTAATATAACTTGGTAAGCTATATTCAAATACTTGCTTTCATGTATGAAATTAACAGCACTTCTTCCATAGAATGCAACTGCAAGTATTGTACTTATACAAAAGAAAAACATTAAAATTACAACAAATAATGCTCCAAATCCATCTAAATGATGACTCATAGCTGCTTGGAAAAGTGCCATTCCAGATAAACCAGATATTGTACTTTTAGGTGCAAGCAAAACTATAAAGGCTGTTGCACTACATATAACCAAAGTATCTATAAATACTCCAAAGGCTTGTACCATACCTTGTTTTGCAGGTATATCTATATGAACAGCAGCAGCTGCATAGTTAGAATTTCCACTTCCTGCTTCATTAGAGAATAGCCCTCTTCTAACTCCATTCATAACAACTGCTCCAAATGTTCCACCTAAAACTTCCTTAGTTCCAAAGGCTTGTGAAAAAATATTCCCTATCATAGCAGGTATACTTGTTAAATTTGTAACTAAAATATATATAACTGCTACAACATATATAATAGCCATAAATGGAACAATTTTATTTAATGAAGCTATAATAGAATCTTTTTTTGATTTACTAAAAAATATTATATAAGCAACTAAAATTGCTACTGCTATTGATGAAATATTTTGTAAATTAAAAAATTTGTTATTTGCTCCCCAAGTATATACACTTGTTATTGAACCTGTTATTGAATTAGACATTACTTGTGTTACTCCAAAATAACATACCACTGAGGCTAGTGCATAAATAATTCCAAGCCATCTCATATTTAATCTTTTTTCAATGATAAACGGTGTTCCTCCTGTATAAGAACCATCTTTTTCCTTTTTTCTATATATTACTGCAAGGCTTGATTCAATAAAAGCTGTTGCTGAACCTAACATTGCAACAAGCCACATCCAAAATATTGACCCTGCTCCTCCAACTGATATTGCTGCAACTACTCCTGCAATATTTCCTGCTCCAACTCTACAAGCTGTTCCTAGAAAAAATGTTTCCAATGAGCTAATTCCATGTTTACCCTTTTCATTTTTAAATAAAACTTTTACTATTTTATTAAATAATCTAAATTGCATAAACTTAGTTTTAAATGAAAAATATAAGGCTGCTCCTATTAACATAAAAACCAATATGTTTTTTCCCCATAACAGATTATTAACACTATCAACAATCTTATAAATACCTGTCATTTTTTAATGCCCCCTATTTTTTGATTAAATTAGTTGATAGTATATCATATTTTATCAGAATAGTAAATATTTTTGTCTAAATTTTTATATCACTATGTATAAAAATATAATATAATGGATTTAGCTTAAAATTCTATATATCTCTTTTATATCTAAATTTTCTCTCAATAATTTTGCTAATTTATCATACTCTTTTTCTTTAAATTTATTAAAAGATAAAATTTCTTTTTGTTCAGGCATATTTTTTTTTCTTCTAATCATATTTAAAAAATCATTGGTGAATTTTGAATTGTCAAAAATTCCATGAATATAGGTAGCAAACACATTATCTTTACAAATTATAGGAGTTAAAATATTTGTTACTCCTTGATGAATTTCATAGCCTTTTATTTCATAGTCATTAAAATCTTTTAAAATTCCTTCTGTAACTTCAATTTTTTTAATAACCTGTTCGGTTTTTTTTATCTCATCAAAAGTCGTTTCATAGTCAAAAAAATTAAAACCTTCTGTTTCTAAAATATTACTTTCTAAATGTTTAGGATCATGAATTTTTTTACCTAACATCTGTAAACCACCACAGATTCCAATGATAATTTTTCCTTTTTCTTTTAATTCCTTTACCTTTTCAAAAATACCTTTTTTCTTTAAGTCCTCTAAATCTGTTATAGTATTTTTACTTCCAGGGAAGATTATTATATCCTCATCTCCTAAATCTTTAACATCATAAATATATTTCACTCTTACATCATCATATTGTTTAAAAGCGTGAAAATCTGTAAAATTTGACATTTTTTTAGTTTTAATAACAGATATATTAATATATTTTTTATCATTTGAATAAACTCTTTTATCTTCATCTGATAAACTATCTTCTTCTTCTATCTTTAAATCTGCATAAGGAAGAACACCTAAAAATTTTATATCCAAGCCCTCATCTTTAAATTTTTTATCTAAAATTTCAATAGCAGGTTTCAATAAATCACTATCTCCTCTGAATTTGTTGATAATATAGCCTTTTATTCTTTTTCTATCATTCTCATCTAATAACATTACTGTTCCATAGATAGCAGCAAATACTCCACCTATATCTATATTTCCAACTAATATAACTGGACTATCAACAAGTTCTGCTATCCCCATATTTACCAAATCATATTCTCTTAAATTTATCTCTGCTGGACTTCCTCCACCCTCTAAAACTGCTATATCAAAATTATTTTCTATATTATTTTTATAAGTTTCTAAAGCTATTTTTTTTAATTCTTTTGAGTTTGAAAAATAGTTTTTTGCATCAGCTGTATATGCAACTTTTCCATTTATTATTACTTGTGAATTATTATCAGAATTAGGTTTTAACAGAATTGGATTCATAAAAGCTCTTGGTATTTCATATCCTGCCTCTGCCTGAATAACTGTTCCTCTACTCAATTCCAGCCCTTCAATATCTACAAAAGAATTAAGTGCCATATTTTGAGATTTAAAAGGGGAAACTCTATATCCATCTTGTGCAAATATTCTGCATAAGCCTGCAACTATTAAAGTTTTTCCAACAGATGAGCCTGTTCCCTGTATCATTATATTTTTATGCTTTTTCATTTTTCCTCCAAAGTGAATATCAAAATTAATAACTTTATTTTAATTTAATATTTCTACTTAACATTATAAATATTATATCATTAATTTTAAAAAAAGAGAGTTTTCAAGCTCTCACACTTTACTAACTCTCTTAGTTCTAATTTTTTACAAGAATTAAACCAACAAACTTGTGATAGCATGAGTCCAAATTAGAATTACTATATATTGTAAAATAATAAGTAAAACTAAAACCACTATCAATAGTAACCAGCCTCTCATTTTTTCACCTCCTTTTAGAAGAGAAAAGAAGCAGTTAATTATAACATATTGCACCAAATAAATAAATATGTTATAATTAATTTGTAACAAGAGAAAGTAACCAGTTTCTCACTGTGGAAGCAAAATAGAAAGTCAGGACTCTCACATATGCCTGACTTTTTTATTTTACACATTTTTGTTTTCTTGACATTTAGTAACTTCTTCCATAAAATATGATATACTTTAAATATAGAAAGGAAGTTTTTATCATGACAGTTAATGATGTACTTGCAGCTTTGGGAGTTGTATTAAATGGTATCCCACAAGCTCTTTTAGCTGCTACTTATGGATTTGCTTCAATACCAACTGCTTTTGGTTTTATTGTTGGTGCTGTGGCTTGTTTGTTATATGGTTCTGTTATTCCTATTTCATTTCAAGCAGAAACAATAGCTCTTGCAGGAATGTTAGGAAAGAATATTAGAGAAAGGCTTTCAATAATATTATTTTCTGGTTTAGCAATGGTCATATTAGGACTTACAGGAACTCTATCCACAATAGTCAATTTTGCTGGCTCAACTATTATTAATGCAATGATGGCAGGAGTAGGAATAATGTTGACTAGAATAGCTTTATCTGGTTTAAAAGAAAGTAGAGTTGTTACAGCTAGTTCCATTGTATCTGCCTTTATAACTTATTTTTTCTTTGGACAAAATCTAGTTTATACCATTGTAGTTTGTGTCGTATTTTCAAGTTTAGTTGCTAATATTTTTAAAATAAATTTTGGTGGTGGAATTATTGAAAATTACAAAAAAATTGAAATAAAAAAACCTATTATAAATTTGAATGTTATTCGTGGAGCTTTGGCTCTTGCTTGTTTAACTATTGGAGCAAATATAGCTTTTGGAAATATAACAGCTTCTATGACTGGAAAATATGAAGCCAATATAGATCATTTAACTATTTATTCAGGACTTGCTGATGCAGTTTCTTCAATTTTTGGTGGTGGTCCAGTTGAAGCTATTATATCTGCAACTGGTGCTGCACCTAATCCTTTGAGTAGTGGAGTTTTAATGATGGGAATAATGGCTATTATATTAATTTTTGGTTTATTACCTAAGATTAGTAAATATATCCCTGGACATTCTGTTCATGGCTTCTTGTTTATTTTAGGTGCTATTGTAACAGTTCCTACAAATGCTGCTCTTGCTTTTTCAGGGGGAACACCACAAGATTATGTTGTCGCTGCAACTGCTATGACTGTTACTGCTGCTAATGATCCATTTATTGGCTTACTTGTAGGCTTGGTTGTAAAATATATTTTTGTTTTTGTAGGATAAGGAGGAAAAATTATGAAAACTTATACTTTAAATGTTGCTGGATTGACAAGAGAATTACCTATAATAAAACTTTCTTATGACTTATCAATAGCCAGTTTTGTTATCTTAGGAGATACTGAAATTGTTAGAAAGACTGCTCCTATTATAGCTAAAAAATTACCAGAAGTTGACTTTATCGTAACTGCTGAGGCAAAGGGAATACCATTAGCTTATGAAATTTCTCGTGTTTTAAATCTAAATGAATATGTTGTTGCTAGAAAAAGTGTAAAAGCATATATGGAAGAACCTATTGAAGTTGAAGTAAATTCTATAACAACTACTAACTCCCAAAAATTATATTTAAACAATCAAGATGCTAAAAAAATTAAAGGAAAAAGGGTAGCATTGGTAGATGATGTTATTTCAACTGGACAATCTTTAAAAGCACTTGAAAGATTAGTAGAGAAAGCTGGTGGAAAAGTTCTGGCAAAAGCTGCTATACTTGCAGAAGGAGATGCTAAGGATAGAAAAGATATTATCTTCCTTGAAGCATTGCCAACATTTTAATAATTTGATTCGCAACAACCCCTTTTTCATTTCTTAACATTAATTTTTATTATGAAAGATATAAAATAAATATATTTTACAAATATTAAATAAGTTATAAAATTTAGATAAGTTAATAAAATAATTTGGAGGTTGGTATGTATGTCAAAACAAAAAATTAAACCGTCGCTCTTTGTAGCAATATTGCCATTTATTTTTTTAATTGTAGTTATGCTAATAGGAAATATAGTTTATGGTGCACCAGCACAACTTCCTTTAATTTTAGGAATAGCATTTACTTGTATATTGGGACATTTTTTAGGATATTCCTATCAAGAAATTGAAAATTCTATGATAGAAACCAATAAAATGGGCTTGCAAGCTAATTTTATTATGTTAATTGTAGGTTGTTTGATTGGTTCTTGGATAGTAGGTGGGGTCGTTCCAGGCATGATATATTATGGATTAAAATTATTTACACCTAGAATATTCTTAATTATCCTACCTGTTATGTGTGCAATAATAAGTGTATCAACTGGTAGTGCATGGACAACAGCTGGTACTATGGGAACAGCTGCTATGGGAATTGGAGTAGGAATGGGTATTCCTGCACCATTAGTTGCAGGTGCTGTTGTAACTGGTGCTTCTTTTGGAGATAAATTATCTCCTCTTTCTGATAGTACAAACCTTGCAGCTGCCACAGCAGAAGCAGGATTATTTGACCATGTAAGACACATGTTAAAAACAACTATTCCAAGTTTTTTAATAGCTTTACTTATATATGCTTTTTTAGGAAGAAACTTTGGAAGTGCTGATATAAATAGTGAAGCAATAGAAAGTATAACATCAACATTAGCTAGTAATTTTAAAATTACTCCTCTGATATTTATTCCACCAATTATAATAATAGCTGTGATATTTTTAAAAGTTCCTCCTGTTCCAGGAATGTTAATTGGAACTCTTGCAGGTGTGGGAATGTGTTTTTATCAAGGTGTGGATTTACAGACTATACTTATAGCATTATACGAAGGTCCAAGTATAGAAACTGGAAATGCTATTGTTGATAAATTACTAAATAGAGGTGGAATGCTTTTTATGATGGAAACTATCTCACTGGTTATATGTGCCTTAGCTTTTGGTGGTGCAATAAAATCAATAGGTTGTATTGATACAATAATTGAAACTGTTTTAAAACATTTAAGAAAAAGAGGGTCAATTATCACTTCAAATGTTCTTATGTGTATCTTATGTAACTTTGCAGCAGCAGATCAATATATGTCAATAGTTATCCCAGGACAAATGTACAAGAAAGTCTATAAAAAATTAAATTTAGCACCTGAAAATTTATCAAGAACTCTTGAAGATGCAGGAACATTAACATCAGGACTTGTCCCTTGGTCTACTTGTGGGGCTGTCTATTTAGCAACTCTTGGCGTGAGTGCTTTTCAATATGGAAGATATCATATTTTAGGATTAGTTAATCCAATAGTGGCTATAATTTATGCTTATTTCTTAATTTGTTTAAATCCTCTTGATAAATCTAAACCTATAAAAGATAGATTAACCGATGAAGATTTAAAAGATTTATGAAGATGAGGTAATTATTATGTCATTAAATAAAAATATTGCATTAGTAATAGATTAGTGTTATATGCTATTGAAAAATCTCCATTTAATGTTAGAATAGATTAGTGAAGAAAATAAAGTAAATTAAGGTGGTAAAAAAATGAATAAGGTAAATATTGTCTATTATAGTTTTACAGGGAATACTTTAAGAATGGTTAAGGCTTTTGAAAAAGGGCTTCAAGATGCTAATGTTCCTTTCAAATCATATAGTGTTGTTGAGTTGAAAGATGATAATGAAGCCTTTGATTGTGAAATTTTGGCTTTGGCTTCTCCTGCAAACCAAACGGAAGAAATTGAAAAAAATTATTTTCAACCTTTTATGAAAAGAAATGCTGAAAAATTTAAAGATAAAAAAATCTATCTTTTTGGTACTTTTGGTTGGGGTAGTGGTAAATTTATGAGTAGCTGGATAAAACAAGTTGAAGAGCTAGGAGCAAAAATTGTTGAACTGCCTATGGCTTGTAAAGGTAGTCCAAATTCTGAAACTAAAGAAAAATTAGCTAATATGGCCAAAAAAATTGCTACTATGTAAAAATAGCATCCTTAAAAGTGGATGCTATTTTCTATATTATTTTACTTGTTTCCTATTCTTAAATATTGCTTGTTGAACTACTTTTTAATTTTCCTTCTTTAACTGTAACTACTCCAAGAGTTTTTCCACTTGGATATTTTCTTTCAATTTCTCCTGAATAAGGTTTTTATTCTCCACACTCTTCATTTATAAGCTTTCCATTTTCATCATATTCTTCTAATGTTTCTTTAGTATGAATATCAGTCAATCTACTTTTTAAATTTCCATTCTCATAATATTGTTCTATAATTTTTGAACTGTAGTCAATTTTTCCTAATTTTTCTAGTTCATAAAGCTTCTTTATTTCATTTTTTTCAATATTTTTATCTTTTAGCTCATACTCACTTCTTGAGGATAATTTTCCATTAGCTTGATAAATTTCAATAGTAAAAATTTTCTTATCATTTTTTTGTGCAAGATTAAGTTTCATACTAGAAACAAGAGATTCTGAAGCATTTAAATTTAAAAAATTAATTGAAACTAAAGACATAACTAATAAAAAACATTTTCTTATTTTCATAATTCATATTCTCCTTAAAGGATTTAAAATATTTTAAGAGAAATTTGTAAAAACTGCAAAGAAAATAAAACAAGAACCTAATGCAAATAAAATTAATTGAAATTTAATTTGATATTTTGCCCAAACTCCCCATTCAATCTTAGCAATTCCTAAAACTGCCATAAGTATTCCAGAAGTAGGAACTATCATATTTGTAAATCCATCTCCTAATTGGAAAGCTAGAACAGCAACTTGTCTTGTAACTCCAACTAAATCTGAAAGTGGTGCCATTATTGGCATAGTAAGTGCTGCTTGCCCTGACCCAGACACAACAAAGAAATTAAATACTGATTGGAATATGTACATTACCCAAGCACAGAATGCAGCTGACATATTGCTAAGTGCTGAGGCAACATAGTTAAGTATAGTGTTTAAAATTGTTGGTGTATCGGCACTTGTTCCACCTAAAATTAAAACTATTCCCTTAGCCATACCTATAACTAAGGCAGCTCCAACCATATCTTCTGCACCTTTTCTGAAAGAAGTTGCTATATCATTCACTGACATATTATTTAATTTGAATATCACTCCAATTATTCCAGCCAACAGTCCCATTATTACAAATTGAGTTGCTATTTCTGGCAAGTAATATCCTTTTTTTATAACTCCATACACAACCCAAGCCATTCCAAGAATTAAAACTAATATAATTAATTTATGTCCTAACTTAAATTCTCTGTTACCTTGTTCTTCTGATTTAAAATTATCTCTAAAATATGCATCTGTTTTATATGCTATTGAAGATTCTGGATTTCTCTTAACTCTTCTTGCATAGAAAATTGTATATATAACTCCAAAAGCTGTAAAGAATACCCACATAAATATTCTAAAACCTGCTCCTGATAACACTGGTATTCCTGAAACTCCTTGTGCTATTGCAACACTAAATGGATTCATCCAAGAAGTTGCAAAACCTATTTGAGTTGAAATATATGTTATTAAAATTCCTGTTACTGAGTCATATCCCATATCAATCACAATAGGGATAATTAGCATTGCAAAAGGTATTGCCTCCTCTCCCATTCCAAAGACTGCTCCACCTAAGGAGAATAATATAAATATAACAGGTATGAGAACAAGCTCTGAACCTTTACTCTTACTAATCATACTATATATTCCACTTTCAACAGCTCCTGTTTTTAAAATTATTCCAAAAGCTCCACCAACAACTAAAAGAAAGGCAACAATTCCAACTGCTGTTCCCCATTTATCTCCGCTTGCTAGCCCTTCAAATATATAGTTAGTTACTCCAACCTCTCCACCAGGCTCAAATATTTTTATTCCTTTTTTTAATTCATTTCCCTTATCATCTAGCTCATAAGAAAAACTTCCTGGAACTGGTACATTTCTTGTTTTTTCTGCCCCTGTATTAGTTACATAAGTTACTTCTTGCATTTCAAATTTTCCAACTGGAACTATGTAAGTCAATAGTGATGCAAAAATAACTACAAAGAATATTATTACAAAGGTGTCTGGCATTTTAATTTTTTTCATAAGTTTCCTCCATTTTTGTTATATTTTTGTATGGATATTTTAACATTTATTCTAAAAACTTGCAAATAAAAAAGGATTTAAGACTTTATTTTTAAAATCTTAAATCCATATTAAAAACTCATTAACTATAGCTTGCTAAACTATTCCTACTTCTAAAACCAAGGAATTTTTAGGCAATACCTAGTCTCAAACTTTACACTAAATTATTAAACTACTGCTTCTTCTTGTTCTTCATCCAATGAAAAATATTTTTCTTGAACCACTTTTGTAATATCATTTCTTAACTCAGGACATATAGGGTGAACAATGTCTTTAAATTCTTCGTTACGCATTTTTCTTGATGGCATAGCTACAAATAAACCTTGTTCTCCTTGCATTAACTTTAAACCGTGAATAACAAGAGCATCATCAAATGTTACATCAACATATGCTCTTAGCCTATCAGACTTGTCTCCATCAACTTTTTTAATTTTTACATTTGTAACTTTCATCTTAATCCCCCTCTATTAGTTTATAGTATTACATATAATAATTTTTACATTATCAACAAAAGTTTTTAATCTTGTTTCAATTTGGGACTTTTCAAATTCTGTAACAAATGAGTAGTATGTACTCCCACTTCCTGACATAAAAAATTTCTTTCCAGATATGACTGAATTTAATGTCATTTTTAACATTTTTATATCTATATTTGTTTCTAAAATTCCTTGTTCTAAACTATTCTCTATATTATTTTCCAAAGCAATTCTATTGCCCTCTCTTAAATTTTCAATTATCTTATCAAAATCTGCATATTTAACCTCTTTTAAATTATCAAAACTCTCATAGGCTTCTTTTGTAGATACTCCAAAATTTATTGGTTTTATTAAAATTATTGAATCTTTAAGATTATTTTCTATTAACTCTATCTTATTTCCTTTTCCACCAATTCTAGCTGTTTTATTCTTAATAAAGAATGGAACATCACTTCCAATTTTCATTGCCAGCTCTTCTAATTCCTTTTCATTATAGGTATTTCCATAATACTCATTTAAAAGTTTTAAAAAAAAACCTGCATTGGAACTTCCTCCACCTAAACCAGCCTCAGATGGTATATTCTTCTTTAAAAAAATACTAATTTTTTCTTTCTCTTTTTTACTTTCTTCAAAAAATATTTTATATGTTTTATACAAAATATTTCTCTCATCAGTAGGAATATTCTTATCAGAACATTCAATTTTTAAATCTCCTAACTCTGAATAAAATGTTATGTCCATTTCATCAGATAAATCAATAGGAACCATTATAGAATCAATATTATGATAACCATCATCTTCTTTTTGAAAAACATTTAAACCTATATTAATTTTAGCATTTGAAAATATCTTATATTTATTCAAAGAAATCCTCATCCTTATCTAAATTAATTTCTATGTCTAAACCTTTTGTTTCAAGTAGTTTTACCAAATCACTTGTTTTGTCCTTGGAAACATTCCCTAGTGGAACTTGTAAAATTTCAAACTTAAAATATTTGTTATAATATTCTATTTCTAAAATTTGTCCCACTTTTACTTCGGCTGCTGCTTTTGCAACTTTTCCATCTAATTTTACTTTGCCTCCATCTACAACAAGTTTTGCAATGGGTCTTCTTTTAATAATTCTACTAACTTTTAAAAATTTATCTAATCTCATAATATTTCCTTTCTTTTAGTTATACCTCTTTTTTCTTATTCTGTCAAATAATTTCTTTAAATTATTGTAATATTTTTAAACTTTTTTATTAAAAGTTATAATAAAATACTACATAACTATTAATAATACATCATTAATAGATAGATTTTTTATATTAAATTAATCTAGTAAATTTTACTTATTAATATAAAATTTACTTTATTTTAAATGTTAATAAAAAATAAGAGAGTTACATTCCAGATTTTAAGATAAAAATTAAATAGAATGAGCCGAGCAAATCTCACTGTGTTTGAACGAAGTGAGTTTAGTGAATTTGCAGCGAATTCTTAATTTTTATCTGTTAAGAAATCTGGCTAGTAACGAACTATTTTTTATACATTCTAAAAAATTCAAAAATATCTCCATTATATCCAATGGTTCTCGTAAATTTTGAATACATTATTTTCTTATTACTCAACAAATAAATAATCTTATCTACATTTATTTTCTTTTCATCAAAATTAATTAAAATTCTATTTTTATTTTCTTTATCTTGTTTTATAGTTGTAATTCCTAATTCTCTTGCTATTATTCTTATTTTTATAAAATCAAAAAATCCTTTTGCCTCAGATTTAATTTTTCCAAATCTATCTTCTAATTCATTATGCAAATTTTCTAATTCATCTAAATTTTTCAAAGCTAAAGCCCTTTTATATATTTTTACCTTTTCATTTTTTTCTATATAACTATCTGGTAAGAATCTTGGAAAATTAAGTTCAACATCAACATCATCAAGTTCTTCTTCTACTTCTCCCTTTAATTTTAAGATTTCTTCATTCAACATCTTCATATATAGATTATAACCAAAAGTTTCAACTGCCCCGTGTTGTTTCTCTCCTAAAATTTCTCCAACACCTCTGATTTTTGAATCTTCCATTGCTAAATCTAAACCTGTTAAATTATCAAATTCTCTTATGCTTTCTTCCCTTTTCTTAGCATTTTTAGTTTTATTTTCGTTCATAAGCATATAGCAATAACTTTTTTTAGTACTTCTACCTATTCTTCCTCTTAACTGATAAACTTGTGATAGACCTAACTTTTCAACTCCTTCAATTATCATAGTATTGGCATTTTCTATATCTATACCATTTTCTATAATAGTTGTTGCAACTAAAACGTCTATATTTCCATTTTCAAATTCTTGAATATTCTTTTTAATATCTCTTGGTAACATTTGCCCATGAATATAGTCAACCTTTATATATTCTGGCAATAATTCTCTTATTTCTTTTACCTTACTTTCTATCCTTTTTACAGAATTAAAAATATAGAAAACTTGTCCTTCTCTTGAAATTTCAGAAAGAATTATATCTTTAATTAAATTTTTATTATTGTCTATATACTCTGTGTGAATTTTTTGTCTGCCCTCTGGAGAAGTATCTATTACAGATAAATCTCTAATTCCTAATAGGGATAAATTTAAAGTTCTAGGAATAGGAGTCGCTGTTAAAGTCAAAACATCTATATCACCTTTAATCTTTTTTAATTTCTCTTTTGCTTTAACTCCAAACTTTTGTTCTTCATCTATTATAAGAAGCCCCACATCTTTGAATTTTATATCATCTGACAACAGTCTATGAGTTCCAATTACTAAATCTGCTGAACCATTTTCAATTCTTTTAAGACTTTCAACTTGCTCTTTTTTAGATTGCACCCTACTTAAAATTTCTATATGTACAGGATAATTTTTAAATCTTTCACTAAATCTTTCATAATGTTGTTCTGCTAAAACTGTTGTAGGTACTAAAAGAATTACTTGTTTACCATCCATCACAGCTTTAAATGTTGCCCTTATAGCAACCTCTGTTTTTCCGAAACCTACATCTCCACATATAAGCCTATCCATAACTTTTCCAGACTCCATATCTCTTTTTACATCTTCAATAGCTTTTAATTGTGCAGGTGTTTCTGTAAATGGAAAAGTTTCCTCAAATTCTTCTTGCATAACAGTATCTTTTGAAAATTTAAAACCATTTCCTAAATTTCTTTTGGCTTGTATTTTTATAATTTCCTTAGCAAAAATTTCTATATCTTCACTTAATTTAGCTTTCTTTCTTTTAAAACCTTTTCTACCCAATTTATAGATTTCAGGTATAACATCAGAAATATTTATATACTTTTCTATCTTATTTATACTATCAACAGGAACAAATAACTTATCTTCATCTGCATATTTTATTTTTAAATAATCTTGTCCTTTAATATTTTCTAAACCTAAAAATATTCCTACACCAAAGTTTTCGTGGATTACATAATCTTGTTCTTTTATTTCATCAACAGCTTTATATCTTAGTACTTTCTTTTCAACTCTTTCTCTTTTTACTCTAATACCCTTGATTTCTCTATCTGTCAATATCAACTTATCATCTGTTTTATATCCTTCAAAAAGTGGATATTTTTCAAATTTAACAGGATAACCCTTAAATATTTCCTTATATCTAGTAGCTTCTTCTGAATAAATTGTAATTTTTGTATTTTCAGATAATTTTTTAACTCTGTCTATAACTTCAAACTGCTTCAATTCTTCTTCTGAGAATTTTTGTATTTCTATCTGTATACCTATCTTAGAAAGCTCAGCTATTTTATTTAAAATATCTTCTTCTCTATCCAGATTTTCACTTATTAACCTTTTAATTTTAGCTTGTAATATATCATTATTTTCATAATAATATTCTATTTTATTTTTGTTCATAGACATAAGAGAGAAAAAATCTTTTTTGTTCTTATTATTGTCTATATACAATTCTATACTATCTTTTTTTTCTATACTTAATTGAGAATTTATATCAAAATATGTTATTCTATCCACTTCATTTCCAAAAAATTCTATTCTCACAGGATTATCTTGATTGATATTAAATATATCTAAAATATCTCCTCTTATAGAATATTCCTTCCTTTGTGCTACCATATATGTTTTTTCAAACCCTGCATCAATCAATTTTTCTTCTAAATCTTTAATATTGATATTTTTTCCTTTTTCAATAAAAATACTATTGGCTTCTGAATAATAATCTTCTAAAAAATAATCTAAGGAAATAAGAATTATAAATTTTTCATTTGAGTTTATAAGTTCTAATAAATCATAATTATATTTTTTTAATTCTCCAACTTCATTTTCTTTTTTTATTCTAAGAATTTTTCCCTTGTAAAAATCTTTTAACACAAAAAAATAATCGTCTATATTTCTGTTAGATGAACAGATATATGCAAGATTATTTTTTTTATTCTTCAACCAAAATGGGATTTCCCCCCGAAATTTCTTTTCCATATACTCTCCTAACTCATCTATTTTTAATTATAGCAATTATTACAAGATATTTCTATTATTTTTATTACAAAATAAAAAGAAAGTCTTTTTCAACTTTCTTTTTACTTCAATATTCATCAAAATTTTTATCTTTATAGTGTCCTTCACAACTCAAAACTCTAACTGTATCATCAAAAACATCATACACTAATCTATGTTCATCTGTTATTCTTCTACTGTATATAGCTTTTTTATAATGTCTCAATCTTTCAGGTTTTCCTAAACCATTTAAAAGTCCATTCTTTGAAATATCCTTTGTTAGTTCTACAATTTTCTTTGCAATAGCTATATTTCTATCTACTATCCATTTACTATATTCATCCCAAGCTTTTGGATGCCATAAAATACCATCTTTCACTATTTTATCTCCTCTATCATTTTTTCCATTTCTTCAAATGTATGATATTCTGCATCTGTTTCTTCAGCTCTTTTTAATATTTTTTGTATGTACATAAGATTATTTAATTCTGTTAATAATTTATCATATTTATCAGCATTTAAAATTACTAAATCTTTACTTTTAGTTTCCCCCTTTATTCTAATTTCTTCATTATTCCCAATCATTTTTTCAATCATATCATTGAAATTTATTGTTAATGTTGACATATTTTATTACCTCTTTATCAACTTTTTTTATTAATTTATTATTACTTTTCTTTTATTTATAATGTTTTAAATGTATTATACTCTAAAATTTATTAATTTACAAATTTTAGAAAACTTTTTGATAATAACATTATTAATTAGATTATACATAAATATACTTACTTTTATAGTTTATCAGTTATTTCATCAGACAAAGTATAAGTTAAAGGTCTTTGTTTTATTTTAATCAAATATCCTTTCTTTTCTAATTCCTGAGTATATTTATTTATAGTTTGTTGAGTTAAGTCTCCTATAATATAACTCAATTCTGCATTAGTAATTTCTTCAAAATCATTAAATAGATAGTTTTGTAAATATATTTGCAACATTATATTTTCTTTTTCTGATAAATCTTTTATCAATTCATTTAAAATTTCCATTGAATGCTTAAATTTCATAACACTGTCATTCAATAATTCTATTATCATTTCTTGCCCACTTTTTATAGTTTTCAAAATATTCTCAACAAAAAATGTTATTTCTCCATAATTATTTACATCTTCTACTTCAACAAAAGATTTATAATAATTATCTAAATTTTTTGATATTGAGTAAGAAAGAGAAAAAGCTGTTAAAATATCTAATTTTCTAGCTAAATATAGTGATAATAAATATCTTCCAAATCTTCCATTTCCATCATAGAAAGGATGTATATATTCAAAGAAAAAATGGCTGATACTAGCTTTTACTAAAAATGGAATATCCTTTCTATTCATAAATTGAATTAAATCTTCTATATTTTTTTCTATTGCTTCTTCTCCATTAATACCTATATGTATAGTATTACCTAGTCCATTAATTACTTTTACTGTATCTTTTCTAAAATATTTTCCATCTAATTTATAGTTCCCACTTTTTTCAAAATCTTCAAACATTTCATCATATATCTTTCTAAAACTTGAAAGGCTATCTATATGTTGAGTATCTTTAAAATTCTTTTCCATTATATCTTTATATTTTTTTATAATACCATCTAATTTATTTACTTTTTTGTTAGCTTTTCTATTATCTTTTAGTGAAGTATGTATCTCACTTTTAACAGTTTCTATACCTTCAATTTTATTAGTTTTATATAATTCATTAGATAAAATTTTTATAATAATATCTTTTATAGCAATTTGTGGTAATTCATTAGAAATTAAATTAATTTTATTACTATTTTTTATTATTATTTCTTGTAATAAGGTGTGTTCCATTAAATTTACATAAAATAAACTATATTCTTTGTCTAAAATCTTATTTCCTCTTTTTATAGGATTAATTTTTAAATCTGTAATAAATGTAGCTGGATTTTCTATTCTTTTTATATATTCAACTTCTATATTTTGCTTTTTATAATATAGTTTTATTAAATTTTCATATTTATTTGACATTTTTATCCTCCTTAAATATAAAATATCATATTTTTATATTTAAGTAAAGTGTATTTATTTGTGCTATAATTAAGAAAAAAGCTAGGGGGTTTTATTATGGGTATGGACTTATGCTATTATGGTATTAATGAAGAGGAAATTCCAAAAATTCTTGATGGAAAATTTTTTGATGAAGATTTTACAGACTTAGAGCCACAACATATATTAAGAGTTTTTTCAGCAAAAGATTTTTACTATTTGTATACAGGTGGAAAAGAATTAGAAGAGAAAGATTTTCAAGGAAAAAATGAAAGAAATTTATTTGTTGAAGCATTTTTAGGAGAGGCAACAGTTAGTTTTGCTCCTGGAGATATTTATTCCTATTGTAGTTGTAAAGAAAAAGTTAAAGAAATAAGTGAGTTTTTAAATAAAATTAATATTAAAGATTATTTTAAAAAAATAGGAACTATTGAGGAATTTTCAAGTGAAAATTTTAAAGGAGAAAAATTTACTTATTTAGGAGTAAAAACTAGAAGAAAATTTTATTCTTCTAGTGAGGAAGAAGAATATATTTTTGATATTGAAGATATAATAGATAGATTTAATGAATTCAAAGAATTTTACAATAAACTGGTTAAAAATAATTTAGCTCTATATATTTATATCTCCTAAGCAAAAATTGAAACTATTAAAGGTATAAAAATTGCAGGTAGCATATTTGCAGTTTTTATATCTTTTTTAAATGTCATATTTATTCCTATTGCAAGAACTAAAACTCCTCCAACTGCATTTAATTCTGATATTGCTTGTGGATTTAAATAATCTTTAATTTGGCTTGCAAAAAGATAAAATATTCCTTGATAAAGAGTTACAGAAATAGCAGAAAAAATAACTCCTATCCCATATATAGAGGTTAGAACTATTGATATAACCCCATCTAATATTGCTTTTATATTTAAAATAGTATTGTCATTTGTAAGTCCACTATTTATTGAACCTAGAATTGCCATAGCTCCCACACAATAAAGTATTGTAGCTGTTGAAAAGCCTTTTGCAAAGGATTTTTCATTATTTAAAGAATTCTTTTCTTTAACAAATTTATTTTCAAGAAATTGGCTAAAATCCTTTATTCTCTTGTCTATATTTATAATTTGTCCTATCACTGCTCCAATAATAAGATATATCAATATCATTATATCTTTTTCAGCTACTAATGCACTTTTAATACCTATGACCATAATAAAAATTCCAGCACAGTCTACAATAATATTTTTTATATCTTCATTAAATTTTTTTCCTATTGTCAAACCTAAAATTCCACCAATAATTATAGACAAAAAATTTGTTATCAATCCCATATCTTTCCCTCAACTTCTGTTATTTTCTATTGCTGAACCTCTCACGACTGACACCCTACGAGTGCTAGAGTCGCGAGGTTCTTAAGTACTATTTAGTTTCTTTTGAATATCTAGTATTCAAATACTA
>OGIZ01000600.1_pt1 | contig 19938 bp, 19 predicted proteins | sample 1571911 | NCBI WGS metagenome assembly OGIZ01 (sample SAMEA2582108, study PRJEB24529) | metagenome | biome: Human gut stool | place: China | collected 2011 | reverse complement strand
AATGCGAAGCATCGGCAAAATCAGTTACTGTTTGCGCAAGGCGTGAACAGTAACCTGCAAACAGAAAATCTCTGCCGGATATTCCCGGCAGAGATTTTCCCAATTCGATCTCCATACAAGATCTGATTACACCACAATATTTATATTATGCGGATAATCTTTCCAACAGCTGCTTAGCACCCTCACAGCCGCATCTCAAATTATCGTTAAAAGTCAACTTCAGTTCCGTAATATGTGCAGGTAAGCAGCTTCGCCATATTCGCAGGATCGATCTCTCTCGGGTTCGATCCGGTACATGCATCGCCAACCGCGAGTTCCGCGATACGGTCCACCTTCTCCTTAAATTCGTCCTCATTGATGCCGAATTCTTTCAGTGTCTTCGGAATATTCAGCTTCTCATTGAATTCATTGATCTTCGCGCAGAGACTGTTGATCAGGGCCTGTCTGGATCTTCCCTCTAATCCCATTCTTCTTGCGATCTCCGCGTAACGATCAGCTGCGACGGTATCCTTCGCGTTATACTGGATGACATACGGAAGATAGATTGCGTTCGCGCATCCGTGCGGAATATGTCCGGTGGAGAACGCAGCTCCCGTCTTGTGGGCCATAGAATGAACGATTCCAAGAAGCGCATTAGAGAATGCCATTCCCGCGAGACACTGCGCGTAATGCATCTCCTCTCTCGCATGGGTATTTCCATTGTAAGATGCCGGAAGGTATTCCAGAACCATCTCGATCGCCTGAAGTGCCAGCGGATCCGTAAACGGTCCGTTTAATGTGGAGACATACGCCTCGATCGCATGGGTCAGGGCATCCATACCGGTATAGGCAACCTGTTTCACCGGAAGTCCCATCACGAGATCCGGATCTACGATCGCAACATCCGGAGTAATATTAAAGTCAGCAAGCGGATATTTCACTCCGGTCTGATAGTTTGTGATGACAGAGAACGCTGTTACCTCTGTAGCTGTACCGGATGTGGACGGAATCGCCGCGAATCTTGCTTTCTGTCTCAGCTCCGGGAAACTGAACGGAGTAATCAGATCTTCAAATGTAGTCTCCGGGTACTCATAGAATGCCCACATCGCCTTCGCCGCATCGATCGGGGATCCGCCGCCCATGGATACGATCCAGTCCGGCTCAAACTTGCGCATCGCTTCCGCGCCTCTCATAACGGTCTCCACCGACGGATCCGGTTCTACGCCCTCAAAGACTTCAACTTCCATTCCGCCGTCTTTTAAGTAATGAACAGCCTTGTCAAGGAATCCCTGGCGTTTCATAGAACCGCCGCCTACTACGAGAAATGCTTTCTTTCCTTTCAGATTCTTCAGTTCTTCCAGACATCCTTTTCCATGATAAATGTCTCTCGGTAATGTAAATCTTGCCATACGCTCTCTTCTCCTTTCACAATTCTGTCATTACAGACAGGGATCTCACGTTTCCGACCTGTGTTTCACAGGTTTTACTAAGAACCAATCACGCTTCGTTTTCCTAAGCTCTATAAACATTATATCATTGTTAAATTATTAACGCAAGTATTTTGTTGTTAATTTCATAACATTTTTATATCGTCTAACTTTACTTTTCATGAGCAGTGAATGCGAGATCAAAAATATCTTCCAGCAGAATTCTTTCCCCTTCCTCTAAAATCAAACAATGACTCTCCTCGTCCACTCTCTTTATATGACCAGAGATCGTCCGATATGCTCCTCCGTCCTTCTTTTCATCGGGTACAAAAAAGGTTACTGTGATTTCCGGACGGGATTCCTGTTTTTCCAATAGAAGCCGCAGATTCTCATTCAGTTTTTCCTTTTCATATTCATCCAGCTCGATCCGCTTTTCTGTAATACGTTCCGTCTCTTTTAATACTGCGCCAAATCCGGTGAGCGCAGCAAAGGGAGCAAACTGGGCTGCCCTGTCCCTCACCGGCATCCGGGTATGCTTTGATTCTCCCGGATATGGAAGATCGATCATATCCCGATATTTCTCCCATGTACTCATGCCCTGTGACCTCCGATCTGGCTGTTCCGCTTTACCGCGGTCGCGCCCTCTTCCAGATTCATTCCCTTTAAGACCGCATTCTTTCCGAACTTTTTCTTGATCTCCAGAACCGCCTGCTGCATCCGTTTTTCCCGCGCCAATTCTTCCTCTTCCTTCTTTTTCTGCTCCACCTGTGTGCCGTAATCGGTAAAGAGATTCAACTGTTCGTACTCCTGCACTTTCTGTTCCGTTCCCTCACAGACCACATGGTTTGCGGAAATCGCGATCCGGCGCACAAGAAGCTTTGGATTCATGATCTCATCGTAGAGCTCCATAACCGCCTCCGTGATCCGTTTCGTGGAGGAAGTTTGCCCGCCAAGATTTCTGGAGCCGTGGGAGTGTTTCGGGATCCGTCTTCCATAACGGTCCGTGGATATCTCCCCGTTGTAGTTCTTTCTGAGTTTTGAATCCGTCAGGTTTTCGATATCGTATCCCACCGTCAAGACCACCTGGTCCGCTGTCAGCTTTTTCTCCACAAGATCCAGAGCCAAAAGGTCCGCCATCTCCCGCACGACGAGCCTTGCCTTCTGGACGGTATATGGACAGGCAAGAACCTGCCCGGATCCGACGCTGTGGTTTTCCGGCTGGTACGCCTTGACATCCGCGATCGTACACGGCTCATACCCCCAGGCATGGTCGATCAGAAGTTCCGCGTTGACACCGAACATCCGGTACAGAAGATCTTCGTTATAATAATCGTTTTCCTTTCCGAGGGAGCATCTGGCAATATCCCCCATCGTGTAGATTCCCCGTTCTTCCAGTTTTTTCGCGTATCCCCGGCCCACACGCCAGAAATCCGTCAGCGGACGGTGTCCCCACAGATATCTCCGGTAACTCATCTCATCCAGTTTTGCGATACGCACTCCGTCCGCGTCCGGTTCGATGTGCTTTGCCATAATATCCATCGCGATCTTTGCAAGGTACAGATTCGTTCCGATCCCCGCAGTCGCCGTAATTCCGGTTTCTTTCTGCACATTCCGGATCATCCGTGTCGTCAGCTCATGCGCCGACATATGGTATGTCTCAAGATAGGAAGTCAGGTCGATAAAGACCTCATCGATCGAATAGGAATGGATATCTTCCGGTGCCACATATTTTAAATAGATCTGGTAAATTTGTGAACTTTTCTCCATATAGTGGGCCATCTGCGGCGGCGCAGCGATAAAATCCAGCGCAAGATCCGGTCTTTTCGTCAGTTCAACCGCATCACAGGAACTTCCCGTGAATTTTCCACCGGGGGCCCGCCGCCTTCTCTCCCGGTTCACCTCTTCCACCTTCTGCTCCACCTCAAAGAGGCGCGCGCGTCCGGGAATCCCATACGCCTTTAAAGAAGGCGATACCGCAAGGCAGATCGTTTTCGATGTCCGGCTCCGGTCCGCGACGACAAGGTGCGTCGTCATCGGATCCAGTTTTCGATCCACCACCTCAACAGAGGCGTAAAATGACTTCAGATCGATCGCTGCGTAAATTCTGTTTGATCTATCCATCTTGCTCATTCTATCCGCCATAGCCCGTCTCCCTTCCGACATCAATTTCCATTTCCCCCACATACCTTCACAAAATATATGCACTCACTGGCAAGATCAAATTTAAAAAATCCCTATGCGGCCGCGCCGGATCCGCTTCAAACACCTGAATCCGCCCATTATCCGGTCCCCGGTCCTTAAACGCCGGAAACATAAATCCGCAGACCGGCATCCCCGGCTCATAATCTCCGCTCACCGGGCACACCGCACAGATTAGGAACCGGTAAACTTCCTCCGATTCCCAGAGGCTTTCCTTATCCTTTGCCTTTCTCGGAACATCATAATTCCCGTGAAAGAAATAGACCGCATAATCCCCCGACGCCGGATATTTTTCCCCAAACACTTCATAAAAAATATCAAGCAGTGCATCGTTTTTCAGCTCACACTCCCGCAGTGCGCAGAGCAGCTGCCACACACTCCCGGGCTTTTTCTCCTCCCCCGAAAAGACATATTCCTTCAACGCCACATTCGTCTCCGAAAACGGGATCGTCTTCGCGATATCAAGATTCTTCTGCTGATCTGGCAGGGAGAGCTGACGGAAATTCTTATTAAATGTCCCGTCTACAAACCCCTCCCTATCCAGATAAGCCCCTGCAATCCGGTCAAAGCAGTTTCTCTTCAATGTCATTCTTCTCGTAAGCTCCAGCATATCCTCACGGTTGATCTGATTCATATATTTTCTCCGTTTTCTCTGTTATTTAGTCTTAGCTTTTATTCAGTCTTATCTGTCATCTTCCAGCACTCCAAAAAACCTACAGAACCTGTCACCAACATCCCTTACTAATACATAGCCACTAAATGTCTCTGCGGCTTTCCTAATATGGTTTATCTCGATTCCAGACTCAATTCTCTCCCTAAAATCTTATGTTTCCATTATACATTCAGAACATATGTTCGTCAAGTTTTTCTATCTTTTCCTTCTTACAAGACTTACAGGACCTGCTGCCGACAGCCTCTTCCAACTTCATCGCAACAAAAAAGACCCCGCAGAGCATTCACACGCCCCGCAGGATCTCCCCAATTTCTCTTTTCCAAATTTAAATGGAATGCTGTCTCACATACTCCCAGGTATAAGTGCCGCTTTTTCCCTCATCCTCAAGGATAAACGGTGTGATCTCCTTATATCCCTCATCCTCCATCATATTTGCCGCCTCAAGACATGACTCAAGGTTATTTTCAAAATCTACGGAAATATATGGATTCTTGTCGGAATCTCCGTTGCCGTCCTGATCTAAATGTGCAATCGCGTACTGCATATTGGTAACTTCCTTTCTCATAAATATTTTTGATCAACCTGATTATAGCATAGCGCGGATAGGATATCAAGTAAATATCAGTAATTATTCCTGTTTTTGCCTTGTCTGTTATTTCCTGTCCTTTCCCTGTTTTCTGTTTCTTCCTAATAAGATGCAGCCTCTGTCCATACGAGTCATTTTTTATCAAAAGATACCGTGAAAATCCTCAAAAACAAAGCCTTTCGTCTTCTTGACAATCCCCAGTGTTCACGCTATAATACAGAGAATGTAAAGCTAAAAATTATAAAGGGTCATTCTGCCCCGAAACAATAAGAAAGGTAAGACGTCATGGCTGATAAGAAACATATTTTAACTTATGCAGGACTGAAAAAATACGAGGATGAGCTTCAGGATCTGAAAGTAAACCGCCGTCGTGAGATTGCCCAGAAGATCAAAGAGGCAAGAGAACAGGGAGACTTATCCGAGAACGCCGAGTACGATGCTGCGAAAGACGAGCAGAGAGATATTGAGTTAAGAATCGAAGAGCTCGAGAAGCTGTTAAAGAACGCGGAGGTCGTTGTTGAGGACGAGGTAAACCTTGACAAGATCAACGTCGGATGTATCGTAAAGGTTTACGATGTCGATTTCGACGAGGAGATGGAATTCAAGCTCGTTGGTTCCACAGAGGCAAACAGCCTTGAGAATAAGATCTCCAACGAGTCCCCGGTCGGACACGCGCTGATCGGAAAACGCGTTGGTGACGTTGTTGACGTTGAGACACAGTCCGGAGTTATCCAGTATAAGGTACTCGATATTAAAAGAGTCGATTGATCGCCGCCGTGTACAGACGGGAAGCTTCCGGACTGAAAATTCTGTACACGACCGTATCGATCATACACAAAGACTACAGTGAAGGAGAAATAGAAAAGTGGCTGAACAGCAGAATCAGAACAAGAATGCAAATGCAAAAGAGCAGGATATCCACCAGCTCTTAAAGGTGCGCCGCGAGAAGCTTTCTGAGTTACAGACAGAGGGCAGAGACCCGTTCCAGATCACAAAATATGATCAGACAGCTCACAGCGCAGATATCAAGGATCATTACGCAGAATATGACGGAAAGGAAGTTTCCATCGCAGGACGTATTATGTCCAAGCGTGTCATGGGTAAAGCTTCCTTCTGCAACGTCCAGGATCTCAAGGGCAACATCCAGTGCTATGTATGCCGCGATGACCTCGGTGAGGATTCCTACAAAGACTTCAAGAGAATGGATATCGGCGATATCGTCGGCATCAAGGGCTTTGTATTCACAACAAAGATGGGCGAGATCTCTGTTCATGCCCATTCCGTAACACTTCTCTCCAAGAGCTTACAGATCCTTCCGGAGAAGTACCACGGACTTACAAACACAGATACCCGTTACCGTCAGAGATACGTTGACCTGATCATGAACGAGGACGTTAAGAAGACATTCGTTATGCGTTCCAAGATCATCAGCTGCATCCGCAGATACTTAGATGACCTCGGATTCCTTGAGGTCGAGACTCCGATGCTCGTCGCAAACGCAGGCGGTGCTGCCGCGAGACCGTTCGAGACACACTATAACGCTCTCGACGAGGATGTAAAGCTTCGTATCTCCCTTGAGCTCTACTTAAAGAGACTCATCGTCGGCGGTATGGAGCGCGTTTACGAGATCGGCCGTGTATTCCGTAATGAAGGTCTTGATACAAGACACAACCCGGAATTTACTCTTATGGAGTTATATCAGGCATACACGGATTACCAGGGAATGATGGATCTCACAGAGGATATGTTCCGTCATATCGCAAAGCAGATCTGCGGATCCACAACGATTCCGTACGCAGATGTCGAGATCGACCTTGGAAAGCCGTTCGAGCGCCTTACCATGATCGATGCGATCAAGAAATACACCGGTATTGATTTCAACGAGATCACGACAACTGATGAAGCAAAGAAATTAGCGGATGAGAAGGGCGTTCACTACGAGGATCGTCATGTCCGCGGCGACATCATCAACCTCTTCTTCGAGGAATTCGTTGAGGAGCACCTGATCCAGCCGACCTTCATCACAGACCATCCGATCGAGATCTCCCCGCTTACCAAGAAGAAACCGGGTCACCCGGAGCAGGTTGAGCGTTTCGAGCTCTATATCTATGCCCGTGAGATGTGCAACGCATACTCCGAGTTAAACGACCCGATCGACCAGAGAGAGCGTTTCAAAGCACAGGAAGCAGCACTTGCTGCCGGTGATGACGAGGCAAATACCACTGACGAGGACTTCTTAAATGCCCTTGAGATCGGTATGCCGCCGACCGGTGGTATCGGATACGGTATCGACCGTCTTGTTATGTTATTTACAAACTCCCCGGCGATCCGTGACGTACTGCTCTTCCCGACAATGAAGTCCTTAGATTCCGACAAAAAATCTTCCAAGTCTTCCGTAGCCGCTCCGGCAGCAAAGACTGTTGAGAAGATCGATTTCTCCAACGTTAAGATCGAGCCGATCTTCAAAGAAATGGTTGATTTCGAAACATTCGCAAAATCCGATTTCCGCGCAGTTAAGATTTTAGCCTGTGAAGCGGTACCGAAGTCCAAGAAACTCCTGAAGTTCACATTGGACGACGGAGAGCGCAAGGACCGCGTGATCTTAAGCGGTATTCACGAGTATTACGAGCCGGAAGAGCTGGTTGGAAAGACAGCAATCGCGATTGTGAACCTTCCGCCGAGAAAGATGATGGGAATCGATTCCGAAGGTATGCTGATCTCAGCAGTCCATGAGAAAGATGGCCATGAGGGACTGAACCTCCTGATGGTCGATGACAGAATCCCGGCCGGTGCAAAGTTGTACTAATAACGAAACAATCTACTGTGCCCGGGTGGTTCCTTACGGAGCCGCCTGGGCACATTCTTTTTACATTAAAATACGCATCACATCGCCATTGATCTGATAACGAGAATGTGATGCGTACTTTTTTCATATGAATGTCTCCTGATCGCGGGTTACAGGACCCGCGATTTTACCATTCAGCCGTTCTACTTCGTGATCTGGAAGGACCGGTTGATCGGGGAGGCCAGATAGTTACCGCCAAGGACAACGACTGTCATGGTATAACGTCCCGGTTCTGTCGGCGGAGTTGTGGTGCTGGAGTATGCTCTCCATTTGCTTGTAAATCCGGAGGGATGAAGCGTTTTCTTTTTCATATCTGTATCCTCATGTTTCTCTTTAATTTTTTATTTTTCTTTACTTCTCTTTTTCATCACAAGACCTGCCGCCAGAAGGACCGCGCCTGCGGAGAGCAGGATCCCTACCGGCCACCACAGCTGTCCTGTCTGGGGAAGCTTCTTTTCGTTCTCCACGGTTGTCTCCGTAGATGTCTCTGTTTCACTCTCTGCCGTACTCTCCTCCACTCTGGTTTCCGACTGTGTCTCCGCATCTGTGATCGTCACCGTCTCGTCAGCCGCTGTTGTGATAGTCGGCTTCTTATTCGGAGTCGGATCCCAGTCGTCATCATCGCTGTCATCATAATAACGGGTCGGAGAGGTCGGATTCGATGGATCCGTCGGGTTTGTGGGTTCCGTTGGGTTTGTCGGGTTTTCCGGTTCTTCAATATCACACTTGATATCTGCTTCCGCCGCGGCACCGCCCGCTTCCACGAGAACCGGTGCCGGAATGTAGGTCTTGCCGCCAACGGTCAGCGGATCCCCCGTCACAAGGTAGAGAGCCTCTCCATCCGGAAGATTCCGAAAAAACACATGTTTTCCGCTTCCCGTTCCGGTCCGGTAAGGCTGGGTCCCCTGCGCCTTCACAAAATTTGTCAGAGTGATCGCAGCCTCTCTGGAGCCTCCTCCGGAAACATCCGCGCCGGAAGCCTGAAAATTCTCATTCAGTACATAGACACCCGCCTGTTTTTCTGCAACCCGATAGAGATATACCGTCATTCCGGCCTGTTCTGTTTTTACATTCAGGCTGCACCGCTGTGCCGCGTAGGACGGATTTTGAAATATCACCATCCATACCGCAAGCACGGCAAAAATAAAGCCCAGGATCTTATTCTTTTTCCGAATTCCTGTCATCTTGGATTCCTTCCTTCTACATCGATTTCTGTATCTGATCTACATGCTTCTTTTTCTCTTCCCTGCTGCTGCCGCTGTGCCCATAAACAGGAGTCCAAGACCCGTGAACATTCCCCGTCCCATTCCGCCTGTGGACGGAACCTTCTTATCGAGGACCGCACCTTCCACGGAGTCATGTTCTCCATCGTTGACCCAGGCTTCGTTTAACAGCTCGTCCCCCTGGATCGCGTCGTCTGTCACGACCGCTTCATAGGTCACTGTAATCGGATTTTCACCCGTCAGATCTTCATAATCGATGATTCCGGTATTAAAGAGGTTTACAAGATCAACCTCAACCCGGAATGCGTTGGAACCACTGGCTGTTACCGTGTAATACCCGGAAGGAACTTCTTTTCCATCCCTGCCCGCAGTCACACGGAGCGTACCGTCGATAAACTTCAGATACCGGTTCATCTCATCGTGGAAGACCATGGTCTCCACAACAGAATCCGGGATCGCATATTTTTCATCTGCTAAAAGGAACTGTCTGGCAATCTCATTGTCGTAGTTGTCCCTGATTACGCTTCCCGCTCTTCCGGCACCGGATGCGCTGTACACGCGGACTGTCTCCGCACCGGACGCACTGTGTACGCGGACTATTCCCGCGCCGGACGCACTATGTACGCGGACTTTGCGAATCTCCCTTGCGGAGTTTGCCGGTGAGGCGTTGGATGCCGTTACAACATAGCGTGCAAGCAGCTTTGGAAGACTGGAGTTCAGTGTAAACTCGATCTTCTTTCCCTGACTTACGGTTCCGATCTCATCCTCGCCGTCTGCCTTTTTATCGATCGGATAACTTGTCGTCTCGTAGATGTCCGCGCCATGAGCCGCCTTGATCTGGAATCCCGTCTCATATCCGCCGGAAGCTACCGATACGATATGACGGTTTTCCGGAAGGTCATCATCTACCTTCGCCACAGCCGCCAACGAAGAAAATGCCATGGCAGCCGTCATCGCAGCAGCGGCTGCGGTGACGGTCATGAAACTTTTCCATGATTTTTTCATGTCTCTACCTCGTTCTCATAACTAGCAACAATCCGAAAAGTCTGAATTACTGTTCTTCTTTCTTTTTCTTACCTGTCACGATCACAGCACCTGCTGCAACTCCCATCAGGGCGATTCCTGCTGCTGTGAAGGCTTTTGTTCCAACTCCACCGGTGGACGGAACATCTGGATCGATGACCGGGCCGTCAACGATATCCTCTTCGCTGTCGTTGACCCATGCACGGTTCTCCACCTTGTCTCCATTGATAACACTGTCTTTTACCGTTGCGTCATAAGATACGACGATCTGTGCCGCATTCTTCAGCTGATCATACGAGATCTGACCATCATTAAACGCTGCCACAAGTCCTACTGTTACCCGGAAAGTCTCACCTTCAAGATCTGTACGCACCATGTAATATTTCTCCGGCAGTTCCACAAGCTTTCCATTATTCATGATTTCGACTTTCAATGTAGCCTGATTAAGAGAAAGATTACTGCTCATCTTATCATGGAATATCAGCTGATAAGACTTCTTTTCTATAATATATGGTCTGTCGTCATTTGGAGTACGTCTTTTTACCTGCGCTGACAGTGACTGCGGCAGATTGGATTCCAGTGTAAAAGAAATAACATCTCCTGGCCTTGCTGCCTCGATACGGTCCTGACCATCCGCTTTTTTGTCCACCGACGGTTTACTTTCCTTATCGCTGTCCCAGTAAATTCCATCTTTAAAATAAGTGAACGTTTTGATCAGATTGTTTTCATCAATTCCCGTAATGCTCAACGTTCTGGATCCACTTTCATTCGCTGCATCCACCAACTCCTCGATCTTTGCTTTGGATCCATCCGGATTTAATCCGGCATCAATGCCAAAATCTTCAATTCCTGTCACTCTCCAGCAGCCTTCGCTGTTCTCCGGCGCATGATATGTCGCATAAAATTCAATGGTTCCCGGCTCCACCGCCTCAACATAAAAACTGTTTGCGCCCATCTCATTGGAGGTCAATACTGGTGAGATCGTTTTCCCGTTTTCTCTCAGATTCACAAGTCCCACAAGTGCATTCACAAATGTGTTTCCAGAGATATCCGCGCGAACGGCCCCTGTATTACTCAGATCCTGAATCACTACTTTGGCGCGCAGATCATCCGTACCGGTTACCTTATTATTCTTAAAACTCAGCACTCCGCCATCCGAGCCGCCGCCAAAATATCCATGAATAGCAAAGCTACAGTCACGGACCGTATTCCCACTGACCATATTTCCAGATTCCGGAACTACAAAATTATCTCCAAAGAATTCAACTGCCTGCTTAAAACCTGAAATTTTACAATTTTTCACATCAAATCCCGGACTGTCAAATAAAATACCATCCGCAAATTGTGAATCTGTTCCCTTGATCGTACAGTTTTCAACATGAAGAGAAAAGCCAGTTCCACCTACTGCGCCATTGTGATTGGAAACCGCTGCTGTAAACTTTCCCTCTTCAGCCGGTACATTTCCAGCATCAATTGTAAGTCCTTTTAAAGTAATATTACTGCCAAACGCGTTAATTCCGCCAGCATCTGAAAGGTTGTCTGCCACTGGCGCATTCATCACCTGAATAACGCTGTTTTTCTCTCCCTCAACCGTGATGTTCTTAAAATCTGCCGGAATTGTAAATCGATCATATGTACCAGACTTTATTTTGATGGTCCACCCATCTTTATTTCCGTTCCCCGAGATCTGATTTATGGCCTCCTGGATATCCCCGGCTCCATCCTTCGCGTCAGCAACCGCTGTCTTTGACTCCAGATCGAGAGTTGCCCCAAAAGCGGTTCCTGAAAATGCTGTCATCGCTGCTGCCGCTGTGCAGACTACTAAAACCTTGTTCATTTTCTTTTTCATTTTCGATTCCCTCCATGTCAATTTATGTCGAAAAAAGCTCCGTTTTCACTTTTTTGTGAACCGGCGCATTTTTTCCATCATTCTTCCGGTTCTGTTACCCGGTATCCGCGGACAAGGAGCCTGTGGGTATTTACCCCATACGGAGTACAGGTATAAAGCGTCACAAGGTCTTTTCCGTTCTGGATATAAAGTTCTTCCGTCTCTTCCGGAAGTGTTACGAGGATCTGATCCACCTCATACGTGAATGTCTCATTTAAGACATCCAGAGTGAACCGATCTCCCACTTCCAGTTTGTCCAGGTCAGTGAACAGTTTCGCCTTCACAAGACCGTTATGGGCGGCCAGCACACAATGAGTATTTTCACCGCCCACCGGCAGGCTTGTCCCATACCAGAAACCAGCGCCCGACTGAAGCGCCCGCTCTTCCGTTCCGTGGTAAATGGGAATGTGGACCCCGATCTTCGGAATGTCCACATATCCCATCATCCCTGTTCCCCATGGATCCAGAAGGTGGTCAAGCTCCTCCCGTTCCTCTGCGGGAACCAGAAACTGTTCCTCTTTCTTTGCAAGTCTTTCATTGTACTCTCTGGCCTCCTGGATCATTCCTTCGCAGTCGATCCCCTGAAACCGGTCATACGCCGCAATCGCCTTGTTGAACTGATACTGATAGTACCAGTCGCAGATATGTGGGTACAGAAAAATTCCCAGTCCCAGAAGAAATATGACTGCTATGAGGATCCCGCGCCCGGTGAGCCATGAAGGTTTCCTGCCGGAATTACCGGATCCATGCTCCGTTTGCATCTACCTGATATCCATCCGGTGTTGTGGTGTTCGCAAGCATTGCGCCAAGTGTTCCCTTGTCGGATGCTGTGTTGAAGTAATACCACTTGCCGTCGATCTCATGCCAGCCGGTGTACATGTGTCCTCTTGTGTTGTCCCGTTATCCTCCGTGAACCCGCCGCCCTCTAAGATCCAGCGTCCGGACTTACCAGCTGCGTTTGTGGCTTTGCCTCTTGTGGAGGTGCCATAGTCATAATCACTGCCACTGCCGCTTGATCTCCACTTATAGGTGATCGTGAAGGTCGTTCCATCTTTTCCTACAACATATCCAACCGGGAATTTATCCCAGGTCTGATCGCTGTAACTGCTGCTCTTACCCTTGGATGCAGGAATATCCGCAAGCGTGAGCTTCGTTCCAACCTCAAAGGTCTTTGTAAGTTCTGTCTGACCGTTCTCAGTAAATGTTCCGTTATATACAGCTGTCTTGTTAAGCTCAATATCCGGGTCTGCTTCTGTTGACGCTGTTCCATCAAAGTTATATTTCTTTGCAGCCGGTGTCAGCGTACCAGATGGTTCACCCGACACATCCGCCAACGACACTTCCGGCACAGACCCAACGACCATACAGACCGTCATGAGTGCTGCCATAACACGTTTTTTCATTCCGCGCTTCTTCATCTCTCTTTTCCTCCTTCTTTGAATCGTGGATCGTAACTGTATCTCTGTCGAACAGTTACTGTGAGTCAATATTTCAATTGCTGCACACAGGATTCTTCTGCCTCTGTATGCTCACAAAGCTCCTCCTTTCCCCTTGCTCCTTAAAAATTTATAAAAATCACTCCCTAAACTGCATTCTATGTAGCAAAGCTGCCCGGTATTCCTGCGGTTGGAAGTGTTTTTATCAGTATTGTGATCCCCCTGCGTCCTCAGGAATTTTCTTCGCGATATTTTGCTAAAAATGGATCATATAACCGCTTTTCCGCGTCTAGCCGCGCCTGAACTGCCTCCTCATAGGTTGCGAAGCTGCCAAGATTGTAGGACTTTCCCTGAAAGCCAATGGATGCTCTCCATCGGTTGTTTTCTCTTCTGTATACTTCGCGATGACCGGAAGTATTATTGGAAAATGTCTTTCTGCACGCGATCCGCTCCACACAGGTTCCGTCCATAAAATGGATGGCTTTCTTCATATTTACCTTTCTCTGTGCTTCCTGAAGACAGCCGCAGCTTCTTGTGACCCCGGAGCGGAGATTCTCTTTTCGGCAGATGCATTGTTTTCCACAGTCACACTGGCAAAGCCAGTAGTCACTCATCCTTCCCGGACAATCCGCGCGATCACCTTCGGACGATCCACTTTGCTCCATCGTACCTTCCTTTTTTTCTGTCAGCTCCGCTGCAGGTCCCAGAACCACAAGCCTGCCGTACCGCTGTCCGGTGAGATCAAGGCGTTTTTCCTGGATTCGGATCCGTCTCCTGCAGCCACAGTTCTTCGTATGTCCGTTTTTCAGGTGTGAATCTTCTACGGTGCATGTATTCCCGCAGTCACACTGACACCGCCAATAGGTTTTCGGTTTCCCTGAAATCTTCACTTTTTCAATTACCACGAGACTTCCGTATCGTTTTCCGATCATACATTTTTTCATTCAAAAAAGCCGTCCATGACATAATGTGTATTATGTCATGGACGGCTTGTCTTAGACGATCCTTCATCGTTCTTATATGAAATTTTCATACTTTTTACGCTTTCTAAAGTTAATTTAAAAAAGTATCCGATCTGCGAGTCTGCTTCCAGGACCGCATGTTTTTTTGAAAATCACTCGTCTAATCTGCCTGCAAAAGCTGCTCGCAAGATTTTTTCAAGATTCATGCATTCCACGAATACATTTCTCAATTCCAAAATTCCAGAAATTCCTGTATTTCCGACGAAATTCGACTTTTTCTCCAAGCGAGAAGGACCTCTGTTGTAAAATCAGCATCACTGACCTCACATGCTTTCAGCTTATCAGAAAATTCCAGCATCGAAGTCGGCAGGATCGCGATCCCCATTCCCCGTTCCGCCATCGTGATCGCGGTTCTTGCATCCTCACAGGCAAGATAGATATCGCAGACAAGTCCCGCCTCCTCAAACTTCGAGGCGATATATTTCTGAAACCGGTGGGACAGGATCAGGGGCTGTTCCGAGAGCTCCTGCAGATGGAGCGATGTGCGTCCTTTTAAAAGAGGAAACTCCGGAACTGCCATGGCGAGAAGACGTTCCTCTGCCAGAGTTTTCGTCTCACAGCCCCTTAACGTAATTGGCGTGCGCAGGGTCGTGAGGTCAAGGATCCGGTTCTCAAGCTGATCCCTCATCGTGAATGTGGATCCCTCGTGGATATCAAAATGGATATTGGGATGGCTTTTTGCAAAACGCATCAGGTAATGGGACATCATGGACACGGTGGACGGAGTCATTCCGATATGGATCGTCGCCGCCTGACTTGATTTTATGACCTCCCGCTTCGTTACCTCCGAGAGCATCAGGATCTTTCCCGCCTGTTCGTAGAGCGTTTTTCCCGCCTCCGTCAGTGTGATATGCTTCATACCGCGGATAAAAAGCGGCACCTGAAGTTCCTCCTCCAGCATTTTCATCTGGTAGCTTAACGGCGGCTGTGTCATATGAAGCTCCCTCGCCGCCCCACTGATGGTTCCGGCGTCAACGATGGCCCGGAAATATTCTAACTGTCTGATCTCCATAATCTCTCCTTCTGACCGGTGATCTGCAGACCTCCACTCCCGCAACAGTACGAATTGCGGGATCCTGATCCCGGATCATAACAATCATGGTCTGAATGTAAAAATTCTCTTGTATTATATAATTTTTATTGTATTTCTATACAAAAACAATAATTTACATATATTATAGGGGATGCTATACTTGAACCGCAAGAAAAAATTTAGAAAGGATCAAATCGTTACAGGAAATCTGTTACAGTACACGGGCGCTCCATGCCCGCGCACTGTAACAGGATTTTGCCGATGCTTCGCATTCCGAATCGGCAAAATCCGCGGTCATAACGGTATCATACGGAATTTTCAGTTCAGAAAATTCCTACCCATGAAAAGTAACGGAAAGCTACCATACATATGAAACGTATTGATTTTGAAAACGGAACCATAACGGGCAATATCCTCGGAGCCGCGCTCCCCATGCTGATTGCCCAGATCTTAAACCTTCTATATAATATCGTGGACCGCATCTACATCGCGCGGATCCCGGAGATCGGAACAGCCGCTCTCGGCGCGGTCGGCTTATGCTTTCCGATCATTGTCATCATCACAGCCTTCAGCAATCTCTTTGGAACCGGCGGTGCACCGCTCTTCTCGATCTTCCGCGGGAAAAAGGACCCTGACACAGCAAGGCGCATTATGAACACTTCTTTTACAATGCTCTGTGTCTGCGCGGTGATCCTGATGGCGGTCGGCTTCCTCTTCGCCCGCCCGATCCTGATCCTCTTCGGCGCTTCCGCTGAGGCCATCGTTTACGCCTATCCGTATATGATGCTCTATCTGATCGGAACCCTGCCGTCGATGATCGCGGTCGGCATGAACCCGTTTATCAACGCCCAGGGCTACTCCAGCATCGGCATGTTATCCGTCGCGATCGGTGCCGGAACGAACCTTGTGCTTGATCCGCTCTTTATTTTTGCCCTCGGACTCGGCGTCCGCGGCGCAGCCATCGCCACCGTGATCTCCCAGTGCCTATCTGCCGCCTTCGTCGTGTTTTTCCTCTCGAAAAAATCCGAGTTGAAGCTGCGGGTCCTTCATAAGAATGAGATCCCGGAATGTACCGGACACGCGAAAAATATCCTCAGCCTCGGTGCAGCCGGATTTATCATGCAGCTCACCAACAGTCTCGTGACGATCTGCTGCAACAATATTCTTTCCGTCACCGGCGGTGATATCTATATCTCCGTCATGACCATCATCTCCAGTGTGCGCCAGCTTGTTGAGACTCCGATCCACGCCATGGTAGAGGGAACCTCCCCAATCCTGAGCTACAACTACGGTGCCCGCAGACCGGGACGCGTGCGGAAATCCATTCTGATCATGAGTCTCCTTGTTTTCGGCTACACGGCCGTCATGTGGAGCATGATCATCCTCATCCCGGAAACGCTGATCCGTATTTTCAGCTCGGACGCGGCGCTGATCCAGGATGCGGTTCCGGCACTGAACATGTATTTTGCGGCTTTTATCTTTATGGACCTCCAGTACATCGGTCAGGCGGTATTTAAATCCCTGAACAAGAAGGTCTTTGCGATCTTCTTCTCCCTGCTCCGCAAAGTATTCATCGTCGTACCGCTGACCTACTTTCTCCCCTACGCCATGCATATGGGAACCGACGGCGTATTCCTCGCTGAGCCGGTCTCCAATGTCATCGGCGGAACCGCCTGCATTCTCACGATGCTGATCACGATCATGCCTGAGCTGAAACGGATCGAGGTTGAGAACCGCAAGGCGGAATAAAAGCTTAAAGCGTTTTTTTGCAAAAAAATAGAAGTTCCTCGCGGAGCTTCTATTTTTTTCTGATCTTCGCCACAAAAAATCCCTCAAACAATTCATCCGGTCCCACGAGGAGTGTCCCCGGCATCGCGTTCGGAAGTAACGGAAGTTCCTTCGTCCACTCTTCCCCGATCGGTACAAGTTCTCCGCCTGAACTCTTTAACACGCGCTTTAAGAGACCTTCATTCTCCTCTTTTAAGATTGAGCAGGTGGAGTAGACCATCTCATGTCCGGATTTTAAGAGCTTCAGCGCTTTTTTTAACAGTTCTTCCTGCGTTCTCGCGGATCTTTCCACAAGTTCCTTTGAGATTTTTGTCCGGCAGACACCGTCCCGCACTTCTACGGTTCCGCTTCCGCTGCAGGGCGCGTCTAAGAGGATCCGGTCGAAGGAAAAGAAATCGTCAAGCTTTCTTGCGTCCTCCACCATCACGTAGGTTCCGGATGCCCCCTGCTTTTCCAGATTGTATTTTAACTTTTCCGACCGCGCCTTATTCTTCTCGCAGGCCGTGATCTGCGCCTGATTTCCCGTCATCGCCGCCATCTGGGTCGTCTTTCCGCCCGGAGCGGCAGCCATATCGAGGACGGACTCTCCCGCCTTTGGACCGAGAAACAGCGGCGGCAGCATGGAGGAAAGGCTCTGGAGATAGATTCCGCCTTCCTTATAGATCGGAAGTTCCTGGATCTCCGGCTCCCTTGCACCCTCGATGATCATCGCGTCCTCATACCATGATACATTTTTAAACGCGATCCCGGCACCGGTAAGTGCCTGCTCCACCGAGTTCCGGTCCGCCTTTAGGGGATTGACCCGGAGTGTCACCGGGCGTCTCGCCTGATATCCCGCGAGGATCTTCGCGAAAGCTTCCTCTCCATACTGTTTTTTCAACATCTCTTCCAGAAATCCCGGAATCATCTGTTCCATAACCTGCTCCTTATCGATCTTTTCTTATCTCTTATCACAATTCACAAAAATATGTAACGATTCAGTACCTTCACAGTTACGCGCAGACCTGCTGAGCAGTTACCTTTCTGCACTTTAACACTTAAAGTTAAAGACATTGAGTCCTGTCTCCTCATCTTTTACACGATCCACAACTCCGTCAATCACCGTAATCACCATCTCGCAGGTCGCTCCGATAATGCCATGACTTAAATGCCCGCCGTACACATTGCCCTTCGCGTCGGCTGCCGCCGCATGGATGTGGCTGTAATACTTTCCGTCCATGGTGTTGATGGTTCCTGTGAAGGAGATGATCTCAAACATTCCCTCGAAATCATTCCCCATAAACTGACGTTTTTCCAGGTCATAAATTCCTACGGTCATGGAAGAAAATGTACCTAATGCGCTGACGCTCGCAAGCTTCACATCCTCGAGCATCGCGATGCGCTTCATCTTCTCCAGAACATCCTCACCCTGATCGATCCTTGCTACGATCGTATTTCCAAATCTACGGTATTCCATCATTACCTCCTTCTATGCGCGCCTGCACCTCCCTGCCAGCAAACCTTCGCCCTGCTGCAGAATTGTGTTCTCCGGTGTGCAAAACAACATTCATTTTTTATTGTCTGATTTCTATTATAAGACAAATTTTGTATACACGCAACACTCACAGAGCTTACAACTTCTATCTGAAACTCACCTCTGAAACTCTTATCGAATTCCGCAATCAGCTTCTACCCGGCGCACATGCTGCAAAAGAACCATATCCCCGGCATTACACTCTCTTATAATCTGGTGCCACCGCGCACCCGATTCCCATTCCGCCCGGTCCGATATGACAGGATACGCCGAGGGACAGATTATCGTAGAGAAGCGGAACGCCCGGAAATGCCTCCTTGATCTCCTCGACCCATGCCGCATTCTCCTCGTCCGTTCCGCTGGAGGATGCCAGAAGGTGAAGGGCGCCGTCATTTAACGCGTCCTGAAAGTTATCCCGGATCTCTGCCTGCATGGCCTCGATGGCCGCCTTCTTTGCTTTTACGATCCCGTGACATTTCTTAAAGGAGTCCAGCTTTCCTGTCTGCAGCTTCAGGATCGGCTTGATATGAAACACAGATCCCAATGCCGCTGCCGCCGGTGTCACTCTTCCGCCTTTCTTTAAGCACTCCAGCGTCTGGAGCGCGATATAGATCATCATCCGGTCTCCCGCCCTTTCAAGGAGATCACGGATCTGTTCCGCCTCATATCCCTTTTCGATCATATCCAACGTATCTAATACCATCTGGTGGAGCGGAGCCGCAACCTGTCCGTCATCGACAACGAGAACACGCCCCTCATACGCTTCATCCTTCGCCAACATCATCGCCGTCTCGTAGGAACCGCTGAGACCGCTGCTGATCGGCATATAAAGGATCTTTTCAAACTGCTCCAGCGCCTTGTCCCAGATTTCCATCACTGCAGTCGGTGATGGCTGGGACGTCGTAATATCCGCTCCGGCCGCCAGCTTCTCAAAAAACAGTTCGCGGGACAGGGTCACGCTCTCGTAATAGCACTCCCCATCGATGTAAAACGGCATCGGCAGGACAAAAATTCCAAGTTTTTCCGCCTCTTCCTGGCTGATGCTGCTGTGACTGTCTGTTACGATTCCAATCTTCTTCATATAGGTATTTCCTCTTTCATTCTCTGATCCGACGCAGCCGGATTCCTGTAAAATCAAATCATTTTTGTCTAAAATATTTTGAACATCTAAATATCGTAACATTTCCATTCTTTCCAGTCAATAGGGTGGACGCAAAAAATGACAGATTGTCACTATTATAAATTGTAAACAAGTGAAAACACGCTTCGCGAGTTTCCCCTTGTTATCGCGACAGTCGCCAAG
>OGIZ01000595.1_pt1 | contig 20269 bp, 18 predicted proteins | sample 1571911 | NCBI WGS metagenome assembly OGIZ01 (sample SAMEA2582108, study PRJEB24529) | metagenome | biome: Human gut stool | place: China | collected 2011 | reverse complement strand
TGCTATTGAATCTGAATTCATGACCACATCTGCAACTGTACTTACTTGTACTGGATCTTCATGATTATTATTAACAAACAACAAAATATCAGGTCTTTTTTCTCTTATAGCCTTGAATGCTGGATAAGTTCCTGGCACTCCTTCTGCTACTACAATAGCTTTCATTTTAGGATCATCTGCAAGAGATACCATTTGTGAAATTGTTGTTTCTTGTTCTTGCATAAAATTATCAGGAATTGTTACTATTGTAATTTTTCCTCCTTCATTAGCTGCTCCATATTTTTTCAAAATAGCTTCTGCTCCACGGAAATTATCTTCTGATTGTGAAACTGATGTAGTTACAACTCCAATATGATAATCTTGTACTGCTTCATTTGTTGATTCTTGTTGTTGTACATTAGCATCTTCAGTAGGTGCTTCTTTTTTTCCACAAGCAACTGCAAGCATTAATATAAATATTGTCAGTAAGCCAAACAAAATTCTTTTCATTTTCATACCCATTTCCTCCTTATAATTAAAGTTTTTTCTTTTGATTATTTTTAATATATTTTAATTATTATATATCTAATATATGTACCTGTCAATATATTATTAAAAAAAGATATTCTAAATAAAAAGCACTAGATTTATAAATATATTTCTAGTGCTTTTTGTTTAATTATTTTATTTCTTTATAATATACTATTTATCCTTTTCTGTCCCTTCTGCTGTTTTAGGTGGTTCAGCTTGTTTTTTTAATTCTTCTTTTGTTTTTTCATTTTGTTCTGGTACACACAAGCCATCACCTAATGTACTGCAATAAGCAGCCTCTTGCTTTTTAGAATCTCCAACTTTTGTTTCAACCTTTGAAGCTTCTTCTTTTACAGCTGGATTGTCAGCCATTGTTGCTGGATCTGGTACTATCTTTCCTGCCTTTATTTCTTCATAGAATTTTAATAGTTCATCTTTCTTTGCCATTTTTGCTAGATTTTCTAGTTTTTCATAACCTTCCTTATCTCCTGCATCAAAGGCTTCTTTAAATTTCATTAACATTCTCTTATTTTTTTCAACAAATTCTTTTGTTGCTGATATTGGATTTGCACTAGCTGCTACTACTGGTGCACTTCCATCTGGAACTATTTTTCCTGCCTTTATTTCTTCATAATATTTTAATAGCTCCTCTTTCTTTGCCATCTTTGCTAGATTTTCTAGTTTTTCATAACCTTCTTTATCCCCTGCATCAAAAGCATCTTTGAACTTCATTAACATTCTCTTATTTTTTTCAATAAATTCTTGACTTGCTGATATTGGTTCGCCAGTTTGAACTACTTTCTTTTCTACTGGTTTTTTAGCAGCAGGTTTCTTTTTAACAGGCATTTCTACTGCTACTCCCATTATATCTCCTATTTTTGCAGCTACCTTAGGTCCACCAGGTGCACATAATGTCATCTTTGCACCTTCTAAAGCTACTCCTGCTGCATATCCAGCACAACCAGGAAATCCACAAGCTCCACAGTTAGCTCCTGGCAGAACAGCTAGTATAGCTTCTACTTTGGGATCTACTTCAACTTCAAATTTCTTTGAAGCAAAAGCTAAAAATAGCCCCATTAATACTCCAGTTATACCTAAAACTACAACTGGCATTATAATCGCTTCCATTATATACCTCCATTTGTATAATTAAGTTAAATTTGCATTCCACTAAATCCCATAAATGCCATAGCTAAAAGTCCAGCTGTTATAAATGCTATTGGAACTCCTTTAAAGTTTTTAGGAGTATTTGCAAATTCTAGTCTTTCTCTTATTCCAGCTAAAAGTAACAATGCTAATGAAAATCCTACTGCAACACCAAAACCATTTACTAATGTTTCTATAAAATTATATCCTACTTGGATATTGATTATAGCAACTCCTAGAACAGCACAGTTTGTTGTGATTAATGGTAAGAATACTCCAAGTGCTTTATATAGACTTGGTGATGTCTTTTTAATTGCCATTTCAACGAATTGTACAAGAGAAGCTATTATTAATATAAAAGCTATTGTTTGTAAATATCCCAAGCCATGAGGTTCTAATATCAATCTATAAACTATCCAAGTTACTCCTGAGGCTATTGTAATAACGAAAGTAACTGCCATACCCATACCTAATGATGAGTCAACTTTTTTAGAAACTCCCATAAATGGACAACAACCTAAGAACTTAGCAAATATTATATTATTTATAAATATTGAAGTAATAATTATACTAAACAATCCACTTATACTCATTTTTTAGCCACCTTCTTTTTCTTTGCATCTCTTTCTTTTTTCATATTTATACAGCCCATAATTATTCCTATTGTAATAAAACCTCCAGGTGCTAATATAAATATCAAAGCAGGAGAAAAATTAGCAGGAACTAATGGAATTCCAAATATAGAACCATTTCCTAAAATTTCTCTTATTGAACCTAAGAAAGTTAAAGATAAAGTGAATCCTATTCCAGATCCAATACCATCAAGTATAGAATCTATAACTCCATTCTTAGAAGCAAAACTTTCTGCTCTTCCAAGCACTATACAGTTAACAACTATTAGTGGGATAAATATACCTAATACCTTATATAAGTCAGGTGTATAAGCGTTCATAACCATATCAACCACTGTAACAAGTGAGGCTATTATCATTATAAATGCTGGTATTCTTACTTCATCAGGTATGAATTTCTTAAAAAGTGATATCAAACCATTTGAACATGCAAGAACTGCTATAACTGCAAGTCCCATTGAAAAACCATTTATTGCACTACTTGTTACCCCAAGTGTAGGACAAAGCCCTAACATTAATACAAATATTGGATTTTCTTTAAATATTCCAGATGTAAGCACTTCAAATTTTTTCATTATTTACTCACCTCATTTTGATAAGTATTTAATGCCTTTATAACTCCTGTATAAACAGCTTTAGGTGATATTGTAGCTCCTGCAAAAGCATCTACTGACTTATTAAATTCATAAGTAGCATCTTTTCCTATCCAATGTTCTTGCCATTCTTTTCCATTAATCTTAGCTCCTAATCCAGGAGTTTCTGAACTTGTAACTACATTTAGCCCTGTTACTTTAGCATCTTTATCAATTCCTACAACAAAATTAATATCTCCACCATAACCAGGTTCTGTAACTGATGCAACATATCCTACTACTTCTCCTGCATCATTAAATCCAGGTATGTATTGTATTTCATCAGCTACCTTTGCTTCATCTTCTTTGAAGCTAACTGCTTCTGGTAAAACTTCTTTTCTTGCCTCATTAACTATTTTTTTAGTATTTTCTGCTATAACCTTACTTGTAAAACCATTAACTCCACCAAGTATTCCAGCTGATATAGCTGCTATTAGACCAAGGACGATTCCAAAATGTATATATCTATTTTCCATTTTTGCTCACCCCTCCAAACTTTTTAGCTCTTATATATCTGTCAATTAAAGGGACTACACCATTCATTATTAAAATAGCATAAGCTGTTCCTTCTGGATATCCACCTTTTATTCTTATTAAAGATACTAAAATTCCTATTCCTAAGGCAAAGATAACTCTACCTTTTCCTGTTATTGGGCTTGTAACCATATCAGTTGCCATAAAGAAAGCACCTAAAAATAATCCTCCTGATAATATTTGCATGAAAGGATTTGCTCCCATTGCCCAAGTTAAAACAAATACTGTTCCTATCATAACAGCAGGAACTTTCCAATCTATTTGTTTTTTATAAATTAAATATACTCCACCAATTAATAATGCCAAAGCAGATGTTTCTCCTAAACAACCACCCATTTGCCCTAAAAACGCATTAATATACTGATTTCCTCCTTCATATATCAATGAATCTGTTAAAGGAATACCTCTTTTCATAGCATCCAAAACTGTTGCACCAGCTTTTCCATCATAAGCAAAAGTTGTTATTGCTACTGGCCAAGATGCTTGAACAAATGCTCTTCCGATTAAAGCTGGGTTGAAGATATTATGTCCTAAACCACCATAAACTATTTTTCCTAATGTTATTGCTACAAAATTTCCAACTATCACATATTGTAAACCCATTCCAACAGGAACTACAAATGCAAATAATATACCTGTTAATATAGCACTACCATCAAATGCTTCTATATCTCTTTTTAATATTTTCTGCCATATATATTCAGTGGCTATACAAGTTGCAACTGACACAGCAGTTAATATTAAAGCCCTCACTCCAAATGAATATACAGCCATAGCAAATGCTGGTATCAAAGCTATAACAACATCATACATTACTGACTCAACAGTTTCTGCTGTTCTAATATGAGGAGCTGGTCCTGTTTTCAAAATTGTACTCACTTTTATCCTCCTTAATTAGTTTAATCTACTTTTTTTTCTTTGCTTTTGCTCTTAATTTTGATTTTCCTGTTTTAATAGCTTCAGCCAAAGGTCTATTTGCAGGACAAATATAGTTACAAGAACCACATTCAATACAATCCATTAAATTATATTCTGCCATTTCATCATATTGTTTATTAGCAGCTAATCTATCAAACATAAGTGGTTCAAGTCCCATAGGACACGCAGAAACACATTTAGAACAACTTATACAAGATTTTGTCTTGTATGGTCTCATTTCCTCAGTTGTTAGAGCCAAAAGACCTGATGTACCTTTTATTACAGTAGCATCTTCTGTCATTTGAGCAAGCCCCATCATAGGTCCACCCATGACCAATCTTTCCATTTTTTCTCTATCTACACCACAGTAATCTAAAATATATGAGAAAGGTGTCCCTATTGCAATTTTTAAGTTTTTAGGATTTTTAATTGCTTTTCCAGATACTGTAACAATTTTTTCAATTAAAGGCTTTCCGTTTACAACAGCTTCATAAATTGCTGCAGCTGTTCCTGTATTTTGTACAACAACACCAACTGCTGATGGAAGTTGTCCAGATGGAACTTCTCTGTTTAAAACTGATTTAATAAGTTGTTTTTCTCCTCCTTGAGGATACTTTGTTTTTAATGGAACAATATTTATTCCTGTTCCTTCTGTTGCTTTTCTCATAGATTCAATAGCTTCAGGTTTATTATCTTCTATTCCTACATAAACATCAGGAACATTTAAAATCTTTTTAATGATTTTAATTCCTTCAACTATTGATTTTGGATTTTCTAACATAAGTCTATTGTCCGAATTTAAATAAGGTTCACATTCTGCACCATTTAAAATCAAACTATCTAGTTTTGTGTTAGGTGGAGGATTTAATTTTACATGAGTTGGGAAAGTAGCCCCTCCTATACCAACAATACCTTTTTCTCTAATAATATCAAGTAAGGCTTTTTTGTCTGCTTCTTCCCAATTTTCAATTTTAGTCAACTCTGCCCATTCTTCTTTTTTATCATTTTCAATAAAAACTGTCATTACTTTCCCTGTTAAAGGAAATACACGACTTTCAATTTTTGTGACAGTTCCACTTACAGGTGAATGAATAGGTACTGCTAAACCTTCTGCATCTGCAATTTTTTGTCCTTTTAAAACTCTGTCTCCCACATTTACAAGAGGATTCAAAGGAACCCCTATATGTTGTAAAAGAGGAACAAAAATTTCATCTGGAGATTCCAATTTTTCAATTGGTAAATGTTCTGTTTGTATTTTATTTTCAGGGGGATGGACTCCACCTCTGAAACCAAAAAATGTCATTTAAAACACTCCTTTCATAATAGTTTATTTCCACAAGTTGATTTTAACATACATATACAAAATTAACAAGTTTTTATTTTAGCTTTTCTTTTTTCTTATTATACTTCTGCATAATTCTGTCTAAATTTTGGACAGTTAGCATTTCTATAATGCAGTTATCAATATTTTCTAAAATCTCATCTAAGTTTTTTTGTTCAGTCTGATTAAACTCTCCTAGTACATGTTCAATAGCATCTTTTTCTTTTTCACCTATTCCACACTTTATTCTGATAAATTCTTCTCCTATATGAGAAATTATAGATTTTATTCCATTGTGTCCACCTGAACTTCCCTTTTCCCTAATTCTAATATCTCCAAAAGGTAAGTCCATATCATCATAGATAACAATAATATCTTTTTTAGGATCTAATTTATAGAAATTTATAATCTCTATAACAGCATTTCCACTTAAATTCATAAAGGTCTGGGGCTTAAAAAAGATGACTTTCTCTCCATCTATATTTTTTTCACTGACAAGAGCTTGAAATTTTTCTCTTTCATCATTTAGATTAAATTTTTTTCTTAAACTATCCACAGCTATAAACCCCATATTATGCCGTGTCCTTTCATATTTCTTACCTGGATTTCCTAAACCAATAACCACTTTCATTTTCTTCCCCTCCTTCCTTTTTATTTTCCCGAATTATTATACAATATATTCTTTATATTTTCATCAATTATTTTCATAATTTTTTAATATAAAAAAGATTATTGTACTTCTTTTGATTTTTGAAATGCAATAATCTTTTATTAATAATTAATTTTATTCAAATAAAGCCCCTCTGCCTCAACAAGATTTTTCTTATATTCTCTTGTAAAATCATTGAGCATAAGTCTTATATGATTTTCTGGCAACCTTCCATAATATATTTCAAGTGCAGTTCCAACCATTATTCTAACCTGTGATTTTAAAAATGCACTTCCTTTAATATATATTTTAATCTTACTCTCTCCAAAATATTTTACTTCTATTTGATAAATCTCTCTTATAGTTACCTTACTTAGGCAATCATTTAATCTAAAATTTTTAAAATCATGTACTCCCACAAAATCAGAGAATATTTTTTCTAATTTCCTTACATCAATTTTTTCCTTTACAAATTTACAATATCTTGCTTCAAAAGGATTTTTTTCCCAAGATACAATGTAGACATATTCTCTTATTTTAGCATTATGTCTTGCATTAAAATTTTCATCAACTTCCTCAACTGATAATATATCTATGTCTTTTGGTAAAGCCCTTGTTAAAAGATACTTATATTTTTCTATTGGAATAGTAGAAGAAGTATAGAAATTAGAAACTTGATGATTAGCATGAACTCCCCTATCAGTCCTACCAGCAGATATTAAATTTATTTCTTCTTTTGTAACAATTCTTAAAATTTTCTCAATTTCTCCTTGAACTGTTATTTTATTAGGTTGCCTTTGAAACCCATAATACCTACTTCCATCATATCTGAATTCAATTTTTATATTCTTTCTTCCCATATCTTCTCCAAATAATTTTATACGAGGCTGTTATATATTTATCTATTAAACCAAATTTCTTTGAAAGAAGTATTTTATAACTTTATAAATAAGATTACTGCGACGTCCTATAATGTTGAGAGAGCCTTTGTGGAGCTCTGGAAACATTATAGGCTGACAAGTAATCTTAATATACAACTAGAAGTTATTTAGAATTTTTTTCAAAGAAAATTTAATTAACAATAACAGCCTCTATAAAATTTTTATCTTATTCATTGAATGTTCAAAAATTTCCATCATTTTTTTCTTCATTTCATCTCTATCACATATTCTACAACCAGAGGCATGTTTATGCCCTCCACCTGAATATCCTACTATCATACCTAATTTCTTAGCAATATCACTCACATCTATATCATTTTTACTTCTAAAAGATACTGTCCCATATACATTTAAAAAAGCTACTACTTCATAATCTAATTTTTTATCAAACAAAATCTTATCTGCAATTATTGATTGATAATCTCCATCTATCCCATAAATTACACCTAGTTTATATCCTTTGTAATCAAAATCACTTATCACTCTTTTAGCAAAATCAAATAAATTATCAATTTTTAGATTGTATGCCTCATCTAAAAGAAAAAAATAATTAAAAATCTCTTCTGTATAATTTTCAGAATTTAATTTTTTAGTAATAAAATTATAGAAAGCTCCTGCACCTAAAATTTTTTCTGCTGAATTGATTGATAAAGCTCTCCTTTTTAATAAAAGTTCCTTTTGACTATTCCCTAAATTTTTCCAAGTAAATATATCCCAACAAGAAGTAGCTTCTGCAAGAGGCTCTAATTTTTCATACATTTTCTTATAGTTTTCCCCCTTTTCTATTAAGGGTTTAAACCATTCTAATGTTAAATATGCTGCACTTAATTTGTCATTCCAATAAAAATATATATCATCACAACAACATTCATCTTTGTACATTGTTGGATTATTTGTTAAATGATGATCTATATTTATAACATTAGTGTATGCTAAATACTTCATCTTCAACCATTCTACACTCGGAATAGGTCTATCTAAAATGTATATCCTATCCTTTGAACCAAAAGATGCATACTTACAGATATAATCAAAAGTTTTATCTGTCTGTTCCAAAGTAACGTCCATACTACTCATAATTAAAAAAGTTTTATTTTTATTTTGTAACTCTTCAAAAGCCTTAACTATCATAGCTGAAACCAGACCATCTGCATCTCCATGAGTCAAAATAATAACCTTTGGTGCTTCTTCTGATTTTAACCTTGTATCACATAAAATATCAGCCATTTTTTATTTCCTTCCTAGTAATTTAACTTGTTAATTATAGCACAATATCCTATTTAACACCATAGAAAAAAGAAAAGGTAAAAGATTTTCTCTTCTACCTTTTATAAAAATAATTTTACTTATAATGTCCTGAACACCCAATTATAACCAATTGATTTTCTGTTATAAAATAAATTAATCTATGTTTTTCTGTAATTCGTCTACTCCAATAACCACTTAATTCATGTTGTAGAGGTTCAGGCTTTCCTATTCCTTCATTTCCATTTCTTTTTATATCCTTAATAAGTATATTTATCTTCTTTATAAGTCTTTTATCCTTCTCTTGTAGCTCTTCATATTGTTTCCATGCAAAATCGGTCCAAGTTAATAACATTAATCCACCTCTATTAAATCATGTTCTTTAACATTACCCTTTTCAGCTTCTTTTATACTTTCTACAAGTCTTTGATAATATTTAAGATTTGATCTTATATAAAGGTTTTCCATAAGATTGTTATATTCTTCTTCACTCATTAAAACAACATTTTCATTATTTTTTCTTGTAATAATTATAGTTTCATAGTCCTTTGTTGCCTTATCACAATAAGTTTTTAAATTATTTCTAACCTCTGAATAATTTGTTGCTATCATAAGAAACCCTCCTTTTTAAATTTTTTATTTAATTAATTGTACAATATCTTGTTAAAAAAGTCAATTTTTAAAATAATATTAAAGAGAAGACTAGTAACACCAGTCTTCTCAAATCTCTCTATTTCTTATTCTTTTTTTGATTTTCTAAAAATTGAACTCCTAAATCAGGAAAATCTGTAAATACTCCTGTTGCTCCAGCCTTATTTAATAGAGCATCATACATTTGATTAACATCTGTAAAAAAATCAGGTAAAGCATCTTTTCTTACAGTATAAGGGTGTAATTCCATTTTAGTAGTTGCTATATCTTTTACCATAGGAGTATAAACTATATTTCCAACTTTTGAATTTTTATCATCAATTAGCATATACCAACCTGGTCCAACTCCATCAGCATATTTAGCAATTTCTTTCATTGCACCTTCTTTAAACATCCAATCATAATCATAGTTTACCCATTTACCATTTTTATCTTTTTCTTCTGTTTCATGCCAATCATTGTATGCTATAAGTTGTACTAATTTTAAGTCCATTCCCATTTTTGGCATAAGTTCTGTTTTAATTCTTTTTAATTCATTGTAATCAAATGTTTGTAAGTAAACCATATCTGATTTTTTAGTATATCCATATTTTTTCAAAACTTCAAGAGTTGCTTTTGCAATATCTTTTCCATTTTGATGATGGAACCAAGGTGCTTTAATTTCAGGATAAATTCCAATTTTTTTACCAGTTGATTTTTCTAATCCTTGGATAAATTCAATTTCTTCTTCAAAAGTATGTAATCTGAAATTTGATTTCCAAAGAGGGAAACGATTAGGATAAACAGCTACTTGTTTTCCATCTTTTGTAGTAAAATTTTCTGTCATTTCTAATGTTTGTAGCTCTGGCCAAGTAAAATCAATTACATAATATCTTCCATCTGCTCTTTTTCTATTTGGAAATTTTTTAGCAACATCTGTCAAACCATCTAGGAAATGGTCATGTATTACTATTAATTTCCCATCCTTAGACATAGCTAAATCTTGTTCAAGATAGTCTGCTTGTTGAGCAAATGCCAGTGCTTTTGATTCCAAAGTATGTTCTGGTAAATAGCCTGATGCTCCTCTATGGGCAATAATTATTTTTCCATTGTGAGCAGCAAATAAAACTGTACTTGATAAAATTCCTAACAAAACTAAACAACTTTTTAACTTCATGTATTACTACCTCCTTAAAAATATGTTAATTTCATTTTTTATTTCTTTTCTTCTAGTGCTTTTACTCTTTTTAAAAGTTCTGGTAATTTTTTCATAGCAACTCTTATTTTCATATCTTCTCTATGATCAACTAATGGGTGTCCTGATAGTATCTTATTAGCTTTAACATTTCCTGCTATTCCAGATTGAGCCCCTATCATAGTGTTATCTCCAATTTCAAGATGTCCTGCTACTCCAACTTGTCCTGCCAAAGTAACATTATTTCCTATTGTTGTACTTCCTGCTATTCCAACTTGTGATATTATTAAACAATTTTCTCCTATAATATCATTATGAGCTATTTGAACTAAATTATCAATCTTTGTATATTTTTTTATGACAGTATCTCCAATAGCTCCTCTGTCAATAGTTGTATTTGCTCCAATTTCAACTTCATCTTCAACTATAACAGTACCTATTTGGTCAATCTTAGTATTATTTCCATTTACTTTTACAAAACCAAAACCATCAGAACCTATTACTGCCCCTGGTTGTATCACACAATTTTTTCCAATTTCTACAAATTCTCTTATACTCACATTAGAATAAATTACTGTTCCTTCTCCAATTATAACTCCTTCTCCAATAGTTACATTAGGGAAAATTTTTACATTATTCCCAATAACTACATCATGTCCTATATATACATTAGGAGCAATATCAACATTGTCACCAATTTTAGCAGTATCTTCTCTCATCTTTTCAATTTTCTTTAAAGTTCTACTAAAAAAATGTAAAAGTTTTGGCATTATTATTCTTGGACTATCTTTTACAACTATATAGCCTTTTCCTTCTATCAATGGCAAATCAATATCTGGAACTATAATTACTTTTGCTTTTGTTTGAGCTAAATTTTTTAAAAATTTCTCATCTGCTGCAAATGTTAAACTCTTCTCATCTGAATGAAAAAAAGGAGAAAGTTTAGAAACTTTTTCTATAACCTCTCCTTTATATTCAGCATTAAGAAGAGTTATGATATCAGTTACTCTATATTCCATAACTCTTCCTCCTCATAATTTTTTTTATTATTTTAATGCTTCCATTTCTTTTATTACTCTGTCTGTTATATCTTCTCCACCAACTTTTAATGCTTCTGCTTCAAAAATATAATCATATTTTCCATCTGCTGCAACTTTTTTAACAGCCTTTACATACACATCTTCAATTCTCTTTAACTTAGCCATTTGATCTTTATTTAACTTATCTTGTGATGAGTTTAAGAAAGATTGAAAATCTTGAGATTTTTTTTCAAATGCTTTCTTTTCAGCATCTGTTAATTTATCTCCCTTAGCTTGTAATGCAACATATTCTTTTTGTAGTGCAACTTCTTTTTGTCTAGCTTCATTTTCTACTTTTTTAGCTTGGCTTTCTAAAGATTGTTGAGCCTTTTTAGTTTCAGAGAATTGGAAAAAAGCTCTTTGGCTATCTACTACTCCTACTTTTTCTGCAAATGCTGATGTTGCTAATAACACACTTGCTATTAATAATAATTTTTTCATTACTTTTTACCTCCAAATTTATATAAATATATATTGATTATTAGAATGATTGTCCCATATTGAAATAGAATTTCATTCCATCATCATCCATCTTATGTCCTACTGGCCAACCAAAGTCAAATCTTAATGGTCCAATTGGTGTATTAAGTCTAATTCCAACCCCAGCAGTTGTTCCTATATTATGACCAAAATGATCATTGTCTCTTGTGTAACTAGGATCTCTTCCATTTTGTTTCCATGCTCTACCTGCATCTGCAAATACAACAAAACCTATAATATCATTAATTTGAGTTCTGTTTTCAATAGTTGCTACAAGTTTTTGACTTCCTTTAAAGAAACCTCCATCATATCCTCTTAGTGAATTTCCTCCACCAACCCAGAATTTTTGGCTTTCTTTTGTACTATTAGAAGCTATTCCACCTACAACTTTGTAAGCAAATGTATTATTTTTAAATAATCCTCTGTGATATGTTCTTAATTCCAAAGTAACATTTCCAAAGTTTCCTGATTTATATCCACCTGCATGTCCACCTTCAACTTGGAATTTTCCATACACACCAGATGTAGGATTTAGATAATTATTTCTTGTATCATAACTAATGTAAGGATAAACACTCCATAGCCAGTATTTATCATCCACACCTTCTATTTCTTTCCATCTACCTTTTTCTTGATAATACCATTTACCATTATTTGCTTTTCTAAATTTTCCACTTTCATGTTTTTCTTTTATATATTCAGCTTTTGTTCCTATACTAAGTCTGAAATTTTTACCTAAACCTTTACCTATATTAACTTTGAAACCTATTGTATCTATGTCATGGAATAACTCACTATCTTCATCACCATAACTAGTTTTATAAGCTCCCCAGCCCCAAGATACTCTATCAGTATCTTTTATCCAAGGATCATAGAAGTCTAAGGCAAAACCTGTATAATCTTTATTTGATTTTTCAAATGTGAAACCAAATTCTTGATTTTTACCTCTCCAGTTACTATCTTTTAATGATAAAGTACCCATAAGTCCTGTTTCAGAACCATAAGCAACTCCACCTTGTAATTCAGCAGTTCTATCTTCATCTATTAAAAGTATTAAATCTATTCCTTCTGGATCTCCTGGAATTGATCTAGCTTCATATTTAACATTTTTGAATATTCCTAATCTCATTAAATTATCAACTGTTGCATCATATTCTTTAACATTAAATATTTTTCCAGGTTGTATTTCTATTTCTCTGTCTATAACATAATCTTTTGTTTTCAAAACATCATCATTAGGTGTTCTTCTGTTTCCCTTTTGTTTTGTTACCATCTTTTTAACTTCAATTTTTCTTACAATACCTTCAACTATTGAAATATGTAAAGTTCCATTTTCATCAGTTGACATATCTGTAATATTTACCAAAGTGTATCCTTGTGCTTGATACAACCCTAAAATTTTGTCTCTATCTTCTCTTAGATTATTATAGTTTTGCACTGAACCAGGTTTAGTAGTCAATGCTGACATAATAGTACTTGTTGGTATAGTGTGATTTCCTGTGATCACTATATTTTTTACTATTTGATTTTCAACTACTTCAAATGATAAAGCCATCTTTCCATTTGCTACTTGTGCATCTGGTTTAACTTCTGAAAATTTTCCAGTAGCCAATAATCTTCTTTGAGCATCTTCAACTCTACTTCTTGAAAAATACTCTCCTGCTTTTAATTGTGTAATATCTAAAAGTTCTGATGTAGTAACTCTTTTGTTACCAATAAATTTTACTGATGAGATTACAATTGATTTATCTGTATCTTCTCTCAGTGTATTTACTGCAACACCTTTTTCTTTCAATAAGTCTACAACATTTTCTTTTTCAACAACATCTACAACTATTCTTACTCCACCATCATAAGAAGTCGGTTGAAGAACTACATCTTCAAAATAACCTGTTTCTTTTAAAGCATTGAAGTCAGCTAACAAAGCCTCTGTTGAAAACTTTGCTCCCTCTTTTAGCTTTAAAGTATTCTTTATTAAGCTAGCTGGGACTTGCTGGTTATTTACAACCTCAATGCTCTTAATTGGTAAGTTGACCATCGTTGAGAATGATGTTAAACTAATTACAAACAAGAATGCAATTAATATTTTTTTCATCTCAAACTCCTCCGTTTTATTAATATAATAACCTACTTACATTATAATATCACATTTATTAATATTTTTAAAGCTAAAAAGAAAATATTTCTGAAAAATCTCTATATCTTTTTCTAAACTTAAATCCTATATGATAGTTAGGCTTTCTATAGTCTTTGTTTTCATCTGTTCTATATTTGTCTGGTACAGTTCCAACTCCAATTTCTATTGTCTTACTGTCATCAACTTTATATTCCAGTCCTACATCATATTCTCTGACTTTACTATCAACCTTCATTGTTTGATTTTTTATTACATCTTTTCCAGTTCCTATAATTCTTACATTAGCTTTCCAGAATAATTTATCTTTATAGATATTATCCTTAGCTTCCAATTTAACATTAACATTATATATTTCAGGGTTTATGCCTCTATTGTCTGTAACTCCATCTCTTCTATTTACAACATTATTATCATCATTATATATTTTTACTTCTGGTCTTATTACAAATTTTGTTAAATTAAACTTTCTTTTTATATACCTTGTTGTACTTCCAAAAACTATCTGTCCTATTTGTCCAGCAATTAGATTTTTCATAAATGTTATAAATATTTCACTACCATCTCCATAAGAATATATGTGTTCATCTGCATTTGGATTTACTATCAATGCAGATAAATCTCCTCCAACCTTAGCAGTTTTAGATGATATTTCATATCTTAATTGATTTAATTTCCCCATAGTGTTAAATCTGTATTCTTCATCATCCATCTCTATTCTGCTTTCAAAGAAAATATTTGGGTTAATCTCTGGCAAAGCAACATTTTCATTGAACACAGAAAGAGCTCTGTCAACTTGGAATTCATTAGTACCTACATAAAAATAACCATCTTTAATTTCTGTTTCTCCTGTTAGATAATATTTTCCTTTTTTTCCATTTAAGTTAAGGTCAATATATAGTTTACCGTAAACTTCTGGAACTACTATATTAAAATTATCCATATCAATAAGTATAGGCTTTTCTGTTTTAACAATAAAATCTATTGGCATTAATTTATTTAAAATTTTCTTTATCTCCTCAGTTTTTTCCTTAGCTTTCCTAGAATCTTTGTCCTCTTCTTTAGTTTGAGGTACATCTGTTCTTACTCTTCTAAGTTGTTCCTTTAAAAGTGAGAAGAAATCTCTATAATAATTATTAGGAATATCATAAATTGTTGCATCTTTTATAATTAAATTACCATAGACTTCTTCATTAGTGGCTGTTATTTCTGTGCTTCCACTTATTTTTATTACTTCTGGATAAACATAATAAAAACTATCCATTTTTAAATGTAATTTATAAGGTAAAGTCCTTATTAAATCTTCTTTATCCAGCTTTGAAATATTTGCTAAATCTACAAAACCGTCTATAACTAATGGTGAATTATTCAAAGAAGCTCTTAATTCACCCACATCAATTTTTCTTTCACCAAAGTTTATAGGTCCACTAAAATTTGAAAGTTTTAATTTCGCTTTTGTTGACTCTAAACTTATATTTTCAAGATTTATATAACCTTTTTCAGTTTTTTCATTTAACTCAATATTTAAAGCTATTTTACCCTTAACATTTTCTATCCCATAAGGAGTTAAGAAAGATTGAAATTTAGAAACGTCAATCTTACCATTAGACTTTACTACAACATTATAAGTTTTATTTTTTATATCATAATATCCATTTCCTACTATCAAATTTTTATAAACATCCAAATTTAATCTATTTAAAGTAGCCTTTTCTTTATCTCCCGTTAAATCTAATAAAACATCATTGATTTTAAAATTCTTTATACTTACCCTAGATGAAGAAATATTTAATTTATACTTTGGATTATCTATTGCTCCATTTATTGTAAGATCAGTATTTACAATACCTCTTATATCAGGATTAGATAAGATATTTTGTAATTTTGCTAAATCTATTTGTTTATGTTTATTTTTTATATCTAAAGTTTTTTCTTTTAAATTAACTTCTCCTGTTAATCCTAATATATCCCCATATTTTCTATCAATAATATCTAAATCTTTAATTGAAGCAATTCCATCTGAATAATTATCTGCATTATATTCTATATCATAGGCTAAATCTGGTAAATTTTTTTCAAAATTAGTGGCTCTTCCTTTAGCAATAGCCTTTATCTTTCCAGCTACACCTTTAACATCTACCTGACCATAAAGTATATAACCTAGATCCTTTCCTCCATAGTATTTTTCTAAATGTTTTTCACTTAGTGAGGCTTTTAAATCTAATTTTTTATCTTTTATATTATATTGTCCTGTTATAAGGTTATTATCTAAATTAATTCCATCTATATTAACCTTATCTCCTTTTACACTCACTTTTCCAGTTACTTTTACAAAATCTTTACTAGGTAAAGTTACTATTGTACTTCCTAAATCAATATTCCCTTGTGGATTTTTTATATCTCCCTGTATATTAGCTTTAAAATTTTCTAAAATGAACTCCACTTTATCTAAATACACATCTTTATTAGTCAATCTATTTATGGAAACATTACTATTAATTTTTTGACTATCAACATTATAATCTGCTTTTAAAGAGATTAAATTATTAGAAAAATCTTTAATTTTAACTTGATTTCCAGAATAATTTGCAACAAGATTAAAGTTTTCAAATTTATATTTATCATAACCTATTGAAGCTATTTTAGTATTCAAATTTGCTTCTATATCTTTTCCAACTTTTTTAAAATTATAAGTTCCATTTATTTTTTCAATTTTTCCAATATATTCAAGACTTAAATTTTCTATATTTCCTTGTGAGGTCAAAATATTTTTCTTATTTTCTATCTTCCCTTTTCCATCAAAAGACAGGATTAAGTCATTTTCTTTAACCTTTCTTTTAATTGAAGTAGCCTTTCCTTCATAATTTAAACTAAATTCTCCATTATCTAAATTAGCATTTCCCTTTGCAATAAAAGTATTATTCTTATTTGACTTATCTGCTAATTTCAATTCTTTGATTTCAATTTTATTATCTTTGGCAGTGAAATCTAAATAATTTCCAGTATGATAAATTTCAAATGGTATTTTTCCCTTTCCATCTGTCAATTTCTTCTTATCTACATCGTAATTTATTGTAAATTTATTTCCATAAATTTTAGCTATTTTTTTATCTTTTTGATAATCCATATTAAAATCAACAATATTTGAGTCAATATTGGCTTTTAAAATATCTTTTTGATTTTCTATTTTTCCTCTTATATTAATATCTGGTATTATATTATTTTTAACTGGTGATTTTAAAGCTAAGATAATATCTGTATTAGTCTTTTGGTTTTCTACACTTAATGCTATATTTTCAGTTATACCTTTAATCTTAGTTAAAATTCTAGCACTGAGATTATTTTTACCAGCCTTTGAACTTATATATAAATTAAAATCATTTAGCTCTATTCCTTTAAATTCAGAATTATTTGGCTTCATAGTTGTTTTTATACTTAAACCTCTATTATCTGAATAATGAACTATTGTCTTTATGTCTTCAATATTTATGTTTTTTAAATCTAATTTTTTTTCTCTTATAGGGATAATCTTATTTAAAATGTTTTCATCAACTCTATCAAAACTTATCACTGAATTTAATTCTTCATCTTTATAAGTTAAAGAGAAATCCTTATTTGCTCCAAATATATTTAGTCCTAAATTTATTTCACCATCTCTACCATTAAATTTACCAGATAACTTGATATCTTTAATATCAGTATCTACATCATCATATCTAAAAAAATCTGATATTATATCTAAATTTCCAATTATATTAGTATTTTTCATTGTTTTATCAGTCTTTAAAAATAAATCAGAAGTTATGTTTACATCTGAAAAATGTAGTTTCTTATTATTTGCAAGACTTTTTAATAAATCTTTATCAAGTAAAAATTTATCTATTTTTAATTTTACTTGTAAAGAAGCTAATTTATCGTTACTTTCATCTTTAAAAAGAGTTTTTAATTCTATATTTTTATCCTTTATATCAATATCTGCTGTTTCAACTAATTTTTCTTTACTTGCTGTTACAATAGCATTAATATTTTCTATTTTTCTTTCAAGTTTAGTAGGAAAAGTGTAGTCTTCATAATTTACTTCTACATTAGAAGCTATCACTTTATCCATTGGATTTTTTGGCTTTTCCTCACTTTTTGTTTTAGATAATTTGGTAAAATTTATTATTCCATCTTTATCTCTAGCCACATTTACAACAGCTGAATTTACATCTAACTCATCTATTCTTCCCTTTACTAAATTTTTAAAACTGATATTGGCAATAACTTCTGGCGAATTAAACAACACATTATTCTTATCATCATAAAGAGTAATATTTTTTATAACAGGTTTTGAAAATGATAGATCTATATCTTCAACAACTACTCTACCATTTATAAATCTGGCACTTACTTTTTCAACTATTTTTTCTAAGTTAAGCAAAATAACAGTAATAATAAAAATTATTACTGCAAATATAGATAAAGGTATTGATATTTTTTTAGGAATTTTTTTTAGTGTATTTAACATTATATACTGCTCCATATTTTTTACTATGTAAAATTTATTAAAAAAGATTTTTTATTTTTATTATAACTTTTTTATTAATTTTATACAAGAAATAATTGAAAAAAGAAGTTGCTACAATTTTATTTAATCAGAACATATTTATCACCAACTCCTATTAATATTAATTTCTTCTCTTATTTTTTATTTTAATTTGTAAAAAAAACTTTGTATATGGTATAATTGTTAGTAGATTTTAAAAAATTAAGAAAAAATTTTATATCTATAATATAAATTTACTTAATATGTAAAGTAAAGAGGTGATTTATTTAGTGGAAGTTATGTTAATACCTTTGCTAATATTATTTTTTATATTAGTAGCAGGTTTTGGAATTGAAAACACTTTTAAAATACTTCCTCCATTGATTATTTTAGGACTTTTAATTTATTTTTTAGGGTGGGTTGCTGTGAGATATTTTTGGATAATTTTACCTATATGGTTTGTTAGCAAATTACTTTCAAATAAAAATAAAGGAAAAAATTCCACATATTCAAGAACATATAGAAGAACTGATGATGATTTCTTTAACTCTGGTTCAACAAATAGAACAACTTATGGTGGAACATTTAACAGTAGAGAGGAAGCAGAAGAGTTTTTTAGAACTTTCTTTGGTGGAAATTTTGGACAAGGTACAACAGGTACTGGTGGCAGAACTTATGGTGGATATAGTAGTCAAAATGGTAGCAGTGGCTATCAAAGAACTACTAATACATATACACCAGATAAAAGTAGATATTATACTATTTTAGGTGTAAGTAGAGGTGCAAGTCAAGATGAAATAAGAAAGGCTTATCATAAACTTGCAAAAGAACATCATCCAGATAGATTTGTTAATTCATCTGATAGTGAAAAAAAATATCATGAAAATAAAATGAAAGAAATAAATGATGCATATGAAAATTTAACAAAATAATGGAGGAAAAATGAAATCAATTATTATGGCAGCTGGAAAAGGAACAAGGATGAAATCTGATTTACCAAAAGTTGTTCATCTAGCACATGGAAAACCTATGATTGTCAGAATCATAGATGCTTTAAATGCTCTTGATATTGAAGAAAATATTTTAATACTTGGGCATAAGAAAGAAAAAGTTTTAGAAGTTTTAGGAAATGATGTAAGCTATGTTGTTCAAGAAGAACAATTAGGAACAGGACATGCTGTAAAACAGGCTATTCCTAAAATAAAAGATTATGATGGAGATGTTTTAATAATCAATGGAGATATCCCTTTAATCAGAAAACAAACTTTAATAAATTTCTATAATCTATATAAAAGTGAAAATGCTGATGGTATTATTTTATCTGCTATTTTTGAAAACCCATTTAGTTATGGTAGAGTAATAAAAGATGGTAATAAAGTTCTAAGAATCGTTGAAGAAAAAGAAGCTAATGAAGAACAAAAGAAAATTAAAGAAATAAATGCTGGTGTGTATATATTTAAAGCACAAGATTTAGTTAAAGCCTTAGAAAAAATTAATAATAACAATGAAAAGGGGGAATACTATATAACTGATGTTATAGAAATATTATCCAAAGAAAATAAAAAGATTATTTCATATTCTCTTGAAGATAGTATGGAAATTCAAGGTGTAAACTCAAAAGTTGAACTAGCACTTGTTTCAAAAGTTTTAAGAGAAAGAAAAAATACTGCCCTTATGGAAGATGGAGTTATCTTAATA
>OGIZ01000571.1_pt1 | contig 21057 bp, 16 predicted proteins | sample 1571911 | NCBI WGS metagenome assembly OGIZ01 (sample SAMEA2582108, study PRJEB24529) | metagenome | biome: Human gut stool | place: China | collected 2011 | reverse complement strand
GACACCCAATTCGGCCGCCATAATGCCGGCCAACTGAGCCACTTCAATGGAGTGACGCAATACGTTTTGACCGTAACTCGTACGATACCGCAAACGCCCGAGGGTTTTGATGACTTCCGGATGAAGGCCGTGAACACCCGCTTCATACGTAGCCTGTTCCCCGGCTTCACGAATCTTCTGACTCACTTCTTTACGAGCTTTTTCAACCATTTCTTCAATGCGTGCCGGATGAATACGCCCGTCGACAATCAGTTTTTCCAAAGCCAGTCGGGCTACTTCCCGACGAATGGGGTCGAAACAGGATAAAATAACAGCTTCCGGCGTATCGTCGATAATCAAATCAACGCCCGTCAGTGTTTCGATGGCCCGGATATTACGGCCTTCACGACCGATAATGCGACCCTTCATTTCATCATTAGGCAAGGATACGACGGACACCGTCGTTTCCGCTACGTGATCGGCTGCACATCTTTGAATAGCCAAGGAAATAATTTCCAACGACTTCTGTTCCGCTTCTTCTTTAGCTTCGTCTTCAAGAGATTTAATAAGCTGAGCCGTTTCATGCTTGATTTCCGTCTTTACGTTGGCCAAAAGCAACTCTTTCGCATCGTCGTAAGAAAGTTCGGAAATTCGTTCCAACTCTGCCAGTTGCTGTTCATGTAACCGGTCAATCTTTTCACGAACCTTCGTAATTTCTCCTTCTTTACGAAGAAGAGCTTCTTCCTTCTTTTCCATCGTATCGAACTTCTTGTCCAAATGCTCTTCCTTCTGATTGAGGCGACGCATTTGGTGCTGCAGTTCACTGTGTCGTTCTTTATAATCACGTTCCGCTTCACTGCGTAAGCGTTGCGCTTCTTCTTTACCTTCAAGAATCGTTTCTTTGCGCTGCGCTTCCGCGTCTTTTTTCGCCGCACTGATAATTCGAGCCGCTTCCGTTTCAGCGCTGCCCAATTTACCTTCAGCGATTTTCAGACGATAGAAATAACCGGCCCCGAGACCGGCCGCCCCGCAAATTACAGCTGCCACAATAATTTCCGTCATACTCTGGTTCACCTCCTTTTCATTAAAAAAAGCCGAACTTGCGTCCGGCTTTTTTAGTATGAGTCTTTTCTCAATTCATCATTTTTCAAAAAACCATGATTACATATTATTTCCAGCATACATATACCGGTTATAATTATTGTAAATTTTTTTCAGTCGTCTGTCAAGCTGACAAAGTCCTCTAATGCCGCTCGTACAGCCTTTCCCGAAAACCCTCGGTTTTGCAGATAACGAATAATTTTCTGCTCATTGTCACAACGGTTTTTAAATTTTTTGGCAACTAAAGCCAAGGCCACAGGCACCTCATCGTAGGCTTTATTCTCTTCGGGAACGGGTAAAAATCGCAGACGCAATTTATTACAAATATAAGCATGCCCGTATTGTGCTTTTTGAGCATAATAGCGGTATACGCTTTCAGCCAAGCGATGATCATCAAGAAACCGTTCACTTTTAAGCTTTTCCGTCACTTCATCAATGATGTCATCCGTCACTTCGCGGCTTCTTAACTTGCGACGTAACTCTTCTTCACTCAAAAAACGTACGTTTAAGAACCGTAGGGCCGCCCCGTAGGCTTCCTTATACTCCATAGTTCTTATTCGTCATCCGAAGCATGAGGCACGTCGGTCAACACTTCATCAAACTTTTCCGGTTCGGCTACGAGGGTATCGCGAATGATTTGTTCGATTTCAGCAGCCACATCGGCATGTTCTTTTAAGTAATTCTTAACATTTTCCTTACCCTGACCGAGACGTTCTCCCTTATAGGAATACCACGTGCCGCTCTTTTCCAAAATTTCCATGGACGAACCCAGGTCGAGGAGGGTCCCTTCTTTAGATATCCCCGTGCCGTACATAATATCGACTTCACAATTGCGGAAAGGCGGAGCCACCTTGTTTTTAACCACTTTAATGCGAGCTCGGTTACCGATTACATCCGTACCGGACTTAATAGCTTCTCCCTTGCGGATTTCCATGCGCACGGAAGCGTAAAATTTCAATGCACGGCCGCCCGTCGTCGTTTCCGGATTGCCGAACATGATACCTACTTTTTCGCGTAACTGGTTAATGGAAATGATACCCGTCAACTTACGCAAAGCCTGGCTCATAAGACGAGCCTGCAGCCCTACGTGAGAGTCGCCCATTTCACCCTCGATTTCCGCCTTCGGTACGAGGGCTGCTACGGAGTCGACGACAATGATATCGATAGCACCGCTGCGCACGAGTTCTTCCGTAATTTCCAGCGCCTGTTCTCCATTATCGGGCTGAGAAATGAGAAGATCCGCCGTATCGACACCCAAATGACGGGCATACACGGGGTCCAACGCATGTTCCGCATCGATAAAAGCGGCAATACCGCCGGCCTTTTGTGCCGAAGCAATAGCATGCAAAGCCAAGGTGGTTTTACCCGACGATTCGGGACCGTAAATTTCGATAACACGACCGCGCGGATACCCGCCGACGCCGACTGCCAAGTCAACAGCCAATGACCCGGACGAAATGACCTCCAGATTCATTTTTTCAGCCAAATCGCCAAGGCGCATAATCGCACCCTTACCGAAATCTTTTTCAATTTTTTTCATGGCATTTTCCAATGCCGCTTGTTTCGCTTCCATGTAGAACCTCCTTACAACCGTTCCCTCATATATTGCAACAAATGGTAAACCGCCTTCGTAGCGGCTCTTTCTTTTACTTCTTTGCGATCGCCCGGAAAGACGCTCTTATAAACGACCGTCCCCTTCGGCCCGGCTACGCCGAAATAGACAAGCCCCACCGGCTGTTCATCCGTACCGCCGTCGGGACCGGCGATACCCGTCGTACTGACAGCTACATCACTGCCGTATAAAGCGCGACTTCCTTCAGCCATGGCCGCCGCCGTTTCTTCACTGACAGCCGTATAGGTTTGCAGTGTTTTTTCAGGAACACCCAACAACTTCGCCTTGATTTCATCCTGATACGTTCCTGCGGAACCCAGAAAATAAGCGGAACTTCCGGCAATATCCGTAATGTACGAACCGACCAGACCGCCCGTACAGGATTCTGCGGCACTGACGGTCAACCCTTTTTTACGGGCCGTTCGTCCCAAAGCCGCCGCAATCGGTTCGTCATCGTACGTAATAATAACATCTCCCAACCGTTCAGCCAACTTTTCTTTCATCGGTTCGACAAGGTTTTGAGCGGCTTCTTTTGTCTCTCCCTTAGCCGTAATACGTATTTCCACATAACCGATGCGGGCGTACATGGCTAAAGTCGGCTCCGACTGGTTCTTGACAAGATCCATAATCGTTTCTTCAATGCGTGCTTCACCCATATCGTAAATTCTCATATACGACGAGTAAATGTAGCCTTGTGACCCGAAACGTTCATATAGCCACGGCTTGACGCTATGATCAAAAACCCACTTCATTTCCGACGGCGGTCCCGGCAAGTGAATGAGAACCTTGCCGCTCTTGTACAAGGCCGTTCCCGGTGCCGTCCCCGCCTCGTTGGTCAAGACATCCGCACCTTTGGGGATCATGGCTTGGCGGCGCTGGTTTTCCGTCAAATCCCGCTCAGGATGACGAAGTTTAATCCACGCAACGACACTTTCCATTACGTCTTCACGAAACTCAAGAGGTGCATCCATCACTTCGGCACCGATGATTTTCGTCATATCGCCCTGTGTCGGTCCGAGACCGCCTGTCGTTATAACCATATCGGCACGACCCAGAGCCGTTTCCAGAACCTGCTTCATACGCTGAGGATTGTCGCCTACCGTCGTATGGTAAATAACGGAATACCCCATCGTATTAAGCTGTTGTGATAAATATTGAACATCTACATTGCTTATTTCACCGAGCAAGAGTTCCGACCCGGTCGTTACCAATTCAACCAGCACAGCTTACACCTCGATATTAAATGCGTTCGGCAATGACATCATAGGCAAACCCTTGAACAACGCGTACGGGAATGATGTCTCCTTCTTTTAGTCCTTTTGCGTCTTCTACATACGTCAAGCCGTCTACTTCGGGAGCCTGAATATCCAGACGACCGACAGCCTGCAAATGACCGCTTTCGTCCGTCAATTCCTCAACGATAAAAGGATGGACGGAGCCTTCCAGGTCGCGATTTCGTTCTTCCGACACCTTGGCTTGAATAGCCATAAGCCTATGATATCGTTCTTCCTTCACCTCTTCGGGAATCTGGTCGGCCATAGCCGCTGCGGGAGTCCCTTCTTCCTGTGAATAGGTGAAAACACCGACGGCATCGAACTTCGTCCGTTCCACAAAGTCGCACAGTTCCTGAAACTCTTCTTCCGTTTCTCCCGGAAATCCGACAATAAACGTAGATCTCAATGTCAGCTTGCGACCGTGAGCCGTAAGCTTATCTATCAGTTTTAAAATGTCGGCCTGACTGTCCCGTCGATTCATGCGTTTCAACACGCTCTGTGAAATGTGTTGTAACGGTAAATCGACGTAAGGACAGATTTTGTCTTCCTTAACAATAAGTTCCGTCAATTCATCCGTAAAGAAATGGGGGTATAAATAGAAGAGACGAATCCATTCAATCCCTTCTATCTTAACTAATTCACGCAACAAGTCGGGCAAGAGGGATTTTCCCGCCAAATCGAATCCGTAACTCGTCGTATCCTGTGCGATAAGATTGATTTCCTTCACCCCGCCGGCGGCGAGTTGCCGCACTTCCGCCGTTACGGATTCGACAGTTCGACTGTACAAGGGTCCGCGTACGTGCGGAATGATACAGAAGGTACAACCGTTATTACAACCTTCCCCGATTTTGACATAGGCACTGTACGTGGGCGTCGTCAAAACACGACTCGTATTCTGGTCGTACAAATGACTCACATCGTCCATAAAGCAAGCCCGTTTACCCGTCTTAACCGCCGTAACGGCTTCCCAAATTCGGTCCCATGAACCGGTGCCCAAGAGGGCATCTACTTCGGGCAACTCTTTCAACAACTCTTCCTGATACTGCTGACTGAGACACCCTGTGACAATGAGAATCTTGCACCTGCCTTCCGTCTTATATCGACCTGCCTCGATAATGGCGTCAATAGACTCTTGCTTAGCTTTTTCAATAAACGTACATGTATTGACGATAATAATGTCGGCCTGCGCCGGATCGTCGGTCATGCCCATGTGTTTATCCTTCAAAATCCCCAGCATGACTTCCGTATCTATTAAATTCTTCGAGCAGCCCAAGCTGACAAAGGCAATCTTCTCCATTACGTATCCTTTCCGAAGCGGACCGTTCTGATCCACCAATCTTGCAATTCTTTTCGTTGTTCGTCATTATAATGCTTCGTCGTCATAAACAAAACGGGGTCTTTTCCCTTCGAATCCTGGCGTTGCGGCAAGGTCGAAGAAGCAAAGTTATAGTACAAGCGGTTTTTGCTCAATATATCGACAGCTTCGTTGGACAAAAGCCAATCCGTAAAGACGGCGGCCAATTCTTCATCTTCGCACCAACGCGTAACGGCAGTTCCCGTCAACCAGTACGATGTCCCGTCCTGAGGATACACATCGAATACGGGAGCTCCGTCAAAACGATATTGCCGTTCCGTCAGAGCATCGATGATGCCGACCTGAACTTCTCCGGATGCGACACGATGCATGATGGGAGCCATGGTTTTAGAATACGTTCCGATTCGTTCCTGCAGGCTGCGGAAATACAGTGCCGACCGCTCGCTGCCGTGTACTTCTACGAACTCGCAAAGAAAGTCTCCGCCAATATCCGTCGCCGCCAAATCGGGAAAACTGATACTGATAGTCGAATCTGTCAATAAGTCGCTCCACGTATTGATATTATTGCCGCCCATGGCATAATAATCACGATTAACTACAAACAATAAAGGATCGTACCACAATCCGGTCCAGGCATTTTCATCGTCCTTCAAATAAAGAGGTACCGTTTCCGTCGCCTCCGATGAATAGGGAATAAAACATCCCTGAATCTGACCTTGGCGAAGTGTATCTTCCGACGCAATGACCACGTCCGGCGTCATGCGTCCCTGCACGGGCTTTTGCAAGGCCCGTTGCAAGCCGTCTTCCGACATGGACACCATTTGTACCCGCAAATGCTTGGACTTGTAGAAGGCTTCGGCCAAATCTCTGTTCACGGCAGTAGGCATATCCGAATACACGACAAGATGCCGCTCTTTAGCATACATTTCCTGAGTAGCCAACTGCTGTTGCCGTTCTTGCTGTATATATACGCCTACTGCCAAAAACAGTCCTATGAACACAATCATGCCTATGAACGTGAAATATCGCTTCATCTGATTATCTCCTTGCAGTCTTCCGATTTTGTGAGAACCGGCCGCCTTGCCGCCTTGTTCCCTTGACGGAATTCATCCTTCCCGACTGTCTGCCTTCGCTTTTGTGTATGTCCTGCCCTTGAGAGGTGCGGGACTTGCGAGCTCCCTTATAATCCCGTCTTTCTTTCGCCTCCGCCTTGCGGCGCGGTGCAATAAGACATTTCGGTCCGAAGCCGATGAGATCTCTTCTTCCGGCAAGGCACAACGCTTTATGAACCGTATCATAATTAGCCGGGTTCTTATACTGCATAAGTGCCCGTTGCATAGCCTTTTCTTCCTGTCGCCGTGCCACGTAAACCTTCTCACCCGTCAAGGGATTCATTCCCGTATAGTACATAGCCGTCGACAAACTTCCCGGCGTAGGAATAAAATCCTGTACCTGTTCGGGCTGCATATGCATATCTCGTAAAAATTCGGCTAACGTAACGGCATCTTGTAAGGTACAACCGGGATGACTGGACATGAAATACGGTACGAGATATTGCTTTTTACCCAACTCCCGATTAACATCGTCAAAAACAGCCTTAAACTTATAAAACGTGTCGATACCGGCCTTCCCCATCATATCCGTCACGTGTTTAGCCGCATGTTCCGGTGCCACCTTCAGCTGACCGCTTACGTGAAACTCGCATAATTCTTTAATAAACTCACGGTTATTCGGGTCTTCCAACAAATAATCATAACGCAAACCCGAGCGAACAAATACCTTCTTGACCTTCTTAACCTTGCGAATTTTACGCAACAAAGATAAATAATCGGCATGAGACGGATCCAATCGCATACACGTTTCACTGCCGATACAATGCTTATTGCGACAAGCTCCGGCCGTCAATTGTTTGCGACAGGCTACGTGTCTGAAGTTAGCCGTCGGCCCGCCTACGTCATGAATATATCCTTTAAACCCTTCCAACGTCGTCATGTGCTCCGCTTCGCGAATGAGGGACTCGTGACTGCGGTGCTGAATAATTCGTCCCTGATGGCTGGCGATGGCACAAAAATGGCAATGACCGAAGCAGCCGCGTTGGCTCGTCAGGCTGAACTGAACCTCCTGCAGAGCCGGCACGCCGCCGTCTTCATCGTAATCGGGATGCCAACGACGCGTAAACGGCAATTCGTAAATAGCATCCATTTCCGCCGTCGTCAACGGTTCTGCCGGCGGAGTTTGAACGACAAACCGATTTTCAGACGGTTGAATAATCGTCTTTCCGTAAAAAGGGTCTTGCTCTTCATATTGAATTTTAAAAGCTTCGGCAAATTTATACTTATCCGCCTTAACCTCTTCATAAGAAGGGCAGAAAACGGAATCCTTAATATTCGGCATCTTGCTCGTCACATAACAAATGCCGCGAATATTGTACATTTCCGCCGTCGTTTTTCCTTCCGCCAGCGCATCTGCTATTTGAGCTACCGAATGTTCACCCATACCGTAGCTCAGGATATCAGCCTTACTGTCCAGCAGCATGGAATGCCGCACCTTATCGGACCAATAATCGTAATGAGCAAAGCGTCTGAGACTCGCTTCAATCCCTCCGATAATGATGGGTACGTCTTTATAGGCTTCACGCATGCGGTTGGCGTATACAATCGTTGCTCGTTCAGGGCGCCGACCGGCCTTCCCGCCCGGCGAATAACTGTCCGTATTGCGAATTTTCTTGGCAGCCGTTTTTTCACTGAGCATAGAATCGAGGTTTCCCGCCGTAATCAGAATACCCAGGCGCGGCTTGCCGAGAACCTTAAACGCCTCGACATCGTGCCAATCCGGTTGAGAAATAAGGCCTACACGATAACCGCGGGATTCCAGCATGCGTCCGATCAGAGCCGCTGCAAAGCCGGGGTGATCCACATAGGCATCCCCGTTGACATATACGAAGTCAAGCTGATCCCAGCCGCGTTCTTCCATATCTTTACGACTTGTTACCAAAAATTCCGTACTCATCGTCTACCTCTAAACAATCAACCATACTATGAGGAGAATAAATAAAATTACTCCTACAATAATCGTAATCTCCGGCCAACTTACAATCTTGCGACGACGCCTACGCCGTCCTTTTCCGCTTTCCACGGCGGTAGGAGCCGCTTTTTGCTAAAGAACCGGTTCACTCGGTCCATCGTATTGAGCCACGAGTTCTTCCCCGTCCATGCCCAAATAGGAGGCATAGGCACGGATAAAGCCCTTGACATATACCTCTCCGGGAATGACGGCGAAATTTTCCTCTTCCAGGGCGGATAAATACTTCGTTTTAATATAGACGGCCTTGGATACTTCCGTCAACGTACGACCTTGAGTTTCCCTCTCGGTCCGCAATATATTACCGATTGAAGACAACTTGCTTATCCTCCGTTATTTCCTTGGCGCCTATGAATGCGAAAAATACTTTTCCTGCACCTCTTCAGGCGTCATCAATATATCTCTGGCCTTACTGCCGTTGGACGGCCCGACAATATGCATGGCTTCCATCGTATCAATCATTCGTGCCGCCCGTGAAAAACCTATGCGGAAACGGCGCTGCAACAAGGATACGGAAGCTTGCTGAGTTTCCATAACCATCATAATAGCCTTGTCCATAAGCTCGTCTTCAAAGAAGTCGTCTTTACCGCCGTCGTGAGATGCCTCCTGCTGAGCCGCTTCGACCGCTTCATTGTATTGAGGACGTCGTTGCTCTTTAATGTATTCCACCAACTCGTCGATTTCTCCGTCCGATACAAAAGCCCCCTGTACGCGCACGGGTTTGGAAGCGCCCATGGGATAAAAAAGCATATCTCCTTTACCGATGAGTTTTTCCGCTCCGGCCATATCCAAAATGGTACGCGAATCAATTTGACTCGATACGGCAAAGGCAATACGACTGGGTACATTGGCCTTAATAAGACCGGTAATGACATCCACGGACGGTCGCTGCGTAGCTAATACCAGATGCATACCGCAGGCACGAGCCTTCTGTGCCAAACGGCAAATAGAATCTTCCACATCACCGGCGGCAGCCATCATGAGATCCGCCAATTCGTCAATAATAATGACTACATACGGCATGGCTTCTTCCGGATTGAGTTCATTATATCTCTTAATATCACGTGTTTTCGTCAAGGCAAAGCGCTTATATCGATCATCCATTTCCTTTACGGCCCAACGCAAAACATTGGCGGCCTTCTTCGGATCCGTAACGACAGGTGTCATCAAATGAGGAATCCCGTTATAGTTGGATAATTCGACAACCTTCGGGTCGACGAGAATCAACTTTACGTCTTCCGGCCGTTGCTTAAAGAGAATACTGGAAATAAGGGTATTAATGCACACGCTCTTACCCGACCCGGTAGACCCGGCGACGAGCATATGGGGCATCTTCGTCAAGTCGGCCACAATAGGCGTGCCGGCAATATCCTTACCTAAGGCTACGGGCACGCCGCCTACGGAGTTCTTAAAAACATCCGTGTCGAGGACATCGCGCAGGCAAACAGGCGTAACCTTCTTATTCGGCACTTCAATACCCACGGCGGCCTTACCGGGAATGGGCGCTTCTATACGAATATCCGTCGCCGCCAGCTTCAAGGCCAGATCGTCGGCCAGGTGTACGATTTTGCTTACCTTTACACCCGCTGCCGGTTCCAATTCGTAACGCGTAACGGCCGGTCCCCTGCTGGCCGTCAACATCTTGGCGTCAATGTTGAAACTCTTCAACGTATCCTGCAAGATCTGTGCATTTTGGCGCACTTCATCGCTAAGACCTTCTTCAGGCGGATTGCCGCGGTGCAAAATAGACACGGACGGCAAACGATACGTCTTTTCACCTACAGCCGTCGGCACGGCCGTCTGTCCCTTGGCACCCACTTCGACCGTCCCGGCTGTCAGCTCCGGCTCCATAGGTTTTATATCCGCTACGGGAGGCAATGACGGATCTCGAGAAGGCACGGAAGTATACGCACCGGGTGCGTCCGTCGTAACAATTTTATGCTCTACGATGCCGTTTCCGGGTGCCTTGGGCATGACTTCATCTTCTTCAGGTGCGGGTATGTCTTCATCGTCCGGCACGGGTACGTCTCCTTGCGACTCCTCTTCATCACAAGGTGTTCCGTATTCATCCTCGAAGGAGTCGTCATCTTCGCCGCCGCTGTTATCCGTGTAGTCCGACTCGACGTGTGACGAAGAACTTATAGACGGCGTTTCTATACCTTCCCCGTTATCTTCAGCCGCCCCTTCGGCAGTTACAGCCGTTGCCGCCCCTGCAATGCCTTCACCTAAAGCGTCTTTTTCCTGTTCAACGTCAAAAATCTTCCGTTCCTTGTGACGTTGCCACGATTCCTGCACGGAATGCGACGCCGTCTGAATGCCGGCTACCGCTTTTTCGGAAACATGTGACACTCCTTCAGCCGTCATCTCCTGAGCAAAGGCGACGGGTTTGGAAAGAGAAACTTTCTTCCAAATCATAACCGTACCGATGAGGACGACGATAAGAGCCAAAACGGCTCCGAAACCGCCGAACCAACTGCGCAGAAAAGCTGCCGACACGGCTCCGAAAAGACCGCCACCGGCACGCAGTGCCGGGGGAACGAATTCTTCACCGGGATTGGTAAAGATAACATGCCACAGGCTGAGCAATAACTCGAAAACGACAGCTCCCATGAGCCAGTTTCGCGTAAAAGGCAGGGCCTTTCTTTTCACGATGTACTGCAATCCGGCCGCTACAAGCATTAAAGCTACAAGCATCCGACCCGTACCGAAGGCATATGCAAAAATATCATCCAATGACAGACCGATATTGCCCGTATCGATACCGGCCGTACCGGCCGCTACGAGAGCGCCGATAACAACCAGAATCAGCCCCCATAACTCATACTTCATCCACGACATGGTGCCGCTTTTTTTACGGCTCGTCCCCGTTTTGGATGTCGTCCGCTTGGTCTTGCTTCTTGCCGTTCCTTTTGTTTTACTTCCCGTCGTTCCTGTAGTACTTCGCCTTTTTCGTTCGGCCAACGTTCTTCACCTTCCATTGCACACACACATTTCATCAAAACCGTTCATTTGTTTGGTTTCAAATCCATATAGAAAGCCGCCAAGCTAACTTAGCGGCCGAATAATCAATGATTATAATTCAAAAAAAGAGCCCCACCATGCCGTCTTAGCCGAGTTTTGAGCCTGCCTGAGCAGGTGGGTGTCCTCCTATAACGCTTAACAGTCCCGTGTAGGCATTGTTTTGCCGCCATAGAGCCCGGACTCCCGATGTAAAAGTGTTGGTTCAAAACATCGAGAACTTTTTACGCACACAGTAGGGTTTCTCTTGGTTACAGTATATCAAAACGCACAAAAAAATCAAGGTCATAAGGCCGTTTCCGAAGGATTCGACTGCTATGACCTTGAAACTCTGTAAATGGCTTATTCAACCGGTTTAATGACGTCACACTTCATATACGGCCGCAATACTTCCGGCACGATAACGGAGCCGTCAGCTTGCTGATAGTTTTCCAAAATAGCCGCTACCGTACGTCCTACTGCCAATCCCGACCCGTTCAACGTATGTACGTATTCCGGCTTCGATTTGGCATCGCGACGGAAGCGGATATTGGCACGACGTGCCTGGAAGTCTTCCGTATTGGAGCACGAAGAGATTTCTCTGTACTTACCTTGAGCCGGGAACCACACTTCCACATCGAAAGTCTTGGCTGCCGAGAAGCCGATATCACCCGTGCACAGGCAAACAACGTGATAAGGAAGTTTCAGAGCCTGCAAAATAGCTTCGGCGTTGTTCGTCAACTTGTCCAATTCATCATAACTCGTTTCAGGAGCTACGTATTTTACCATTTCTACCTTGTGGAACTGGTGCTGACGAATAAGGCCGCGCGTATCGCGACCGGCCGAACCCGCTTCGGCACGGAAGCAGGGAGTCATGGCCGTCAAATATACGGGCAACTTATTACCGTCAATAATTTCGCCGCGATAGTAGTTGGTCAACGGCACTTCCGCTGTAGGAATCATGAACATTTCCTGTCCTTCAATGCGGAACATATCTTCATAGAATTTCGGCAACTGACCGGTTCCCAACATGGAATCACGGTTGACGATATACGGAGGAATGACTTCCGTATATCCGTCCACTTCCGTGTGCATATCGAGCATGAAGTTGTATACGGCCCGTTCCAAACGAGCACCGGCACCGAGGTAGAAATAAAAACGCGACCCTGCTACCTTACCGGCTCTTTCCGCATCAAGGATACCCAAATGTTCGCCTATTTCCCAATGATTCTTCGCTTCAAAGTCAAAGGTCGTCACGTCGCCCCACTTACGAACTTCCGGGTTGTCGCTGTCATCGTTGCCTACGGGAACGGACGGGTGGCACATGTTGGGAATCATGAGCTGAACGGCCAACATCTGTTCTTCCGCTTCCTTGACCTTACCGTCTAAAACGGCGATTTCGTCGCCCAATTCTTTCATAGCCGCAATCTTTTCGTCCGCATTTTCCTTATTTCTCTTTAAAACGCTGATTTCTTTAGTTACGTCGTTACGACGATTTTTCATGGCCTCAACCTGGCCCAAAAGTTCACGACGGCGAGCGTCGGCTTCCAACAGGGCATCCAAATCGACTTGTGCATGACGATTTTTCAAATTCTGTCTTACTTCTTCCGTATGTTCGCGAATAAATTTAATGTCTAACATAATACCGCTCCTTTTTTATACGATTACAACCCTTTTTGTTCAATTCCGCTAAACAAATATCCTAAATGAGTAGTTGAATTCAATAACACCAGCCGCCAACGGCCGTCCTGTTCTTCCAGAACATTAATACATGTATTATCCTGTTTTATTTGCCAAAAAGCCGCTTGCGATAAACCTAACAGGTCACAGATAACCGCCTTGTTCACCGCATCGTGAGCTGCTACGAGAACCGTCTTTTCCGCATACTTTTGCGCATAGTCGTCAAAGGCCGCACGCACTCTCACTCTCACGTCTTCCAGAGATTCTCCGCCTTCTCCGGGCATTTGCACCGTATGGGGCTGCGTGTGCCAGGCGGCAAACTCGTCGGGATACTCGGCCTCGATGTCCCCGGCCAGCCTGCCTTCCCATAAACCGTGGTTGATTTCCGTCAGACGTTCATCTTTGGCTACGGTGTTTCCGTGCAACTCGGCACAAAAAGAAGCGGTCATAAAGGAGCGTTTCAACGGACTGGACACGAATACGTCAATAGGCACGTCCTTCAGTCCCTGTGCCAACAGACGCCCCTGTTCCAAGCCTCTTTCACTTAACTCCGTATCTTCCTGTCCCTGATAACGACCTTCTATATTCCATTTTGTTTCGCCATGACGGACCAGAATAATTCGTACCATTTACGCCTCCTGTTGGTTCGGTTCGCAATGAATGAGTTTCATATCCAAAATACCGTTAATGGAGCGGAGTTTTACCATTACGTCATTAGGAATATCGTCCTCTACGGCAACGGCCATAATATTCGTTCCCTTTTGTGTCATATTGCCGACCTGCATGCCCGTAATATTGATCTTTGCTTCCCCTAAAACGGTCGCGATTTGACCGATCATATTGGGCTGGTCGATATGAGGTGCCAACAACAGATAGTTTTCCGGCTTGAAGTCGACGCGATATTCATCAATCTGAACAATTTTGGCTTCCGTCTGATTAAAGAGGCTGCCTACGACCTTGTGTTCACCCTTGGCCGTCACAATGCGAACCGTAACGGCATCGACGAAGTTTCCGTGATCGCTTGTCTTTACTTCTTTTACGGAAATATGTCTCTGCTTGGCAAGATCCGGAGCGTTTACGAAGTTGACCGCATCCTGCAAGATGGGGTTTAAAGCACCTTTCAAAACAGCCGTCGTCAACAGGGCCGTTTCCGTTTCAGCCAACTTGCCCGAATATTCGACCGTAATTTCTTTCATAGGAGCTTCCGCCAAATAGACACCCATGATGCCCATTCGTTCCATTAAGTCGAAATAGGGACGAATGGTCGAGTACACGCCGGGAGCAATGGGTGCCATATTTACCGCTGTCGGCACCGGTTCGCCTTTAAGTCCGGCCATAATGCTGCGTGCCACATCGAGGGATACGCCTTCCTGGGCTTCTATTGTCGAAGCACCCAAATGCGGAGTAATGACCACATTGTCCATACCCTTGAAGGGATTAATATCCGACGTCAAGGGTTCTTCCGGGAATACGTCTACCGCCGCACCGGCTACCTTACCGCTCTTTAAGGCTTCCGCCAGAGCGTTAATGTCTAAAACGGCACCGCGCGATACGTTAATAACCCGAACGCCGTCTTTCATTTTGGCAATTTCTTCCGCTCCGATCATGCCGCGTGTTTCCTTCGTAAGAGGTGTATGCAACGTAATGTAATCCGATTCGCGTAAAAGCGTATCCAAGTCGACGAGTTCACAGTTAAGTTGCTTGCCCCGTTCTTAGGGAATGTACGGGTCATAACCGATGGTCCGCATTTCCATAGCCTGCATCCGTTTGGCAATGCGCGATCCGATACGACCGACACCGATAATCCCCATCGTCTTATCTTTCAACTGAATACCCGTAAATTTTTCCCGATTCCACTCGCCGCTCATTAACGAATCATGGGCCTGAGGAATATGTCTCGTAACGGCCAAAATCATGGCACACGTGTGTTCCGTCGCCGCAATCGTATTGGACGTAGGGGCATTAACGACAATGATACCGCGGGCCGTTGCAGCCTTTAAGTCGATACTGTCAATACCGACGCCGGCACGACCGACGATTTTAAGTTTCTTCGCCTTTTCAATAACTTTTGCCGTAACATGTGTCATAGAACGGGTAATTAACCCGTCATACTCTCCGATGCGTTCGGCCAATTGATCTTCGTCCAAATTGGTTTCCACATCAACCGTATATCCGTTTTGTCTAAGCAGTTCGACGCCCTTTTCCGACACGTCGTCACTGACTAAAATCTTCATGACTTCATCCATCTGTCTTACCTCCCTTAGTGTGCCTTGCGGAAACGGTGCATAAAATCAGCCAACCGTTCGCAAGCTTCCTTTGTTACCGCATTATAGGTAGAGGCCCGACAGCCGCCTATAGAGCGATGTCCCTTAAGGCCTATGAGCTTTTCTTCAGCCGCTCGGGAAACAAATTCTTTTTCAAGTTCAGGTGTATCCAAATTAAACGTAATATTCATTAAACTGCGCGAGTCTTTTGCCGCATGAGGTCGATAAAATCCGTCGCTTGCGTCAATGGCATCGTAGACGAAGGCCGCCTTTTCCTTATTAATCCGCTCCGTTTCTTTAAGTCCGCCCCGTTCATCCAACCAGTGCAACACCTTATTGACGAAGTAAATACAAAATACGGGCGGCGTATTATACGTCGAATCGTGATCAAAAAACGTCTTGTATTGAAGCATAATCGGCAAATCCTGTCGTGCTGTCTCCAAGTACGAATGCTTGGCAATACCGATAACCGCTCCGGCAGGGCCCACATTCTTTTGAATGCCCGCATAGATGAAATCAAAATTTTTCACATCTACAGGGCGGGAAAGAAAATCGCTGGACATATCGCAAATCAGGGGCAAGTCAAAGTGAGGAAACGCTTGCCACTGCGTACCGTGAATCGTATTATTCGATGTCAGATATACGTAATCCGTGTCCGGCAACAGGTCAAACTCTTCAGGCCCGGGAATTCTTCGGAAGCCTTCGCCTTCACTGGTGGCTACGTCATATACGTCACCGTAAAAAGCGGCTCCTTCTTTAGCCTTTTTCGACCATACGCCCGTATTAATATAACCGCCGCGATGTTTTAAAAAATTGGCTCCGTGCATTAAAAACTGCATACTGCCGCCGCCTTGCATAAACGTAATACCGTATTCGTCGGGAATATTCAAAAGCTTACGCAACAAAGCTATCGTTTCGTCCTGCATCTTCTGATAGGCATCACTGCGATGACTGATTTCCACAATGCTCATGCCCGTATGGTTAAAATCCAGAAACTCTTGTTGTATTTCTTCCAGAACCGGTAACGGCATGGCCGACGGACCGGCATTAAAGTTATAAACTCTGTTTCCCATCATGTCCTCCTATGTGCGAATCTTTCCTGCCTACAGTGTAATAACACTGTAGGCATTGTTCTCCGAAGACCTGTGAGAAAAAACAAAAAACTCCCGTCCCTCATAGGGACGAGAGTATACTCCCGCGTTGCCACCCAGCTTGCCTTTCGGCCATCTTCGGTCGCTGTATCGGGCGAACCCGTCAAATTCATCATTTGCCGCTCCGGAGCGGAACGCCTCGTAACCTTGCCGACTTGCACCGACCGTCGGCTCTCTGAGAAGGTATCCGATTTGCTTCTCCCTCTTTGCGTTTCATTTATTACTTGTTTTAAAGTATACGAACTTTCCGGAACCGTGTCAAGAAAATACATAACGGACCGCTTTGTATTCGTCACCCGAATACTAACATATTTGTAATCTATACCTTTTCAGTCTTTCTTTGTATACTGTACCTATCTTATTCATCTTTTTTAAGTTACGGAGGTATCTCATGGCTTATACATTACCCGACTTACCCTATGCTTACAACGCTCTTGAGCCGTACATTGACGAAGAAACGATGCACTATCACCACGACAAGCACCATCAAACTTACGTCAACAATCTGAACGGTGCCGTTGAAAAGCACCCGGAACTCTTCAACAAATCAGCGGAAGAACTCATTACGGACTTGGCGGCTATTCCCGAAGACATTCGCGGCGCCGTCAGAAACAACGGCGGCGGTCATGCCAACCACAGCCTCTTTTGGCAAATCATGGGGCCTGACGGCGGCCACCTGAACGGCCCCGTACAAGAGGCCGTCATAAAGACCTTCGGCAGCGAAGAAGACTTTAAAAAACTTTTCGCACAGGCGGCAGCTACCCGTTTCGGTTCCGGTTGGGCCTGGCTCGTCGTCCATAAAAAAGAACTGGAAATCATGTCTACAGCCAACCAGGACTCTCCCTTGAGCGAAGGTAAAACACCGATTCTCGCTCTCGACGTCTGGGAACACGCTTACTACTTGAAGTATAAAAATGCCCGTGTCGACTACATTTCCGCTTTTTGGAATGTCGTCAATTGGGACGTAGTGAACGAATTATACAAAAAAGCTCTGTAAACAACTGTTTATAGAGAAAGGGTCGTATCCGAAGATACGACCCTTCTTTTTATCCCGCGTTACATAAGTCCCAAAGCCGAAAGAATGACTCCGTAACCATGCATAATCAAACGCTGTACGGGCAACAAAATATACCCGAAGGCACCGCTCATAAAGAGAAGCACAAAAATGAGGAACGAATAACGTTCATATCCTGCCAACTTATATTCCCACTCAGTCGGTAAAAAGGCCGTAATAACACGCGACCCGTCTAAGGGCGGAATGGGGATCAAATTAAAAATTCCGAAGTTCACATTGTAAATAACAATGAGTTGAAAAACGATGATGAGGCCTTGTGAAACAGGTAACCCCAATCGCAAAACAAGGGCCGTCAAAAATAAAAAGACGAAGGCCGTCACGAAATTGGCCGCAGGGCCGGCCAACGCCGTCAAGACCTCTCCTTGGCGACGGTTGCGGAAATTATCCGAGTTAATCATAACCGGCTTAGCCCAACCGAAGCGTGCTACAAAAAGCATAATGAGCCCGATAGGGTCAATATGTGCAATCGGGTTCAGCGTCAGACGTCCCGTATACTTCGGCGTGTCGTCACCCATGGCAACAGCCATGCGGGCATGCGAATATTCGTGTATAGCCAAAGCAATAATGAGGCCGGGAATACCGGCGACAAGGCCCAACAAATCAAAATCAAACATACGGTCCTCCATATAAGTAATCCGTCTTCCCGAAAAAGAAGACAATAACAGTATATCATACTTACAAGGCAACAAGCGATACGACAAAAAAGACTTCCCTAAGGAAGTCTTTTTTTACTGATTTCATGACGCATACGCGTCATATTGGATTCAAATAAAGCGGGATCGGCCATAGCAATGCGCGTATATAAGACATCGCCGATAGCCATGTGAATCAGTCTGGACGCACCGGCTTCGGTCGAGTAATTTACTTCTCTACCCATGCCGTGCAGACAGATGTCGGCCAATTTCGCCAAAGGCGAATGAATATGGCTCGTAATGACGATAATCGTCGCCCCCTGCTCCTTCGCTGTTTCGACGGAGTGAATCAAATCCTTGGATAAACCGCTGTGCGAGACGGCCAGAACGGCATCGTTCTCATCTAAAAGAGCTGCCGACGTGACCTGCATATGAGAGTCCGCATAATCCTGAATAGCCAAACCCAACCGCAAGTACCGTGTCGTCAAATCGCGACAGACCGTAGCCGAGTTTCCGAAACCATATACGGCAATACGCCGGGCTTGCCGCAAGACGGCGGCAGCCCGATCGATTGCCTCATAATCAAGAAGTTGCAGCGTATCCAAAAGCCCGTCCGCAATATTTTGAAAAATCTTGGACGTAACGGCATTGCACGTATCTTCCGCCTTAATGTCATGATAGTTTTTCAACTCATTCATGGACAGATAGGCAGTCAAGGCCTGCTTCAGTTCTTGCAAACCCTTATACCCCAGTTTCTTGCAAAAACGGGATACCGTGATTTCCGAACTGTCCGTTTCCGCCGCAATATGGGGGATGGTCAGCTTCATAAGCCGTTCCGGATCGGCGGCAATGTATTCCGCTATACGCCGCTCCGACTTCGTCATCCCCTCATAGGTGCCGCGAAGAAAGGGTATTTTTTCTACGTCATCGTAAGACACGTCCGAATACCTCTCTTTATCAGAAATTACGCTACGACGGTGTTCAATACCAATACGCCGATAAGACCCATAATGGCAATGATGGTTTCCAATGCGCACCAGGTCCGTACCGTTTCTTTAACGGTCAGGCCGAAGAATTCTTTGAAGAGCCAGAAACCGGGGTCATTAGGCGGGCTGAAAATGAGCGAACCGGCACCGGTCGCCAAAACCATCAATTCCGGATTGGCACCTGTTGCCGCGCAGATAGGAGCTGCAATACCGCCGGCCGTCAAAGCCGCAACCGTTGCAGAGCCGCAAGCCGTACGAATAACGGCAGCCACAAGCCAAGCCAATACTAAGGGCGACAGGCTGGCATCGGCAACAAGAGTTCCGATATACGTACCTACACCGCTGTCGATGAGGATCTGTTTGAGAGCCCCGCCGGCACCGACGATGAGAAGAATCATGGCGATAGCCAGGATAGCATCCTTAACGGTATTCATGATTTCGTCCATCTTCTTGCCGCGCGCCAAGCCGAAAGTATAAACAGCAATGGCTACGGAAATGGTCAGTGCCATATCCGGTTGACCGAGGAATTCAAGAGCCACCGCTACAGGCGAAGACTGGTCCAAAGCGAGTTTGGCAATAGCCGAAGCCGCCATGAGGACAACCGGTACGAGAGCCGTAAATACGGATACGCCGAAACCGGGCATTTCATGGTCTTCAAAAATCTTGGGGTTGTATAAGCCCTTGGGTATTTCCGGGTTAATCCCTTTGGTAAAGTTATAGAATACGGGACCTGCCACAATAGCCGTAGGAATAGCTATAATAGCACCGTATACGAGGGTTACGCCGATATCGGCATTATAAATAATGGCAATAGCCGTAGGGCCCGGATGAGGCGGTAAGAACCCGTGCGTTACGGACAAGGCCGCAGCCATGGGGATGCCGACTTCCAAGAGGGGAATCTTCGCTTCCGCCGCAATGGTAAATACAAGGGGAATCAACAATACGAAACCGATTTCGTAAAACAGGGCGATACCGACGATAAAGCCCGTCAAGCAAACGGCCCACTTAACATTTTTACGACCGAAGACGTTGATAAGCGTCGTCGCAATACGTTGAGCACCGCCGCTTTCGGCCATCAATTTACCCAAGATGGCACCGAAGCAAACAACAATGGCCAAGCCGCCCAAGGTTCCGCCCAACCCTTTTTCAATGGTCGGAATGAGCTTGGCAACGGGCAATCCTTCGGCTATGCCGACAAAGCCCGCAACGAGTAAGAGTGCGAGAAAGCTGTTGAGTTTCACGCGAACAATGAGGAAAAACAGGACAAGTATGCCGATGGCAAGAATCACTAAAGGCACTTTGTACACCTCCCGAAATAAAATAATAATATCGTGACCGCTAAACGGTTAACACCTTAATAATGCTGTTTCCAGTCGTGGTGGAAACTGCCTTCTTTATCAATACGTTTGAACGTATGTGCGCCGAAATAATCGCGCAACCCTTGGATCAGGTTGGCACCGACGGACGGACTTCTCAGTAAGTCGATGTATTCCAAGCCGTTCACAAAGGCCGGCACAGGAATACCGCTCAAAACGGCTAAGGAAATAATCTTACGCAGACTGCCGAGACCGCTGTTAACGCGTGACAGGAAGAATTCATCAAAGACCAGATTTTCCATAGACGGATTTTTTTCATAGGCTTCCGTAATCTTATTGAGGAATACGGCCTGAATAATGCAGCCGGCTCTGAAAATAGAGGCAATAGCCCCGTAGTTGAGATCCCAGCCGTATTCTTCCGATGCCTTGCGATACAAGGAGAACCCTTGAGCATAGGCCATAATCTTCGCCGTATACAAGGCTGTGCGCAAATCTTCGGCAAATTTCTCTTTGTCGACAGCGGCGACGGAAGGTGCCGCAATGACCTCTTGAGCCGCCTTACGTCCCGTATCGTTGGAAGATACGCGCGTATTG
>OGIZ01000563.1_pt1 | contig 21309 bp, 19 predicted proteins | sample 1571911 | NCBI WGS metagenome assembly OGIZ01 (sample SAMEA2582108, study PRJEB24529) | metagenome | biome: Human gut stool | place: China | collected 2011 | reverse complement strand
GGTCGGCCGCATTGGCCAAAAACAATGCATCCGCCGCTTTTTCTTCAGCCTTTACAACAGGGTGCGCCGCATATTTACGCAACAATCGATGAACCAATAAATCGGGATAACGTCGAATGGGCGATGTAAAGTGCGTATAGCTTTCAGAAGCCAAACCGAAATGGCCGGCATTTACAGTTGCATAACGAGCCTGTTGCATAGCGCGTAAGGCTACGGTCTGAACAACTTGTTCCGCCTCCGTTCCCGCCGCCTTTTCCAAAAGAAGCTGGAATTCTTCAGGCGTCGGATTCTCTGCTGAAGGAACGGGCAGATTAAATACGGACAACACGGTTTTCATCATTTCAATCCGTTCTTTGTCCGGTATTTCATGAATTCTGAAAACCGTCGGGTTTCCCGTCCCTTCCAAGTAGGTGGAAACGGTTTCATTGGCAATGAGCATGGCTTCTTCTACAATCCGTTCAGCTACGGAACGTTGCCGCTCTTCCATCCGTAAAGGAGTGCCTTCTTCATCGAGAATAATCTTAAATTCCGGAAACTCGAAGTCCACGGCACCTCGACGCAGACGCATATCTTTTAAAATCTTGGACAGGTCACGCAAGTCTTCAATCATAGGCATGAAGGGCTGCAAATCATCGGGAATAATCCCGTCTTCCAAAGCCTTCCGTATTTCCTTGTAATTACAACGTCGTTTGACACGAATGACTGCAGGTCCGATATGCCGAGATACGACAAGACCCGTTTCATCGATTTCCATAACGCAGGCCATGCTGTACCGGTCTTCTCCGGCGTTTAAACTGCAAATGCCGTTACTCAAAACTTCCGGTAACATGGGGATAACACGGTCTACAAGGTAGACGCTGGTCCCTCGCTTATAGGCCTCTTCATCAATGACCGACCCGGATTTTACGTAGCGACTTACGTCGGCAATATAAACACCCAATCGATAATGCCCGTTAGACAGGCGAACCACGTCAACGGCATCATCCAAATCTTTGGCATCTTCACTGTCAATGGTAATAAGTTGTCTATCGCGATAATCAGCCAGTCCCGCTTCAAGGCTTACAGTCTTATCCAAAGCATCGGCTGCTTCCGCTACTTCGTCCGGGAAGGAAAAAGGCAGACCGTGACGTGCCATAATAACCTTTACATCCAGGTCCTTATCGCCCGTATAGCCGAGAACTTCCGTAATTTCGCCTTCCGCCTTCTGATATTCCTGAGGCCATGCCGTAATCTTTACGGCTACTCTCGCCCCGGTACGAGCGTTCAAGGCTTTATCCAAGGGAATGTACACATCTTCATGTAAACGCGGATCATCAGGGGTCACAAACCCGAAATGAGCCTGACGGTCATAGGTTCCCACCAAAGTTTCATTGGCTCGTTCGAGGATAGTTGCAATCGTCCCTTCTTTACGCTTTCCTACGGAAGACGTAATCTTAACGATAACCTTGTCGTTACTCATAGCCGTATGTCGATTTTCTTCGGCTACGTATACGTCATCTTCTCCGTCAGGCGTGACGACAAAGCCGAAGGAACGCGTATATCCCTTATATATTCCTGTTATTTCTGCGACCTTCTCCGTCATATGCCGCTGTTTGCCTTGAAAAACCACGAAGCGTGTCTCTCCTTTTACTTCCGCAATCTACTGATATACATATAAAAATATTATATCATATCTCATGTACGTCTGCTGTTTCGGGCAACAAAAAACCTGCGGTAAGTACCGCAGGTTCCGTTGTTTAAAATGTATGCATCAATCGTCCCAAGACAAGGGTCAAGATGGCGAAAATGACGGAAAAGAAAATGGTCATTTTCGAAAGCAAGGCATCCATACCACGTGCCCGACTGCCGAACAAATCTTCCGCACCGCCGCCGAAGCCTGCACCCATTCCCTGAGTCTTGCTCTTTTGTGCTACGACAACACCGATTAAAATTAACGATACTATAGTTACGAGAACTTCCAAAAAGTTAATCACCGTACTCCTCCTTATACTCATGCTAACGCAACTATTGTACACTCTTTTCGACTATCTATCAATAGAATTTCTACCGTCACGAGCATGCACATATTCCTCCAGCTTATGCTTAATGCGCTGTAAGGCGTTATCGACGGACTTTACGGGACGATTGAGGCTCTCAGCCGTTTCATTGTACGATTTTCCTTCCAAATAGGCCAACAGAACTTGCCATTCCAAATCGCTGAGTACCTCGTTCATGCGCAGTTCCATGTCTTTGTACGCTTCTTCATTAATGACGAGTTCTTCCGGGTTCAGGTCTTTTTCTCCGGTCAAAACATCCTGCAAGGTGCGTTCGGATTCATCTGCATAAACGGGGCGATCGATGGAGACGTACGAGTTCAACGGAGCATGTTTATACCGCGTTGCCGTCTTAACGGCTGAAATGATTTGACGCGTAATACAAATTTCCGCAAAAGCACTGAAAATAGTATGCATGTGCGGCTTGAAATCGCGAATAGCCTTGTAAAGGCCGATCATCCCTTCCTGCACCAGGTCTTCCGTATCGGCTCCGACAAGAAAGTAGGCATGAGCTCTGGATTTAACAAGGTTTCGATATTTTTGTATTAAATAATCGGAAGCGGCCGCATTGCCGGCTGATGCCAGAGCTGCCACTTTTTCATCCGCCATATCCTGAAAATTTGTATCTTGCCGTTCTTCCATATCTGTCTCCTATTTCGAGCGACGTATTTTTTCCAGCTTTTCCCAAACGTCCGTATTTTTCACGCGATGGACAACTTCATTGCGGCCTCCCGTCAAATGAACCTCACTGTGCACATATCGTTTTTCTTCGTGTTTCATACGAGCTACATCTTCAGCAAGTTCCCGCGCCGATACGCGGTAGGCCCCGCTACCGAGAATCTGCTGTTGCTCCGTTCCGTCCGATGTGGCGACAAAAAGGCTGCGTCGTTCCCGTCGATGCTCGTACACAAGGCGTTCTATACGACTGTCCGCCGTCTCATCCTTATCCGTAAAGACAATGCGACAATCCTTGCCAACGGACTCTTCTTTCGCCCCTTCATCCGTGTACATGGCATCGAAAACAATGACCGCTTCAACTCCTTTTATTTTACCGTAACCCGCAATCGTATCGATCAGTCGTTGACGTGCATGTTCCAATGATTCATCGGCCAGAGCCTGCAAATCCTTCCAAGCAAAAATAATATTATAGCCGTCTATGATATAGAGATCTTTCATTTTCGCACCTACTTTTCCCGGTGTCGTTTACGAGCTACTTCATACAGGAGAAGAGCTGCCGCTACGGAAGCATTTAACGAGTTAATCCGACCGAACATAGGAATGCGTACGAGTACGTCGCAATTGTCCTTCACAAGACGGGATATCCCCTTACCTTCACTACCGATAACCAATACCAGTGGCATATCGGCAGACAGGGAGTAATAGTTTTCTTCGCCGACCATGTCGGCCCCTAAAACCCAGAACCCCTGTTTTTTTAATTGTTTCAACGTAGTCGTCACATTGCCGATACGAACGACCGGCATGTATTCCACGGCACCGGCCGAGGTCTTGGCTACCGTTTCATTTATAGGGGCGCTGTGCCTTTGCGGCACCAAAACGGCATGTACGCCGGCACATTCAGCCGTACGAATGATAGCACCCAAATTGTGGACGTCTTCAATGCCGTCGGCAAGAACCAAAAAGGGCATCTCTCCCTTTTCCTGAACCTTGGCCAAGACATCATCCAAATCGGCAAAGTCAACAGCTGCAGCAAGGGCAATGACATCTTGATGCCGTACGCCCTGAGCCAATCGCTCCATGGCCCGAGTATCGACGAATTCGACGGGAATTTTCCGCTCTTTCGCCAAAGTTCGAATACGAGCCAAAGGCGGTGCCTCTTTTTTGGCAGTCATATAAATTTTTGTCACCGAACGCCCTGCTTTCAGGGCTTCGGTGACACTGTTGCGTCCTGCAATAATCGATGTATCCACAGGCTACTCCTTATGTGAGTCACGACTATATTTTCGTGTATAAGAAACAATGCAATTCATGATTTGCTGTAACCGTTCATCTTGCTCGGAAAGAATCAGATAGCCGATAAGTGCTTCCAAGGCCGTACTATTGCGATATTCACCGACAGTGGCACTCTTGGGAACTTGCATCTTCGCATTGCGCGCACGGCGGCAAACAGCCGTTTCCTCTTCTGTAAAATCTTCTTTAAGGGCTTCATAAACAACGGACTGCACCTTGGCGGAAACAAATTCGGCCGCCAGGGAATGCAATACCCGGGCATTGGGTATACCCGTAGCCGTTAAGCATCGACGCAAGGTCAAGGCATAATAGGCATCGCCTATGAGTGCCAGATTCAACGAGTCCGTACGGGCTGCATCAACAAACGGTACATTCAAGGTCGTATCGTCTGCAAAGGCCTTAAGGGCTTCTTTCTTTACTTGTTGAAACTGTTCAAATTTCACTTTTTCCAACGTGCTCCCTGAGGCGAATCTTCAATGGTAATTCCCAAGTCCGACAACTTGTCACGAATAGCGTCGGCCAAAGCATATTGCTTCTGAGCCCGGCATTCTTGGCGCAATTCAAGAATAACATCCATCAAGGCTGCATAGTCCTTATCATCCGCTTTTCCGGCCGTACCGTTCCAGCGATCCTCCAAGACCCCGAGAATATCCGTCATAGTCTTAAAAATACGCTTTACTTCCGAAAGGACGGCACTGTCTGCCGGTACGCCGTTCGTCGATACTTCGCTCGTATAAATATTGACTTTCTTAGCCAATTCAAACATGGCCGCACTGGCAAGAGCCGTGTTGAAGTCATCACACATAGCCGTTTCAAAATCTTCCATAGTACGTTGCGCATCGGCCAATAAAGCAGCCGATAATTCGGATTTGCCGCCCGAAGGCTGTTCCAATAGCCACAAAGTATTATCAATAGCCGTACCGAGGCGTTCCAGGCTACGAGTCATTTCCGTCAAGCGTTCGTCACTAAAATCCAAGGGACTTCTGTAATGATTGGATATGAGGAAGTATCTAAGCGCATCGGGACTGTAATGTTCCAATACGTCTTTGACGAGGAAAAAGTTATTCAATGACTTACTCATCTTTTCAGAATCAATAGTAATGAAGCCGTTGTGTACCCAATAATTGACCATAGGGCCGTGATTGCAACAAGCTTCAGTCTGAGCGATTTCATTTTCATGGTGAGGGAATATCAAATCACTGCCGCCACCGTGAAAATCAAAGGGTTCACCCAAGTATTTTAAGCTCATGGCCGAGCATTCAATGTGCCAACCCGGGCGGCCTTTTCCCCAAGGGCTGTCCCAAGACGGTTCCCCCGGTTTAGCAGCCTTCCAGAGAGCAAAGTCCATGGGATTTTCTTTGCGGTCATCCACTTCGATACGAGCTCCGGCCATCATATCCTCTAAGGAACGATGGCTCAATTCCCCGTAGTGTTCAAAGCTTTGAACACGATAATATACATCGCCGTCCAACTCATAGGCATGACCGTTTTCAATCAGTTTGGAAATCATGGCGATAATATCATCCATATGTTCAGATACGCGCGGATATTTATCGGCACGTTGAATGTGGAGCTTATCCATGACTTCAAAGTAAGAAGCGATATATCGATTGGCAATTGTATCCCACGATACTTCTTCCCCGTTGGCGGCATTGATAATTTTATCATCCACATCCGTAAAGTTTTGAATATGCGTAACGGCATAGCCTAAGTGTTTCAAATAGCGTTTAATAACATCCCAAGTAACAAAGGGACGCGCATTTCCCATATGCGAATGGTTATACGGCGTAATACCGCAAACATACATCTTCACTTGTCCGGGTGTAACAGGCTTAAAAACCTCTTTTTTTCTGGATAGCGTATTATATACGGTTAATTCTCTCATCATAACCTCCTATTTAACATAAAAAGAGCCCCCATCCCCTGACAGAGACGGTGGCCCGCGGTTCCACTCTGTTTTACGACATAGCCGTAATCTTCATAACCGGTAACGGCGGTATCCGGATCGAGCTACTATCGTTCACTCGACCGACTCGCGAAGGCAGTTTTATCATCGTGCAATCTGACAAGGCTTTCAGCGACCGCCTCATCTCTCTGTAGTGCCGGAGGATAAACACATTTCGGTCTTCGTCATTGTACACTTCCCTTAGGAAGCTATATATAATACATAATATTATATGACTTATCACTTTCCTGTCAATAGTCTAAAGTTTCAAAAGGCTTATATATTGCCTTTTCCAATCGCCTAATTTGACTAAGCATCTTTCCTTTTAAACTAAGTCTGTTATACAACTCTTTATAAGCCCTGTCCTTTCTTTTCTTGCGATCAGAACACCAATTTTTCGTAATTGTCGACTTCATAGGTTCAGTCCCGTCTAATGTCATATTAGCCTGTAAAATTAAATCCTTATTTAAGCAAAAGAGATTACATGCATTTAACCAATAATAAAATTTAAAAGCATCAATTTCAAATCGAATCGGCCGTTGTATACGACTTATATTATCAGCCGCCGTTCGATTTAAAACATAGCCGTGAGCCAGAAATGCATTTCTAGTCGAATAAATACATATTCCCTTATCCAAATTCTTAACTCGTTTATGGTGGTAAATACTTTTTTGCAAAACGACTAGCCGCGGCTCGTCCGACTCTTCTACAAAGTCAACAACGTCGGCCACTATGTCTGCAGAAAAATCTTGTGTAAAACAAATATCATCTTCGCATACAACTAAGCTCTTATGTTCCGATTGCAAAAAGTCATCATACACTGTCCGATGACTTAGCGCACAGCCGATTTCACTGGCTGATAAAAAAGTATGCTCCACTGCCGCCTTGGCTATTTCTTTCTCACTCATTCTGTTAGCCATAATAGCATTAAAAAAATGGAACTTCACATGTTTTTCTTCAAAAATTTTCACAACATTATTTCGCCGAACAGGATTGTTATTATCCGAAATGACCACTATATCCATTATCTCCCACCCTCTCAACAAACTTTACATCATATAGTTTTTCTTATGAATTCCGCTGCAAAAACAGCCTATTTTATGCGCACTCACAAAATTCATCATGGGCCTTTCAATATAGCTGATCCGCAAATACTCCAAGACGGCACACACAAAGAAAATACCTACTGCCGTAAATACCATATGAACAATTAAGAACGGCGACCCGTAAAACTCATATGCCCGAATTACAGCATTCCACAACCAAGGAACAATGAGTGCATTATCATGTATTAAATAAACACCGAAGGTTGTCTTTGCTACTTTATTTAAACTTCCGTTAGAGGGGACTGTTATGTCTTTAAACACGGCAAAGATTCCCAAGGCGACCAATAGGACGAAAAAATTGGCCCCGCTGTGGGGAAAAGACATAGCCAAGGCAGTATAATCCGGGTCTTTCAGACTCTCATAATCAAAACCGACTATGGATAACCAAATCACAGCCATGCCCAAAGAGCCTGTTACCTTTAATCGCCTCATTAATTTCTCATTGCCGTATACACGTATAAACGCACCCATCAAGTACATGTCGGAAAACATGAATAAGGAATTCAAATAACCGCCTTTGGACTCATTCAACCACGTAGGTATGCCGTAAAACCACAAGGTTAACAGCCCGATTAAAGCAAGGATTTTCCCCTTACTCAGTTTGCGCATGATTATATTTAAAACCGGAAAAACGAGATAAAGGTTTAAATAAGCTCTTGCGAACCAATTTAAAGGAGTCAACGGAAAGAGGGATTTTTTCATCAGTGTCGAGTCTACATTGGATGCTCCGAAAGCAAAAAGCGAAAAAACGACAATGGCAAGACTCCAAAAGTAGGTGCATGACAAAAAGCGAAAAACCTTCATCCAATTGAATTTCTGAGTTACTAAAAAGTAGCCGCTAATAATGACAAAGATATTGACTGCAATCTTACTTCCTGAACCGAGAAATTGAAAAACCGTTTTAGTCACACCCAGACCGGCCTCTTCGGGAATACCGCCATGTACATAATAATGTCCCAAAATAACCATCAGCATAGCTACAATTCTAAGTAATTCTATATTACTCAGTCTTTTCCCGGATTCTAAAACTATTTTACCCATACTACCTCCGATGTAGTATATTTTTTCTGCACCCAGTATATACTGCGGCGAATATATCATTTTCGCACCCAAAAGGGAGAGATTTATATACGAGTTAACGTCAGTTATTATCCTGATAAGCACTCCGAAATTCGTATACATTCTCCCCCTGTCTATCATTTATTCAATTAGTACTTTATTCCGCAATAAGTCCGCTGCGGCGCAAGCGCTGTACCACTTTTTCACGTCCCATTAAAGCGATGATGACGTTCAGGTCCGGACCGTGCATAACACCGGTCAAAGCCACGCGGATAGGCATGTATACGAACTTGCCTTTAACGCCTACGCCCTTTTGTACCTTCTTGAAGAGAGGCTGAACCGTATCGGCCGTAACTTCGTCCAAGGCCTCCAGCTCTTTCAAAAAGGCCGTAAGAACAGCAGGAGCCGGTTCTTCTTTCAATACGGCTGCCGTTTCTTCGTTTTCCGGTTCATATTCATCGGTAAAGAAGACTTTAGCCGCATCGGTAACTTGAGCTCCGTACTGAATGTGTTCACGCAAAGCCGTTACCATGGTTTCGACCCAGGCTAAGGTTTTTTCATCAGGATTTTCCGACACGTAGCCGGCCTTTTGCAAATGAGGTAAGCAAAGTGTTACTAACGAAGGACCGTCCAATTCTTTCATATATTGGAAGTTAATCCAATTAAGTTTTTCAATATCGAAAACTGCCGGGTTTTTCGCCACGCGGTCAAGAGTAAACATGCTACACAGTTCTTCTTTACTGAAAATTTCCTTATCGCTGTCAGGTGTCCATCCGAGCAGGGCCAGGAAGTTAAACAACGCTTCGGGCAAGTATCCCATATCCCGATACTGTTGTACGGATGTAGCTCCGTGACGTTTACTCATCTTCTTCTTATCTGCACCGAGAATAAGCGATACATGAGCAAACTTAGGAGGTTCAAATCCCAGCGCTTCATACAAAACAAGCTGACGCGGTGTGTTGGACAGGTGTTCTTCCGCCCGAATAACATGGGTAATTTCCATAAGGGCGTCATCAAGGACTACACAGTAGTTATAAACCGGCACCCCATCGGATTTAACAATAACGAAATCCCCGATTTTATCGGAATCAAAAGGCACCTTGCCACGCACAATATCATCTACTTCGTAAGTTTTGTGCTTCGGCGTTCTGATGCGTATGACATGCGGTCTGCCTTCAGCCAGATACTGTTTTATCTGTTCTTCCGAAAGATGACTGCACGTGCCGCCGTAAACGGGCGTTTCTCCCTTGGCCATTTGTGCATCTTTTTCGGCTTCCAACTCTTCGGGTGTACAAAAGCAGTAGTAAGCCTTGCCTTCAGCCAACAGTTTTTCCGTATATTGACGATATAGATCAAGGCGTTCCATTTGACGATACGGTCCGTGATCACCGCCTACATCAATGCCTTCATCCCAGTTAATTCCCAACCAGTGGAGGGCTTCTTTTATGTTTTCTTCCGATTCGCGCGTAGACCGCTTTTGGTCCGTATCTTCTACGCGGACGACAAAGGTTCCGTCATTATGAGCGGCTACAAGATAATTAAAGAGTGCCGAACGGGCACCTCCTATATGAAAAGGCCCGGTCGGGCTGGGTGCGAAACGTACGCGAACTTGCTTAGACATGAATCAATTCCTCCTAAATTGCATTGTACTTGAGGACCATAGCCGCCGCTTGTGCCGCCATGCCCTCTTCATTACCGACGAAGCCGAGTCTCTCCGTCGTCGTGGCCTTAACGGATACATTGCTTTCATCCATTTCCAAAGCCACGGCTATATTATGAACCATTTGAGAAATATAAGGTTTAACCTTCGGCTCTTGAGCCAACAAGGTAGCGTCCACATTGATAATGCGACATCCGTTTTCCACGAGAATTTGCTTAACCTTGCGTAAAAGGGCAATACTGGACACATCCTTGTAGGCCGCATCCGTATCGGGAAAATACGTGCCTATATCCTTAAGGCCCGCTGCTCCAAGGAGAGCATCCATGACGGCATGAACCAACACATCCGCATCGGAGTGGCCTTCCAGTCCCTTGCCGTGAGGAACCGTAACACCTCCCAAAATAAGTTTGCGACCTGCTATAAGACGGTGTACGTCATAGCCACTACCGACACAGTGCTTAGTCGGCCCGTTTAAGTAAAACTCCAAAACGGGAATATCGTCGGGGGTCGTTACCTTGAGATTGCGCTCATCGCCGTTTAACACGACAATAGAACCCCCGCAGGCCTCGACCAACGAGGCATCATCCGTACCGCTGAATCCCTGTTCTTTCGCATATTCATGAGCCTTTTTCAAGACCGAACGGCGAAAAACCTGCGGTGTTTGCACGGCAATAAGACGACTACGGTCCAAGGTTTTCAGCTGTTGAGGTTCCGTCGTTTCCGTATCTTCCCGAAGCTTCACCGTGTCCTTTACAGGCACGGCATAAACGGCCGCATCGGCTCGTTCCATGACGGAGACGGCATTATCAAACCACTCGGGCCCGGCCATAGGACGAGACCCGTCGTGAACCATGACGATGTCGCAATCTTCGGCAGTCGATAAGAGACCGTTATACACGGAATCTTCCCGCTCAGCACCACCGATGGCATATTTCACGGGAATAGACGGTTTTAAAGTCCTTACAACCACTTCCACGTCTTTACGATCCCGTTCGGACACGACAATAACCGTCTCGGACACGCATTTAGCCGCAAAGAGATTAGTCAGCGTATGTTCCAGGACGATTTTTCCGCAGAGGGGATAAAAAAGTTTATTTCGTTCATAACCGAATCGTCGTCCCGATCCGGCAGCAACTACAATAACAGATACTTTCAAGCACTCCACCTGTTTCTAATCAGATACTTTGACAAAAATCATACGGCCCGCCGAAGTTTGCAAGACGGAAGTTACGGTAACGGGGACGGACATGCCGATATACTTTTGTCCGTTTTCCACGACAATCATCGTACCGTCCTCCAAGTAAGCGATACCTTGATTTTCTTCCTTACCGGCTTTGACGATAAGAACGGTCATTTCTTCGCCGGGAACACGTGCCGGCTTCATGGCATTGGCCAAGTCGTTAATGTTAAGAACCACGACACCTTGTAATTCTGCTACTTTATTCAAATTGTAGTCATTGGTGATGACCTTGGCCTTAAGATCCCGACCGAGGCGCACCAGTTTTGAGTCTACGCCCTGAATATCGTCAAAGTCGTCATTAATAATGCGCACATCTACGTGACCGTCCTCTTGCATTTGTTTCAAAATATCCAAGCCGCGCCGACCTTTCGTCCGTTTTAATAAGTCCGCCGAGTCGGCAATGAGTTGAAGCTCTTCCAGCACGAAGACGGGCACGAGGAGCGGTCCTTCTAAAAATCCCGTAGCACACAGCTCGGCAATTCGACCGTCAATGATGGAACTCGTATCCAACAACTTGGTACTTCCCGTCTTTTTTACAGATCTTTCCTTGGCTTGTTTGCCTAAGCGAAAGGTAGCCAACAAGCCGGACACTTCCGCTTTTTTATGTACGGCAATGCTCATTCCGGCATAGCCGAAAACAAGGTTGAAAACAATAGGACCGTAAGCCCCGATAATGGGGAGCCGGGCAAAGGCGAATCCGATTAAATTAGCAATTATAAGTCCAATAAGCAAGCCCACGGTTCCGGCAAGAAGGTCCTGTCCCGAAAGAGATCCCAGACTGAATTCGATACGGTGAATAGCCGCCCAAATAAGGCGCAAAAAAAAGTGAGATAAAATATACCCGACAACGGCTCCGACCAAAGCCCCGACTACATATGCAATAACTGTCAGGACTGTCAGACTGAAAAATCCCGTTGCCTCGCCTTCCAACTCGGCACTGAAAAAGGGCGTCGTAATGAGTTCATCGGCCAAGACAACAAAGATAATGGCCACTACGAGGACAATGAGCCAACGCATGAGCGTATCAGCCAGTTTATGTACCTTCACGCGACGTGCCTTACCCGCTTCCCGTTCAGCAGTGGAAGAACGTTGATCATCAGACATACTACGTCACCTCCCGCAAAAAATCCTTAATCTTTTAAAACTGTTTAATTATATCATGTATCCATGTCGCTTTCCAGGTAACCCATGGGTACAAAGCCTATAAAAATCCTTTATTTACACATTCATATACAAAGAGGGCAATTATTCCTATTTCTTATAATTCCTTCGTATCGGTTAATAAAAAATACATTCTCATGCAAAAATAAGACAGCGTAAGCTGTCTTATTTCTCTATATGCGGATCGTCATTTCTGTTACGAAAATCAGCGAATTTTTACTTGACACATTTGCATTGTTTTCAAAGCCGCTTCGTGACTTTCGGGAGTCACACCGGCACAGCAAGATGATACGACGGATACAGTTTTTTCGGGATAAAAGGCTTTCAGCATGAGGGCATTGGAAACAACACAAATATCCGTGCACAATCCCATGAGTTCGATTTCATCATAATCGGCTAAAAGAGCCGGTAAATCCTTAGAACCGAACGTCGGCTTTTCCACAACCGCCACAGCCGACTTCACGTACGGCTGCAAGGTGTCGATAATCTGCCAGCCCTTAGTCCCTTGAATGCAATGTTCAACAGGCAGATTCTTTCCTTCTTGAGTTTTTAGATAGTTTTTACCGTGAGTATCCATCGTAAAAACCAAAGATGCACCGGCTTTTTGAGCCGCTTCAACTTCAGTCTTCACATGCGGGACTATCTTTTGGGCTTCCTTAGTTCCCAGGCTTCCGTCAACGAAGTCGTTTTGCATATCGATAACTACTACTGCTTTGTTCATATGGCCATCTCCCGTATTTTAGTATCTTACGTGCCGCACCTCTTTGCTAGGTCTTAAAAGCTTTTTCAATCGCTTCTTTTACCGTCTTTACGCAAAAAACATCATACTTTTTTACATCTACATCATCCCGATTGCCTTCAGGAATGATAAATCGTTTAAAGCCCAACTTGGCCGCTTCCTGAATTCGTCTTCGTGCATGAGGTACTCTTCTGATATCACCGGTTAAGCCGATTTCCCCCATGACGACCGTTTCCGCATGAACGGGCAAATCTCGAAAAGACGATACGACAGACAGAGCCACAGGAAGATCGGCTGCCGTTTCGGACATCTTCAAACCGCCGGCCACGTTGATATATACATCTTGAGTCGACAGGTTGATACCCGCCCGTTTTTCCAATACGGCTAAAAGCAAGATCAACCGATTGTAATCCATGCCTACAACAGTCCGCCTGGGCACGGCAAAAACGGAGCGCGACGTAAGAGCCTGAATCTCACCCATAAGGGGCCGCATACCGTCCATGACAGCGGCAACGGTAGAACCGGCCTGACCGGCCGAACGTTCGGCCAGTAAAAGTGCCGATGGATTGATCAGTTCTTCCAAGCCGCCTTCGGTCATGGTAAAGAGCCCCGTTTCATTAGTCGATCCGAAACGGTTTTTCATGCTGCGAAGAACGCGAAACTGATAATGCCGTTCCCCTTCCAAGTACAATACCGTATCCACCAAATGTTCCATTAATCGAGGTCCCGCAATGGCACCTTCTTTCGTAACATGGCCGATAACAATGACGGAAATGCCCGTGGACTTGGCAAAACTCATGAGCTTATTCGTTCCTTCACGGACTTGAGTCTGACTTCCCGGAGCCCCGTCACAGTCACTCGTATACATGGTCTGAATGGAATCGACGATGAGCAGTCCGACATTTCTCGTCCTTGCTTCGTTTAAGACCGAATCCAAATAGGTGTCGGCCTGAACAAAGAGTCCGTCGACGTTAATATTTAAACGTTCGGCTCTCATTTTAATTTGTCCGGCCGACTCTTCGCCCGATGCATACAATACCGTACCGGCTTTCCGACTTACGGCCGCCGCCGTTTGTAAAACCAACGTAGACTTTCCGATACCCGGGTCGCCGCTCAGAAGAATCAAGGCCCCGGGTACAATGCCACCGCCCAAAACCGTATCCAATTCGTCAATTCCCGTTTGCAAACGACTCATTGATTCCATACGTACAGACTTCAATAACTCAGGTTCCGTGCCTTCGCTTCGTACCGAGGAAGCCACTCCTTTGGGAGCTTGCGGAACGGTTTGTTCTTCAACAAGCGTATTCCATTCGCCGCACTGCGGGCAGCGCCCCAACCATCGGGTTGAAACGCTGCCGCAATTGTTGCAGACGAAACGGGTCTTTATTTTCGCCATATCGACTCCTTATATCATCTGAAAATCAAGCTCTTTTCCGTCCTTACTGTCAATGCACACCTTCATGCCTTCTTTTAAAGTCCCTTCCAGCATGTATTCGGACAGCCTATCTTCGACGAGCTTTTGCAAGGCACGCCGTAAAGGACGCGCCCCGTATGCAAAGTCGGTTCCTTCTCCGACAAGGACATCCGTCGCCTTTTCCGTCACGTCTACGAATATCCCCTTTTCTTTTACCTTATCTTCCAAGGTATGAATCATGAGGCGAACAATATGACGTAAGTCATCTTTGGCTAACGGTTTGAAGATCAGAATTTCATCCAATCGATTAAGGAACTCCGGTTTAAAGAACCTGCGAACATCCGTCATAATATCTTTCTTTACGCCTTCAAAGGCATGGAGCCTGTCATCTTCCGACTCCTGTCCGACAGCAAAGCCCATCGTAGGTACTTCGGACTTCAAACGATTAGCACCCAGATTGCCGGTCATTATAATAACCGTATTTCTGAAATCGACAGTCCGCCCCTTTGAATCCGTTAAACGACCGTCATCAAGGATTTGTAAAAGAATATTGAAGAAGTTATGACTCGCTTTTTCCACTTCATCAAATAAGATGACGCTATACGGCTTTTCTCTAACTTTATCAGTCAATTCTCCCCCTTCATCATACCCTACGTAGCCGGGCGGAGAACCGATAAGACGCGCTACGGCATGAGATTCCGTAAATTCACTCATATCGATGCGAATCATGGCCTCTTCATCACCGAAAAGGCCTGCCGCCAAGGCGCGTGCCAGTTCCGTTTTGCCAACGCCGCTGGGTCCCAGGAAAAGGAAAGATCCCACAGGTCTCTTCGGATCTTTCAGCCCCGCTCCGGAACGGCGCATAGCTTTAGCCACGGCTTGAACAGCTTCATTTTGCCCGATGATCCGTTTATGCAACTCATCTTCCAATTTAAGAAGGCGTTGTGCCTCAGTCGTACCGATTTTTTGTACGGGCACGCCCGACCAAACGGAAACGACATCGGCAATGTGAGGGCTTAAGACCTGAGGCCGGTCTTCCGCCTTTCGGGCTTCTTTTAACTTACGAATCCGTTCTTCTACCTCTTTGGCTTTATCACGCAAAGCCGCACACTCTTCAAATTCTTCTGCTGCCGAAAGTTCACTTTTTTTCTTTTCAATTTGTGCCAATTCGTCTTCCGCTGCTTTTAATTCACCCGTAGGTGCGGCATGTTCCAAGCGAACCTTAGAAGCCGCTTCATCAATAACATCAATAGCCTTGTCGGGCAAATATCTGTCAGCAATATAACGAGCAGACAGTTTTACCGCATCCGACAAGGCTTCGTCCGTAAAGTGAACATGATGAAAGTCTTCATACGGTCCTTTTAATCCCTGCAAAATAGCCAGAGCCTCTTCTTCCGTCGGCTCTTCTACGCGTACCGGCTGAAATCGGCGAGTCAAGGCCGAGTCCTTTTCAATATACTTGCGATATTCATCCGTCGTCGTAGCTCCGATACACTGAAGTTCACCTCTGGCCAAGGCAGGTTTTAAGATGTCGGCGGCATCCATGGTCCCTTCAGCCGAACCGGCACCGATTAATTGATGCAATTCATCAATAAACAAAATTAACGACGAGTCTTCTTTAACCGCTTCCAAGAGTTGTTTGATCCGCTCTTCAAATTCGCCGCGATATTTAGTGCCGGCAACCAGACTTGCCATGCTCAGGGAGATGACGCGTTTATCTGCTAACGGCTTAGGAATATGGCCGTCTGCAATTTTTTGCGCCAATCCTTCGGCTACAGCTGTTTTGCCTACGCCGGGTGATCCGAGAAGAACCGGATTGTTCTTCGTACGACGACACAAAATTTGGATAACCCTGTCAATTTCCTTATCTCTGCCGATGACGGGATCGATTTTGCCGTCTTTCGCATCTTTATTTAAATCGCTCCCGGAAAGGTCGAGAGGATTTGCTTTTTCAGTTCCCGTATCCGTGTCCGGAGTTTCTTCACCGCCTTGGCGGACGGGTACTCCTTCTTCAATTTCTTCAATAACGCCGGCCGTATCAATATCCATATTTTCCAATACGTGAACGGCCATACTGTCTTCTTGTTGTAATAATCCCCAAAGAATGATATCCGTTTCAATGGGCCGCGACTGTTTGGCAGCCTCACGTGAAGCCTCTTCCATGGCCAGGCGGGTCTTGGTCGTTAAGACAGGGTTATCCGTCACTGCCGTACCGATTCCTACGACGCCTTCAATGACTCTCATGACATTGCCGTCCGTAAGTCCCAGTCGACGTAGGATTTTCCCGCCTTCTCCTTCTTTTTCTAAAAGCAGTCCGATTAATATATGTTCAGTTCCCACATAGTTATGTCCCATACGGCGAGCCGCATCGCGAGCATAGCGGAGAACGCGTTTTGAAGGTTGTGTAAAACGTTGTTCCATGCACATCCCCCTCCTTTCAAACTTTTCTGTTACGGCTCACGCCGTACATACTTTTTAATGAGACTGCGCAATAAGCGAGCCCTTTCTTTTTCTTCCGGGTCTTCATCATTAAATCGCCTCAGACTTATATACGCGGAGTCAACAGCAGTAACCATAGCCGCATAAGCTTGCAAATCGGAATCGATTAAACCGCTCGTTACGGCTAAACGAAAGTCACTCAGCAAATTAAGAGCTTCTTCCTGTTCAATCAATCTGGCTTGAGTCAATACACCGTAGCTACGATACAGGCGATCGAGGAAAAGATCGGACTTTTCTGCCCGTAAGGCACGTCTGCACTCCCGTTCTTCCCGAACAATATGACCGACAACCGTTTCCGCCCGTTCCAACAAGTCCTCTTCCGAAATACCCAAGGTCATTTGATTGACCACTCGAAAAACATTACCTACATGCGTACTTCTTCCTGAATATACACCCGAGAAGCCGAATCCGAACTTCGTAATACCCTGCATGACTCGACGCAACTTTTTAGCTGCAATAAGCCCCGGCAAATGAAGACTCACGCCGATAAAAAGCCCCGTCCCTGTCATGGCCGGCATGGATGTCAAATAACCGAAATCTTCATGAAAAGCCAACTCCGTTTGACCTTCCAGCACATTGTCGACTGCAAAGGCCTCCGAGGCAGCCTGGCGAACATTGCTTCCTGAAACAATCGTATTGATAACGAAATGATCCGTTTCATTCACCGCCAAAGAAGCTGCCACATCTTGACGTAAAAATAACAGCTTGCCTTCCCCTTTTTTTGCAAGAGTAGGCGTTATGATCCTGCGTGCTGCCGCCAAATCACGATTCTCATCGCTCATATCATTGACGGATAACGCTTCATATTGACCTTTACCCAATTCGTTCAAACCGGGTATGCAAGCACGTGCCGCCTCACATACAACAGCCTTATCTTCTACCGATGCTCGTTCAGGAAAGGCTCGATTCTTCATATTACGTGCCAACCGAATACGACTATCCAAGACAACATCGTCATCCGTACCTCGACTTTCCTGCCACGGCAAGACGAGAGACCGTATATACTCATTAAACACGATCTTCACCGCCTTCGAAGCTCAAAGCTTTGATTTCATCTCGAATCCGCGCAGCCTCTTCGTAGTTTTCTTGAGCCACCATGAGCTTTAATTCCCGGCGCAGTTTCTTTATATGGGCCTTTGTCCGAAATACCTCCGTACCGCAAACAGGAACCTTTCCTACATGACGCACATGACCGTGAATCCTCCTTAAAACGGGTTGTATTTCTTCAGAAAAAGCGGTATAACACGCTGAACACCCGAATAGGCCCGTGCGATTAAAGTCGGCAAAAGTCATGCCGCACTCCGGGCAAGTAACTTCCGAGGTTACCGTAACTTCATCGTCACCGGTTGCTGTTTTGCCGAAAAAATTATTTCCCCATGCCTCAATATCCTTACCGTTTATGAGGATCCCTTCTTTTTCGGCACAGGCGGCACACAAATGTAATTCCGTCCGCTTACCGTTTTCTATTTTAGTAAGATGTACGACCGCATCGGCCTTTTTACAACTATCACAGAGCATGTAAAGCCTCCCCTTATCCCTTGGGTACGAGCTCAAGACTTTTTAAAATACGCGTAATAACAGCCATGCGTTGTGCTTCGTCATCAAGTTCTTCAAATAAAGATTTAAAAGTCTGATGCAACATAATGGCCTCCCTATTTGTTACTGCCTTATGTTTTAATAATTTAAACAGCAGGCCGTCCAGATCTTCCATAGAAATACTGACGGCAGGGCGTCGTTCCGATAAAGCAACAGGTGTACGGTCATGTTTTTTTCGCTTTTGCAACCGCACAATGCGTACGAAACCGCCGGATCCCCTTCTCGATTCGACGATAAAGCCTTTATCATTGGAAAAGCGCGTGCTCAAAACATAACTGATTTGCGAAGGCGCGCATTCCAACTCATCTGCCAATTCATTACGGCGAAGAACTATATTCTCTTCCTCTTCTTCCAATAACTTATGTAAAATAAACTTTTCTATTTTATCGGCTAATACACTCATATTATCACCTCATAAATACATTTGAGAGGTCCCTTTCATACGCTTTGACCTTACAATTATTATATTAGACTTTTTGACTTTTTACAAGAAGAATACCCCGACTAATCCGGGATGATTGACAGTATATGGTCCTTCTTTTTATAATAAATAAGTTATATACCTACGTTCGACACTGTATTGAGGGAGGCACTCATGTTAAGTACATCCTACTTTTGGAACTTGTCAAAAGCTATCTATAGGCCGCGCAATTTCCGTGAACAAAAGCGGGCTTTTTCCTTCTTTTGTATCAGTATTATGCACAAAGACCTGTTTAGAGAGTTCTATGACTACTTCGATTCATACGAACCTATGAAGGGCTTCTTTACTGAAAAAGACATTGATTTCCAAGAGAGTATGACCCGAGTTTTCCTTTATAAAAACTCGACCATGCGGGAACGCCTGACCGCCTTGGAACATCATTTCGATATTCTCCGTACCATGTTTACGGATGAGGTTATTCACGAACTGTATTGGGGCAAGGGCTACACACTCTGGGAATCTCCCGATCCGGAACTCCCCCTCGTCTGTCGCCTCATCTTCGATACGGGACAACGAAAAGAAGGGTTCTTATCCTTATATCTGTATTATGATAACGAAATGATTTACCATTTTAACTTCCGCTTCGACTATAATAAGAGCGGAGTTCCTTCCTTGTATGTAGGTACTCTTCAAGGTTCTAAAGAAGGCTTGGCGCTGACAAAAGTATTGACGAAGAAACTCTTCGGGTACAGGCCGAAGAATTTCATTCTCTACTTATTACGTATCTTCACACAAACCTTGGGAATGAAAAATTTATATGTCATTACGGATGAAGGTTTTTATACCAATAGCCATCTTCTGCGAGGAAACCGTTCAAAGAAGACGAACTTCAACGATTTCTGGAAAGATGAAGGTGCCTTCTCCGTATCAGACGAAAAAATGTATTGGGCCTTACCGATTGAAGAAAAAAGGCGCACATACAGTGAAATCAAATCGCAAAAACGCAACCTTTTCCGCAAGCGTTACTTATTAATGGACACAATCATACCTACTTATATAGAAGCCATAAAAAGACTCTTCCGACCGGAATTTACACCTGTACCGTCAGCCGTAGACCCGGCTTCGATTACGGATAAACCGGCCGATTACGACCCCATCGAAGTTCCGAAAACCTAGATTAATATACCAAGAAGACCCTTCTCAACAGCATCTGCTAAGAAGGGTCTTCTTGTATCATTTTATAACATAAATCTGATTGATGAACTGTTTTCGGTTTTGAATATGTCCGCCATATATATCACTATAATCGTTTGCCTTCTTATTATCCTTATCATTTACACGAATACGTTCTACTTTATGACGCTCGTTGTCTTTACCGAAAATGCGATCTACACATCGTTTTATCTACACTATTATTTCAACCTTTTCTTCCCTAAAAACAACCTCATTTTATGATAAATTTTGAACTTACCTCCACCCTTCTCTGCAAAATAAATCTGCTTATTTTTTTGCGTTTATCTCATAGCCTTTGTATTACATATTCTTGATTTTTATATTTCAATTTTATTACAAATTTATCAATTCGGAGTATAATATTTATTATAAACAAAAAAATACGGTTATGAGTTTTCTTATTACTAAAAGAGTATTTTATATCCATGACTATACAATTTATTCGAATAGGAGTTGCTCACTATTTATGGAGGACTTAAGTATACGTAATACTATCTCGACAATTTTAGGCATACCAAGGGGAGCTATCACGAATTTAGCTGCTTTAAAATCCGGCATGACAAATAATTCATACATTTTCACAGTAAATAAAACACGCTATATCATTAGAATTCCCGGGGAAAACACGAATAAAATAATCAACAGATATGAGGAATTCCAAGTCTATCAAGCTATTAAACCTTGGAATTTATCGGAAGAAATTATCTATCTTTGTGCCGAAACAGGTATTAAAATTTCTAAATTTATCGAATCCTGCCACACGCTTGACGTAGCTAACTGGGATGACGTATCTCATTGTCTTGATACCTTAAAAAAATTGCATGACTTGAATATCGTAATTCCCCATACCTTTGATATTTTTGAACGAATCAATTACTACGAAAGCCTTATTTCAAACAAACATAGTCGATTTGACTATAACGCCATCAAATCTGCGGTATTCAGTCTAAAATCACTAATAGAAAGGTCTGATAGGAAATGGTGCCTATGTCATATAGATGCCGTCTGCGACAACTTTATCCTAACGAATATGAATAAGGTGTAACTTATTGAATTCGAATATGCAGGTATGCAAGATCCCGACTTAGATCTAGCCATGTTCTGCGTCTATTCTATGTTAGACAGACCGTCTATCGATAGAGTAATAACCCTGTATTACAAACAACAAGTCAATGCTGTTCGTAAATATAAAATTTATGCTTACATAGCCTTAGCCGGCCTGCTCTGGAGCAATT
>OGIZ01000560.1_pt1 | contig 21345 bp, 19 predicted proteins | sample 1571911 | NCBI WGS metagenome assembly OGIZ01 (sample SAMEA2582108, study PRJEB24529) | metagenome | biome: Human gut stool | place: China | collected 2011 | reverse complement strand
ATCTCGTTGTAGATATGAGATCATTCCCTATTATGCGTTCCTTTGATTATCCAGTAATTTTTGATGCTACTCATAGTGTGCAATTACCAGGTGGAGCTGGTACAAAATCCAGTGGCAATCGAGAATTCGTACCAAATTTGGCACGTGCCGCTGTTGCTAGTGGTGTAGATGGTTTATTCTTTGAAGTACATGATAATCCTGAAGAAGCGCTTTCCGATGGTCCAAACATGGTATATTTAAATCAATTCGAAGACTTATTAAAAGACTTAGTAGCTATTGATAAAATCGTTAAACGATAAGGGGCGATAGTATTGGATATTTTAGAACAGGCCGCTCAAGTGCTTCATGAGGAAGCACAAGCGATAGAACAGTTAATAACAACATTAGATCAAAGTTTTGTAAATGCTGTTAACATGATTCTTGCATGTAAAGGTCGTGTTGTATGTACTGGCATGGGTAAATCTGGACATATTGGTCGTAAGATTGCTGCTACATTAGCGAGTACAGGTACACCAGCATTATTTATGCACCCAGGAGAAGGTGTTCATGGCGATCTAGGTATGATTACTGAAGATGATGTGGTACTTGCCTTTTCTAATAGTGGGGAAACAGGTGAAATCATTAGTATTTTGCCTTCATTGCGCCGCATAGGTGCTAAATTGATTTGCGTTGTAGGAAAACCTGAATCTACATTGGCTAAAAATTCCGATGTTGTACTATTGGCGCAAGTTGAACGCGAAGCATGTCCGTTAGGATTGGCACCAACTACAAGTACAACAGTAGCATTGGCCTTGGGCGATGCTTTGGCTGTATGTTTACTAGAGCGTCATCATTTTACGCCGGAAAACTTCGCTGTTTTCCATCCAGGTGGCTCACTTGGAAGACGTTTATTGTTGACTGTTGAAAATATTATGCATGGTGGTGAAGATAATCCAGTTGTACACAAAGGGGCAACCGTTCGTGATGCTCTGTTTGTAATGACGGAAAAAGGACTTGGTGCCACTAGCGTTATCGATGAAGATGGTCACTTAATCGGCCTTGTAACTGATGGTGATGTGCGTCGCGGTCTTGATTCTGGTAGCAACTTCTTAGAGTGGCCAGTTGAAGATATGATGACGAATATGCCACGTACTATTACAAAGGATAAATTGGCTGCTGAAGCACTTCATGTAATGGAAAAAAATCAACCTCGTCCTATTACAGTACTACCTGTAGTAGATGAAGAAGGCCATGCAATGGGGATTGTTCACATTACAGACTTACTTCGTCGAGGCATCGTGTAATGAATATTAAGTGGATTATCCTCGATGTTGATGGTGTATTAACAGATGGAAAATTAATCTATACATCGAGTGGTGAAGAAATAAAAGCCTTCTCTGCAAGAGACGGATTAGGTCTAGCCGCTGCTCATAAAGCAGGGATTTCACTAGGCATTATAACGGCTCGCACATCGCCTATGGTGGAACGGCGTGCTAAGGAATTAAAATTCGATGCTTTATTGATGGGGCATGCTAATAAAACGGAGGCTCTACGTTCTCTATGTGAAAGCCATCATATTGAGTTGGCGCATATAGCTTATATGGGTGATGATTTAAATGACCTAGGGGCTTTATCTCTCGTAGGCTTGCCGATGGCTCCTCAAGATGCGGCGGCTGAGGTTAAGGAATTGGCTCAATTTGTATCAAATCACAATGGTGGATCTGGTGCCGTGCGAGATGCTGTTGAATATATTTTAAAAGCTCAAAACATGTGGGATTCAGTCGTAAAAGACTATGCTATGGAGGCTCATAACCATGGTCAATAAAGGAGGTGAGCAGAATGAATAATGAATGGCAATACCATGTCGTTAAGGGAATCAGTTGGCTTGTATGTCGACTGCCGTATAAGCTCATTTTGCTCATAGGTGCTAGCTTAGGACCCCTGTATGGAGTTATTGCAAAAAAGCAAAAGCTAAGAGGCATTAAAAATATAAAAATTGGCATGAATATGAATGACGAACAGGCAGAGGCTTTAATTGAAAAGCTATTCAAAAACCTAGGTCGAAGCGTTATGGAAATTCTGTATATGCCGAACTTGACTAAGAAATTTATTAATGAGCATATCGAAATGCGCGGTGTAGAGCATTTGGATAATGCTATTAAAGAAGATAAAGGCGTCATTGTTCTTACTGGGCATGTAGGAAACTGGGAATGGATGGGGGCTGCGTTAGCTGCACATGGTTATCCATCTACAACTATTGTAAAAAAACAACCTAATGCACAATTTACACGCTTTATGAATGAATATCGTGAAATGGTGGGCCTTGATGTGTTTGCCAGCGGCGGTAATGAAATAGTTTCTGCTGCAAAAGCATTGAAAAAGAAGAAACTGTTGGGCTTCTTGGCCGATCAAGATGGATATATTCACGGGTTACCGGTGCCATTTTTAGGGCAACCTTCTTCTGCTGTTGTAGGACCGGCTACATTTGCTAAAAAATTCGGTTCTCCTGTAGTACCAATTTTTGCATCTAGAAAGCCTGAAGGCGGACATATTGTTCATATCTTGCCACCATTACATTACAATAATAGTGGCGATGATGATGTAGATATGTATACGTTGACAGAAGAGTGTGTACGCGTAACAGAAGACTTTATTCGTGAACATCCAGATGAGTGGATTTGGTTCCAACATCGGTGGATGACTAAGATGAGCGAAATTGTTGATTATGATAAGAAACTAGAGATTCGGGAGAGAGCACATGAAAAACAATAAAAAATTAATCGCTATTGTCGTGGCTATCGTCATTGCTCTAGTTGGTCTAATCGCGTTCATTTTGCACGACTCTGGAGACTCTTCTTCTAAAGGGGCTAATAATGGGCAACTGGTGAATTTCCAAGGTGCCGAGCTTCAAGAAGAGAAGGACGGTAAGTTGGTATGGGCCCTATCTGCAGAGAAAATCGAGTATGACCCTCGTTCAAAATCGATTGTACTCACTAATTTAAAGGGCCTTTTCTATCAAGATGATGTGACAACAACGATTACAGCACCTCATGCTGTATTGTCTGGCGATCATAGTTCCCTTGATATTGATGGTGGTGTAACAGCTACCAATACGGAAGGGGCTAATTTTAAGACCGATGCATTACATTTTGATAATAAAACTAAAATGCTTACATCAAAAACGGCTTTCACTTATGATTCAAAAGATATTACCTTAACTGGTGATAAGTTAGAAGGTAATATGTCGTTGAAACAAATCAAAGCGATTGGTCATGCTAAATTGACGAAAAAGTAAAGTTGAGGAATTGCGATGAATAAGAAAAAATATATGGGATTAGCTGTAATCTCAGCAATGATGATGCTATCTGTTACCGCTTGGGCTGCCAATGAAGGTCCGTTGACCATTAGTGCGGATACATTATCCTATGATGGTAATACAGGTCGTGCAGAGGCATCTGGTAATGTAGTAATTACACAACAAGATAAAACGATGACTGGTGCGAATGGATGGTACAATACTAAAACTCGTGAAGCATCCCTAGAAGGTGGTGTTTCCATGATTGGTGATAATATGTCCATGTCAGCACAATCTGTACATAGTGTAAATGATAACCAGTTCAGTGCAGAGGGGGATGTTCATTTACAACGGGATGATCGCCAAATCTTTGGTGACTCTGTTGAGTACAACTCTGATACAGAATATGGTAAGGTAGTGGGAAATGCTAAATTAATTGCAGAAGGCACTACATTGACAGGTAACCAAGTAGAAGGTTGGTTGAAAGAAATTCGCGCCGTTGCACAAGGTGGTGTAACATTTAATAATCCAGATAAAAATGTATCTGGTTCGGCAGATCGTGCTACATATACGCAAACGCCTAATCAAAATGATGGGGTTGTATTGCTTACTGGCTCAGCACATGCAGTACAAAATGGCAATGTGTTGAATGCGCCTGAGTTAAAATTGTACTTGAAGGATAACTCTGCGGAAACATTAGGCGGACGTAGTACATTAGTTATCACACCGAACTAGTAAGGATTAATGTATGTATATAGAAACTAAGAACCTAGTCAAAACATTTAATGGTCGGAATGTAGTAGATGGTGTAAGTCTTCATGTTGAAAAAGGACAAGTCGTGGGGCTATTGGGGCCTAATGGGGCTGGTAAGACTACATCGTTCTACATGATTGTAGGCATTGAAAAACCGACGACAGGTATTATTACAGTTGATGGTAAGGATATCACGATGTTACCGATGTATAAGCGGGCAGCGGAAGGCATTGGTTATTTACCCCAAGAGGCATCGATTTTTAGATCTATGACTGTTGAGGAAAATATTCGTGCCATGTTGGAAACAACAAATAAAAATCGTGATGAAATCAATCAAATTGTAAACTCTCTTATAGATGAATTTAATATTGGTCATGTGCGAGATCGTAAGGGGATGCAACTATCCGGTGGTGAACGGCGGCGTGTAGAGATTGCTCGTTGTTTGGCATTAGAACCGAATTTTATCTTATTGGATGAACCTTTTGCTGGCGTAGACCCAATTGCAGTTGCCGATATTCAACAGATTATTTTACAAGTAAAAAATAGAGGAATCGGCATTCTTATTACAGACCATAATGTGCGAGAAACATTAGGCATTGTTGATAAGGCATATATTCTAAGCACAGGTAAGATCTTATTGGAAGGTACACCTGATGAAATTGCCAATAACCCAATTGCTCGTGAACATTATTTAGGTAACAATTTTAAATTATAGGAGGGACCATGCGCTTATTAGATAAATATATTTTAAAAGCCTTTGTAGGTCCATTCCTATTTGGGGTATTTGCTTTTACCAGTATTTTCATTGGTACAGGTACGTTATTCCGCATTGCTCAATATATAACAGAATACGGTGCTCCGTTATTACTCGTTATGAAAGCTTTCTTTTTGGCGATGCCGAGTATTATTTTATTGACATTCCCTATGTCCGTATTGCTTGGTTCTTTAATGGCTTTCAGTAGACTAAGTAGTACTAGTGAAATCGTAGTTATGAGGGCTGGTGGCCTAAGTTTCTTACGACTTGCAATGCCTGTATATATTTTAGCGTTGCTTATCTCTATTGGCGCTGTAGCATTTAATGAATTTGTTGTACCACGTACAAACAATATGTATCAAACTATTGTGCGCGAAGAGATTATGAAAAATGCTTCGCCACAAACGCAAAATCATATTGTACTAAAATCTATGAATGGTGATAATCTTAGTACATTGATGTATGCTAAACACTATGATAGTGAAAGTAAAAAACTTAGCATGATTACGGTGCAACAATTCAATGACAAAGGTGAACTACAACAGGTAGAAAATGCGGAAAATGCTGAATGGAATGGCCAAGTATGGATCATGCATAGCGGTATAATCTATGATGTATCTGCCGGTGAAGGTGTAGAGCGGACAATGAAGTTTAAAGAACAAGTATTGCCAATTAAATCTTCACCAAATGAAGTACAACAAGATCAACGTAAACCAGAAGAATTGACGATTAAAGAATTGCGTCATCAAATTAAAGCATATAAAGCTGCATATACAAATTCTAATAAGTTAGAAATGGAAATGTATCAACGCTTTACAATTCCATTGGCAAGCTTTGTATTTGCCTTAGTAGGTGCACCGTTGGGCTTGCAAAAACAACGGTCTAGTTCGTCTATCGGATTTGGTATCAGTATTTTAATTATCTTTATTTACTATGGTGTCATGACCTTTGCCGGAGCTCTTGGTAAGGGTGGTGCATTACCAACGTGGATGGCAGCAATGATTCCTGATACATTAGGTATCATTGCCGGATTATATTTAAATTGGCGTGTTTCACGCTAATAGATAGTATGTTGGATTACAATTTATTTTGAAAGGAGGGACACCATGCTTGTAGGATTAAAGATTCTCGTTATTATCGCTATCATGGGCGGGCTTATTGCCTATATGGGTGATAAACTAGGGACAAAGGTCGGTAAGCGTAGAATGTCCCTCTTTGGATTGCGTCCTAAGCATACATCGATTATTGTAACGATTGTAACAGGTCTACTCGTTGCAGCTGCAACGGTTGGTGTTCTTACAATTACATCGCAAAGCGTACGTACTGCGCTTTTTGGGATGGATCAATTGCGGGCAGATATGAATCAGCTAACAGCAGAGGTAGCTGCTAAAAATGCTGAATTAGAACGAGGTCAAGCCCTATTGGAAGGTAATAAAAAAGAATTAGCGGACCGTATGGCTGAGATTGAAACAATTCGCAAAGAGGTTGAACAAAGTCGTCAAGAATTAGCTGATGCAGAGGCTGCAAAGGTTGCTACAGAGGCAGAATTATCTGCATTACAAGCCTCCTATGATGAGGCCTCTAAAAAATTAGCTGCCTTGGAAGCTACACGGGCTAGTATGGAAAAACATATTGCCGACTTGCAGAAAACACAAGAAGAGTTAAAAACGGGGATTATCCATCTTAGAGAAGGTACGATTTTATTCCAAGTAGACCAATTATTAGCACAGGCAGTAGTGCGTAATGGTTTATCTCCTAATGAAGCACGTGATGCAGTTAATAGTATTGTGGAAGATACAAATAAACTTGTTCTTCGTCGCTTAGGCGTTGAAGATCATGGTGAATCTGTTGTATATGTAGACCGTCAAAATATAGAGGTTGTCATTTCTAAAATTGAAGAATCTAAAACCCCTATGGTTATCCAAGTGGTGGCAGCTGGTAATATTATTGCTGGTGAACCAGCAGTTGCGACGATTCACGTGTATCCACAACAATTTATTTATAAATCAGGTGACGTGATTGCTACGTCTGTTATCGATGGTGGTAGTAATGCTCAAGTCAATATGCTTCGTTTCTTGAAACAAGTCAATGAAGAGGCTAAGTCTAAAGGGGTTATACCAGATTCCTTGTCCGGTGATATTGGTACAATACCTGGAGATGAATTATTTTCTGCGATACGTCGCATTAGCATGCTACATGGCAAGGTATATGTAGAGGCGTATGCCGATGGTGATACATATTCATCTGGCCCTGTACACATTAAATTGCGTATTACACAGATGACTGATACGGGTAAACTTATAAAATTAAATTAGTTTCTATATAAATGGCCTATGTATTAAGATTTAATACATAGGTCTTTTATTTTGTGATAAAATATAACTATTGTATTGAGGAATGAGGAAAATAGTATGAATAATATATCGTATATAGCCGCTGTTGATCCGGGGAATGAAAAGACCGGCGTAGCTATTCTTTCACAAGCAGGTGAGTTAATATATCGAACCATTGTAGAAACTAAGACATTTAATAGTTCCTTTGAAAGTATATTAAGTACTTATCTTGGTATACATCATATCGTATGTGGTAATGGTACAAATCATAAGCATTTGTATCCATCTATACAACAAATTGGGCGCAATCATAAAATTACGACGAGTTTGATCGATGAATCACATAGTACTGAAGAGGCTCGAAAATTGTATTGGCAATTTAATCCACCTACCGGTTGGCGTAGATTCGTACCAAAAGGCATGCAATTTCCACCTGAACCAGTAGATGACTTAACAGCCTATGTCATTGGTAAGAGATATACTAAACAATTGAAGGAAGAGAATTATAATAAACTTCAAGACTGTAAAGTAGAAGAGGATTTAGAAGCTAAACGTTTAGCAGCAATTAAAAAATTATATAATGAAGGAGATACACATGAGTAATGTGATAAAAAAGATACATTGGTCCAGTATACTACTGCGATGTATTTGGATGATTATAGGGGCTCTGATTTATACGGTGGGCCTAGATCTATTTTTAGTGCCAAATAATATCATCGATGGTGGCGTTGTTGGTATATCTTTGATGACAGCTGAACTTACGGGAATATCGTTTAGTATATTTGTAGTATTAATTAATATTCCATTCTTGTATATTGGCTATCGCATTAATGGCAAGGTATTCACCATATCTACATTGTTTTCTATCGTTTGGATGGCCATATTTTCATCCTTTGCCCATGAATTTACTCCGATTACAACTAATCCTTTTTTAGGTGCCATTTTTGGTGGTATCATACTTGGTATTGGCGTAGGCCTTATTATACGTAATGGGGGCTGCTTAGATGGGTCGGAAATCGTAGCTATTATTTTTGATAAACGAACTACATTTTCTGTAGGCGAGATTGTAATGGCCATGAATTTAGTCATCTTAGGGGCTGCCGGATTTGTATATAGTTGGGATAGTGCTATGTATTCCTTAGTAGCCTATTTTATCGCCTATAAAATGATCGATATTACAATTACAGGCCTTGAGGAATCAAAGGGTGTTATGATTATTACTGATGCAGAGAATTCAGAGAAAATTGCGGATACATTAAATGCAAAACTAAATCGAGGCGTTACCATATTATATGGTGAAGGTGGTTATTTGAAAACACCTAAGCATGCATTGTATTCAGTTGTAACTCGTTTAGAGATTACGCGTTTGAAGGATGCTGTATATGAAGTGGATCCATCAGCATTTATAACCATTCAAGATGTACACGATGTATTTGGTGGACGTTTTACTAAGAGTGGACATTAAGGGGGCTCTAATGAATAATAAATTTGTAAAAGAAACATTAGATTGGATATATGCCATTGTATTGGCGCTAGTTATTGCAATGGTCATTCATATTTTTATCGTACAACCAACACGGGTATCCGGTGAATCCATGGAGGATACGTTACATAATGGTCAATATTTAATCGTTACCAAGTGGCAACATATTATGCGTGACGTACCTGATTATGGTCAAATTGTTATCATTGATAGTCGAGTGAATCGTGAACGTACATGGACAGATGATGTGAAAGAACCATTGATGAACTATGTTAGTGTTATCGATAAATCAGCTCAAACAAATGATGTGTGGGTAAAACGCGTGATTGGTAGACCAGGTGATACATTAGAATTTAAAGATGGCCATGTATGGCGTAATGGGGAAGAGTTACAAGAACCTTATACAAAAGATCCAACAATGAACTATAGCCGTTCTACACCTGTTGTAGTACCTGAAGGACATGTTTTTGTAATGGGGGATAATCGAAATCACTCGAGTGATAGTCGATTCATTGGACCTGTACCTGTAGATCATGTATTAGGCTTTGTAGAATATGCCCTATAACAGATAATAATATATATAGAAATCTAAGGTCTTAAGTGTTACAGCTCAATACTATAATGCTTTATATGAGAACGTATATTACTAAATTGTAATGTACGTTCTTTTTTATATATTATATGAAGTACTATATTTCTTGCAATCTATCTCTTTTATACATATAACGATGAATGATTTATATAATCAATATCGTTTACAATGAAAATGAAAACTGATATTATTTTTATGTTATGTGAATTTTTTATTGAGAGGTTTAGATGATGAATAAGAAAAATCTATCTTTAGCAGTTGCCGCATTATCTGTTGTGGGCGTAACGACAGCCTTTGCGGCCAATCCTTTTTCTGATGTAACACCTGATAGCTGGGCCTATCAATCCGTATCGCAATTAGCTAGTGCTGGCATCATTAATGGATATCCAGATGGTATGTTTAAGGGCCAAAAGGATATTACCCGTTTTGAAATGGCTCAAATGGTTGCTAAAGCGATGGCAAACCAAGATCGTGCTAATGCAGAGCAACAAGCGATGATTAATCGCTTAGCTGATGAATTCTCTAATGAATTGCCTAATTTGGGTGTACGCGTAGCCGCCTTAGAGGACCGTGTAGGGAATGTTAAGTTTACTGGGGATGCTCGTATTAACTATGTTGAAAAGGAAGGCATTGATAATCTAGATTCGGAAGGTAAATTTGCAGCTCGTGTACGTTTGAATATGGATGCTAAAGTTAATAAGAATACATCTGTGAAAGCGCGATTAACGACAGGATCTATTGAACTTGGTGATGCAGCAAAAGATCATACTATGTCATTTGATCTAGCTTATGTAGAGCACAAATTTGGCAAGAATCATATGGTAGATATTGGTCGCTATACACAAAGCTTTGGTGATGGTTTAATTTATTCTAGTAACTTTGATGGTATTGGGTATACAACACAAGTTGGAAAAGTAAAAGTAAATGCCGCTTATGGTTACCCAACACTAGGTCGATTTAGTAAGGCCTCTAAAGATAATAATACGGAAATGGCGCTTATTAACCTTAGTGCACCAGTAAATAAACACTTAAATGTAGGTGGTATGTTTGCTCATGTAGGTACTACTAACGTTAAAATGGGTAATGGCAAAACTATTAATGATTTTAACAATGTATATGGTTTTAATGCACAATACAATAGTGGCAAATTCGCAACTAATGCTGAGTGGGTGACTGCAACAGGTCTTAACAATAGTGATGTATGGAACGTAGGCGTTAAATGGGGCGACTACAAAATCACTAAGAAAAACTCCTGGCGTGTAGCTCTTGATTATTACAATCAAGAAAAGAATGCTCCTGTATTCAAAACACAAAAATATGAAGGTAATGACTTATATGGTAAGTCTCGCCATGAAGGCTATAAAGCATGGCAGCTTAGTGCGTCCTATGCACCAGAAAAAAATGTAGGCATTACAACATATTATGGCTTCCATGCCAAAACACAAGAAGGCCATAAGGTAAATGATTACTATCGTGCAGACTTATTATTTAAATTCTAATTAATGCTTATGAAATAAGATCTATCAGAGATGATAGGTCTTATTTTTTATTATAACTGATTAATTAAAATTGTATTTATTAGTTTCATGTATTAATTAGGATGGTATGATAGCTTAAAATACATTGTTTTATACTTAAATAAAATGAAATTTTATAAGATTTAATTTTAATAAATATAGATAAATACTGATTTTGTTGTATAAAATTATTTCATGAAAGAAATTTCATCATATTTAATTGCATAAAATACTTTACAAATTTGTTGACCGGATGTATATTGACATCACAGAAAGACAACACACCCAGTTGTGGTGATATACAAGAACAGAAGAAGAGGAAACGTGGATACTCATCAGGATGTTCTTATATAGATCATAACTAAATGTACAGTCTTCTGATAATATATATTTTTTTCTAAATTTGTTAGTCAAAAAGACTATATCAGAAAGAAGGAATCTATTATGAAAAAACAATTCGCAGCAGTATTTGCAGCAACAGCTCTTTTAGGTGTAACAAGCGCATTCGCAGCTAATCCATTCTCCGATGTAACTCCTGATTCTTGGGCATACCAAGCTGTATCTCAATTAGCAGCAGCTGGCATCGTTAATGGTTACCCAGATGGTACTTTCAAAGGTCAAAACGATATCACTCGTTACGAAATGGCTCAAATGGTAGCTAAAGCAATGGCTAACCAAGATAAAGCTAATGCAGAACAACAAGCAATGATTAATCGTTTGGCAGATGAATTCTCCAATGAATTGAACAACTTGGGCGTACGCGTTTCCAAATTGGAAGACCGTGTAGGTAATGTAAAAGTTACTGGTGATGCTCGTATCCGTTATCAAGGCTCTGAAGACAAAGGCGTTTACAAAGATGGTAGCAAATCCTTAACTGATGGCCGTGCTCGCGTTCAATTCAATGCAAAAGTAAATGATAAAACTGATGCAGTAGTTCGTGTTAAAGGTGGTTATGAATTCGGTGATGCTTCCAATGGTACAACTGCTAAAATTGACCGTGCGTATGTAGATCACAGATTTGGTCAAAACGTATCCGCTAAGGCAGGTCGTTTCAATCAAACAATTGGTGGCGGTTTAATGTACGATGATACATTCGACGGTGCTCAATTGAACGTTGGTAATGATAAAATTCAAGTACAAGGTGCTTATGGTTACATGATGGAAGGCGCTGCAGAAGGTCAAGCAAAATCTGATAACCCATCTGTATCTTATGTAGGTGTTAAAGGCAAAATCGGTCAAGAATCCTCTGTTGGTGGTTTCTACTCCAGATTGTCTAGCGGCAATTTAAAACATAATGGTGTAGCAACTCCAAATGACCATCAAAACGTATACGGCTTCAATGCAGACTTCCGTAAAGATAAAGTATGGGTTGGCGGTGAATGGTTGAAAGCTTCTGACGTAGCTAATTCTCAAGCTTGGACCGCTGGTGTAGGTTATGGTAACTACGACATCGCTAAGAAAGGCACTTGGGATGTGAAAGGTCAATACTTCAACCAAAAAGCTAATGCACCTATCGTAAGTTCCACTTGGGATCAAGCATATGACTTAACTAACACAAATAACGGTTACAAAGGTTATGTAGCGACAGTTGATTACGCTGTACAAGATAACGTAGGCTTAAGTGCTGGTTATGGTTTCAACTCTAAAGACCAAAGCGGTAAAGACTTATCCGATTTCTATCGTGCAGAACTTAACTACAAATTCTAATTGATAATCAAATAACACTATTATGAAAACCATCTCTTAATAACATATAATAGTATATATAAAGGAGTCCTCCTTGGAGGGCTCCTTTTTGTATGTGAAAATGGTTATATGCAATATGTAGTATGAGTATAAAATGACTCAAACATAAAGCTATATTAATAAATGGAAATAGTTAGAATATATTTAATAAGTACAATTTAACAATAATGATGAGAATAAATATCATTATAAGAAAAAATGGATAAATTTGTATAAAATTTTGATTTTTTTGAGTTCTGAAAAAAATAGATAAAATCTAACTTTTCCAAGATTTTAAAAAATAAATTTTTTTAAATGAGAATATAAATGAGAAAAAAGGGTTTACATCAAAATTTCTTCGTGCTAATATCATGGCAACAAGAGGCGGTAAGCAAAACATACTGAAATCTCGATGAAGAATTATGGTGAGGAAACGTGGACACTCCCAAGAGAATTCTAAATCTAGAAATTAGAATGAATTGTGAATCGCAACTTGTGAAAACAATTTTATTCTTATTTTTCAGAAAGAAGGAATTCAACTATGAAAAAACAATTCGCAGCAATCTTTGCAGCAACAGCAGTTTTGGGTGTAACTACTGCATTCGCAGCTAACCCATTCTCCGATGTAACTCCTGATTCTTGGGCATATCAAGCAGTTTCTCAATTAGCAGCTGCTGGTATCGTTAACGGTTATCCAGATGGCACTTTCAAAGGCCAAAACGATATCACTCGTTACGAAATGGCTCAAATGGTAGCTAAAGCTATGGCTAACCAAGACCGCGCTAACGCTGAACAACAAGCTATGATCAACCGTTTGGCTGATGAATTCTCCAACGAATTGAACAACTTGGGCGTTCGTGTAGCTCGTTTGGAAGACCGCGTTGGTAACGTAAAAGTAACTGGCGATATGCGTCTTCGTTACCAAGGTAATGAAGATGAAGCATTCCGTCCAAATGCTGCAGGTGATATGACTTCAAAATCTAAATTTGATGCTCGTGCACGTGTACAATTCAATGCAAAAGTAAACGATCGTACTGATGCAGTTGTTCGTGTAACTTCCGGTAACTTTGAATTTGGTGATGCTACTACAGGTGGTAATGCTAATGCATCCATCGATCGTGCATTTGTAAACCATAAATTTGGTGAACGCGTATCCGTTAAAGCTGGTCGTTTTGGTCAAACATTTGGTGGCGGTTTAGCATTTGATGGTACATTTGATGGTGCTCAATTCAACGCTGGTAATGACAAAGTAAAATTCCAAGCAGCTTATGGTTACATGGTATCTGGTGAAATGGCTGGTACTAAACGTGCAGACAATGAATCCGTTGTTGTTGCTAACTTAAGCGGCAAAGTTGGTAAACATGTTGACTTAGGTGGTTTCTACGCTCGTGTAAATGGCGATAACTTCAAAGCTAACTATGCACATAATGGCACACACCAAGCTTATAAAAATGTATACGGCTTTAACACTAATGTAAACTTCGATAAAGTTTGGGTTGGTGGCGAATGGTTAAAAGCTTCTAGCGTAAATCATTCTACTGCTTGGACTGCAGGCGTTGGCTATGGTAACTATGACCAAGCTAAAAAAGGCACTTGGGGTGTGAAAGCTCAATACTTCAAACAACAAGAAAACGCTCCAATCGTTGATACTACTTGGAATCAATTCTACACAGTATCCGATCAATACAAAGGTTCTAAAGGTTGGGTTGCTTCCGTTGATTATGCATTGCAAAATAACGTTGGCTTATCTGCTTACTATGGCTTTGACTGGAAAGAAGCTAATGGTAAAACAGAAGGCGGCGACTTCTACCGTGCAGACCTTAACTACAAATTCTAATTTGATAGTTACGAATATAAAAGGGACTCCTTCGGGAGTCTCTTTTTTTGTACCCCTTATAAATGGTATAATAGATAAATACAGTAATTATATAAGGAGGTCTGCTGATGAATCCTTCTTTTTCACATATTCAGATGGTGGCTATCGATTGTGATGAAACATTGCTGCGTAGTGATAATACGGTGTCAGAGTATACTAAGGATGTATTGCATCAATTGCAAGAGAAAGGCATTCGTATCACTATTGCAACGGGACGCATGTACCAAACGGCAAAGCCAGTAGGCATGTCATTGCAGCTTGGTAATGTGCCGATGATATTATTTTCTGGAGGTCTCATTCAAGAATTAGAATCAGGTCGTAAGCTATTTGAACGGACTGTGCCATTAGATACGGTACAACGGATTTGGAAAATAGCAAGTCAATATGGTTGGCATATTCAATCTTATGTAGATGATCATCTATTGTGTCATCATCAGGATTGGCAATCGGATTTATATGAACGTCAAACAGGGGCTAAAGCTGAATTTTTAGGCGATTCGTTGTATGAACTTTCACAAGAGCCGAATAAATTAATTGCTATAGATACTGTTAAAAACATAGATTCTATCATTGATACATTGATGCCCATTGTAGGCGATACGGCTACATTAGTGCGGAGCCAAAAGGATTTTTTAGAAATCATTGCACCTCATGTATCCAAGGGCGATGCGTTATATCAGTTAGCACAGCAATATGGAATTGGCCTAGGGCATATCGTATCCTTTGGCAATGCAGAGAATGATATATCTATGTTATCTAAAACGGGGTACTCAGTTGCTGTTGAAAATGCTGTGAATCATGTAAAATCTGTAGCCTGTGAGGTATGTGGGCATCATAATGAAGACGGCGTAGCTCATTGGATTGAAGAACATTTATTATAATGGAGTAAGGTATGGAAGCATTTCGTTTATTAATCGTAACTGGCATGTCTGGTGCTGGAAAAACACAGGTGTTACAGGCATTAGAAGATATGGGCTATCTTTGTGTAGACAATATTCCGCCTGTATTAATTCCGAAACTGAGTGAGATTTGTCGTCAAGGTGGGATCCGCACTAATCGCGTGGCCCTCGTCGTGGATATTCGGGGCGGTGAGTTCTTTGAAGCTTTATCTGCTTCGTTAGAAACCTTGAAAGAGATGAAGGTAGATTATGAAATCGTGTTCATGGATGCTAGTGATGAAACGTTGATTCGTCGATATAAAGAATCTCGCCGTAGTCATCCACTCGCACCAAGCGGTCGCATTACAACAGGCCTAAGAAAAGAACGTCAAATTCTTGATTCTGTGCGCCATAAAGCGGATTATATTATCGATACAACGGATATGAAAACCGCATCCTTAAAGGAATACTTGAAAAAACGCTTTACTCAAGTGGCGGATAAACACGGCATGTCGGTAACTGTTGTCAGCTTTGGTTTTAAATACGGCTTGCCATTGGATGCAGATATGATCTGGGATGTTCGTTTCTTGCCAAATCCGTTCTATATTCCAGAATACCGTCATAAAACGGGGCGTGTACAGGTTGTTAACGACTATATCCACTCCTTTGACGTAACGGATGAATTTAAAACACACTATTTTAATACCATGGATTTCCTTGTGCCTAATTATGAGAAGGAAGGCAAAGCTCAATTTATTGTAGCCGTTGGCTGTACAGGCGGTATGCACCGCTCTGTTGCTATGGCAGAGGCTTTGTATGCTCATTTATTAGAAAAAGGTTATCGTGTCACGGTGGAACATCGGGATATGATGAAAAATAATGTGGAAGAAGATTTTAATCCACATCAAGCAGATCTAGGGGATTAAAAGGGGATTATATGTTACGAAAACGTTGGTTCCGGTGGTTAATTCCGGGCCTTAATATAAAACGTTGGCTTGCTCTCTATAGCTTAGGGGTAGGCTTATTAATCATAGGCATTTCACTATTATTTAACTATCAATGGTTATCGTATATAGAGGATATTGTTCTTGCCTATTCCTATTCCTTAACGGGATATTATAATTACAATGTATTGATTTTAGTGGGCGCAGTTCTTATTGGTATATCGGCTATTTTAATTTTAGTTGGTACGAGTAAGGTTATTAAAACCATTATCCGTGCTGTTTTACCAGATCCATCTAGCAAGGTATCAGATATTATCTTTCAAAATATCCGACTTGATAAAGGCCCTAAAATCGTCGTTATTGGTGGTGGTACGGGCTTATCCAATTTATTGCGCGGTTTGAAAGCTCACACATCTAATTTATCGGCTATCGTTACGGTAGCCGATGATGGCGGATCTTCTGGTCGCTTGCGAGAAGATTTTAAAATGATTGCACCTGGCGATTTACGCAACTGTCTTATAGCTCTTGCAGAACAAGAAGGTGTTATGGAAAATCTTTTCCGCTATCGTTTTGAAGGAAACAATGAGCTCTCTGGTCATAGCTTTGGGAATCTCTTTATTACGGCGTTGGCACAGGTTTATGATGGCGATATAGAGGAGGCCCTCGAAGCAGCTAGTAAATTATTGCGTGTCCGCGGTCGTGTCATTCCGTCGTCTACAGAATTTATTCAACTCAGTGCTGAACTCATTGATGGCACAATTGTGGATGGTGAAAGTAATATTCCACACGCAGGAAAGAAGATTAAACGCGTATTTAGTAGTCCTGAACATCCAAAACCAGAAGGCGCTGCATTGCGCGCCATTGATGAAGCGGATGTTATCATATTAGGGCCTGGTAGTCTCTATACGAGTATTATTCCTAATTTATTGACTGACAAAATCGCGGACCATGTGCGCGCTAGTAAGGCCAATAAAATTTACATTGCCAATGTAATGACACAACCTGGTGAAACGTCAGGCTACACATTAGCTGATCACATACAAGCTATCATCGACCATAGTGGGGTCGGCATCATCGATACGGTTCTTGCCAATGATGGACCTTTGCCAATTCAAATGGTAGAACAGTATAGCGCAGTTGGTTCAGAACCTGTGGCCATCGATTCTAAACGTTTACAAGATATGGGGATTCGCACGGTTAGAGCAACGCTCATTAGTCAAGAAAAACCTGCTATTCATGATCCAGAACGTTTAGGTAAGGTCCTTATGGATATCATATATGCTATGAAATCAGATATGGAACCACGGGTATTAGAATATTATTTACGCCGTGCTGATCATTAGAAAGGAAAACCTATGTCTTTTGCAGAAGATGTAAAAAATGAATTATGTGCCTATGAGCCTGAAACGGATACCGATGTGGCCATGAAGATTGAAGCATCCTGCTTATTGCGCATGGGTGGTTCCTTATTGCTCGGTATGAGGGGAGCTATCGGTATACGACTAGCCACTGCTAATAATGCGGTGGCTAGACGTTTGCTAGGTATACTTAAAAAACAATACGAATTGCCGACCCATGTTATGGTGCGCCAAGGTTTAAATTTGCGGAAAAAGAATATGTATACACTAACGGTGGATCCATCTCAAGAGGGACGCCAAGCCTTAGAAGATTTGGCACTGTGGCCTGTCACCGAGCAGTTGCCGCGGAAGTGGTTACACTCAATGGAGGCGCGACGCGCCTTCTTGCGCGGCGCTTTTTTAGGGGGCGGATCCGTTAATAAACCACAAAGTGATTACCATCTTGAGTTTATGACGGGCAACGAAGCTTTTGCACGAGAAATTGTATATGTATTGAAATTATTTCATATTCATGCAGGTCTGACAGAGCGTAAAGAAGAATATGTGGTATATCTTAAAGAAGGCGATGCGGTAACAAATTGTTTACAGGTCATGGGTGCTCAATCGGCATTGATGGAATTTGAAAATGTACGCATCATGAAGACTGTTCGCAATCAGATCAATCGACAGGTAAATTGTGAGACTGCAAACTTACAAAAAACCGTAGATGCAGCGGTACGTCAAGTGAAAGCCATCCGTATATTGGATGAGCATATAGGTATTGATGCATTGCCGAATAAATTGAAAATTGTAGCTAGATTGCGCTGGAATAATCCGGAAGCAAGTTTAAAAGAATTAGAAGAAATGATGAATGGTACCTTATCTAAATCAGGTATTGGACATCGTTTGAAAAAGTTAGAAGCATTAGCCCTTACATATGATCCTATGGGGCTGGAAGAGGTTTAATATTATGTTATTTAAGAAAACATATAAGCTAGCGACGATGTTAGCAGTTATGGGTGCATTAACAGGTCATGCAGCAAGCGATATTGATTTGAACTCCATAGGATATTTTTCGTTTACTCCATTACCAGCGGAATTACAAGCGCAGAAGGATACATTGCTATTATCCGATAGTCCTGAATATGTAGGTCCCGTAGGCGGCGTTTTAAGTGCTGGTAGCATTAATGGGAAAGGGCGTATCTACTTTTACCATGTAAATGAAATGGCTGAACCTCATAAGATTGCCATTATCTTAGAGAATACCGGTAATGAACCAAATGGCATTGCCGTATTCCGTGAACTAAAATCCATCGCCACATCAGATTATTTTGCGGCGGGCCGCGATTTATCACGAAAGGAATTAGAGCAACCATTGACGGATAAACCATTGTATTCCTTTGTGATGCCTCCCAAAAGTCGTCAACTCGTATTTACCGATTTAGAACATTCCCCAATACCTAAAGATGCTTTATTTACAGGCATCGTAGATTTGCAAACAAGTGCTCCTGTATTTGCACGGGTTATGATGATTCCTATGAATCTGAACTCTATTGACTCCTCGTATTGGGTGAATAATTTGCCTATAGACCATGTGCGGTTGCGTGGTACTTTCACCGGTGCTGAGCGCGAGATGGCAGTAACAAAAGAATATAACACCACATTAGGTGGTGCCTATGTGGAACTGGGCAATGATAGAGAAGACCGTTTTGTAGAGGGCGTGGATGAGCTCGATAATAAAGCCTATGTAAAGGACGCAGGGAACTATGGTATTTCTTATACCGTTAAAATTCCTACAAGCGGCGAGGATCCTTTCCGCCTCTATTTCAATCCATTAGGCGGCGGTTATTCGGGTTCTTTTACTGTGAAAGCACAACGTCGTTGGCAGAAGGCTCCTAGTGAAAGCATGACCTATCACATCGGTGGTGACGATGGACTGATGGCATTAGGTCATAATACTGTATTAGATTCTCGATACATGGGGAACTATTACGGTGGTGATACGTTGACCATCGAGTTTATGCCGGCTGGTGCTTCGAATTTACCAGTTCGTTTTTTACTGATTCCAGAAGCGTTAGCCAACCCTCAATATGCGCGCGTATTGGCTACTAATGAAGCTGGTCAGCGTGCATTAGAAGCAGAGGCGCAAAAAGAAGCAGCCGAAGCAGCTAAGAAGGTGGCTATTGAAGAAAAATATGTAGCAGCGAAAACGCAAAAAGAAGAACAAGCTCATCAATTAGCAGAGGCAGCTAAATTAGCGGCTGAAAAGGCAGCTGCTGCTCATAAAGCGGCTCAAGATAGACAGGCTGAATTAGATAAACGAGATGCAGAGGAACAAGCTAAACTCAAGGCAAAAGCCGATGCAGCTGCTGAACGAGCACGTGCTAAGGCGGAAGCTGATCGACAATTGGCTGAACAAAAAGCTAAGGCTGATGCCCAAAAAGCGGAAGCAGCACGCATTGCAGCAGAGCAAAAGGCGAAAGATGATGCGGCTAAGGCTGAAGCGGCTCGTATTGCAGCCGAACAAAAAGCCAAGGCTGATGCTCAAAAAGCAGAGGCAGCACGCATCGCAGCCGAACAAGCAGCTCGTGAAAAAGCGGAACGTGAGCAAGCTGCTCGAGAAGCAGCCGAGCAAAAAGCTCGTGAATATGCAGCAAAATTAGAAGCACAACGTTTAGAAGCGCAGCGTAAGGCTGAAGAAGAACGCATTTTGGCTGAACAACGAGCTGAGGCTGCACGCATAGAAGCAGAACGCAAAGCGGCAGAACAAGCGGCTAAAAACGAAGCAGAACGCCAAGAAGCGGCTAGAAAAGCAGAAGCGGCGCGTCAGGAAGCATTGCGCAAGGCCGAAATGGCTCGTCAAGAAGCCGCTCGTAAAGCTGAAGAAGAGCGCTTAGCAGAGATTGAGAGAGCTCAAGAAGAGGCACGCAAAGCTGAGGAAGCACGTCAACGTGAAGAAGCGCGTAGAGTAGAAGCCTCTCGTCAAGCTGAAGAGGCTCGCTTGGCGGCAATTGCGAAAGCCGAAGAGGAAGCTCGCAAGGCTGAAGAACGACGTATTGCAGAGGAAGCAAAACGGGCCGAAGAAGCACGTAAAGCCGAAGAAGCACGCCGTGCCGAAGAGGCTCGTAAGGCTGAAGTTGCAAGAATTGCGGAAGCAGAACGTATTGCGGAAGCCGCTCGTCAAGCTGAGGAAGCTCGCATCCGCGAAGAAAACCGCGCTGCAGAAGCGGCACGTAAAGCAGAGCGTGAACGGATTGCGAAGGAACAAGCAGAAGCGGCTAGAAAAGCCGAAGAAGCTCGCCAATTGGCAGAAAAACGGTACCGTGAATACGAAATTGCTCAAGAACAAGCTAAAGAGGCACGCCGTCGTGCTGATATTCAACGGGAAGCTCAGAAAAAAGCAGCTCAACGGGCTGAAGAAATCCGCTTAGCTGCACAACGACAAATTATCGCTAAGCGAAACGCAGAAATTGCACGTCAAAAATTAGCCGAAGAACGTGAAGCAGCGCGTATTGCAGCACAAGGTGGTAAACGTCGTAGCTTTGCTGAGTTAGATGATGTTAATACATCTGCCAATCAAGATGAAGATACTACACAAAATGCGGTATCTATTGATCAGTTGACAAGAAAACAACAGTAAACGAATCGGTGGATTTACATATTAAATCGGATGCCTGTTGAGGCATCCGATTTGTGTTTCTTCATGGGAATTACATTGACTTTCACAGGTAATTTCAGTACAATGAATAGAGATAAGTGCAATATACAGTACGAGATACTGTAGCATTACAAAATCCCTTTTAAATTGGTCCAGAGAGGCTAAAAAAGGACATATAGTTGAAGCGCCCTCAAGGGCTTCTTTGTGCAAACTATTCGACC
>OGIZ01000549.1_pt1 | contig 21773 bp, 16 predicted proteins | sample 1571911 | NCBI WGS metagenome assembly OGIZ01 (sample SAMEA2582108, study PRJEB24529) | metagenome | biome: Human gut stool | place: China | collected 2011 | reverse complement strand
TCATGAGCCGCCTCATCGAGGGCGAGTTCCTCAACTATCACAATGTCATTCCGGCAGGCAGCCGCACCCGGGTGACCATCGACACCAAGGAGTTCATCGAGACCATCGAGCGCGCTTCTCTGATTATTACAGAGCGTTTAAAAAATCCCCTCCGCATCACTTTTACAGAGGGTAAAGTCGTCGTCCGCTGCCAGACCAATCTGGGCCGCGTCGTCGATGAGTTCAACGCCGAGTGCGAGGGCGACGAGGTGGAGATCGGCTTCAACAACCGCTACCTGTTGGACGCGCTGCGCAATGCCCGCACCGAGAAAGTGCGGATGGAGATCAGCGGCCCGCTGAGCCCGGTGAAAGTGCTGCCGGTGGAGGGCAATGACTTCCTGTATCTGGTCCTGCCCGTCCGCTTCAAAAACGACTGAGAGGCGTAATAAAATGCAAAAGATCCTCATCCATACCGAATTCATCAAGCTGGACGCCCTGCTGAAATATGCGGGCCTGTGCGAGACCGGCGGCGAAGCCAAGGAGCTCGTTCAGGGCGGGGCCGTGAAGGTCAACGGCGAAGTCTGCACCATGCGCGGCAAGAAGTGCCGCCCGGGCGACACCGTAGAGCTGGACGGACAGACCATCGAGATCGGGATGGGCGGCTGATGCGGCTGCTCTCTCTCGAAGTCGAAAATTACCGGAACATCGCCTCGGCCAGCCTGACGCCGGGCCGGGAGCTGACTGTCATCTGCGGCAACAACGGCCAGGGAAAGACGAACCTCCTGGAAGCCATCTGGCTGCTCACCGGCGGCAAGAGCTTCCGGGGCGGCAAGGACGCAGAGCTGGTGCGCCGGGGCGAACCCTTCGCCGTGCTCAAAGCGTCCACCCTCCGCGCACAGCAGGAAGAGCAGGAAACGGAAGAGCCAAACCGCGTCCGCCTGACGGTGGGCGCGCCGGACTCTCCCCGCCCGGGCCGGACAGTCTCGGTGAACGGGGGCGCAGTCAAGCGGGCGTCCAGCCTTGCGGGCAGCTTTCCGGCGGTGGTCTTCGACCCCGGACACCTGAGTCTCGTGAAGGGCGCGCCGGAAGGGCGGCGGAAATTTCTGGACGCTGCCCTCTGCCAGCTCTACCCCGGCTACCTGACCCTCTACCGCCGCTATGTACGGGCCTTGCAGCAGAAAAACGCGCTGCTTCGACGCTCTTCTAATGGCATTGAGCGGCCTTATGCCGAAAAGCGGGCCTTATTAGAGGTGCTGAATGTGGAGCTTGCCCAGCAGGGCGAGGCCATCCAGCAGCGGCGCAGAGCCTATCTCGCCGCCCTCTCCCCGCTGGCCTGTGCCAACTATGAGGAGCTTTCCCGCGGGGCGGAAACACTGAGTCTGCGGTATGCGGCCCAGTTCGAGCCGGGCGGTCTGGCCCAGCTTCTGCGGCAGAAAATGCCCGAAGAGCTGCGGGCCGGGCAGAGCCTCTGCGGCCCTCACCGGGAAGATCTGGACCTTCTTCTGGATGGTCAGCCTGCAAAAGTGTATGCGAGTCAGGGACAGCAACGGAGCGTCGTGCTCAGCCTGAAAATGGCCGAAGCCGCCGCGGCGGCCTCCATCACGGGCGAACACCCGGTGATGCTGCTGGACGACGTGCTCAGCGAGCTGGACGATGGCCGCAAGCAGTATCTGCTCACCCGGATGCGGGAAAAGCAGACCTTCGTGACCAGCTGCGACGACACCGCTTTCCTTAAAACGGACGGCGAGGTCTACCGGATGAACGGCGGCGTGCTGACGAAAGTGTGATGCAATGTATGTACACCTTGGCCGCGATTATGTCCTGAACGACCGGGACATCATCGGCATCTTCAATCTGGAAACGACGACCATCTCACCCCGGGGGCGGGAGTTTCTGAACTATGCTCAGAAGAATGGGGCGGTGGTGAGCCTGTCCGATGAGCTGCCCCAGAGCTATGTGCTGGCAGATTCGCCGGTGGATACGATCTATCTCTCGGAGCTGTCGCCGGCTGCGCTCAAACGACGCACGGAGATGAAACTGGAATAAGCCAACCAGCGATTGATCGCTTTTACAAATAGTAACGAAAAAACGAAACAAAACAAAAGGGAGAAAGGAAATGGCAGAGGAAATCATTACCAGTACCAACGCAGAAACTGCGACGGACCATGAATACAACGCCAGCGAGATCCAGGTCCTGAAAGGTCTGGAGGCAGTGCGCAAGCGCCCCGGTATGTATATCGGCTCCACCGGCGAGCGCGGCCTGCACCATCTGGTGTACGAGATCGTGGACAACGCCATCGACGAGGCTCTGGCCGGTTACTGCGACCACATCGAGGTCAAGATCCTGAAGGGCGACATCATTCAGGTCACGGACAATGGCCGCGGCATCCCCGTGGACATCCAGGCTGATACCGGTCTGCCTGCCGTCACCGTCGTCTATACCATCCTCCACGCCGGCGGCAAGTTCGGCGGCGAGAACTCCGGCTACAAGGTGGCCGGCGGCCTGCACGGCGGCGGCGCGTCCGTCGTCAACGCCTGCTCGGAGTGGCTGACCGTCAACGTCCGCCGCGACGGCCGCGAGTACGAGCAGACCTTCCGCCGCGGCGACCCGGACGGCCCGCTGAAGTGCATCGGCACCGTGGACCCCAGTGTCACCGGCACCCGCGTCACCTTCAAGCCCGACCCGGAGATGTTCAAGGACACCACCGTCTACAACTTCGAAACGCTGGAAAAGCGCCTGCGGGAAGAGAGCTTCCTGAACGCCGGTGTCAAGATCACCTTGACCGACGAGCGCGAGCTCTACACCCCCGTCCTCGAGGACGGCAAGGAGGGCGAGCCCACCTACCGCACCGAGGTCATGTGCTACGAGGGCGGCATCAAGAGCTTCGTCACCTATCTGGGCGAAAAGCGCGACCTCGAGGTGCTCCACCCCAACGTCATCTACCTCAAGGGTCAGACCGACCGGGGCATGGCAGAAATCGCCTTGCAGTATAATTCCAGCTATAATGAGCTGCTGCTGAGCTTCGCCAACAACGTCAACACCCCCGACGGCGGCACCCACGAAGAGGGCTTCCGCAGCAGCCTCACCCGCGTCTTCAACGATTATGGCCGCAGCCACGGTCTGCTGAAGGACAAGGACGAGAACCTTTCCGGCGCTGACGTCCGCGAGGGCCTCATCTGCGTTATCTCCGTCAAGCTGCAGGAGGCCGAGTTCGAGGGCCAGACCAAGGCAAAGCTGGGCAATACGGAAATCCGCACCCTCGTCTCCAACATGGTCTACTCCAAGCTGATGGAGTTCTTCGAGGAGAACCCCGGCGTGGCCAAGGCCATCTTCGAAAAGGCCACCCAGGCCGCCCGCGCCCGCGCTGCCGCCAAGAAGGCCCGTGAGCTGGTGCGCCGCAAGAGCGCCCTCGAGACCAGCCGGATGCCCGGCAAGCTGGCAGACTGCCGCGAAAAAGACCCCACCCGCACCGAGATCTTCATCGTCGAGGGCGATTCTGCAGGCGGCTCGGCCAAGATGGGCCGTGACTCGGCCATCCAGGCCATCCTCCCCCTGTGGGGCAAGATGCTCAACGTCGAAAAGGCCCGCGCCGACCGTATCTACGGCAACGACAAGCTGATGCCTGTCGTGCTGGCACTGGGCTGCGGCATCGGCGACGAGTTCGATATTTCCAAGCTGCGGTATGACAAAGTGTTCATCATGGCCGATGCCGATGTCGATGGCTCTCACATCTGCACCCTGATGCTCACCTTCTTCTTCCGCTATATGCGCCCCCTCATCGAGCAGGGCCATGTCTATGTGGCACAGCCCCCGCTGTTCAAGGTGCAGAAGGGCAGCACCATCAAATACGCTTACAACGACGCCGAAATGGCCCTGCTCTCGCAGGAGATGCCCGGCGCGAAGATAAACCGCTATAAGGGCCTTGGCGAGATGAACCCGGAGCAGCTCTGGGACACCACCATGAACCCGGACAACCGCGTCATCGTCCGTATCACCATCGAGGATGCCGAGAAGGCCGATGAGGCGTTCACCATCCTGATGGGCGATCAGGTGGAGCCCCGCCGCCGCTTTATCGAGACCAACGCCCAGTACGCAAAGCTCGACGTGTAATTGGAGGAAACAATGGAAGAAGATTATGTGATGATACCGGGCAGCGGTACCAAGATGATCATCCGGGACGTCAAGAAGGAGATCGAGACGGCGTTTCTGGATTACTCCATGTCGGTCATCGTGGCCCGCGCCCTGCCGGATGTGCGTGACGGCCTGAAGCCCGTCCACCGCCGCATCCTCTATACCATGCACGAACGAGGCAACGACCCCAGCCATCCCTACCGCAAGTCGGCGGATACCGTCGGTGCGGTGCTGGGCTCTTACCACCCCCACGGCGACGCCTCCGTTTACGACGCCATGGTCCGTCTGGCACAGGATTTCTCCCTGCGCTACCCGCTGGTGGATGGTCAGGGTAACTTCGGCTCGGTCGATGGCGACCCCCCGGCTGCTTACCGTTACACCGAGGCCCGCATGAGCCGCATGGCGGTCGAGATGCTGACCGACATCGACAAGGACACCATCAACTGGGACCCCAACTTCGACGAGACGAAGAAAGAGCCCAGCGTCCTGCCCTGCCGCTTCCCCAACCTGCTGGTCAACGGCAGTCAGGGCATCGCCGTCGGCATGGCCACCAACATCCCGCCCCACAACCTCAGTGAGGGCATCGACGGCTGCGTGGCCTATATCGAGGACCCCGACATCGACCTGCCCGGCCTGATGGAGCACATCAAGGGACCGGACTTCCCCACTGCCGGCATCATCATGGGCCGAAGCGGCATCCGCGCCGCCTACGCCACCGGCCGCGGCAAGATCACTCTGCGGGGCCGTGCTACCATCGAAGAGACCAAGAATGGCCGTACCCAGATCATCATTACGGAGATCCCGTATATGGTCAACAAGGCCCGTCTCATCGAGAACATGGCAGAGCTGGTCAAGGACAAGCGGATCGAGGGCATCACCGGCCTGAACGATGAGACCAACCGCAAGGGTATGCGCATCGTGGTGGACATCCGCAAGGATGCCAACGCGCAGGTCATCCTGAACCAGCTGTACCAGTACACCCAGCTGCAGGATACCGTGGGCGTCATCATGCTGGCCATCGACCACAAGGTGCCGAAGGTCATGACCCTGAAACAGATGATACAGAAGTACGTCGAGTTCCAGGATGAAGTCGTCCGCCGCCGCACGCAGTATGATTTGAAGAAGGCCAAGGAGCGCGCCCACATCCTCGAGGGTCTGAAGAAGGCCACCGACATCGTGGACGAACTCATCGCTACCATCCGCGCCTGCAAGGGCGGCATGGCCGAGGCAAAGGCCGCCATCATGGAACAGTTCGGCTTCGACGACCCGCAGGCCGACGCTATCGTGAAGCTGCAGCTGGGCCGTCTGGCTGGTCTCGAGATCCTCAAGATCGAGGAAGAGCTGTCCGGCTTACAGGCAAAGATCAAGGATTGGGAGGACATCCTCGCCAACGACGCCCGGGTGCTGGAGATCGTCAAGAACGAGCTGCTGGACATGAAGAAGCGCTTCGGCGACGAGCGCCGCACCGAGATCCAGTCCGTCACCGGCGAAGTGGACATCGAAGACCTCATCGCCGAGGAGCAGTGCGTCTACACCCTCACCGAGGCCGGCTATATCAAGCGCCAGCTCAAGGCCACCTATCAGGCCCAGAAGCGCGGCGGCCGCGGCATCTCCGGCATGACCCGGAAGGAAGAGGACATCGTGCAGGAGATGTTCGTGGGCTCTACCCATGATTATGTCCTGTTCGTCACCGACAAGGGCCGCCTCTTCCGCATCAAGGGCTACACCATCGCCGAGGGCAGCCGCACCAGCAAGGGCAGCAACATCGTCAACCTGCTGCAGCTGGCCGAGGGCGAAAAGGTCACCAACATGCTCTGCTACCCCAAGGACGAGGACAACAAGGGCGGCTTCGTCACCATGGTCACCAAGCAGGGCCTCATCAAGCGCACCCCGCTGGAGCAGTACGCCAACATCCGCAAGACGGGCCTCATCGGCATCGCGCTCAACGAGGGCGACGCGCTGGCATGGACCCGCCTGACCACCGGCAATGATATGCTCATCGTGGCTACCCGCAACGGTCAGGCCATCCGCTTCAACGAGGCCGACGCCCGCCCGATGGGCCGCGGCGGCCACGGCGTCCGCGCCATCAAGCTGGCCGAGGGCGACGAGGTCGTCGGCGTCTGCATCTGCCGCGAGGGCGGCACGGTGCTCACCGTCACCGAAAACGGCAAGGGCCGCCGCTCTGACATCGACACCTACCGCATCACCGCCCGCGGCGGCAAGGGCATCCGCAACTATGACGCCTCCAAGGACAAGGTGGCAGCCGTCAAGATCGTGGACGACATCGACGATGTGCTGCTGAGCAGTCAGGAGGGCATCATCATCCGCCTGCACGCCAACGAGATCCCCGTCCAGAGCCGCTACGGCTCCGGTGTCCGGGTCATGCGTCTGGGCGAGAACGATAAGGTGATGGTGCTGGCCCGCACCGACCACGACGACGAGGCACAGACCGAGAGCATCGAGGCCGACACCGAGGACGAGCCCACTGCCGAGCAGCTGGCGGAGATGGAAGCAGCCGATGAGGCATCGGCCGCCGAAGCTCCCGAGGCTGACACCGGCGACGAGGAATAAACTTCATTTCCACACATAAACTGACCCTGCGGGGGAGTACACGCTTTCTGCGGTGCTCTCCCGCAGGTTTTTTGCAAAAATCACGGTTATACTGGACAAATCCGCTGTTTGTGTGGTACGATAGCCGGACAACAAGAAAGATCCTCATGGGGGAGTAGCAGGCGCTGTTTTGCAGGCGGCGCAGCAAGTCAACACAATGACAGCCCGGGCGGCTGTCTGGCTTGCTTTCATTTGCGAGACTCATGTGCTTTGGTGCGAGTACCACGCCCATTCCACATGGAGTCAGTTTGTAAAAATCCGACCCGGAATTGGCGAAATGCGCGCCGATCCCGGGTCTTTTGTCTGCCCACCAATTCCGGTCAAATCAGGAGGCATCGTTATGGAATGGAGTTTTTTGTTTTTCTTCAACAGCGCCCTGCTGGGCGTGGGCCTTGCCATGGATGCGTTTTCCGTCTCGATGGCAAACGGTCTGCATGACCCTCAGATGTCCCGCCGCCGGGGCGTCCAGATCGCAGGAACCTTCGGCATCTTTCAGGCTGTCATGCCCATGACGGGCTGGGTCTGCGTCCACACCATCGTGGAGCTGTTCTCTTCCTTCGAGAAGTTCATCCCCTGGATCGCCCTCATCCTGCTGGGCTATATCGGCGGCAAGATGCTCACTGAGGGCATCAAGGGCGAAGAGGCCGAGGAAGCCGCTGAGCTGAGCGCGGGCGCACTCTTCATGCAGGGCGTCGCCACCAGCATCGACGCCCTGTCGGTGGGCTTCACCATCTCGGAGTACGGCTGGTTCATGGCTCTGGTCTGCTCCCTCATCGTGGCGGCCGTCACCTTCTTCATCTGCGAGGCCGGCCTTGCCATCGGTAAAAAGTTCGGCACCGAACTCTCCGGCAAAGCCTCCGTCCTCGGCGGCGTCATCCTCATCGGCATCGGTCTGGAGATCTTCATCTCCGGCATGATGGGCTGAGAAAAACAGCAGCGCCCCTGCACATTTGTGCAGAGGCGCTTTTTGGTTCCCCATGGAACGTCATTCAAAATAATCGGCGTATTCCTCGGTGAGCTTGGAGCCCAGACGGCGGATGCCGCCGTAAAGGTGGCGTTCCACCAGCGGCTCAAAGGCCGCCAGGTCACACCGCTCGATGGCGTCGATGAGGTTGTGGTGGTCGGCCACCACCTCGGCGAGCCCGCCGGTGGTCAGGGTGTCTAGCATCCGGAAGCGGCTGTAGTCGGCGTGGGCATTCTGCAGGGTCCGCCAGAGGTACATCTTGCCCATGGCGGAGAACCACGTTTCGTGGAGCCGGGTATCGGCCTCATAGAGACGGTTGAAGTCCAGCGTTTCGGCCTTGGCCAGCTCGTCGTAGGCGGCGGCACGCTGGCGGATGAGGGCGCGGTGCTCCGGTGTGCAGTGGGGCGCAAAGTCCCGCAGGACCCGGGCCTCTACCGCGATGCGCTCATAGATCAGCTCGTCCACGATGTCCCGGTTCAGCCGGGTGACGGTGGTGCCTTTGTACGGCACGATCTTCACCAGCCCGTTCTCCTGCAGCCGCTGCAGCACCACCCGGATGAGGGAGCGGGGCGCGCCGAAGCGGGTGCAGAGCGGGTTTTCGCTCAGCGAACAGCCGGGCCGGAGGGTCAGATCGATGATCTCCCGCTCGAGGACGGCGTATATTTCAGAATCTGTTTTATACTGTTGTTCCATTGTCGTTTTCCTGTCTGATGCCCCAAGCGGGCCATGTCCCGGGGACCGGGAGGCGGAAGTCCATTCCCTTTCCGGTGTCGGGATGGATGAAGCGGAGCCGGGCGCTCTGAAGCGCAATGTCTCCCTTGATGCGGCTGCCGTATTTGCCGTCGCCCCAGAGCGGGTGGCGGCGGGACGCGAACTGCACCCGTATCTGGTGGGTGCGCCCGGTGTGGAGGGTGATGTCCGCAAGGCTGGCGCTGCCGTCCGGGGCGGAGGCAGAAATGCAGTATTCCAGCACAGCCTCCTTCACGCCCTTGCGCGGACGGCTCACCGGAAAAACACGGCCTTTCCGGCTGTCCTTGAATAAGTAGTCCCGCAGGACGCCTTCGGCGGGCAGCTTTTCGTCCGGCCCGCCTGCGATGAGGGCACGGTATTGTTTCACGAAAGGCGGCGCGTCCGGTGTGCCGGCGTCAGGCTCGGCCCGGCCATCCTGTTCGGCATAAACCTGCTGGCTCTGCGTCACCTGCCGGCTGAGGGCGGCGGCTGCCTGCGGGGTCTTCGCATAGACCATCAGACCCGACACGCCGGTGTCCAGCCGGTGGATGACGCCCACATAGGCGTCGGGCCTGTCCCAGAGCTTCCGAAGGGCGGCGGGTACGCCGTCCTCGCTGGAAAGCCCGGCGGGCTTGTCCAGAACCACGAGGGCTGTATCTTCGTAGAGTATCACAGCCTGCCCTCGTCCACCAGCGCCTTGAGCTTGAGCACGCCCGCGATGGTCTTGCCGTCCTTTATTTCGCCGCTCATGACCATCTCGTAGGCTTTTGCCAGCGGGATGCGGTCGGGCGTCAGGAACTCATCGTCGTCCAGATGCATCTGGGTGGTGTGCAGGCCGGTGGCCACCCACATATAGATGATCTCGGTGTCATAGCCCACCGTGGGGTAGAACTCGCCCAGCGGGGTGTAGTGGTCGGCGGTCAGGCCGCACTCTTCGCCCAGCTCCCGCTTGGCAGCTTCAAAGGGGTCTTCGCCCTTTTCCAGCTTGCCGGCGGGCAGCTCCCACAGCTCCTGCTGCATGGCGTAGCGGAACTGGCGCACCATGCAGAGGGTGCCGTCCTCAAAATACGGTACGATGCAGGCCCCGCCGTGGTGGTGGACCACCTCCCGGATAGAAGTCTCGCCGTTTTCCAGCAGAGACACGTCTTTGGTCAGCGTGACCACCCGGCCCTCAAAGAGAACTTCGCTCGAGAGCGTCTTTTCAAAATGTGCAGCATCCATCGTTTTGTGCCTGTCCTTCCCTGCGCTGTGCAGCGCATGATACTATAGATAAAGTTTACGGCAGAATCTGTACAAATGTCAATTATAAATTTAGAATTTTGTAAGAAAAAGCCTCATGGATTCTGGATTTTGGAGCATAACACCGTCATGGATGCAGCAAAGAACACATCTGTAAAAAAGCGCTAAAAAAATTCTTGAATTTTTGTTGTGTTTTTACAGTCGGTTTGCGTTGCCTTTACCGGCGGAATTTGCTATTATATTAGATGAGCAATAGTGCCTTCATGGGGTTCTCCGGCCCCGGGCAGGGCTATTGCCCTTGATGAGCGTGTGCTTTTGTGGAGTTCTCCGGCTCCGGCGAAGTGCGGCGCTTATCAGTCGAGCAATACGTTTTTCAAAGGAGTTCTCCGGCTCCGGTAAAAAGACGTTTGCCCCGCGCAGAAGGTACCAAATTCTGAATGGAGGAAGAAAAATGCCTAGAGCAAAGCAAACCATGGATGGCAATACCGCTGCCGCTCATGTAGCATATGCCTACACGGACGTGGCTGCCATCTACCCCATTACCCCCTCTTCTCCGATGGCTGACTTTGTGGACCAGTGGTCCGCTCAGGGCCAGAAGAACATCTTCGGCAACCAGGTCAAGGTCGTCGAGATGCAGTCTGAGGCAGGCGCTGCAGGCGCTGTGCACGGCTCTCTGGGTGCAGGTGCTGTTACCACCACCTTCACCGCTTCTCAGGGCCTGCTGCTGATGATCCCCAACATGTACAAGATCGCTGCTGAGCAGCTGCCCTGCGTGTTCGATGTTTCTGCACGTACCGTTGCTACCCAGTCCCTGAACATCTTCGGTGATCACAGCGACGTTATGGCATGCCGCCAGACCGGCTTCGCAATGCTGGTCGAGAGCAGCGTGCAGGAAGTCATGGACCTGTCCCCTGTTGCCCATCTGGCAGCCATCGAGGGCAAGGTCCCCTTCCTGAACTTCTTCGACGGCTTCCGTACTTCTCACGAGTACCAGAAGATCGAGAAGTGGGACTACGCCGACCTGAAGGAAATGTGCAACATGGAGGCTGTCGAGGAGTTCCGCGCAAAGGCTCTGAACCCCGAGCACCCCAAGATGCGCGGTTCCCACGAGAACGGCGACGTGTTCTTCCAGCATCGTGAGGCCTGCAACTCTGTCTACGACGCACTGCCCGCAGTCGTCGAGAAGTACATGGCCAAGATCAACGAGAAGCTGGGCACCAACTACGACCTGTTCAACTACTACGGCGCACCCGATGCCGATCGCGTCATGATCGCTATGGGTTCTGTCTGCGACGTTGCGGACGAGGTCGTCGATTACCTGAACGCTACGGGCGAGAAGGTCGGTATCATCAAGGTCCGCCTGTACCGTCCCTGGGTGTCCTCCGCTCTGCTGAAGGTCCTGCCTGCTACCGCTAAGAAGGTCGCGGTTCTGGACCGCACCAAGGAGCCCGGCTCTCTGGGCGAGCCCCTGTACCTGGATGTCGCAGCTACCCTGCGTGAGGCTGGCAAGAATGATGTCATCCTGACCGGCGGCCGTTACGGTCTGGGCAGCAAGGATACTCCCCCGTCCTCCATCTTCGCTCTGTTCAAGGAGCTGGAGAAGGATCAGCCGAAGGAGCGCTTCACCCTCGGCATCACCGATGATGTCACCGGCCTGTCTCTGCCTGAGGTCAAGCCCGCTCCCATCACCGCAGCAGCTGGCACCAAGGAGTGCAAGTTCTGGGGTCTGGGCGGCGACGGTACCGTCGGTGCGAACAAGAACTCCGTCAAGATCATCGGCGACCACACGGATAAGTATGTTCAGGCATACTTCCAGTATGACTCCAAGAAGACCGGCGGCGTGACCATCAGCCACCTGCGTTTCGGCGACAAGCCCATCCGCAGCCCCTACTACATCAACCAGGCTGACTTCGTGGCCTGCCACAACCCCGCTTACATCCACATGGGCATGAAGATGGTCCAGGATGTCAAGCCCGGCGGCGTGTTCATGATCAACTGCCAGTGGAACGATGAGGAGCTGGGCCATCACCTGAACGCTGAGGCCAAGAAGTACATCGCTGACAATAACATCCGGCTGTACACCATCAACGCCATCGACAAGGCTATCGAGATCGGTATGGGCAAGCGCACCAATACCATCCTGCAGTCCGCTTTCTTCAAGCTGGCTGACGTTATGCCCATCGAGGACGCCGTCAACTTCATGAAGCAGGCAGCTCAGAAGAGCTACGGCAAGAAGGGTCAGGACGTCGTTGAGATGAACTGGAAGGCCATCGATGCCGGTGTTGACGCCATCCACAAGGTGGACGTCCCCGCTTCCTGGTCCAACCCCGAGGCCGATCCCGCTCCGAAGGAGCTGTCTGGCCGTCCCGAGCTGGTCAAGCAGATCCGCAACGTCATGGAGCCCATCGCTCGTATGGACGGCGACAGCCTGCCCGTCTCTGCTTTCGTTGCTAACGCAAACGGCGAGTGGGAGCAGGGCGCTTCCGCTTACGAGAAGCGCGGCACCGCTGTGAACGTCCCCGAGTGGGATGCTGAAAAGTGCGTTGGCTGCAACCAGTGCGCATTCGTGTGCTCTCACGCAACCATCCGTCCCTTCCAGCTGACCGCTGACGAGCTGGTAGCAGCTCCCGCACAGACCAAGAGCCGCGACAACAAGCCCGCTAACGAGTACAAGTTCGTTATGGCTGTGTCTCCTCTGGACTGCATGGGCTGCGGCGAGTGTGTCACCGTCTGCCCCACCAAGGCTATCCAGATGGTTCCTCAGGAGTCTCAGGCCGATCAGCAGGCAGTCTTCGACTACTGCGTCGCCAACATCTCCAAGAAGCCCTCTAAGTTCGCAGACGACACCGTCATCGGCTCTCAGTTCAACCAGCCGCTGCTGGAGTTCTCTGGCTCCTGCGCAGGCTGTGCTGAGACCTCTTACGCACGTCTGATCACCCAGCTGTTCGGCGAGAAGATGTACATCTCCAACGCCACCGGCTGCTCCTCTATCTGGGGCGGTACTGCTTCCATCTCTCCGTACACTGTCAACAAGGACAGCGGCCGCGGTCCTGCATGGTGCAACTCCCTGTTCGAGGATAACGCAGAGCACGGCCTGGGCCTGTATCTGGGCCAGAAGACCGTCCGTGAGAACCTGATCAAGCGCATCGCTGAGGTCGCTGGTTCTGACAAGGCTTCTGCTGAGCTGAAGGCTGCCTTTGACGAGTTCATGGCAACCAAGAACAACACCAAGGCGAACGATGCCCCCGCTAAGGCTCTGATCGCTGAGCTGGAGAAGGCTGCTGCCGCTGGCTGCGCCGAGTCCGCTGAGATCCTGAAGAGCAAGGAGTTCATCGCCAAGAAGTCCGTCTGGATCTTCGGTGGTGACGGCTGGGCATACGACATCGGCTTCGGCGGTCTGGACCACGTCCTGGCTTCCGGCGAGGATGTCAACGTTATGGTCTTCGATACTGAGATGTACTCCAACACCGGCGGACAGGCATCCAAGGCCTCCAACATCGGCGAGGTCTGCCAGTTCGCTGCTGCCGGTAAGGAGATCAGCAAGAAGAGCCTGTCTGAGATCGCTATGACCTACGGTTACATCTATGTTGCTCAGATCGCTCTGGGCGCTAACATGAACCAGGCTGTCAAGGCTATCGCAGAGGCTGAGGCATATCCCGGCCCCTCCCTCATCATCGGCTACGCTCCCTGCGAGCTGCACGGTGTTAAGGGCGGCATGACCAACTGCCAGAACGAGATGAAGAAGGCAGTTGAGGCTGGTTACTGGAACCTGTTCACCTTCAATCCGGCCAACAAGGCTCAGGGCAAGAACCCCTTCACCCTGACCTCCAAGGCTGTGGATGCCGAGAAGTATCAGGCCCTGCTGGCAAACGAGACCCGTTACAGCCGCCTGACTCGTGCATTCCCGGAGCGTGCAAAGCAGCTGTTCGCTCGCAACGAGCAGGTCGCAAACGACCGTTACGAGCATCTGACCCGCCTGGTCGAGCTGTACAAGTAAGCCAGAGTCCTTTTGACTCCGGCTGGAATTTTGCCGCAGCGGCACCTTAGTCCCGAAAGGGCGGCTGCTCCGTGCTGGCGATTACTGCGCAACGCAGCAGTACGAAACTGCGGCCCCGGCCAGAGAAGAAATAACAGGCTTATTTCTACGCAGAGACTGGAGCTTTGTACTCCAAACTGATTTCAACTCTCTGCCCGCCTCCGAACGCGTCGGGGCGGGCAGAGCCTGAAATACCAAAGCGCCCGCGAGGGCCCTTGAAAGCATACTTCGCGTGTGTCAGGAGCATAAGGTCTGTTCGCAGATACCTTGCCCCACCTGCTGCATAAGACCTGCTTGCAGGTATCTTGCCGCAGTCAAAAACAGATCCCGTTTTTAGCGCCCCGCTCACTGGAAACAGTGTCCGGGGCGTATTTTTGTGTCTTTTACACTTTCTTCATAGGTTTTTCATGAAATCCGGTGCGGAATCTGCTATACTACAGCCATGAGGATTCGGGGCCGCAACCGATTCCTTGTACATGATTCCTCCTCACACCAAAGCAATATCCAAACACAGCGCCCTTTCCGGTGAAGCCGCAAGCACCGGGGAGGGCGCTGTGCGTTTTTCTGCGTCAATATTCCGGAAATGGACGCCTTACAGGGTTGACCGGGCATTTGAGTGGAGATATAATAAACCTGTAGGCTAAGAAACTTAGCAAAACGAATTTGTGGAGGTGAACGCAGGACAATGGACCCGGATCATAGTCGAAGACGATGGAATGATGCGGCCGGAGCGACCGCGAAAGGTGCTGCGTTCGCCTTTTTTGTACGCTGAACAGCGGAGTATCCGCTGTCCGGCTGCCGTACAAAAGAGGCGCAGCTTTGCGCGTGCAGATGGGCAGTGCGGCCCGGGGTCTGCGGCGCAGGAGCGGCGCTTTTGCGTTGATGCGGCTGTGTCCTCCTGAGACAGAAAAGAGGAGGAACACAAATGGAAGAAAAAAAGAAGACCCCGGAGCGCGAAGAGGAACAGGCTCTTCCGGTGCAGGAGCTGCCCACGGATATTCCCGCTGAGGTGCGCCAGAAGCTGGCCGAAGACCTGAACGAGCAGGCCACCGAAGACCTCAAGCAGGACGTCCGCGAGGCCGAAAAAGAGGAGGCTAACGACGAAGAGGTCAAGGCCAACCCCGAGATGCTGACCAAGAGCCGTCTGCTCAAGCTGCTCGTCAAGAAGCAGTACGTCAAGCTGCGCGAAGTGACCGAGGAAGAGCAGCCCGCCGACCTGGCCGAGCTGCTGGAGGAGCTGGACGAGAACAACCGCCTCGTGGTGTTCCGTCTGCTGAAAAAGGACGTTGCAACGCAAGCATTCGCCTATATGTCCGATGAGGCCCGCGACGACCTCGTGAATGCGTTCTCCGACGTCGAGCTGGTAAGCGCCATCGAAGATATGAGCCTTGACGACGCCGCCGACCTGCTGGAAGATATGCCCGCAGGCGTGGTCAAGCGGGTGCTGGAAAAGTCGTCCCGCCAGACCCGTGAGAGCCTGAACAAGCTGCTGAACTACCCCGAGAGCTCTGCCGGCAGCCTGATGACCCCCGAATACGTCCGTCTGCGGCAGGAGATGACCGTCAGTGACGCCTTCGCCGCTATCCGCAAGCAGGGTGAGAACGCCGAGACGGTCTACACCTGCTATGTGGTGGAGCGCAACCGCCTGCAGGGCGTCGTGTCGGCCCGCAGCCTGCTGCTGTCTGACCCCTCTACCCCCATCGTGGACATCATGGACGACAATGTCGTCACCGTGAAGGTCACGGATGACCAGGAGTATGTGGCCCGCGAGATGCAGCGCTACGACTTCACCGCGATGCCCGTTCTGGACAACGAGGGCATGTTCGTCGGTATCATCACCATCGACGACGCGATCGACGTCCTGACCGATGAGAGCACCGAGGATATGCAGAAGATGGCAGCTATTCTGCCCGACGACGATGCCACCACCTACTTCGGCACCAGCGTCTGGACCCACGCCAAGCAGCGTATCCCCTGGCTGCTCATCCTGATGCTCTCTGCTACCTTCACCGGCATGGTCACGACCCACTACGAAGAGGCCTTCGTCAGCCTGCCCCTGCTGGTCTCCTTCATGCCCATGCTGATGGATACCGCCGGCAACTGCGGCAACCAGATCAGCACCCTGATGGTCCGCGGCCTCGCTCTGGGCGAGGTGGAGCCCAGCGACTTCCTCAAAGTTCTGGGCAAGGAGCTGAGGGTCTCCGCCATCGTCGGCGCGGTGCTGGGCCTCGTCAACGGTCTGCGCATCTACCTGATGTACAACTATCTCTACGCCGGCCAGTATGACAATGTCATCGGCTACGCAGTGGTCGTCAGCGTGTCGCTGTTCTTCAGCGTCATCCTCGCAAAGCTGGTGGGCGGTATGCTGCCCCTGGCCGCCAAGAAGCTGGGCGCCGACCCGGCCATCATGGCGACCCCCTTCATCACCACCATCGTGGACGCATGCAGCTTGATCCTCTACTTCCAGATCGCACAGGCTGTCTTCCGCGGCATGATGTAAATATGCAAAAACGCCCCTGCTCAGGAAGTGCTGAGCGGGGGCGTTCTGTTCCCCAGATACAACAAGACCCCTGTCTGGCGCTTGCGGCGACGCCAGAGGGGGTCTTGCTGTTTGGGGTATTGCTTTGGTGTGAGGAGGAATCATGTGCAAGGGGCGGTTGCGGCCCCGCACCCTTGTGAGCTATAGTATACCCGAATTACCGGCTGAAATCATGTCTTTCCTGTGAAAGATTTGTTAATCGGCCTGTGAAATTTTTGGGGGGAAGGATGCTTATTTTTCAGCATGAGAGCCCAGCGCCGCGTGCTGACGGCCCATCTCCACATAAGCTTTTGCGTTCTCGATGTTGTGGACCAGCTGGTCGTCCCGGATGGTCTTGATGACCCGGGCAGGCACGCCTACCGCCACCGAGCTGTCGGGGATGACCATTCCCTCAGGCACCAGCGCCCCGGCCCCGATGATGCAGTTTTTGCCCACGACGGCGTGGTTGAGGATGGTGGCATGCATCCCGATGAGGCTGTTGTCCCCCACCGTGCAGCCGTGGACGAGGGCGCTGTGGCCTACCGTGACGTTTTTGCCCAGAACGACCTGCCCGCCGGGGTCGCAGTGGAGCACGGCGTTGTCCTGCACGTTGCTGTTTTCGCCCAGTATCAGCGCGCCCTCGTCGGCCCGCAGTACAGCTCCGTACCAGATGTTCACGCCCCTGCCCAGTGTCACGTCGCCCAGCACCGTCGCATTCGCCGCCACAAAGACAGCGCCCTCATCCCGGGGCATTTTTCCACCAAAGGAGAGCATCATTGTTGAAAAACCACCTTTCTCTTTTGCTTCATTTATGGTATTCTTTATTATAGCTCTTATTGTCGGAGCAAGGAAGCCCCCAGGCTTCCGAAGGAGTATCAATTTATGCAGTTTCATCCCTTTGCGCGGCGGCTTCTGGCTCTGGTCCTGACCGCTGCATTCATGACTACAGCGGCGCTGTCCGGTTTTGCCGTCTACGCGATGCCCATTCAGGCCGCCTACCCGCAGGAATCCATCTACCTCTTCGATGCCGACACCGGAGAAGCTCTCGTGGAGCAGAACCCCGACCTTCCCCGCTGCGTTGCCAGCCTGACCAAGATGATGACGGCTCTTCTCGTGCTGGAAAGCGGCACCGACCTCAGTGCCGGCATCACCATCCCGGCCAGCCTCACGCCGGAACTTCAGTCCATCCGGGCAAACCGGGGCCACACCATCGGCCTGCAGGCCGGCGAGACGGTGCGCCGCATCGATATGATGTACGCCATGCTCCTGCCCAGTGCAAACGACGCGGCCAGCGTGCTGGCCGTCGATACCTCCGGCAGTCTGGCCGCCTTCGCGGCCCAGATGAACGTCCGGGCCAGCCAGCTGGGCTGCAAGGCCACCCATTTCACCTGCCCCCACGGCCTCTACGACGGCGGCAACTACTCCACGGCCCGCGATATGGCGAAGATCGCGCTGGCCTGCTATGCGGACCCGACCTGCCGCCAGATAGCGGATACGGTGTCCTATGAACTGCCCGCCACCAACGTGCATCCGGCCCGGACGGTCACGACCACCAACAAGCTTTTGCAGCCCGGCAGCGGCTATTACCGCAGCGATGCCCACGGCATGAAGACCGGCTTCACCACCCAGGCCGGGCGGTGCTTCGTCACCTTTGCCCGGCAGGACGGCCATACGTACGGGCTGGTCATCCTGGGCTCGAACTCCCAGAATATCTTCCGGGAGGCGGCAGAGCTGTTCGACTGGGCCTTTACCAGCCCCGAACTGCACCCCGCCCCGGCAGAGCCCGAGGCCGAACCCGAGAAGCACGGGCTGAGTGCATTCTGGCACAAAGTGTTTGGCTGATGTTTGAATGTTAAGGAGGACAAGCCTATGAATCGACCCACCTTCCTGCGCCGGAGCACGGCGCTGCTGCTCACGCTGGTGCTGATGGTCTGCGCCGCCCTGCCCGGGTCTGCCGCTTATCAGATGCCCATCCAGACGGCCAGCGACACCGAGTCGGTCTATCTCTTCAATCTGGATACCGGCAAACCCATCCTCAGGCAGAACTCCGACCAGCAGCGCTACATCGCCAGCCTCACCAAGATGATGACGGCCCTGCTCTTCCTCGAGAGCGGCAAGGACATGAACGCTGAGATCACCATCCCCACCAGCCTGACTCAGGAGTTCAAGGACATCCAGAACGCCAACGGTTCCACCATGAACCTCCGCATCGGCGAGACGGTGCGCCGCATCGACCTGCTCTACGGTCTGCTGGTGGCCAGCGCCAACGACGCGGCCAGGGTCATCGCCAGCGACGTCTCGGGCGGCGACCTGACGGCCTTCGTGGCCCAGATGAACGCCCGCGCCAAGGAGCTGGGCTGCACGGATACCGCCTTCTCCTGCGTCCACGGCCTGTACGACTACGGCAACGTCTCCACGGCAGAGGACCTTGCAAAAATCGCCGCTGCCTGCTACGCCAACGAGACCTATATGCAGGCCGCGAACACCCTCACCTATACGCTGCCCGCCACGAACCTGCACCAGAACGAGCGGACCATCAAGTCCACCAACCTCATGCTGGACCCGGAGTATGCCTATCACCGCGACTATGTCCGGGGCATGAAGACCGGCTTCACCACCCTCGCAGGCCGGTGCTTCGTCACCTTTGCCCAGCGGGACGGCCACACCTACGGCCTCGTGGTGCTGGGCAGTGATATGAACAACATCTACCGCGAGTGCGCGGAGATCTTGGACTGGGCTTTCTCCAGCTTTTCTGACCGTCAGCTGGTGGACACGGAGACGGTGCTGACCACCATCCCGCTGACCAAGTGCCGCACGGGGGAAGCCGTGGAGCTCTACGCCGCCAGCGGCCTCAGCGGCTACGGCCACGCCGACGATGAAGTGACCTTCGAGTTCTCGGTGCCGGAGAGCACTTCGGCCACCGTCAAGGAGGGTGCTGTGCTTGGCACGGCCACCGTCTATCTCGACGGCTACGAGATGGGAACGGTGGACCTCGTGACCCACAGAGAATATGTGTCAGACTTTCGCTCCGACACCAAAACGACCCTTCTTCTCATGGCCGCGCTCATCGGCATCCTCATCGTGCTGGGCTTCCTGACGATGGTGGCCGGCGGCGGTTCGCTGAACCTGCGGCGGCGGAGTCGGTCCCGCAAAAGATAATAAGATCAAATAGCAATCGCAAAAGCTCCCCGGAAGGGGAGCTTTTGCTTTATCCAAGCTTCGCTGCAAGAACGGAAAGGGTGATCTTGGGGTTCACCTGCGCGGCGAGCCGCTGAATGGCCGCATCGGCCAGCGAGAGGGCGCGGCGGGCGGCGTCACCCGTCAGAGGGGTGCTGGCGCATCCCCGGAGCCCGGCGGCGGCCACGGCCCGGAAATCGCCCAGCAGGGCCGCTGCTGCGGCCTTGTCCTTTTCGTACCCGGCCAGCAGGACGGCGGCGGCATAGCTGTCGTGAGCCGCCGCGGCCTTGGCCAGAGTCAGGGCCTTTTCCACCTGTTCCCGACGGGCGTCGTCCCGGGCGGCGGCAAGCACTGTGCCGATGTGGCCGTCGAACAGCTCGCTGTAGAGCCGGGCCTGCTTTTTGTCCACGCCCTGCCCGATGCACCACCGGGCGCATTCCTCGGGGCTGACCGGGGCTACGGCGAAGCTGATGCAGCGGCTGCGGATGGTGGGCAGCACACCGGCCAGCGAGTCTGCCGTCAGCAGGAAGAGCACGCCTTCCGGCGGCTCCTCCATCACCTTCAGCAGGGCGTTGGCGGATTCCTCGTTCATCCGCTCCACATGGTAGAGCAGGACGGCGCGGCCCTCGGCGGAGAGGCTGGTGTTGAAAATTTCGGTGCGCATGGCCTTGACTTGACTGACGAGATACCGCCCGCCCGAGCCCATGCCGGTGACGGAGATGGCCTCCCGCACCACGCCGGTCTCGATGCGGCCGCTGTCGCGGTCGCCGGCTTTGCCCACGGCACGGCAGCATTCGCCCCGCAGAAGGGCCTCAGCAGGCGCGCCGCCTGCCGGGTAAAGATAGTCTGCCGCCACGCACCGGGCCGCGTAGCCCGCGCCCAGGCCCGTCTCGCCCACCAATAACACGCTGTGGGTCAGGCGGCGGCTGCCCAGCATCAGGCGGACGCTGTCTTTCAGGGCCGCGTTGCCCGCAAGGCGGTCTATCATCATGTGCGGTTCACCTCCGGTTCTTCCGCTTCCACTGCTCCCGGCGTATCCACGCCCGGACGCTGCGCAGTGCCTGCGGCCCGAAGAAGAGCACAAACCCCAGCATACTCAGCAGATAGCTCACCTTATACAGCCACCCGGCAGTCAGGAAGCTGAACAGCCACATGGCAGCGGCGAAGAGGCCGAAATACTTCACCCTTACCGGGATGACGAAGAACAGCAGCACCTGCACCTCGGGGTAGAGCATGGCGAAAGCCAGCAGCAGCGACAGCGACAGGCAGTAGGTGTCGGCGGGGATGCCGGTGACGAGACAGCCCAGCGCGGTGCCGATCATCCCCAGCAGGAAGTAGAGGTTGAAGCGGAAATCGCCCCACTCCTTTTCCAGCGCCGTGCCGATGAACCATGTGAAGTAGATGCCGAGGATGACGCTCAGCGGCCCGCCCCCCGAAAACGGGATAAAGACGAAGGTGATGAGCCGCCACACCTGCCCCATCAGCAGCAGGCTCTGGCTCAGGCCGAGATAGACTGAGATGAATTGGTTGACGAACAGCTCGATGGCGTAGACTAAAATCTGTCCGCCTACGATGATGGAGATGAGGTTGGGGATGCAAAAGCGGCCGTATTTCCGCTCAAGGTGGGAGATCCAGTTCATAGGCAGACGCCTCCGTGAAAAGAAATTTTTGCGGCCCATGTCCGGGGCCGTTTTCTGTCTTTCATTGTATCATGTTTGCCCGGCCCATTCAAGAAAATCCGTGGGAAGTGCGGGATTCCATTTTGGTGCGTTATCGGAAGAGTATCCCAGCTGGAATGATTTTTTAACTTTTTCCACTGGGTTTTCCACCGATTTTGTGAAAAAGAAGCGGGGTTTCCCACAGTGTTTTCCACTTTTTCCACCGAGTTTTCCACAGAAAATTGAGCTTTGGGTTATACACGATGTATTCTAAAACGGGAAAAGAGGAAAGATCTGGGGAGAAAAGAGGTCACAGAGCCTTTTTTTGAAAAGAAAGTCGAGGCCGAAAATTTATTTTCTGCGGCGTTTCGCGCTTGGGGCAAAAGCGCCTCTCCCCTCTGGAATTTTTGGCGCAGGAGTTTTCCACAAACGCTGCCCGGCAAAAACCATGTGTGGAAAACCGTGGGAAAACCCGGGTTTTCCACAAACTTCGCAGGGAGAAAAGAAGAGCGCCCCCGGGGCCGGACGGCCCGCAGAGGCGCTGGAATGCTGGAAAAATTATACGACCCCGTAGATGCCGTGGACGGAGACTTCGCCGGTGAAGACCTTCTCCTCGCCGCTGTCGGTGCGGACGATGAGCTGGCCGTCGGCGTCCACGTCGATGGCTGTGCCGCTGCCTGTGCCGCCGCCCGGCAAAACGTTATTTTGCTAATGTAGCGACCATAACAGCT